>Ga0255771_1002591_pt1 | contig 17898 bp, 21 predicted proteins | sample 011ome_19_FD_179969 | JGI IMG/M metagenome (GOLD analysis project Ga0255771, IMG submission 179969) | Coastal salt marsh microbial communities from the Groves Creek Marsh, Skidaway Island, Georgia - 011510BT metaG (version 2) | ecosystem: Environmental > Aquatic > Marine > Intertidal zone > Salt...
TGGTCTCAGTGTCTTGGTAGCGATAGGTTGCTGTAACGGTCGGCGCGTGCCCCATCTTGAGGGACGTCGCGTTTTGTCGGGCGGCTTCTTCTGCGAATCGCGCAGCGGCGAGCTGGTTATTGTTCTCTAGCGCAAAATCTACCCACGCGCTACGGTCACTGGGTTCGGGGGGGCGGGGATCAAATTCAGCGCCCAATACATACAGCTCGCCGGGGGTTTGGCCGGTGAGTACCGACAGGTTCTCCTTTGCAACCGCTACATTATTTTCATCAACAATGCGCGTCACCTGCGCGAGATCTCGTGCCGCCTCGGCCTCGTAAACATCGGTAATAGCAATAAGGCCCACCTCAAAGCGTTGTCGCGTTTGTTCCAATTGCCGTTCGAAAGCGCGCTCTTGCGCCAAAGACGCCCGCAGGTTGTCCTGTGCGCGCAAAACGCCAAAGTAGGATTGAACCACCCGCACGATGAGGTCTTGCTGGGCGGCAGACAACGTCGCCTCAGCTTGCAGTGATGTCTCTTTTCCGGCCCGCCAGCCAAACCAGGCCGACAAATTGAACAGCGTTTGGGACAGGCTGACGTCGTAGCCGTCGGTGTCGGTATTTCTCGTAGAGGTCACGTCAATCGTATCCAGCTGGTTGGTCTCTGGATTGAGATAAACGTTGGGAGATGTCGTGTCAGTTTCCGAGTCGGTGATGGAATAGCCCGCCCGCGCCTGAGGCAAAAGAGGTGCCAGCGCGAGCTTTTCTAGCTCGATGTCAGCATTGTATTGCGCCACTCTGGATTTCAGCAGTGCGTCGTTCTCCAAAGCCAACTCATAGATATCTACCAGTGTGTCTGCCGAAGCGGGCCCAGCAAGCAGGCTGCATAAGGCGAATAGAGGCCCTATAAAGGGGGAGCTGATTTTCGGAGGAGCATTTTGCATGGTGCCATCGATCTCGATCTGACGCGGGTCGAAAGTTTACCACTCTGACCCGCGCTTTTGCGGGGGAAAGTCCACAACTTTTTGCTTGTTCGCGCGGCGTCCGGCCCTTGCTACACTTGAGGCTATGGCGAATAAAGTCGAAAACAGTCGCGCGCGCCGACGCAAGCGTGGGGGATACCAGATAGACCTGTCTGACCTCCATGCCCAGTGCGAAGCGAACTACCATCGCTTGATGCGGCTCTTTCCTGAGTATGAGCGGCAGAGCGAGTGTGTTTTTGCCGCAGGTAACGTTTCTGTTGCCCTAGAGGTCACCGCGCGTGACCGCTATACCACCGACATGCGTTTAAGATATCAGGCCACGACACTCGGCCTGCCGAAAACCAATTACTTTGATTTGCGTCTTTATCACGACGCCCGAATGGCCGAAGTCGTTCATTGCAGCACGTCGCAGCGCTTCGAGGCGCGGTATCGGTACCCCAATCCCCTGATGTTGCAGCAGGACGAGAAATTTCAGCAAAACCGCTTTGCTGCTGAGTTGATGGAGTTTTGCCTGGGCTTTGGTAGATCACTGGAGCCCACGTTGGCGAACGCTGACATTAAGCGCCCATGACCGATCTCAGTGGCGAGGCCACCCTCAATGCGGGTCCCGTTTGCCGGGTAATCCAGCTGTCCGATACGCACCTGATGAGGGACCCGGGTGGCGTTCTGGTGGGTATTGATACTGACCGCTCGCTCGCTGCGGTGTGTCGACTGATTGCTCAGCAATCAGGGATTGACGCGCTGCTGCTCACGGGCGATCTCGCGGGGGATGAGTCCGAGTCTGCCTATAGTCGCTTGCGGGATGGTTTGGCGGCGTTGCAAGTTCCCAGCTTCTGGTTGCCCGGGAATCACGATGCGCCCGAGCGGCGATACGCGGGTTTTGAGACGCACTTTAAGCGACATATCCGCTGCCCTCACTGGGATATATTGATGTTGAATACCCAGCGGCCGGGTGAGGTCGCCGGTTGCCTTGCCGAGGCCGAGTTGAAGTGCCTCGCATCTGCTGTGGAGCGCAGTCTCTCAAACCGCAGGCCTTTACTGGTGGCAACCCACCATCCTTTGGCCGGGGTGGGATGCCAATGGCTCGATGAACAGGTGGTAAGAAACGGCGCCGAGGCGCTCTCCATTCTGGAGCCGCTCGGAGAGCGTGCGGTCGTGATCTCAGGCCATGTGCATCAGGAGACGTCGCAGGTGCATAATGGCGTGCGTTGTTTCACCGTACCCTCAACTTGCGTCCAATTTGCGCCGGGTTCACAGCAGTTCAGGGTCGATGATCTAGCACCGGGCTGCCGTTTATTGGAGTTATATGAAGACGGTCGCTTCGAGACGCAGGTTCTGCGGGTGGCCGATGAATCGTTCCCGGTTGATTGCCTGTCGACAGGATATGCGTGATCAGCTACCAAGCCCCATCGCTTGTTAAATAGCGATTTACCCAGCGGCCGGTTGTAGCCCGACTGCCGTCAACCAATATGAAATGTACTGAACTATGACGCAATACAACGCCGATTCGATAGAGGTTCTCACTGGTCTCGAGCCGGTGCGCAAGCGACCGGGCATGTATACCGACACGACGCGCCCGAATCATCTGGCGCAGGAGGTCATCGATAACTCGGTAGATGAGGCGCTCGCCGGCCACTGCAGTCAGATCGACGTTACGCTGCACAGCGATGGTGGACTGAGCGTCGTTGATGACGGGCGCGGCATGCCCGTTGATTTGCATCCGGAGCAGAAGCTGCCAGGGGTGGAAGTGATTCTGTCGACACTCCACGCGGGCGGAAAGTTCTCCGACAAAAGTTACCAGTTCAGCGGCGGTCTGCACGGCGTGGGTGTCTCGGTTGTTAATGCGCTGTCTGAACGACTCGATGTCACCATCCGGCGCGGCGGCGAGGTTTACGCCATGGCTTTTTCCGGCGGTGAGAAGCTGACCGACCTGGAAGTCACCGGCACCTGTGGCAAACGCAATACAGGAACGGGTATTCGTTTTAAACCGGATCCCCGCTACTTCGACTCCGCTAATTTTTCGATTCCCAAATTAAGTCACGCACTGCGCGCCAAAGCCGTTTTATGTCCGGGATTGCGCGTCACCCTCACCGACGAAAAAAAGAAAGAAAAAACCGAGTGGTATTACGAAGACGGTATCGCGGATTATCTCGCCGATGCGACGATTGATTTTCCGGTGATTCCCGAAACTCCATTTACTTCCCATTTTGAGGGCGGAACCGCCGCGGTGGATTGGGCCATCCAATGGCTTCCCGAGGGTGGCGACGTGGTGGCGGAATCCTATGTCAATTTGATTCCGACGCCACAGGGCGGTACCCACGTGAATGGTTTGCGATCGGGGTTGCTCGAGGCCATGCGAGAATTCTGCGAGTTGCGTAATTTGCTGCCCCGTGGCGTCAAGTTAACTGCCGAAGATGTGTGGGATCGCTGCTGTTATGTGCTGTCGTCGAAGCTTCAGGATCCGCAGTTCTCTGGCCAGACCAAGGAGCGGTTGTCCTCCAGAGAGGCGGCGGGCTTTGTCACGGGAGTCACCAAGGATGCCTTCGCATTGTGGCTCAATCAGCACACTTCTGACGCCGAGCGCTTGGCGGAAATCTGCATTGAACGTGCCCAGAGTCGGCTACGCTCTGCGAAAAAAGTGGTTAGGAAGAAAGTTTCAGCGGGACCCGCATTGCCTGGCAAATTGGCGGACTGCACCTCGGAGGACCCGGGGCGCGGCGAATTATTTCTGGTGGAGGGCGATTCCGCGGGTGGTTCTGCCAAACAAGCGCGAGATCGTGAATATCAGGCGATCCTGCCCCTGAGGGGGAAAATCCTCAATACTTGGGAAGTCGACGCCAGCGAAATTCTTGCCTCCCAGGAGGTGAACAATATATCGGTGGCGCTGGGCATAGAGCCCGGGAGCGCTGATTTGAGTCAGCTGCGGTATCACAAGGTGTGTATCCTCGCTGATGCCGATTCTGACGGCCTCCATATTGCGACACTGATTTGCGCGCTGTTTCTCAGGCACTTCCGGCCTTTGGTGCGCGCCGGGCACGTTTTTGTGGCGATGCCGCCGTTGTATCGCATCGATGTGGGCAAAGAGGTGTATTACGCGCTGGATGAACCAGAGAAAAATGGCATCCTTGACCGCCTGGCCGCCGAGAACAAACGTGCGAAACCTTCGGTCCAACGGTTTAAAGGGCTGGGCGAGATGAACCCCCCCCAGCTCAGAGAGACAACGATGGACCCGGATACGCGTCGCTTGGTGCAACTGGTGCTCGATGAAGGCGCCGATACCGACAGCACCTTCGACCTGTTGCTTGCGAAGAAGCGGGCAGGCGATCGCAAACATTGGCTTGAGCGAAAAGGTGATCTTGCAGATATCGCCAGTTAACTTAGGAGCTCGACGCGAGCGGTACATAAGCAGCTGACACAGGCTGGCCGACATATCGGCAAAGCCGCTACTGTTAGATGGAGAGAGCGGGTAGTCAACTTATTAAAAGGAGAGGCACTATGAAGAATCGATTGGCATGGCTGGCTTTAACCGCCTTGATGTCGACCGCGCCTGCCTGGGCAGACTGGCAGATCGCAGAGGGTTCCCGAATTCAGTTTGTATCGATCAAGCAGAATACGATCGGAGAAATCAGCCACTTTGAACGCATCACCGGCGCCGTCTCGGCGCAAGGGCAGGTTGATATTCGTATCTCACTCGATTCACTGGAGACCATGATCGGCATTCGCAATCAGCGGATGAAAGATATGTTATTTGAGGTCGGAATATATCCAGAGGCCATCATTACCGGCCAGCTGAGTGCTAATGCGCTCGCGCTAGTTGCTGCCGGACAGGGCGGCGAGGTGACGGCCGACATCGCTATCGACCTTCATGGCAACACAGTAACAAAGCCGATGAAGTTACTGGTGACGCCATTGAGTGATGGTTTAGCTGTCTCGACGACAGAGCCCATACTGATTAATGCGTCAGAGTTTGGTTTGGAGCCCGGCGTGGCGGCACTGCAGGAAGTTGCAGGGTTGCTGGCGATCAGTCGGGTAGTGCCCGTCACCGTCAGCCTTCGGCTCGCTGAGTCCGGGGGATAGGCCTCAAGCATTACTGCCAACCAGCGGCGCGGAGCGTCGCGTCGAGTTCGGCACGATAGCGCGTCGCCGCGGCCATGTCCCCCGTTGACTGACTGTATTGCACCAATGCGGCAAGCACGCTCGGCTGCCCTGGCGCCTCGCGTTGAAGGTGGCTCAGCGTTGCAAGTGCTTCTTTGGGTTGCCCCGCATCGTTGAGCGCAATGGCTAGCACGTAGTGGTAATAACCAGGCGGCGTTTCCAGCATCGCTGCTTTTTTCAGGGCAGTCAGTGCAGTGTCAGTGTTGGCGAGCCGCACTTCCAGTAGGCCTAGGGCAAACCACAGGCCGGCGTCTTCGGCATTCAGTGCAATACCCTCGTTCAATATGATTTTTGCCGCGCCGTCATCACCGATTAGGCGATACAGGTCGGCTAGATTGATGCGCGTCGCGCTGGCTTGCGGGTTCTTCTTAAGGGCGCGGAGTAGCCCTTGTCTCGCTGCTTCGACATCACCGCGCGCCAGCTGAAATTCACTCAACTGTGTCAGCACCGATGGCATGTCCAGATGCTGGGACTGCACGCCAATGTACTCGTTGAATAAGGTGTTCAGGCGCTGCTCGGCAGCGGTTTGGGGTGCAACTGAAACCTCCGCCAGCTGCTGGGCGATGCCCATACGATTTGCTAGCACCGGGTCTTGGGCGAGCGGCAGGAGTAATCCCTTCCGTTCCCCGACAGGCAGCGCCGCGGTCGCCTCGATCGCAGCCAGCCGAATCAACGGATCGTCGCTACCGAGCCACAAGGAGAGCGAAGGCATCAGGTGCTCAGGCGCTAGTCGACCGAGATGGGCGATTGCCGAGGCGCGCAGCATGCCCGTGGTGCCCTCATTATTCGCAGTCGCGATCAGTGTGGGTGTTGCGCGAATATCTCCCCGGCCCGCCGCATGAAACGCCCGCGCTGGATGATTGCGACGATCGGGGAATCGAATCCCCCAGTCCATCAGCGCCGAGTAGGCCCAGTCGGCGCTCTGGTCGCGATGACATTGGTTACAGGCATTCGGGGTCCCCGTACTCAGCGACAGATCGGGCCTCGGAATGCGCATACTGTGGTCGCGCCGGGCATCGACCCCCATATAAATTTGGCTGGGCATGTGGCAAGCAACGCAGGCGCTGCCGTTGCTGCCCGCGCTATGCCGATGATGCTCTGGGGTGTCATAGTGAGTCGCGAGATGGCATTGCCCGCACACGGCGTTGCCCTCGGCGACAAGCTGATTGCTGTGGGGATTATGGCAATTGGTGCAAACCACGCCCGCTTGGTGCATTTTGCTCTGGATAAAAGAGCCGTAAACGTAGACCTCGTCACGGATCTGGCCGTCTGGCCAGTACAGTGGTTCCTCAATCAGGGCCAGCCGGTGGGTGTCCAGCAGCGGCTGGCCCGGGTGGTATTTACCCAGCGTGCCTCGTCGGGCATGACAACGCCCGCAGGTATCGATCTGCTGTGACGAAAGCAGTGGTTCGGATCGTTTGGCGATGGTTGCTTTATCACGCCAGCGCCACTCACCTCGCGCCGCGAGGCTCATGGCAAAGCCGGTCTCACTCGGCTGGAGCGTCCCCGCAGTGGCCCGTTTCACGTGCTCGCCACCCGGTCCATGGCAGGCCTCGCAGCCCACATCGATCTGTTCAAAGCGGGTGTTAAAGCTATCCGAGTTGGCATCGTAGCGCTTCTGAACATCGGTGCTATGACACTCCGCGCAGCTGGTATTCCAGTTGAAGTAGCCGCTGGTCCAATGCAGTGGATCCCCCGCGATGATCTGCTCCTCGGGGTAGAGGTGGAACCAGCGTTGACCTCCCTCCGCGGAGGGTCGCGTGTCCCAGGCGATCGTTAACGCCTGTAGCCTGCCGCCAGGCATGGGTAGCAGGTATTGCTGCAGCGGGTATACGCCAAAAACGTATTGCACAGGATAGGTTTCCAGTGCGCCCTGCGCATTGTCGGTGGTCACAAAAAACTGATTATCTTGGCGGCTAAAGGTTGTTGTAACCCCGCCATATGTGAACGTCGCGTTGTTGAAATCGCCCAGCACGCTATCTGCCGACACCGCTTGCATCGCGAGGTCGTGGTGAGAGTTGTGCCAGTCCGCTGCAGCGCCCTCGTGACAGCCCGCGCAGACGGCATTTCCGGTATAGGCAACCGTGCCGGCAAACCCGGGGTTTGATAGCAAAAGACCCATCAGGAGCGCGGCTAGTTTGCCGCGCCCAGCCGCCGCAACGCGTGGGTTTGCCCAAGTATCGGTATCGCAGTTTGCCATTCGGCTGCGAGGGGTTGAGCGTGACAGGGTGGCCGAGTTTCCGGGGGTCCCATCCATCCTCGTTGGGTAGTGTTGTCGGCTGTTGACGGGGAACCCCCGCTGGATATGGCGAATGTGGATAATGACTCCCCTCTGCAGCGATTGCCTGGGCGCGCCCAAGGGCGAACCGCGCGAGATTTCCCTATGGCGCATCCTATTACAGAGAACCGGAACTGTGCGCGCAACTCTCACACGTCCCTGCGATTCTCAGGGTCGAGGCAGATTGCGAGAGTCGCCTTTGCTTTGGGCGCCGCCAATTCGCGGAACGCCACCACGACGCACCAGCACAACGGAACTTAGCCCACTGTGTCACAATTCCCGAATTCATATTTGGGTGGCCGCGCGGCACTAGAAAGGCCGGGGTGATGGCGACATTTCACAGAGAGAGAAGCGACATGCATGTTGGTATTTTGCGGACGGACACTGTGCGCCCCGAATGGGTATCAACCCACGGCGAGTACCCGGATATGTTCGAACGGTTGTTATCCGAGGAGGCAACCGATCTGAGATTTACGACGTGGAATGTGGAGATAGGAGAGCTACCTCTTACGGTAGAGGCCGCGGATGCCTATCTCATCACCGGCAGCAAAAGTAGCGTTTACGACGATAAAGCCTGGATCCGTGCGTTGGAGGAGTTTGTTCGTGCATTACACGCTAACCGGCACAAACTGATCGGCATTTGTTTCGGGCATCAGCTGGTGGCGCAGGCGCTGGGCGGCACGGTCGCAAAGTCACCCAAGGGGTGGGGCGTGGGCATCAATTGTTACGAGATCGATCGGTCGGCGCTCGATCTGGCAGATGGTGGAGAGGTCTGTTTGATTGCGTCCCATCAGGATCAAGTGGTCGCGTTGCCGCCAGGTGCGCGACAGATTGCCCGCAACGACCACTGTGAGTTCGCGGGCATGGCGATAGGGGACCACATTCTCACGTTTCAGGGGCATCCCGAATTCACTCCCGCGTATTCTCGGGAGATTATGCGCTTTCGTCGCGAAATGATCGGCGAGTCACGGGTGGTAGATGGCTTGCAAAGCCTTGAGGACCGCCAGCACGAGGGGGCCAGAGTCGCCCGTTGGATGCTGCAATTTATGCGTCGGCAGTAGTCCTACCAGTTACCCGTATTGGGCATTGATGCCCAGGGTTCCTGAGTGGGTAGCGCCTCGCCCGCCTGCAGTAGCTCAATCGAAATGCCGTCAGGTGATTTGATAAAAGCCATCCGTCCGTCGCGCGGTGGCCGGTTCAGGGTCACCCCTTTATCGAGAAGGTGCTGACATGTCGCATAAATATCGTCGACCTGATACGCCAGATGCCCAAAGTTACGGCCGCCGTCATACTGCTCAGGGTCCCAATTGTAGGTGATCTCAACGAGGGGTGCCTGACGCGCCGTGGCGGCTTCGAGGTCCTCGGGTGCGCTGAGAAACACCAACGTAAATCGACCCGCTTCATTGTCGTAACGATAGGCTTCGACCAACCCGAGCTTATCGACAAAAAAGTCGAGGGTGTCATCGAGATTGGCAGCGCGGATCATCGTGTGCAGGTAGCGCATGGTGGACTCCGGCGTCTCTTTAGCGACCATTCTAGGCCAACCGGGCACCCGGGCGCGAAGTCTGCGATACACTTCGCCCCCTTTTTATCGTTTGCATGCAGTGGAAGTCAGGATTTATGTGGTTTCGAGCCCTTCGCCCCTACCGTTTACCCAATCGCCTTGGTATCGATGCGCAAGAACTGGAGCGCAGATTGCAGTCGCGTACGTTCAGTCCTTGTTCGCCGGCGCAGGCCTCCAGTCTGGGTTGGGTGCCGGCGCTAAGTGACGATGCTTCTGCGCTGGTGCATGCAGCTGGGCCTTATTGGATGGTTCGCCTAAAGCGCGAAGAAAAGCTATTGCCTGCCACAGTGGTCCGGGAGCAAGCGAATGAACGTTGCGCGCAGATCGCCAAAGCGCAGGGGCGCAAGGTGAGTCGGCGCGAGCGTCTCGCGGTGGCCGATGAGGTTACGCAGGATTTGTTGCCGCGCGCCTTTTCGCGCTCAACGACAATCCGGGCGGTTATTGCTGATGCGGCAGGCTGGATCTGGATAGACAACGCCGGCGCGGGTCGTTGTGAAGAAGTGCTGAATCATTTGCGCGAGGCGCTGGGGAACTTGCCAGCTGTGCTGCCCGATACCCAAAAAGCACCGGCTCACGTTATGACGCAGTGGATGCTCAACGGCGCCGTCCCAGAGGAAATCGAGCTGGCGGAAGAGGCAGATTTTGCGGATCAGCGCGAGGCGGGTAGCTCAGTCAAGGTGCGGGGGGTGCCCTTGGATAGTGAAGAAGTTCTCGCGCATCTGTCCACGGGGCATCAGGTCTCTCGCCTGGCACTCGAGTGGGGAAACCGTGTGGCAGCTGTTGTTGATAAAGATCTCACGTTGCGACGTCTGAAATTCAGCGATGCGATCCGAGAAGCCAACGACGAGCTCGTTGAGGACCCGCTGGCGCGAGCCGACGCGGATTTCCTCATCATGTGCGAAATTCTGAGTGGACTCCAAGCTGCCCTGCTCTCTGCGTTTGGAGGCGTTGCTGAATGAGCGAGGTGGCACCCGGTCGATACCGGCATTACAAGGGGGGCGAGTATACGGTGCTAGGTGTTGCGCGACACTCGGAGACCGAGGAGCTGGTGGTGGTTTACCGCCCTGATTATGGGGAGGGCGGCTTGTGGGTCAGGCCTCTGGCCATGTTCATTGAGACCGTAGAGACGGAGCAGGGCCCTGTGAGGCGCTTTTCCCCGTTGCTACCTCGGTCTGGCGGGAACTAGTTTTCTGTGCCCCATGTTCGACTCATCTCGATGTAGAGATAAGACGCGGTCCAGGTAATCAGCACAAATCCTGTGAGTGCCTCCATGCCCGCGAGTAGGCGCATGGGGCCGTGCGCGACGATATCGCCAAACCCAACCGTGGTGAAGGCGGCGTAGGAGAAGTAGAGATAATCCGCAGCGGATCCCTCAAAATTGCCTTCCAGAAATCCGAATGCGGAATGTGCAGAGATCCGGTATGCCCCTGCAAAAATAGCGATCTCAACCGAGTGGGCAATAAGCGACATCACCACGCCAAAGAGCAGCCGGAACCGCGGATAGCGCCCGATTAATCGGACCCCACCATTAAGCCGCCTGAGTACAGCGTAATGCACTACGGTGGCCAATATAACGGCGAGACAAATCACGCCCAGGTTCCCCATGTTCTCCCAAAAGGTGTGGTCTTGCATGACGTCCTCCCTCGCATCTGACGTTACGTGATTATTTCTGACCGGTCCATCTGCTGTGTGTACTGTGATATCGGTGGGCCTACGCTGGGAACGCATTGCGGCGAAGTGTCCGCTTGGTCTAAGGTCGTGGCTTTAGAAGAGGAGAATAGAGGATGTTGGGACACCCGTTTGTGAGAGCAGTCATCGTCGCTGTGGCCCTGTTAGCCAATGCTGCGCTTGGACAAAGCCTGCCTGCCGGCCCTACGGCTTTTGTATTAATTGGGCGTCTGCACGCGTTACCCGGCGAGGCGGTGAATGTCATCGCGCTCTCTGCGGCAGTGGATCGAAAAGTCGAGGCGGGTGAGCCGGGCATGCTATTGCATACGTTTGACGCCGACCCCAATGATCCCCTGGGTTTTGTATGGACCGAGGTTTACGAGAATAGCGACGCCTTGGTCTTTCACCTCGATAACGCCGATCTTGCGGCTTACTTGGAGGCGGTGTCTCCCCTACTCGACGTGTTTACGGTGGAGTTGTATGGCGCTGTGTCACCAGAGGCGGTTGCGCGCCTCAGCGAGACGGGCACCCCGGTGACGCATTACCCCAACGTATTAGGTTATGTGCGCGACCTGACACCGTAACTGTGGGAATTGGCGCAGATCGGTGCGGGAGGGCTCGACTGTGACGGAAGACGAGGCGGCACGGCCGCCCGAGAATCAGTGGGACCTCGGTGCCCTGATGCACGCTGTGGCGGGTGTATCGGCCATTGTACTCGGCGGATTGATGTACAGCCGGATGTGGGCGCGGGATCTTTTCAGTGTGCTTATGGTCGTCTCTGCAGTGAGCGCGATTTATTTTTCCTGGCGGCATGATGCCTGGGTCAGGGGGCATGGGTTGGCGATGCTGCCGGTTATCGGCATTGCTCTTGGATACGGTGGATGGTCTCCCGGCTTCACACTAGCTTATGTCGCACTATGGCTTGCGTTTATTCACTTCGTCATACGCGGCATACAGTCCCGGCAGTCATCGAACTCCCCCTGGCAAGAGAAAGAAGGGCAACATCCAGTGCGAGAGAGGAGCGCGCGATGAGCACTACCGTAAAGGCTTTTTACCAAGCTGTTCTGGAAGGCGACGTGGCCGCATTGGAGGGCCTGATTGATGACGGGTTCTGTTTAATCTGCCCAACTCGGGATCACGTGTTATCCGGGGTCTATGAGGGGAAAGCGCGCTTTTTTAACGACGTGCTGCCGCGGGTATTTGGCTGTGTGAACCCCGAAGACATCGCTTTTTGTCAGGCGCATCAGATTGTGGTGGAGGCGGGAGAAGTCGTTGTTGCCATGGCCCAGAACGCCGGTCTGGCCAAGTCGGGGGAGCGTTACGATCAAATTTACCTGCACGTATTTAAGATCCGCGCGGGAAAAATTGTTGCCCTCATTGAGGGCTTTGATACGGCACTGGCGAATCGCGCGCTGTGGCAAAGTGGTGATCCTTTGGTCCCGGATCATTTGCCCGCGCTCTCTAATCTCGCCCAGTTCCAACAGGCATGATGCGATGCCAAGCCACGCTCGGGACTTCGAATGCTGCAGGTTATCTGCCTGACAAATTCAACAAGAGCCCGTGTAGCTGGATTGAGCGACGGAAAGCACCCATCAGGGGGCGCGCAATTCCTCCAGGCGCATGCTGAGCCACTGGGCAGCGGGGGCTGGGTCGTCGTCGCAAATCATCCAATAGGTCTCGCCCGTCCATGAACTTTTGGTTGCCAAGCGCTCGATAAACGCCTCGGCAGAATCGGCGTAGCGCTTGCCGCGGGCGTATTTGAGTTCAAGATGCTCGGCCGCAGTCGCAGCTGCGTACCGTTTGCCGTTGCGATCAAACTCACAGTGACTATCGGCGACAGCCTGAATCAACCACCGTATCTCGTCTTCAGCAGCGGTCTCTGCCTGCACCCTGGTGGCGCTTGACCCCGCGAACAAGACCAATAGTGGCAAAACGCGGATCACGTGTCTGTCTGCTCTAAAGTGGCAAACAGCGGGTTGTGGTCAGAGGTGCTGACTGGCCTCGCCTCTGTCGAACGCCAAGTTAAGCCTCGGACATAGAGGTGATCCAGCGGGTTGCCAAAAGTGGTAGTGCGGTGGTCGGGGGAGAATGGCACGGGGGTCAGCTGCAGCTCAGCGGCGAGCTGCTCAACCGCGCGCAGGCGCCGCTCGCTCCACGTATTGAAATCACCGCCCAATATGATTGGCCCCGGATGCGGTCGCATAAGCGCAGCGATCGCTTCAAGCTGGGCTGAATAGTCCTCCATCCCAAAGCTGAAGTTGACGCCGTGCAGGTTGATGGCAAGCAGAGTGTGTCTGCTGTCGTGCAGGGGATAAAGGGTGACGCTGGTGGCTTTGGGCGTTCTTAGCCAGGGCTCTGTCGCAGTGATGTTGCAGTGTACGAGATGGGGTACACGCGCCAAGGTCAGCACGCCCGTTGCAATTTGGTTCTGCACATAGCCCCGAGCGAATGCTTCATAGAGTGACTGTTCAACCACGGTCTGGTTTTTTTTAAGAGGCACCGCCTCCTGCAAAAAGATCAGGTCTGAGCCCCTGGCAAATTCGGCAAACGCAGTGATCAGGTCTGGGTGCTGGGCCTTTTCCACGTTCCAGTTGAGCAGAGAGAAAGGTGACTTCAGACCGTTTGCGGCGGCGTCGCGGCTGCGGGCTGTGGCCAGCGCTTCCAGGCAGTCTTCTGATTGGTTTGTCGTAACAGTCTGCAATTCTGGCTGAGTCGCTGGGCCCTCATTTGCCTGACTATGAGTCATCCCCCAGTAAAGCGGAGTTGTGATCCACAAAGAGATGAAAAAGCGCCGCAGCCGGCGCCAGTGAATTGAGGGGGGCGACGTCATGTCGGCGATCTTCAGGGGGTCTGTTGCGTGCCCCGAATCACCAATTCATGGCGGGTGATCTTCCACCCGGCACCCGTGCGGACAAAATCGGTCAGGTAAGTCGCCCAGAGGGTAAATAGGGCGCCTTCGCCGTCTTTTAACACGTGAAGCGCCTGCACATCGGTGCGGGCAGAGGCGGTGTCGCCCGATACAGTGGCCAGTTGTGGGCTCATGAGGTGTTGGGTGGCGGAGAACGCCTCAAGCTGGCTCTCTACGGAAGCCACCCACGTATCGGCGCCCGTTATGGTGCTCTCACCGAAACCTACGATTTCCACATCGTCTGCAAAGCAGGCGCGGTAGCGAGGCATGTCTCTGTCGTCGACGGCGGCTGCGTAACTCAGCATCACATCCTGAAGTTGTCTTCGATCGTCGTTGTCACTCATGTCTGGCTTTACCCGGGGCGTCAAATTACGCCGTTGATGTAATCATCGATACGCTCATGGTAGCGGCTTATGCGCCGCTCCTGCCCTGACAAATAGGCCCCTTTGAATCCCCTTGAGCGAATACCACGCTGCTGTGTAACAAAAACCGCTACATCGTCCTCTATCGCGGGGCCGATAGAGTCCTCGCCGCAGGTCAACCACTTCACCGGCACATCACCCTCACCATGTCCTGTGAGGGACTCCGTGGCGCTCGCGCCATCGTCGAGATCAGCCGCGACGCTGGCCGGGCTGGCATACCACCAGTTGTCAAAAAGACACTGCTCGGGGTCGGTCGGGTGGGGTCTCGCCCTCAGGAAATGGAACCCGTCAGCCCACAGAGACACCGCAAAATTCGGAAACACCGTGTAGTGAAACGCGTCTGTCAGCTGCTCGACGGGCACAGCTTCATAATGGCTGTAACCTTTTTCCCTGCCCAGCTCGCGCTTGGCGCATTGCAAGGCCTCACGGGTCGCCTCCGGCCGTCCTTTGAAGTCAGCCGGATCCAGCTGCCAGTATGCAAGTAGCGCGGCCAGCGGCTCCATAATATTGCCATCAGCATCGGTGATGCCGGCCCCGTAGCCCCCTTTCATGACCATACGGGCGTGACCCTCATTAGCCAGGTCAAACCGGGTTTCCTTAAAGTAGGTATTGATGCCGCCGGCGATGGCGGTTCGATCCGTCGAGGGCGTCGCACCCATGTGCACCGTGGGCACATGATAGGACTCATTGAAGTTGTCCAGAACAACTTTCCAGTTACAGGGCAGCCACATGCTGTTGGCCATGGTCCGCCGCCAGCTGTCCACTTCTCGAGCCACCCATTCATCCCAAATTGGACCCAGATACTCGCGCAGGGGCCCGCAATCGGGGTCCATATTGACCCAAATAAAACCGGCAAAAGACTCGCAGCGGAGCTCAGCTAACGCCAGCTTGCCGCAGGGGTTGCCCTGAGGGAAATCTTCTTTGTCTGGCGCGAATTGCAGCTCGCCATCAGGTCGGAATGCCCAGCTGTGATAGCGACAGACAAAACGTCGCGGATTGCTGCCCTTGGCTTCGTCTACCAACGGATTACCGCGGTGCTGGCAGACGTTGTAGAACGCCTTGATGCTGTGATCCTGTTGGCGGACCATCAGCACTTCCTCGCGGCCCACGGGCTCCATCTGCCAGTCTCCCGGTTTGGGAATCTCAGCTTCTCGGCCCAGTAATAGCCAGACCCGTGTCCACATGCCCTCCCACTCTTGCTCCATGAACTCACGAGAGGTGTAGCGGGTGCCAGACAGGTCATGGCCGCGAATGGTCTGTTCTGGCCACGAGTCCAGTTGAGGGATGGGCGCATTCATCGATCGGACCTCCATAATTGCGACGCTGAGCCAACGAGCAACGACATCTTACTCGTCTCGCCGCAAAACAGTAGGTTGCCAGCGCCAAATCGGGGCCAAGTTTGGGCGCTCTCCACTGCACCACGTTCAGCACGGGGGGCAGAAGTAGACATATCGCTGAGAACAGGGGGGGAAGAGCGCGCTAAATCATGGCTGGCACGCTGTGGGCGGTTACCAGCCAAACATGGCCGTTTGATGTCCGAAATAGCACATGCCTATGAAGGCGATAATTGCACAGATGAGGGCCAGCCACTCGAGGCCGGGAGCCACATTAGGGCTCCTCGCCAGCCCCAGATCACCCGCGAGACCAATAACCCACATCAGGGCGCAGCCCCAGAATCCCAGTAGTAACCAACTCATTGATCAGGTGACCGACGTGACGACCTCACAGTTTGGGAGTGCGCTCCAGTAACAACAGCGGTGATTGCCATGTAGCGGCGTCAAGACTGACCAGTAGCCATAGTGTCGCCGGGATCGCCCAAACCAAATTATCCATGCCCAATGCCTCTTCAGGTCGGTTCGAGAGATGTACGCGACCGGGGGCGCCTCAGATTTTATGTGCTCGGGCGTCCAGGGTGACCGAGTCCTCATTGCGGTGAGTCGGCCCCTTGAACCGCCGCACGGGGCACAAACGCTAGCCCACAATTCGATTCAAGAATACGTTGTAAAGTGTCATTTTTACGGGAAAAATTACTGCAACGCTTTATTGATCTGTCTTAATCGGCCTCCTATCTTGGGTGCTCCATAGCTGAGAACCCCTAGATATAGGGGTTAGGTCAGAGGCGGACAATGAGCTCAGACAGGGTATCTACAGGCAGTCCTCGCACGCGGAAGACACTGATCGCGCTGGGTCTGCTACTCTCAGCGGTGATGGTGTCGATCTCCGGTTGCGCCCCGAGAGACGGCAATGGATTGCTGGCCCAGACCCGATGTGCCCAGCTCGGTGATACCACCTTGGCGAGCGGCGGCGAGTTGCTGACTCTCGTGAATCACATCAGAGCACGCTTCGGGCTGCCGGATTTCGTCGGTTCCTGGGAATTTGCGCGGGATGCGCTGTATCTGGGTATGTGTCTGGACTTGTTGACCACAGACGCCATTGCCTTTATCGAGCGCTACGAAAGGGCACTGGTCGACTCGATCAGCGACACGCCCCGCGCCGTCAAGGCCTTGAGGGTGGCGATTGACCCCACTATTACCCCCGTCAATGTGCCCAGCAGGGGCTTTGAGGCATTGATGGAGGACGATACACCGCCGTCACTGGAAATCATCATTTCTATGCTGACGGGCGCCGCTTTGCTTGGGGTGTTGTTTGCGTTACCTTCTACGCTACCTCGGGTGGAGCACCTTAACGAACGCAAACAGGTTCTTGCCAGAATGAAAGATCGTGCCTTCACACCTCGCGAGCACGGCGAGAGTGGTGAACATACGTTTATGAACCTCGGTCGGCCAGTGGGCTGCCTATGGGCTCATGCGACCCGCGCGACCTTAATTATTGCGGGTGCTGTGGGCTTTCTGCTCTGGAGCGACAATGCCAGCGCCGAGTCCGATGTCATTTTCTTCTGTTGTGTCGTTTATCCGCTCTTGGCCTTGGGCTATGCCTCGGTCGAGTTTGTCAGCAGCTCCAATCGGTTCATTACCAATCACCGCGTCATCCAAAGCACGACTTTCTTTTTCCCGCGCGAGGATTTATATGCCGATAGCGTCAGTGCGATGGAAGTACGGCCATCTCTTTTCGGAATCTTGTTTGGCTACGGAACCCTGCGAATTTCCATGGGCGAACATGTCTACGATATGCCGTACGTAAAGGATGCCAAAACGGTGAAATCGACCTGGGAAAAACTGCGACCCTAGCCGGCACTGAATCACATTGCCGAAGTGTTGGAATGGAGAGAGCTCGTCATCCGTGCCGCATCGCTCAATAGGCAGAGAGTTTCTGCAGGCTCTTGGGGGCTAAAGCTGATCTTCTGAGGCGACGTAGGGCATTTCAACCACTTGCCCCTTGTGCAAGCTCAACCGGGGCCTGCCGTACCCCTCCTTCACCATCATCTCCAGTAACGCATTATTGCGGATTGTGATTTGAAGCAATCCCAAGGGAATCATCCCTAGGGTGAAACCAATCAGTGCCCCGAGGGCCGCCGACAGCGCTTTGGAATCCAAGTAGTCTGACTGGTAGCCCATAATCCCGCCCACGATGAGGGTCAGCCACAGCCCGATTTCGACCACCCATGGGAAAATTTTCCGTAATAAAAAAGACATGATCATGGGTGGTGGTTCCTCGCGGGGAGCGCTATCCAATTCACGGCGAGCTAAACATAACCAAGGTCAGCCGTCTTCGCCAGAGTAATTGCTGCGCGCACTCATCATATTCGCCTCGAGGCAAAGCCAGCGAAGAACTTGCTAACGGTGACTTCCCGAAATACGGATTCCGATGCTTGTCTGATTGATCTTCCTTGACCTGGCACTATCAGGCTAGGCCTCGTGCCATTGGAAGCAACTACATAACGCATGAGATGAATTGCTGATGGTGCCCAGGGGCGGAATCGAACCACCGACACGAGGATTTTCAATCCACTGCTCTACCGACTGAGCTACCTGGGCAATAAAA
>Ga0255771_1002593_pt1 | contig 17892 bp, 14 predicted proteins | sample 011ome_19_FD_179969 | JGI IMG/M metagenome (GOLD analysis project Ga0255771, IMG submission 179969) | Coastal salt marsh microbial communities from the Groves Creek Marsh, Skidaway Island, Georgia - 011510BT metaG (version 2) | ecosystem: Environmental > Aquatic > Marine > Intertidal zone > Salt...
TACCTCGCTGCAGATTCAGCCGTCTGGATCGCTGGCCTCTATGTGCCTGTCAATCCCGTAGCAAAAGAGTTTGCCTTTGATTACCGAGAAGACGTTCACGCCATTTATTCCACATACGGGCGAAAGTGGGGCGTTTGGGGGGTCCAAGGCGGGATGCGCCTGGAGCAAGTTTTCACCGAAGCGGAATGGGAGAATAATCAGACTTTCACCAACGACTATTTCTCCGCATACCCTTCGTTCAATGTCTCCAAACAACGCAATGATGAGGTCAGTTGGATTGCCAGCTACAGCCGACGTGTCAACCGGCCGGGAGGTCGCTCCGTTTCTCCGTTTATCGACGACAGCGACAGCCGAAACATCCGTACAGGTAACCCCGAGCTGAGACCGGAATACACGAATTCCATGGAGTTTGGACACCAATGGAGCCGCAACCGGATGTCCATTACGACCTCGTTTTTCGTGAAAGTAACAAACGACATCATCCAGCGTTACTCGTCCATTGATGACGCCGGCATCCGCACGTCGAGTTGGATCAATCAAGGCAGTCGACAAAATGAAGGAATCGAGGTCGTCACTATGATGCCGTTTGCGAAGGGCGGACAAGTTCGATTTACAGGTTCGTTGTACCACCTGCAGAATTCCGTTGGAGATATTGAGTTTGCAAATGATGCTGCAGGTTGGTCGTACAACATGAACTTCTTTGCCAATCAGTCCATCGGTGCTGCTCGCCAATGGAAATGGCAGCTGAACGGTATGTACCGCGGTCCATCCATTACGCCCCAGGGGCAATTCAACGGCTTTATTTTCATGGATGCCAACATTCAGCGAACCTTGTTGGACGGAGATCTGACCATTGCTCTTAAGTTGAGCGATGTATTCAATACGCGCGAGTGGTCCTACAGCTCGGACTTTGCAAACCTCTACCAAGAAAATCGATTCAAGCGCGAGTCTCAAAACCTGTTCCTGACCGTGACTTGGAAGATTGGAAAGCTGGAAGAACGTCGTCGATCAGGTGGTCGCGGAGAATACGGTGGGGGCGCCGGGTCCGACGGGATGGAATTCTGAGTGGGCTCTGACCGGGTACGACTCGGCTTTCCAAGGCTGGCGCAAGGACAGTTGTGACGGGTTGTATCCGCGTGTATAGGCGTGCACCATCCGATGAAACAGTCGGTTTCGGAACCGAACATCGCATTGCAGCCTGCGAGGCAAAGCACCTACGGAGGATTTAATTTCAAGCGCTGTTCTACCCATGTTCACCCGGTCGCTTTTGCGACTGACCCCCAAGCATATGAACTCCACCAACATGCGCTGATAGATGCCGTGCGATTTAATTAATTCCGGTTCAAAGCCAACGAAAAACGCCTCCGTTTCTGCTGCTCCCACATAGGCACATTGAAAGCCACACAACCGTCCGTCGAGGTAGTAGCCGTTCACCACGAAATCATTCTGCCAAACTCGCTTGGATTCGACCAATTCCGCTCGATGCAACGAGCCCAACCTAAATCCGGAACGCTCGTAAACCTTTTGGTACAACTGGACCAAATCCTCTCCGCGTTCTTCCAAGTCTTGAAGCGTCCACGGTTTGATTTCCAACGCTGCTGACAACGTTTGGATTCGGTTAATTTTGGTGCGTGATTTGGTTTTGAGTGCCGCTGTGTAGGCGTCGAAATCATTCCAATTCGGATCGAGGTGGAAGATCATTTCCGGATCAAATTCCAAGGGAATCCAGCCGGGCCATCGCTCCTGACGTTGGCCCTGATGCACAATGGGTTTGTCTTTGAGCATGACCACGCGAGGGACACGGTTCCCGTTGATTTTTACCGGAAGGAAGACGGACTCCTCCAGCCACAACTTCGCCAGCTCCGGTGTCACATCGCTGGACCAACATGGCCCGTGTTCTCCGCTACCTAAGACCGTTCCGACGACACGCACTTGGAATTGAAATCGTCCATTCCGGCCGTGGAGCAACTTGCTGATCAGTTGGAACCATGATCGTTCCGACGTGATGTGACTTTCGAGATTCACGCTTTCAGCACAGGTATCCTCGACACCGGCAACGCCCACCAATTGATCTCCCTTTCTCCACTCTAAAGCCGCTATCGGCCGATCCGGACTCGCCAAAAGCGTCCTCATCATGCGGCTTTCAAGAAAGACAGATGACTCGCCTTGATGAGCACAAAACGCATCCCATTCCCTCCAATCAATGGCATCCAGGGCTTCTTCTCCCCAACTCCACGTCACCGTGGCACCATTGGACAAATTGAAAACCTTACGCCCGCTCGATTGCTGCATTTTTTTCCTTCAATCCCCACCAAACCGCACCCGCAACAAACAAGGCCAACAACAAATTTGCAATCGCTTCGAAAATCATGGAAGCGGGTTGGTCGAATTCAAACGTAACGGTGTGCGCACCGGCAGGCACATTCAATGCTCTCAACACGTAATTCGCTCGCATTGTTTCCACCAATTCTCCATCAATTTTGGCCGTCCAGCCTTCAGGGTACCAGATTTCAGAGAATACGACCAAACCAGCGGCATCCATCGCTACGTCATACTCGAGAAAATCGGGTTCATAATGTGTCAATTCGACGCTTCCGCTGGCATTCTTGATATCCATCCCGAGCAGCGATTCAAATTCTTGGTGAACAACAGCGTCCGTTGGACGAGTCAAGGCCGCAGTCTGGTTCATTTCATCATCGTCGTTCTCGGCCAGTGAAACGGAACTGGCCACCCAGCCAAAGCCCGGAACGTTCGGAATCGCAATGGGTTCTGGAGACTGCCCAAAGAAAATGTAACGGGTGTTCAACATTTGCAATCCCGTCAGCCCCGCGAATGCGGACTCGCTCTGACCTGATTGAATGCCGCGAACCAAACGTTCGCGCTCCGGGGTGAGCACACGTTCAACGAAATCTTGGTAGCGTCGCAGTTTGGCCGCGTGATACCCTCCTACACTTTGGAAGAAATACGAAACCGAAGAATCGTTGAATGGGCTTTCCCAACGCATGACCCGGTACGGTGAGGCAAAGCGCATGGCACCGTATTGGCTGATGGTTCGAAGACGATCTTGTTCCGCGCGGGTAAGTCGAACATCCTTAAGCCGTTCTATGTATGAAGCGTAGAGCTTTTGCGCATTCTCTTCATTCACCGGAGTGCGATTGAAATCCAAAGCAAGTAACCGATCCATTTGTGGCATCGGAGAGAATGGGAATGAATAATCTACCTTCTTGACCCAGTTACGGTACGCGCCGTTCACTTTTTCGTCATTAAAATACCGGTGATCGACATTCCACAAGTCCATGGTCGAGACGACCACGAGGACAAGAATGGCCGGCATGGGGCGAATTTTATTCCATAGGATTCCCGCGACGCATCCTGCAAGCACCAGCAGCAAGCCCAACGTCCTCAGCACATCCGGCCGAAAAATTTCCAACCTCCGATTCAGGGCTTCTTGGTATCCCAATTGTTCCACTGCCACATCTTGCCGGACGGAAGATTGGAATTCAAAGAACAACTCCGGAAACAGGTAGAATCCGCCAAACAACACCACCAAAAATCCGATTGCACCCATCCACAATTTCCTGCGCTTTGCGTCAATTTCTCTCGCTTGAGCATCAGCAATCAAACTCTTGAGGCCCAATCCTGCTCCCATGGACGTAGCCATGAGCACAACAACCAGCATCATTTTGGTGTCGCGAAACTTGTTGAACAAGGGGACATGATCAATGAAGAAATCCGTTAGAAAACCTGCATCCCGGCGAGAAAGCAAAACAGCCAATGCGGTAACGATGAGGAGCGGCCACTTCAACGAATCGCGGCCGGCGACCAAAAACATGAAGAATAAGGCAACGAGAATAGCACCAAAATAAAAGGCTCCGCCAGAGAATTTTTGTTCCCCCCAATACAACGGACTATTACCCCCTTTGATATCAGGACACATGATGGACCACCATTCTCCATCGGCCATGCTGTATTCCAAAATGTAATCGCGGTCCAAACCTGCTGTACCTCCAGCCTCCGCTGCAACCCCCGATTCCGAAAGAATCCGTTCGCCACGAATGGTGTTTTCCGCATAAGCCTTGGTGTCTGACAAGTGTGAATACCGGGGGATAACCCCTACAATTCCCGCAATCAAAACAATACCACTTGTGCGAATCGCTTTTCTCCAGTTCCCCTCCGTGATGCCCAGTCTCCAGGTCTCGCCAATGCCAATGGCCGCCAATAAGAAGAGGAGGTAATACGTCATTTGGGGGTGACCAGAAGATATATGAAAGGCCGTACCCAATGCCGCAATCGCTGCACCATGGAATACGTTTCGCCGGTAGGCCCACATGACTCCAGCGATAATAAAGGGCATGTAAGCCACTGCATGCACCTTTGAATTGTGTCCTGCGGAAAAGTACAGCAACTCAAACGTCGATAAACCAATCCCCACACCGCACAAAAGCGCTATCCAGGGTGCGCTTCCCAATGCCAAAGCTAACAGATACCCGCCCAGCATGGCCAGCAGAAAAACCGTAATTCCGCTGTATCCGGTTAAGCCACTTAGCAGCCCTCTCGCCCTCTTGACGATGTCAAAAGGCGGAGATTTCGGACTGATTTGTGTCGTGGGCATTCCTCCGAACATGGCATTCGTCCAATCCGGTCGCTCACCCAACAAAACCTCGGCATCGTAAGCCTCCTTGCTCATGCCCAAAAAATTGGTGATATCCCCTTGCCGCACCACATACCCATCGTATGCCTTTGAAAATAACGCAGCCGAAAGCACAAAAAAGAAAACAATGGCGCCGTAGTGCCATGCGTTGCGCATAAAATGTCCTTTCACAAATTCCATCATCGGTTTTGAAATTTGCAACAAGGTACAATGCATTCGAAGCAGTCTCCGGCCAGGAATGTTCATTCCGTTCACATCGAAATGCTCGAAACGTCCGACCTATTTTTCGATCTCCTCGAAATCTACGTAATCCCCTATGTTATCATCCTTGGGCTTTCGTGAACCAGCATTCGCGCCGCCTGCGGGGTGTTTTTTGTTCGCATGCTTTTGCCCTTGAGCGCGGCCTCGGCTTCTTCCTCCAAACATCCGATCAAGCCAACGAAACACAAACCACACCAAGACGATGGTTGCTAGGGTTCGAATCAAGCCCGCAAACATCACTTACTCAGGTAGAGGTTTCGCTCGCTGTAAACCTTGCGGAAGAAAGGATCACGCAAATTTGGAATGAATCGAATGCCTTCTCCCGTCGACTTCATCTCAGGTCCGAGTTCCTTCTTGACCTCCGGGAATTTCTCGTAAGAGAATACCGGAATCTTGACAGCGTAGCCGTCGAGCTTCGGGTTGTGCGGGAGATCCTTCAATTTCGCCTCGCCCATCATGACTTTGGTAGCGTGATTGACATACGGCTCGCCATAGGCCTTCGCAATGAACGGAACGGTTCTCGAGGCACGCGGATTGGCTTCGATGATGTAGACCTTATCATCCTTCACTGCGAATTGGATGTTGATCAACCCCACGGTTTCGAGTGCCAACGCAATGCGCTTGGTGTATTCTTCGATTTGGGAAATGATCAAATCGCCGAGGTTGTATGGCGGCAGTACGGCATAGCTGTCGCCACTGTGGATGCCCGCCGGTTCGATGTGCTGCATGATCCCGATGATGCGCACTTCATCGCCATCACAAATGGCATCAGCCTCGCACTCGATGGCCCCGTCGAGGTAATGATCCAGCAGCACTTTATTCTCCGGCATGTCGCGGAAAATATCAATCACATGACGCTCCAATTCGTCCTCGTTGATGACGATTTTCATGCGTTGTCCTCCGAGCACATAGCTCGGGCGAACGAGTAATGGAAATCCGAGTTTTTTACTAAGTTCATTGGCTTCGTCGGCGGTCTCGACGACGCCGAATTCAGGATAGGGTACCTTTTGGTCGCGCAACAGCGTCGAAAAAGAACCGCGATCTTCCGCCAAATCCAATGCTCGGTAACTCGTACCGATGATTTTTATGCCAAAGCGCTCGAGTTTTTCAGCGAGTTTCAAGGCGGTTTGGCCTCCGAGTTGCACGATAACCCCTTCCGGTTTCTCGTGCAATATGATGTCATAAATGTGCTCCCAAAATACCGGCTCGAAGTACAATTTGTCAGCTGTATCCGAATCCGTAGAAACGGTCTCCGGATTGCAGTTGATCATGATTGTTTCATACCCGCACTCTTTGGCCGCCATCACCCCGTGGACACAACAATAATCAAATTCAATCCCCTGACCAATGCGGTTCGGGCCGCTTCCGAGCACCACAATTTTCTTCTTATCACTGACGACGCTTTCGTTCTCGACTTCAAACGTTGAGTAGTAATACGGCGTTTTTGCAGGGAATTCCGCGGCGCATGTATCCACGAGCTTGTAGGTACGAACGATGCCGAGGTTCACCCGGTGGGCATGCACCTCCGACTCCAGGCACTCCAGCATGTGCGCAATCTGACGATCGGCGTATCCTTTTTGTTTCGCCTCTCTCAGCAAGGCTTCGGGGATGGTATCGAGGTTGTATTGGCCAATGGCCTCCTCCAAATGCACGAGCTCCTCGATTTGGCGCAAGAACCACGGATCGATTTTGGTCAATTCGTAAATCTTACGAATTGGAATGCCCAATTTCATCGCATCGTACAAATGAAACAGTCGGTTCCAACTCGCATGCTTCAGGCTGTCAAAAATGGCGTCCTGATCACGCAGTTCCCGACCGTCACACCCCAAGCCATTTCGCCCCACTTCCAATGATTGCGCTGCTTTTTGCAAGGCTTCTTGAAAAGAACGGCCAATGGCCATGACCTCTCCAACAGCCTTCATTTGCAACCCCAATTCTCGGTTCGCCCCTTTAAACTTGTCAAAATTCCAACGAGGCACTTTCACCACTACGTAATCCAACGTGGGTTCGAACATTGCACTTGTCGTTCCGGTGATGGGATTGGGCAATTCGTCGAGGTGGTAGCCGATGGCGAGCTTGGCCGCGATTTTGGCAATCGGATAACCCGTGGCCTTCGAGGCCAGAGCGGACGACCGGCTCACACGCGGATTGATTTCAATCGCGATGATGTCTTCCTTTTCGTCATTTGACACCGCAAACTGCACATTGCATCCGCCCGCAAAATCTCCAATTTCGCGCATCATCTTGATCGCCATGTCGCGCATGCGCTGGAACGTAGTATCGCTCAAGGTCATCGCTGGAGCTACCGTGATGCTGTCGCCGGTGTGGATGCCCATGGGATCGAAGTTCTCGATCGAACAAATGATGGTGACGTTGTCGTTGGAGTCTCGGAGCAATTCCAACTCGTATTCCTTCCAACCCATCACCGCCTTGTCTATCATCACCTCATGGATGGGGCTCAAATGCAGCCCCCGGTTGAGCGCTTCTTCAAATTCGGCCGGATCGTAGATGATGCTCGCACCAGCTCCGCCCAACGTGTAGCTCGCTCGGATACAGAGCGGAAACCCGAATTTTTGTGCAGCTTCTTTGCCTTCCAGAAAACTCTTGGCGGTTGCCTGTGGCGCCATCGCAATGTCCAATGATTCCATCAATTCACGGAATCGCTCTCGGTTTTCCGTGATTTCAATGGCATTGATGTCCACACCGATCATGCGCACCCCGTGTTCACTCCACAATCCCATCTCGTCGCACTGAATGCACAAGTTCAAGGCCGTCTGCCCTCCCATCGTCGGCAACACCGAATCAATTTGCGGATGGTTTTGAAGAATTTTTTCAATGGAAGCGGGCTCCAGCGGCTCCAAATACACGTGATCCGCCATAACCGGATCGGTCATGATGGTCGCGGGATTGCTGTTGATCAGGATGACTTCAATGCCTTCTTCCCGAAGAGAGCGGGCCGCTTGGGATCCGGAATAATCAAATTCACAAGCTTGTCCAATGACAATCGGTCCGCTGCCAATCAAGAGGACCGATTTGATGCGTTTGTCTTTGGGCATTTTTTTTTTACCCCGCTCGTTCTCGACGAGCAGGAGGTAAGCATGCAGTAACGTGTGGGTAATTTCCGGGCACAAAAATAGGCTTGAAATCCAGGGGCAATCAAAAAAAGTCTTTCACAATTTTCACGGGCTATCAACATTGAAAACGAACTTTATCCCGTGGAATTTGCCCCTTTACACCAGCAAGTGACGAGAAAGACGTTTTCATCAGGGCCGTGGACGCTTGAATATGCTGTGCTGAAAAATTCCGAAGACCGAGTCGGTGCCGTGACCTTCGGGTTTCATGGTTTCGCCCGACCATTGGAAGATTTGCAAGAGGTGGCGAAGCATTGGCCTCATGGTGGATGCTTCATAGCTGTGCACCTGCTACATCATGGAATGAGCCAGCCGAACACCGAGCAAATTCCTGAAGACAGCGCCATCCGACCATCTGAGCTCAATGAAATGCTCGAAGCCATCGCGCGCTTGGAGGCGCCGGAATTGACAGCCCGGCGACTTTTCGGATACAGCATCGGAGGACGCATTGCGCTCGCACTCGTTCATCAATCTCCAACCAAATGGTCAGGCATCTTGCTCATGGCTCCTGACGGATTGAAGAAATCGCCATTTTACTACCTGACTGTGCACACGAAAATCGGTCGATGGGCATGGTTTTACATTGACAGCAACGCCGAAAAAGTAAAACGTTGGAACAACCGACTTCTCCGGCTCGGATTGATTTCCAAGCACCTGCATGCATTCAGTGAATTCCACACCGTCAACCACGAGATGCGCATGATGGTCTGGAACGGCTGGCGCGCGCACCGACTGTGTTGGCCATCCCATGATGAATTAAAAGCAGCCTGTGAATCGAGCTGTCGGATCGATTTGGTTTTTGGAGAACGTGACAAAATCATTCCACCGAGGAATGCGCGCAGACTGCAAGCACGAACCCAAAACTTGCCTCACATTCAATTTCACCTCATCCCGAGCGGACACGGCATGCTCAAAGAAGAGGTCTTAATTGATGCCTTTCAGCGTATCTTTCCCTCATGAGTTGGTTGGATTCCTTGATCGCAACGCGTGCAAACGGTGACAAGCGCCTCGCCGCCTTGCTGGACCCCGATGACCTTCCGGTCGGCAGGGAATGGCTCAAGTTCATAGAGCGATTGAAGCAGTCCCCCATCACCGACGTTTTTATCGGCGGGAGTCTGCTCAATCGACGGAATGTCAAGGACGTCATCCAACCCCTTCAACAAAATTTCAACGGGAACATCGTGCTCTTTCCCGGTGCGCCAGACCAAGTCGCGCCTGGTGCAGATGCTGTGCTTTTTCTCTCCTTGATTTCCGGCCGCAATCCGGATTTCCTGATTGGTCGCCATGTGGAATCCGCCATGCGCATTCGGCGGATGGGTATGGAAACCATTCCAACCGGATACATGTTGGTTGGGGATGGGCCGCTTACCACTGCAGCGTACATGAGCCAAACCACCCCCATCCCTTCACGTAAACCTGAAATTGTTGCGGCAACCGCCGTCGCCGGTGAAATGTTGGGATTGCGGGCTTTGTTTCTCGATGCAGGAAGCGGAGCAGGTCAGTCGGTTCCGGTTTCCGCAATAGCCGCTGTTCGCGAGCAGACCGATTGCCCGCTCTTGGTTGGCGGAGGCATTCGGGATGCAGCAGGAGTTGAAGCGGCTTGGAATGCCGGTGCGGACCTCGTGGTCATTGGTCAGGCGATCGAAGAGCGCCCGCAAGATTTGAGTTGGCTGCCGAGGCTGCCGAAACCTCAAAAAGAAAATTCTAGCGACACCAATCCGTGGCGTCCTGCTTGAGGGTAGACATAGACCTCCGACGTCTCCACTCCTTCCCATTCGTAGAAATACGCCCAGCCATTGGCACTGTACTGCGCGTTCAGGAAATTACGCACGTAAGCAGACACGGCTACGTAGGAACCGTTGGCGCGATTCCAGGTCCAGCGTACCCTCGCATCGTGAACATTGTATGCTTCAAGTGAACGCACATCGCTCGATGTGTTGTCCAAGAACTGCTTTCCGACGTGGCGAGCCGACCATTCGACCAAGCACGTGGAGCCAATCCCTTCTTTATCCAAGCGATTCAACGCTTCCCACGTTACGACACTGGACGCAGTGAAGCTGGGTGAAAAGCTGATATCCGCCGGTTCCATATTCAGATCAAACCCAAACTCCGTAATCCGATTCTGTGAGGCGGTGACCGTGCTGTACCACTGCAGTCCATTCATCGGACGCCACACGTTGGTCCACTCCAATCCTGCGCGATAGCTATTGGCTACGTTCTGTCGAATGGGTGCACCTACATCGTTCAATGCCCCCGTGAGCACCAGTTGGTTTTCGTACTGCATGTAGTAACCCACTGCCTGCATACTCCATTCTGGTGTTGATATTTCCCAGCCCAGTTCGATATCGGTCAATTGTTCCGCTTTGGGGTAAGCATCGCCAATCCGATCGATGAAATCATTGCGCACGGGCTCACGGCTTGCTCGAGCCACCGAGGCAAACACCCGGCTGCTTGAATTGAGAAGGCAGTCAAACCCGATTTTAGGATTGATAAACGACATGGTCGTGTCCACGGCCAAGGTGCGCAGGTCGTTGTCTGTTCCGCTGACACGGTAGCCCACCTGGCGCAGCTGCACTTCTCCTCGAACATTGACTTTGCCCTGCGCCAAACGGTAGTCACCACTGGCAAATCCGTATCGGTCGATTTTTTCCCCAACATTATCGTAATACCGATGCTGCGGTGAAAGGGATTGCGCTCCAAACTCCATCCAAATCGGATTCCCGAAGTGCTCACCCAAGTAACTGAAAGCTCCGGCTCCAAACTGAATGCCCCCTTGATCAAAGGAACGGCTGCCCTGCACAATTCCCCCGTAATAGTCATTGTCCAGCCAACGTCTGCGAATGACATCGGAATTAAAAACCGTATCGTCCGTGGTAATCACAGGAGCCCCTCCGTACAAGGAAATGTCATCCTCCTGGCGGTACTGTTCATAATACCCGGAACCGGCGGTATAGTGAAGCGTTGCTCCTAGATCCCAGCCGCCAATGCGTTGGCTGGCATGCAATTGATGGTGGTCCTGGCGGTAGTCGTCCACTTGGTCCGCGTAATTGTAGTAATTGTGCTGGCGTCCACGGGCAATCAAATCTTCAATGCGCGCCGTATCCGACCCGTATCCGTATTCGTATGAATTGGCCGCCCAGGCCCAAATGGAGTCTGCAGATGATTCCAACCCGATGCGCGGCACACCATACCAGGCCTGCTGCGTCCGCTCATGACCCAGCATCGCAGAGTAGGCCAACTGACCGGAGTCCCAGCGATAACCCAGTCCCAATTGCATGCTGGCCAAATCGCTCCCCGACCGGTCCATGTATCCGTCCGACAAGATTCGGGAAGCACGGCCCTCCATGTAAAGCCCGGAGCCGATTTGCCCGGTGCTCCACTGGGCCATGCTGCGCAGGGTTCCGAACGAGCCACCCGATAGCACGAGACGCCCGCCGGCCTCCTCATTGAATGCCATGGTTTGGATGGCCACATTAGCGCCAAACGCACCGGCACCGTTGGAGGAGCTGCCCACACCGCGTTGGACGGTGAGGTTGTCCACACTGCTGGCCAAATCTGGCAAATCCACCCAATAGACCTGATGCGATTCGGCATCGTTCAATGCTACCCCGTTGATGGTAACGTTGATGTGCGTCTGATCGGATCCGCGGATTCGCATCGACGTGTATCCCACGCCCGCTCCAGCGTCCGATGTTACCACCAAGGATGGCGTGAAGCGCAGGAGAAATGGCATGTCCATCGTGGCATCACGCTTCGCTAATTCAGCCGCCTCAAATGTCTGTGTTGGAAACGGTGCTCGCTCCGGCGCTTGAATGGCAGAGACCGTGGCAGGAAGTAACTGAACGATTTTCAACATGGAGTCCGTCTCTGCCGGAGATTGCCCTAAGGCCGTTCCACTACCCGCCACCAAAAGTACTCCGGTCAAAAAGGCAATCAATTGATTTGTCATTGCGTCTTGTTTGTGCATTCAACGATAGCGACGCAAGGGGGATTGAATCCCGCTGCAGGCCAGTAAGGCCTGGCTTGGCTCCCCTACCGGCATTATCCGGTCAGGTTATGAGGGTATGTTCTCAGCACTCGAATTCGAGGCACCCCTGCGACGGCGCAAATATAGATCAAACCTGTATCTTGCTCCCATGGATTTTCTTCAGCTGGAAAACCACCTTGAAACAGGATTGAAAGCAGCCGTTGCAGGATCGCATGTGCTCCTGAAACACGTGAGCGAGCAAAACGAGTCGCTTGTGATTCGAGCCAAACGAGACGGAAGCTTGGTCTCTACCGTCGACTTGGAAAGTCATCACGCTATCGCTGAAGTGTTGAAAGATTCGCGCATTCCCATCATCAGTGAAGAAGGTGAATTACCGACCTATTCAGAAAGGTCAAAATGGCCCATTTATTGGCTCGTTGACCCGTTGGACGGCACCGAGTCCTATCTAAATCACCGAGAGGGTTTTGCAGTGAACATTGCCCTTTGCGATGGGTCAGGCCCCGTGCTCGGCATCATCTCAGACCCCCTCACCGAGCGCATTTTTGCCGGCTCCATGGGGAGCGCTCCGTTCGTTGCGCAATTGAGCAATTTGGCAATTCGAAATTCCATAGAACAGCGGCCCCTTCGCACGCCGTATCAATTGGTCACGAGTTGGAATGAATCCCTTTCGAGCGAGGAACTGCTGCCCAAACGTTTCAATCCTGCAGAATTTGAATCCAAACCGGTAAGTGGGGCGTTGAAGTTCTGCCACATTGCCACCGGTGAAGCCGATGTGCATGTCCGCAGCGCATCTTACATGGAGTGGGATTGCGCTGCAGGAGATGGATTGCTTCGGAGCATGGGCTTACCCCTTCGTGATCGCATTACAGATGATTTACTTACGTACAACACGATGTCACTGCGCGCGGGTAATTTGTACGCGGCCCGATTTTGACTAGCGGTATTGTTCGTTCGTCTCAAACCCTTCGTAAAGGCCCAAGTAATTGATGTATCGTTCCTCCGGAATGATCCCAGCTTCAACCGCTGCGCGCACGGCGCATTGGGGTTCGGCTCGATGCAAGCAATTGTGAAACTTGCATTCCGGCAAACGCGCAAACATCTCAGGGAAGTAGTGATGCAATTTTTCGCGTTCAAGTTCCACCAAACCAAACCCTTTGATTCCGGGGGTGTCAATCAAATAACCGCCAAAAGGCATGGCGAACATTTCGGCAAATGTTGTTGTGTGCTTGCCCTTGTTGTGCGCTTCTGACACTTCCCCCGTCTTCAGATCCAAATCGGGCATCAGCCGATTGATGAGCGTACTCTTACCTACACCGCTGTGCCCAGAAAACAAGGTTATCCCTGCCTCCGAGAGCGCTTGCTTCAATTCGGCTATTCCTTCGCCGGTATGAGCTGAAATCCGCAAAGTAGGATAACCCACTTGCCTATAAATGGCCTCCAAGTCGTCCAACCTTTCAGCTGCAGCCGATCCCTCCGGGTACAAATCGCACTTGTTGAAAACCAAGGTTGTAGGCACACCATAGGCTTCGGCTGTGACCAAAAAACGATCAATGAAGCCTTCGCTGGTTTCCGGGAAGGCCGCTGTCACCACCAAAAAGGCTCGATCCAAGTTCGCCGCCACCACGTGGGTAGCTTTGGACAGGTTCACCGATTTCCGCACAATGGCGTTGCGGCGCTCCTTCCGTTCCACAATCAAGGGTGGTTCGCCCTCTGCAGCACACTCGCATACAACAATATCTCCAACCGCAAAGGGATTGGTCGACCGATCCCCCTTTAACCTCAACCTCCCGCCTGCGCGACACGCGTGGGTTGATCCGGATACATCATCCCTTACGTCGTACCACGATCCCGTCGATCGCATGACCATTCCCGTGAAAAATTGGCCCTCCATCAAGCCGATGTCGACAGGGAATGAAACGCAGCCTCCAATCCTCCGGTTTGATTGGAAAAAGATGCCAAGTCACCATCTGCAACCAATTCGCCTTGATTGATCAATACGACCCGCTCGCACATCGCTTCCACCTCCTGCATGATGTGCGTAGAAAGAATGACCGTTCGTTTTTTGCCTACCTCACGAATCAACTCCCGAATTCCGACCAATTGAATGGGATCGAGCCCGGAGGTGGGTTCATCCAAAATGAGCACATCCGGCTCATGGATTAAGGCTTGGGCCAAACCCACCCGTTGCCGGTAACCTTTCGACAGTTGGCCGATCAACTTGTGCGCTTCGGGATCCAATCCCACTTTGGCAATGATCTCATGTACCCGATCGGACCGATCCGATAGGCCGTGCAATCGGGCTACATAATCCAAGTACTCCCGGACATACATATCCAAATGCACGGGATTGTGTTCTGGCAAGTACCCGACACGGCGCTTTGTTTCTATCGGCTCCTCTTCGACGTTCAATCCACAGACTAGGACGGTCCCCGATGAAGGAGGCAAATAGCCTGTAACCAATCGCATGAGGGTGGACTTCCCAGCACCGTTAGGACCCAAAAGACCGAGGACTTGCGAGTCGGGCACGTCCAAACTCACCTCTTTCAATGCCGCTTGAACACCGAAAAAACGACTCACAGATTGGATGGAAACAGACATCTCTGGCGAAGTTACAATGCCGGAAGCAGAATGATTGGAGGACAAACAAAAAAAGCCACCTCGCAGGAGGTGGCTTTTCTTCAATCTTCAGATACGGCGATTACATCATGCCGCCCATGCCGCCGCCCATGCCGGCTGGCGGACCTGCAGGCACTTCTTCTTCTTCATCCGCAATGACACATTCCGTGATGAGCACCATGCCCGAAATGGACACTGCGTTCTCCAGGGCAACCCGCGTTACCTTCGTCGGGTCGATAACGCCTGCTTCGAACAGGTTTTCGTACACCTCTGTCCGTGCATTGTAGCCGAAATCACCTTCGCCTTCGCGCACTGCATTCGCAACAACAGCACCTTCACCACCCGCGTTGGCCACGATTTGACGCAACGGCTCTTCCACCGCGCGCAAAACGATTTGAATTCCTGTGGTTTCGTCTTGGTTGATTCCGGTCAAATCCTTCACCAACGCCGCAGCGCGGATGTAAGCTGTTCCACCTCCCGGCACAATGCCTTCTTCAACCGCGGCGCGAGTCGCGTGCAACGCATCGTCAACGCGGTCCTTCTTTTCTTTCATCTCGACTTCCGTCGCAGCACCAACATAAAGAACGGCAACGCCGCCGGCCAATTTTGCCAGACGCTCCTGGAGCTTCTCCTTGTCGTAATCAGACGTCGTAGTCTCGATTTGCGCTTTGATCTGGTTGATGCGTGCGTCGATTTGTTCTTTGGCTCCGCTACCGTTGACAATGGTCGTGTTGTCCTTGTCGATGGTGATCTTTTCCGCGTTACCGAGGTCGGCCAACGTCACATTTTCCAACTTCAATCCGGTCTCCTCGGAAATGACTTGACCACCGGTCAGGATGGCGATGTCTTGGAGCATAGCCTTGCGGCGGTCACCAAATCCAGGCGCCTTCACCGCTGCCACTTTGAGCGATCCGCGGATTTTGTTAACCACCAGGGTGGCGAGAGCTTCGCCGTCGATGTCCTCCGCGATGATCAAGAGCGGACGACCGCTTTGAGCGGTTTGCTCCAAACTGGGGAGCAAATCCTTCATGGTCGAGATCTTCTTATCGTAAATCAGGATGAAGGGATTTTCGAGTTCCGCTTCCATCTTTTCACTGTTCGTCACGAAGTAAGGTGACAAGTAGCCGCGATCGAACTGCATGCCTTCAACCGTTTTCACTTCAGTTTCGGTGCCTTTCGCTTCCTCCACAGTGATCACGCCTTCGTTACCGACAACACGCATCGCTTCTGCGATCAGCTTCCCAACGGTTTCGTCGTTGTTAGCCGAAATGGTACCGACTTGCTCAATTTTACTGTTGTCGTCGCCTACTTCACGTGAGAGTTTCTTCAGCTCTTCAATGATAGCCTTTGACGCCTTATCCATGCCGCGCTTCAGGTCCATGGGGTTCGCACCTGCGGCGACGTTGCGCAAACCTTCGCCGATGAGGGCTTGGGCCAAAACGGTTGCAGTCGTGGTTCCGTCACCGGCAACGTCTGCCGTTTTAGAAGCAACTTCCTTCACCATTTGCGCTCCCATGTTCTCGAGGGCGTCTTTGAGTTCGATTTCACGAGCCACAGACACGCCGTCCTTCGTGACCGATGGGGCTCCGAATTTCTTTTCGATCACCACGTTACGGCCTTTGGGTCCGAGGGTCACCTTCACGGCGTTGGCCAGCTTATCTACGCCTGCTTTCAGTCCGTTGCGGGCGTCGGTATTGAATTGTATTTCTTTCGCCATTTCAATAAGTGTTACTTGTTTTCTTGATTATACAATTGCGAGGATGTCGCTTTCGCGCATCATCATGTAGTCCACTCCTTCAACTTGGAGTTCGGTACCGGAGTATTTGCCGTACAAAACCGTGTCCCCCACTTTGACGGTGGTCGGTTCTTCGGGCTTACCGGGGCCGACCGCCACAACGGTTCCGCGCTGTGGCTTTTCCTTCGCCGTATCGGGGATGATGATTCCGCTGGCTGTTTTTTCTTCTGCTGCTGCGGGTTCAACGAGAACCCGATCTGCAAGGGGTTTGATGTTTACTGACATGTAACTGAGATTTTGATGTATCTGGTTGTGTTCCGCTATGAGCGATTTCCGTGCCAATGGGAGCGACATCTATGGAGACTGACGCCGTGTCAGGATTCATCGTCCGCGGGTCGCAATGTTGTCAGGTTTTGACAGCACGGCACAAAAAAAGCGCGCCTACCTTGTCAGGAAAGCGCGCTTTCAAATGTGTTGGAATTGGATTACTCCGTGATGGGAGCTTCCATCGCTGGGGTTCGGCTTTCGATGCCCGCGTCCTGTTGCGCATTGCCGAAGAAAACACCGGCGGCGATGCACAGAACAAACAAGGCGCCTGTGAGGTACCAAGTCGCTTTGACCAAAAAATCCGTGGTCTTTTGCACGCCGCCCATTTGGCCCGCGCCTTGGAATCCTGTCGCCAAGCCACCACCCTTCGGATTTTGGACCAAAATCACGGCTCCCAAGAGCACGCAAACAATCAAAATGACTACCATCAAAAAGTATCCCATGATTTCCGTTATTCGTTCAAGTCAGCGGATTCTGAAGAGCCCGCATCTAATTTTTTTAATTGGGCTGCAAAATAAGTGCTTTTTGCCGGGAATTTCAACGATAAATGGCGATAAGCTTTTCGAGCCTTGCCAATTTTACCTTGCTTGGCATAAATACGCGCCATGGTTTCGGTCACCAGCGTCGGATCTTCCAGCACGCTTTCTCGCGCCCAATCTTCAACCGGCGCTTCGACATCCCGCAATTTCCCAATCTTCGGTTGCGCTGCAATGAAGCGATCAATCAGCCCTCGTGTATCCGAACCTTCTAAGGACAAATTCGGCTGGTTTTGTTGACTTTCACCAAATCCAACCTGCGCCGCACGATGGGACAACCAACTCGCAAACGGAGAAGAAACTGCACCTCTAATGCGCCCCATATCGACTTCCACATCCGGCAGAGGTGTTGCATTTTCATCCCTCTCATCACGCCAATCTTCCACTTCAGCTTCGATTGTTCGGCCGATCGCTGAAATCAACGCCTCCCGTTCCAAAGGCTCTTCGGGATTCAACGTTCCAGATGATGGTGAGGTGGCTAAGCGCTCTTGCTCTTCGTTTTCATTCGGCACAACTTCATCCGGCATCTCCTCGATCAGGGCATCAATGGCACTTGCCTCTTCGCGCAGTTTGGTCCTCAAAATCAAATCGAACAGAGGTTGTCGGAACGTGCCCTGTGCCGCGGCACGCAGCAAATCCTGCTCTTG
>Ga0255771_1002643_pt1 | contig 17637 bp, 14 predicted proteins | sample 011ome_19_FD_179969 | JGI IMG/M metagenome (GOLD analysis project Ga0255771, IMG submission 179969) | Coastal salt marsh microbial communities from the Groves Creek Marsh, Skidaway Island, Georgia - 011510BT metaG (version 2) | ecosystem: Environmental > Aquatic > Marine > Intertidal zone > Salt...
TTCGTTATAATGCTGCTAAATATCCTAAATATACGCTTTTGCTACATCCGCTTTTTTTCAGGCTTTTCGCGAGGCGGATAAGGCGAAGAAGACGTCGTAATCTTTGGCCTCCTCGTGAGAAGAAGAGGAGGAAGAAGAAGAAAACGGTGGTTGGAGGACGTCGACGGTCCACGTCCCTCGCAGGTCGTCTTCGGCGAGCGTGCCGAGGAGTTTGCACGTGGCTGAAAGTCTCGCGCATTTCGTTTTGGTCGCGGTTAAGGAGGCGAGGCATTGCATCGCGCGCAATGATGCGATGTTTTCGTTTGCTTTTTGGTCCTCGGCGTCGTCGTCGGCGGCGGTAGCTTCGTTCTTCTTGTTGTTCATCTTCTTTTGCAAACTTTCGATTTGCTGCGATAACATTTCAATCAACGGTTGGAGTTGACCGTGCGCCAGACGGAGTAAGATTTCCGCCGGGCGTTTCTCGTAGCCACGAACGTGCTTCTCGTAGTCGTCCCAAAATAAAGGCACCGGGTCTAAGTTAGCTTGGAAGTGCGCGAAACGTTGGAAAAAACGCGCCTCCGCGGTGGCGAGCGTGAAAGTACGTTTGGGCATTTTGATGAGCCCGACTTTTTCGAGCGCGACGAGGACGCATTGCGCGGCGTTACTTCGCACTCGAAATATATTAGCTTCGAGATATGTATCCATAGACTTCTTGGTGACTTCCTCGGTGTTACAGTTGAAGGCTTCGTAGATGTATTGGTCGGCATTGAGCGCGTGTACGACTAAATTGTCCATGTACCAATACACCGACGCCAACTCGTAGCTTTTATACAGCTCGCATTGGAAACCAACTTTTAAGATGTCAAACTGCGCGTCGGCGACGATGCGCGAGGCCCAAAGCTGGAAAGCTCTGGCGCAAAATTCATGCACTTTCTCCTCGTCGATGGCATCGTTTCCGTTCTTTATGTTCTTTTTCAAAAATAAGGAAGCGACGCCGAGCGCGTCCACGTGCGAACACGCGACTTGCAAATGCGAAAGCTCGTCGAGACACCGGCGAAGCTTCCGCCGCCTTCGCGATGGAGACGCAAAATAGGCGCGCGAAAGGAACGAACACGACCGCTGACACTCGTCTTTAAACGTCGCTAAGATTTCAATGGGATCGCCGTCTGTTTGTGCGCCAGTATCTTCGCACGTCACCGTGACGGCATTGTAATTGCCTTTTTTTATTTCACTCGCGACGTATTCAAACGGTGCTCTTTGAAACGAGCTCAACTTCTGCTCAGAATCGTCTACTCTCACTTTCTCTGGGACTTGCGCGAAAACAGATCGCAAGCATAAATCTACCGAGTCGACGCCTAAGTGAGAATCTGTCGAGCCGCCAACGGTGGAGACGTACGCGGCGACGCTTCGCGACAACGCCAGGAAGTCTCGATCGGTAATATCGCGACATTTACGGAAGAAATCGTCCGAGGATAACTCCAAATGCGTTCTTGTCGTCGTTGCCGCGGCTGAATCGTATAAACGTTCAATTACTACGTCTAATTCGTCCAATAACTTCAAGTAATACTCGTACGATTGCTTCACGGTGAACAACTCGACGACGCGAGGCGGCGAGTTGCCGAGCGCGTGCGCGCACGCCGAAGCGTCAAACATCGCGTGTTCTTCATCATCTTTAGTATCATCACCATCACCACCACCATTAATCTCTCCTCTGTTGCTATTACTATCACTATTCGTACTACTAATACCTTTTATATCCTCTTCTTCGAGAATACGTCTCGCGGTTGCTCTGGCCTCCTCGAAATCTCTCTTAATCCTCTTTCCGTTTTCCTCGGTCGGCACGTCGGCGATCCGTTTGAACGCGCGATACAACGCGAACCTCAAACATATCCTCCGATATAACTCAGAGTCCCCATACGCGTCCTTCCCTTCCTTCAACACTTCTTCGTACTTCGCGACACACGCGTCTCCGTCCAAAACGTCCGCCGCTGTCACCCCCGCGCCGCTCTCTTTCCTCTGCATCCACTCCGGCAAAGGCACTTTCAACCCGTAATCGTGCGGATTGAAATCCTCCTCTTCAAAAATATCTCCTATTTCCACCATCTTCTTTATCAATCCAACGAACGGTAAGGTTGTCGTCATCAGCGCCTCGAACGCCCTCATCGGCCACGCGTGCGAAGACGACAGCGACAACGACGACAACTTCTTCAACGCCTCCTCTTTCAAATACAAGCACGAAAACACCGTCGGCGGCAACGCGTTCCCCACGTGCCAGGAATTTTCTCTCGCGATTAACATATCCACGACGACTTTCATCTCCTTCGATGATGTCAGCGCGGCGATGATATCATCGTCTCTTTTTAGTAACCGTACTCCTCGAACGTCCTCGTTTTCGTCCTCCTCTTTTAAGGACGACGTTTCACCAAAACCACCGCCGCCGGTCACGCACCCGCAGTCCATCTTCGGATCCATGATTTCCACCGCCGACATCGCCTCGAACAAACCGAACGACTTTTGGTGGATCAGTTCTCCCGATCGCATTTGAAGCGAGCATTCGAGCAAGAGCGGTTCCAAGTCCACCCAGGAAGAATTTTTGCCGCTTTCCTTCTCGTCGCGAAGCTTCTTCTTTACCAATTCTTCTTCCTCTTCTTCTCGTTCCATTTCACCGCAAAGTTTGATTCGTGTCGCGCTCGTTCGTGTCTCTCACGAACGCGTTTTCAGTTGCTCTCAAAAAACACTCCTAAGGGCCTCACTCTCTCTCTTTTTCTCTCTCTCTCTCTGTGTTTTCTCCCTCTGCGAGTCAAAGTCAGCGCTCTTTATCACTCCCCATGATGCGTCGTCGACGACGAGACGCTCCGCTCTGCGAAGGAAAGATATCGAATCGACGATGCACGACTTTAACGCGCGTAAACCAGCGAAGAATTTTGGCACGCGGTTGTTTAAAGATGACGTGTGCTCATACAACAAGTACCCCCGCGACAGCGTTCGTAAAACAGCGTCCGCCGACTTTATCGCGCGAGAGATACAATCACCGAAATGCACTCGTGTCTGTCGTCTGCCCTTTTTTGTGGTCTTTTTTCCATTCTCCATAAAATTCGCGCGCAGAAAAACACGTTAAAATTCATCATGGTACGTCTCTCTCGTCGCATATCCCTCTCGCGGTGTCTCTCTCTCTCTAAACTTCTGCGCGTTCGAAACGAGCGAACGAATCTCGTTCGCGCGCGAATCGAGGGAGAAAGAGGTGAACGCGCGTTCGCGAATATAAACCTTTTGTTGTTCTCTCGTTTTCTCTTCGCGTAGATTTGCGCTGTGTCCTTAGAGCTTTCGCTCTCGCACGAGTGGGAGAGACAGTTTGGTTTGCGCAAAAATGATGACGCGAGTTTGGCTTTTTCGCGAAGGTGGAACGCGAACGGAACGCGCGGATTTGGATGAAACGCGTAATGTTTTTGCACGCGAACGACGTTCGTTCGCCGGCGGTGGTGTTGTTTGGGTGGTGGTGGACAGCGCGCGCTGATGACGGCTTTTTTTCTTTTCGCTCCCGTTTTGGGGCTTCTCTCTCTTTCCTCTGTCCAAGCAAATACTAACCAAAGCGTCTTGTTTTCTCTCTCTCTCTCTCATATGTTCATACGATGAATTATAATAAACAGCCGAAAGACACGTCCGAAGAAGACGCCTTGGTCACCGACCCGTCCAAAAAGACGAAGAAAGCGTTTAAAAAGTTCTCCTACCGCGGCGTCGACCTCGAACAACTCCTCGAATTGAAAACGGACAAATTGGTCGAACTCTTTTGCGCTCGCCAAAGACGTCGATTCCGCAGAGGTCTCGGCCGCAAACCGTTGGCGTTGGTGAAGAAGCTCCGCAAGGCGAAGAGAGAGGTGCAAGGGATGGACAAGCCAGAAACGATCAGAACGCATTTGAGAAACATGATCATCGTGCCGGAGATGATTGGCGCCATCGTCGGCGTGTATAACGGGAAAGTGTTCAACACGGTTGAAATCAAGCCGGAGATGGTGGGCACTTATTTAGCGGAGTATGCCATCACGTACAAGCCGATTTCGCACGGCAGAGCAGGTATTGGTGGCGAGAAGTTTGTTCCGTTGAAGTAATTTTAAACGATATATATACGCGTAGTATGTGTAGCTTTTACGCATCCTCCTTTCGTCGCTTCACTTTTCGACTGCTCCAGGAAAACAACACACAATTAATTGTCTTACATTTCTTTTCTCAACTTCAATTTGCGCGCGCTGTTTTCTCCGCACTCGATACTGTTCAGAGCACTGAACGACACCCCAGCATGTCATCTTCAGCGGCAGCAGCACACCCTGCGGTCTTCGTCTCCTCTCGAGGAAGAAGAACAACAACAAAAACAACGAGAAGAAATGCTTTTGGGAAGTCGCTCGTGTCGTCGTCGTCATCACGTTCGGAGGATTCTTCGCGAACGACGACCACGGAAACGACACCGTTCAAAGACCTCGAACGATCGCTGGAAGCTTTAGCGGAAGCGACGAAAGGCGCGGAAAGCAGAGGTTGGCGCAAAGTGGACGATTCGTGGGTGTTTGATCCGACGAAAGAAGGCGTCTTTAACTTTGGGGGGAGCGAAAAGGAGGAAGAGGAGGAGGAGGAAGCCGTGGCGGAAGAGTCGTCGTCTGTGTCGTCTTCGTTCTCGAAGTCGAAGAAGAAACCAACGTGCGTGTGCCATTTCATCGGCGGTGCGTTCGTGGGTGCGTCTCCTCAGCTCACGTATCGCGTTTTTCTGGAAAAGCTCGCCGCGCGATCCTCGTGCGTCGTCGTCGCGACGCCGTACGAGCTGAGTTTCGACCACTTGCGAGTGGTGGACGATTGCCAGTTTAAGTTCGATCGCGCGTTTGCAAAGTTGGACGCGGATTTACAGACGTTACCGGTAGTTTCGATCGGGCACTCGATGGGCGCGCACGTTCACGCGTTGATTAATTCTCGGTACGAGTTGAATCGAGAGGCGTTGGTGTTGATTTCGTACAACAACAAACCGGCGACGGACGCGGTGCCGTTGTTTGCGGAGGTTTTTGTGCCTGGTTTATCCGCGATATCGCCGGTGTTGCAGCCGTTAGCGGCATCGCCGTTGAGAGAAAGTTTGAGGGACGTCGATAGGAACGTGAGAAGTTTCGCGCCGGAAGCGGTGAAGGAGTTGTTGACCGTGGTGGATCAGTTGGAGCCGTTGTTGTTGGACGTGAGCAACGGGAGGAAGGAGTTCCAGCCGACGCCGGAGGAGGCGAAGGAGTTGATTAAAAAATATTATTCCGGACCGAACACGTTGTTGATTAAGTTTCGGGACGATACGATCGACGAGACGGCGGTTTTAGCCGCGGTCTTGACGGAAGTGAATAGCGGCGGTAGAAGTAGTAGCGGAAGTAGTAGCGGCAGCAACGAAAGTAGTAGCGAAACCGGCGGCGCGAACGGAGTGGCTGATTTCAGCGTCAAAACGCAACCCGGCGATCACATCTCCCCGCTCTGGCAGCCGTTACCGACTGAAATTCTCCCCGAGTCTATCGTCGATTCCGCCAACATCGCCTTCGACGCGTCGACGACCCTTTTCGATTCGTTCGGCATTCGCAAAGACGATCCGAGTCCTCTCGGCGCTTTGAGAGGTTTGTTCGACGACGTCAGGGAGACCGTCTTACCCGGCAGCGGCGCCGCCACCGCCGAAGACGGGAGCCAGAGGAAAGTGCAAGAGTTGGAGAATCTGGACGGGTTAGTCCGCGAAATCGATGGGTTTTTGAGACGGTCGAGGACTTAGAGAGAGAGAAGACTGGTGTCTCGTAAAACTTGAAACTAAAGTAGATATCAAATGCACACCTCTTTTATCCACCCTCACTTCTTTTTGGCGGAGCGTTCGTTTTTTGACAGAAATCAAACGCCCTCCTCCTCCTCCTTTTCCTCCTCTTCCTCCTCCTCTGTGGCGAGATGATGATGCGCGTTCGTCTCGGCGCGATGCTCCGTCCTTCGTCGTCATCTTCTTCTTCCCCAAAAGGGCAACACCTTTCGCCGCTTCCCCAAAAGGGAACGAAGAAGAAGAAAAGGAAGTTTACCAAGACGAGGACGACGAGGGCGTCTCTCCAGGAGCTTCACAATGGCGAAGAAGAAATCGTCCTGGCGGTTTTGAAATACTTTTCCGCCGGCGGCATCGGATGTTTTGCGAGCCATTGCTTATCGGTGCCTTTGGACGTCATTAAAACGAAAGTACAATTAAATCCGGAGTTGAATTCGAATGCGAGCGCGAGGGAACTGGCGCGAAAAATCGTCAAAGACGAAGGCGCGAGAGCGTTAACTCGAGGATTAGGGGCCACATTTTTTGGATATTTGATACAGGGTGGGTGTAAATATGGCGGCTTTGAAACGTTGAAACGATATTATTTTCACGGCGGAGGGAATATCGCGCAGTTGGTGTTGGCGGCGATGGTAGCGGAGGCGGTCGGTAGCTTCGCGTTGGTACCGTTTGAAAGAGCGAGAGTGAAGATTGTGGAGAGCGAGACGTACGCGCGGGAGAAGAGTTTGTTCGCAGCGGTTGGCGAAGAATTTGACGCTTTTCTAGAGGACATAGCGGAGAGTTTGTTGCCGGTGTATTTGAAAATGATCCCGTACACTGCGGTGCAATTGGTGTCGTACGACGTCCTCGTGAATGGGTTCGTAAAGGGGACGCTGGGAGTATACGGAGGAGAAGAAGGGGACGGAGAGTTGTTTTTTGCGTTGAGATTGATGTCAGCGATTGCAGCGGGGGTACTCGCAACGGTAGCATCTCAGCCCGGGGATACGATTATGACGCGACGATATTGTAAAGAAGACGAGGAAGAAAAAGAGTGCGAAGCGTTTGTTGACGACGACAACTCGGTTTCTGGTTTGTTCGTAGGCTTGAGACAAAGAATACCAATGACTGTTCTCATCGTCGTCACTCAACTCATCACGGTAGACTATGTCAAAGAATCTTTGGGAGTTTAAAGAAAAAGTTCGCTCGGCGCGGGGAGAAGGCATAATAAAGAATCCAAAGTCGTTTTAGATATGTATGTGACATTAGACTTTAGATAGCATTAAAAACTAATCGATGTGTTCTAGTATAATAACAATAGTAGTAGTAGTAGTAGTAGTAGTAGTCGCGTGTAGTATGTACAGCAAAGAGTGGCCTAAACCACCACGTCCAAGCCGCTTAAATCGTCGTGTTGCAGCTCCAATTCTTTCTGACTCATCTGACTCCCGTGTTCCCATTCCTCCTCTTGAATCGCGTCGAAATATTCCAACCATTCCTTCCCAGTTAACACCTCGGTCGGGTGCTCCTCGGTTCTCCCCAAAAGCGCCTGCGCCGCGGCCACCGCCTCTTTATCTCTTCTCAACGGCACCTTGTTCGTAATTTTCGCTCCTCCCGCCGTCGTCGTCGCGACTTCGCTCCCGATACCGCTATTCGTCCTCAACAAATCATTCACCAACCCTAACTGAATCATCGCGCTGATACTATCCGTGTTAATCCACGTCTTGACGATCAAATCGTCCTCGAATTCCATCACCGCCGTCCCTGTCCACTTCGCTTTTCTCTCCCCTAAACTCGCCACGAAGCTTAACTGCACGGCCACTTTACACCCTTGCTCGATCATATCGTCGATGTACATCTTAATCGTCGGTAACGCTTGCCTCAAAGCGTTCACCCCGTTGCAGTACGATTCCACGCCTGGTTTTGGGTTCGGATTCGATGGATCGATCAAGATGTGCTCCGGGTGGATGTACTCCGAGCACGCGTGATCGCGGGAAATCTGCTCCGGTTGGTTCCACACTCGTCTGTACAGTTTACGAATTTGCGTCTTGTGCAAAGTGACAGTCTTCACCGCCGGTTTCTTCTTCTTACTCCAGAAGAAGACGTTCGTCAAGGTGGCGACAACCGTGGCAAGCGCGGTGGTCTTGAAAAGACCGCGTATTCCACTCTTCCTCTCCCCGTCTTTGACCACGGGCGGCATCTCTCTCGTGTGAGCTGACTGAAATTGAATAAAAGTTGTGTTTCGTGCGTCTCGGAAGTGCGGATTTTCGCACGCGAGAGGAAAAACCGAGAAGAGAACAACCGCGATGGACGAGTTGAAAAAAGACGACGAGCGCGATGCGATGCGTGTGCGCGTATGTATTCGTTTTGTGTTATCATTAGTATTAGTATTATTAACCTACGGTGTGAAGACTCGGCACTTTGAAGGCTCCGCCGCCGACGTTTTTTAAGTGGCGAAAGTGCGCTCGCAAAGCGGCCCAAAACGTCGGGTAAACGACGTATTCCAATCCTCGTTTTTTGCACACGTCCATGACGAGCGGCGCTAATTGCGGGTAGTGGACGTGGCAAACGCCAGGAAAGAGGTGGTGGATGACTTGGTAGTTTAATCCGCCGGAGAAGTGGGTCCAGAATTTGCTCCCGTGCGCGAAATCCGCCGAAGAGGCGAGTTGCGCTTCCGCCCAAGATTTGTTCGAGCTAATGACGCCAGTTTTTTCGTCCACTTTGAAAAATTCCACGTCTGGAGTGACGTGAGCGACTTGGAACATGAACGCGAGGAGCCAACCGGTGGTGAATTCAGTCAGCGTCCACAACGCGAAGAGCTTCGCGTACGAGTCGTTGTGCGGGGAGTACTTGAAGGGCAAGTAGAGGTAGTAAAACGCCCAGACGGCTTTGGATCCCCAAAACTCGACGGCTTCTCGTCGTTCGAATTTCGGGACCGTGACCCATCCGATTTTATTGTTCTTTCTCGCGGAGAAGTCGTCGAAAAAGCACGATTTAAACGACAACAATCCGTACATGAGCGCTAAATACACGTGTTGCGCCTTGTGGAAAAACGCGTGCGGTTGCATGTAATTCACTCGTCTCACGTCGTTCTTCTCGTCGCATCGAATGTCTGGATCGATATCTTCTACGTTCGTGAACGCGTGATGTCCAACCACGTGTTGCTGTTTCCACATGAACGAACTCGCGCCGACGATGTCCAACGTCAACTGCATCGCGTGCAAAACTTTCTTATTCTTCGAATACGCCCCGTGATTGGCGTCGTGCTGAATAGACACCCCAACTTCAGCTTTACACACTCCGTGCAACACCGCAAACACGCACGCCAACGGGAAAAACGCCACGTTTGCGCTAAAAAACGATAAGTAATGAAACAAAACGACTCCGGATAAAATCGCGACCGACTTTGCCCACATTTCCGGATGTTCTCTCGGGTCTAACGCGTTCTCTTTAAAGTATTTCTCCGCCGCTCGTTTGCACTCGTAATGAAACTCGTCCTCTTCGCCGTTCGATCTGTACTTTGGTGCTTTCATTTCAGATTTTGACTTCTGTTTGTTTTCCTTCGTCGACGTCGTCGTCGTCGAAATCGAAGTCGTTCTTCTCCTCGCTCCGCGTTCGTCTTCTTCCTCCTTTTCCTCATCACCCACCACGTCTCCGACATAAAATTTCTCCAGCACCTTCCTCGCTTTCAGCGGATGGTAGGACTCAAAGAGCGCCGTGCACTCCCCGCCCGCGTTGACGTGAATCATGTTCCCCCCGGGATGTTTCGGGACGAATTTCGTCACGTCGTACGCGCGATCGTGGACGACGACCCAACAATCGTTCGAGCGATTGTGTTTCGCGACGTCATCTCGGGTGAACGATTTTTTGTTCGAATCGTCGTTTTTATTAGTCTCGTTTGACTTCTTCTTCGCGAAGGAAGGGAACGATCTGCTCGAGTTTTGTTTTCTCTCGGTCGTCGTGGTCGTCGTCGTCGTCGTCATCGCAGCTAGAAGCGGAGTTAGATCTCGTCTCTTTTTTGTTCGTCGTTCGCGGCCTCGGTCGTCGTCTGATGATGACGACGATGGAAATATACCTTTACAGGGTGAGAGAGAGAATTTCTGCGGTCTCGAGAGAACGAACGAAAGAGATCTCTCTTCTGTCTCTGAGTACGAAAGAAGCACTCAGAAATCAAATGTGAGTACGACTTACGCACTTAAACCCTAAATTTTTAGGACGAAAAGGGTACTCTCCCTTACTCTCTCAGTAGTCAAAGCGTTCTTTTTGTCAGACAAAAGCTTGAACAAACGAACACAAACACACGCGGTGGCTTTTGTCGCGCCAACACTCTTTGTTGAGATCATCCAGAGCGTGAGAGGTGAATTTGCACCGAAGACGACGACGAGCGGTTAAAAGTGTTCGCCCACTCTCTCTCTCTGTTCGGTCGTCGGACGCGAGTTGCTCAACGATTTACTCCGCACACAAACGCACGCGAATAAAGAAGAATTACCACATGGCCCCGTTGTTGCAAAAACCATCATCATCGCTCGAACGAGGCAAGCATCTCTTCCTCCTCTTCCTCTCGACGAGAGCGAGGACTTCGAACGCGAGCAGCAATACCACCACGTTCAGAGCAGCGTTTTCGTCGTCTCTGTTTTCAACGGCGGCGACAGAAAAAGCGCAAAACGAAGAAGGCGGTGGTGGTGAAAAGGAGGACGTGTTTCACCTCCTCGCGGGGAAACTGCCGCAGCCGATGTACCGAGCGACGGTGGTAAACGACGACGGAACGACGACGCCGATCTCGGACGTGCGCTCTGCCGTTCAGTGGGCGAAAGAAGCTATGGGAGGAAAGAAGAAGTTCGACCAGACGGTGGAGATGTCCATTCGGTTAGGGGTGAATCCGAAACGGTCGGACATGATTGTTCGAGGGACGTGCAACTTACCGAACGGGACGGGGAAAAAATTTTACGTGTTGGCGTTCGCGGAGAACGAGGAGGATCGGGAGATGGCGAGACAGGCCGGGGCAGACGCGGTTGGAGGTGAAGAGTTGATTGAACAAATTAAGAGCGGGAAGTTTGAGGATTTGAATAAAGTGAACGTGTGCGTGGCGACGCCGGGGATCGTGCCGAAACTGAAAAGTTCCGGCTTGGCGAGGACGCTCGGGCCGAAAGGGTTGATGCCGAATCCGAAAGTTGGAACGTTAACCGCGGAGGTTGGGAAGGCGGTGAGAGATGCGAAGAGTGGAGGGAGAGTGGAGTACAGAGCGGAGAAGAATTCGATCGTGCACGCTGGGATTGGGAAGACGAGTTTTGAGGAGGACGCCATCGTAGAAAACGCGTCGTGTTTGATGGCGAGCGTTTTGCAAAACAGACCGAAAGGGAAAGGCGCGCCAGCGATATCGAATTATATTAAGAGGGTATATTTGAGCACGACAATGAGTGAAGGGAGTCGAAGAATAGACCCGAAAGAGTTGATGAAATTAGCGGAGGAGTATAATCAGAGGAATACATCGATGTCGTCGTCGCCGGGGGCGTAGTAACTCGTTGAACGCGGACGACGTCGAGTAAAGTTAGAAGAGAATAGCGAAAATTAGAGGTGATGATTCTGTGTAACGTGTATGTATGTGTATGTATGTGCGCGTATGCTCTTATCTTATTATATACGCCTTTATTACTAAAACATCCGGCTAATTTTTATATATGTGCGAAAAAGAACGGTGGGCGCAAACGACGTTTGTTGCGACTCGCCGCACGTCGCGGCTTCATCGTCGTCCTCGTCGTGTACTCTCTTCTCGAGTGCTTCGCGCTCTGATTCGATATATTCCTCTCCTCCTCATTTCTTACTCTACATTCTCTCTTTCTCTCTTTCTCTCCCTCTAAACAAACAATCAATATTTTATTATTACTAAATACAGCTTTCTTTCTCTTCAAATTCTGATAAGACGGTTTCCTTTCTCTCTCGATCTCTCCAACTCTCTTCCTCTCGTTCTCCACCCCCCACTTTCTCTCTCTCTCTCTCTCTCTTTCCCACTCTCTCTCTTTCCCACTCTCTCCGTTTTTCTATTAGTTGTTTGCAATGTTCGTCGAAAGCCAGTCCAAACCTTCGTACAAGCCTTCGCCCGAAGTCGCGCACGTAGATTGAATGAACCAGTGTCTTTGTCTCAACGAGTGTAATCCGAGTTTGTCCGTAATTTCAGCCGCAGTCATCGCGTTCGGCAAATCTTGCTTGTTCGCAAAGACCAACAACACCGCGTCGCGGAGTTCGTCTTCGTTGAGCATGCGGTGAAGTTCATCTCTCGCCTCGGAAATACGGTCGCGATCGTTACTATCCACGACGAAGATCAAGCCTTGCGTGTTTTGGAAGTAGTGTCTCCACAACGGACGAATTTTGTCTTGTCCTCCGACATCCCACACCGTGAACGAAATGTTCTTGTATTCGACCGTTTCGACGTTGAAACCTGTATCGTTTTCAGTGGTTCGGTAAGATCGTGGTGAGTTGTTATATTGAACGCGAGATAGTAAAAATAAGTTTTTTTTTTGACTTGCAACTCCCTCCTCTCTGTTTTTGGTCGTTTTCGGTCGCTCAAAGTCGAAAGAAAACGAGTGGACGAGAGCTTTTGCGGTTTCTCGTTCGCCCGCTCGATCCCAATTTTAAGCGCAAAGTAGTGAAAGACAAAAAAACGAGGGGAAAAGAACCCGTTCGTAAAGACGCGAAGGAGGAAAACCGAAAACGTACCGATGGTCGGAATCGTCGTCACGATTTCTCCGAGCTTAAGTTTGTATAAGATGGTGGTTTTACCGGCGGCATCGAGACCAACCTGTGTGTGTGTTCCGCGTTTAGAGTAAAAAAAGAGAGATGATGAGAGCGTCAGTGCTAAAATCGACTCGAAAAACGTCTCTCGTAAAAGTGAACCAAAATTTTTAGGCGAAAGAGGGACTCCTCCGTGCTGCACGCGCTTTGAAAACGAACCGACGAGATTCGCGGTTGGTTCCACGTCTTTCCCGCGAGAATCAATTCGATCGAACGATGCGTTCATATTGCGCGCATGTAAACGCGTCTCATTCTCCCACGCGCGCGCTTCGCATCCAAGCGCGGCACGTTGAGGAGGAACACAACGCGCGCGTAAAAATCATCGCGATTCAAAAATCTCTCCTCTCTCTCGCTGCTCTTTCGCCCACAAAAACGAAAGAGCGAACGAATTCGCGCGGTTCAGAGAAAAAATGAAAGAGAAAGAAAGAAACCGCTAAACAAACGACCGAAAAACCAGAACGTCTCCCAAACGCACCATCAAAATGCGCATTTCCTTCTTCGAAAAGAGGCGCTGGAACAATTTCGCGAACGTGATGCCCATGGTGTTTTAAATATATAGAGAGTGTAAGAGAGCGTGTGTGTTTTGTGATGATTGATGAGGCGAAGAGGCGATCTCTGCTTCTTTTCTCTCGCGTTGGTTTTTTTGTCCTCTTTTGCTTCTCTTTTTCAGTCGATGTTTTGGTCCACTTTTGCTCTCCAAAGAAGAATAAAATCTCTTGTTGGATAAATCGCCATTAGTAGTAATAACAGAGAGCGATCAATTCGAGCTCACTATTCGTTGAGCTATCGGTGTCGTTGTTGTTGTCCTGGAGTCCTCCTCTCGTCGTCATTCAATCTGAAAGACGCATTTTTCGACGATATTCGGAGTGCAAACGTAAATCTCGCAAAAGGAGAAAATTCAGTTAAAAGCGAGACGACCCAGAGATGAGAGGAAGAGGAAGAAGCGGCGGAAAGTCGCGGAAGAAGGCGCTTCTTTTTCTCCTTTTTCTGGCGTCTGTGTCGTCGTCTGTATTCGTCTCCGGTCGTCCGTATTCTTCTTACGACGAGAAAGAAGACGTCGTTGACCTCTTTCCCGATTTTGAGAGGAATGAACGAGATCTCCTCGTCTTCGCCGGTGCAGTTGGAGAATCAAAGAAAACAGACGATGACGACGGTGGTGTTCTTTGGACGCAGAAAACGAGTCGGTTGCGAGAGAAATCGATGGCGTTTCCTCCCGGGAATATCATTTTCTCAGACGAGGAAAAGGAGACGGCGAGTAATACTAACGCTACGCCTTTGGAACGCGCGGCGGGGTATTTTAAGTTGAATCGAACGACGCACGACGCGCACATGTTTTACATGTTCTTTGAACACCGAGGAGGAGGAGAAGCGAGTAAAGGAGGTAGAAAAGGAGGCGAAGAGAAAGTTCCGGTCGTGCTTTGGATGACGGGAGGCCCGGGTTGCTCCTCTGAGCTCGCCGCGTTCGCGGAAAATGGACCGTTCGAAGTGATTGAAAACAAAGACGAAAATTCGGAGGATAAATACGTTTTGAAAGAAACGAAATACGGATGGGATACGGTCGGTCATCTGCTCTACGTCGATCAGCCGGTAAACACTGGGTTTAGCTGGACGTCGGATAACACGGACGAGGCTCGCGATGAAGAGACGGTTTCCAACGATATCTTTGAGTTTCTTCAAGACTTTTTCCTCTCCAGGCCGGAATTGGCGGATAATCCGTTATTTATCACCGGCGAGAGTTACGCGGGACATTACGTTCCGGCGGTCGCTCACAGAGCTTTCGTCGCGTCGAAGAACGACGAAGGGAGCGTGAATTTGAATTTGAAAGGCTTCGCAATTGGAAACGGTTTAACCGATCCGGAAATTCAATACGCCGCGTACGCGAAGTATTCCGTTGGAGTTGGAATCGTGACAGCGTTACAAGGCGAGGATGTGAACGCGAAATATTTAGAGACGTGCGAGAAGAAAGCGAAAAAATGTAACAACGAGAACGGTAAGAGATACTCCAACGCGACGGTATCGAAAAAGTGCATCGAAGCCGTGGAGTACTGTCAGAACATTCCAAACGCGTTGCTGCAGATTGCGGCTGAGAACAAAGGCGGGAAGCCGATTAACGTGTACGACGTTCGAAAAGAATGCGTGGGCGATTTATGCTACGATTTCTCGCCAATCGGGAAATTTCTGAATCAAAAATCGACTCGAGAGGCGCTCGGCGTCGGCAATCGCAAGTGGGAGACGTGCAATATGGAGGTTCACGAGAAGATGATGGGGGACTGGATGAGAGATTACGAACCGCTCATTCCGGAAATGTTGGAAAACGGCGTGCGAGGGATGATTTACGCCGGCGAAAGCGATTTTATTTGTAATTTCGCCGGCAATTTAGATTGGACGCGAAAAATGGAGTGGAGCGGCAGAGAAGAGTTTGCGAAGAAGTTTTCGTCGCCATTCGTTATCGACGAAGAAGAAGGATGGACGGGTGGAGAAGTCATAGAAAACGACGACGGACGATTCTCGTTCGTGAAAGTGAGCCAGGCCGGGCACATGGTTCCTTTGGATCAACCAAGAGTAGCCCAGGAGATGCTCCGAAGATTTGTAAACGAGGAAAACATTGCAACCGGGGGAGAAGGAGGAACCGGGGGAGAAGGAGGAGGAAAAGGCGAGGTTTGAGAGAGAGAAGTAGGAGCCCGAGACTCACTTCGATGGAATTTTTTTTGCTGTAATTTTACATAGATACACTCAATACACGATACAGAAAACGCATCAATCACGCCGCGCTACTACGAGTTGGACGTTTTCTCCGTCGCAGATTCCTCCATGATTTTCTGTAAATACTTCCCGTGCTCTTCGATGGCCGTTTGTAACTTTCGCTGTTTCAAGAGTTGTTCGTGCAGTTGTTTTTGCATCTCGATTTGTCTGAGCAGCACGGCCGAGACGTCTTCGGGCAACTTCGCGCCGCCGCCAACGCCGCCTAAAGCTGATTTCATCATCATCGGCGCCTTCAACGGCGACGAGATGTGAGGAAGAGCCGCCGTGAAGACGTCCTCGTCGTCTGTGTCGTTGTTATTCTTAAAATTGTCGTCTCTGGGAACGTCGTTGGTAAGGATCAACTTTTTATTCACAGCCGCGAGCTTTGCCAATTCCGCTGAGGTATTTACATCCTCGTCCGGGAATCGCAAACCTTTATCCCTCTTTCTCTTTGCCGAAACAGCCATTCGCGCGGCTTTGATGTGTCTGCGTTTCTCTTCCTCATCCAGTGGCGGTACTCCTAACATGATGGTACCGTCGCTATTATCTCCTCCTGGCGTACTGTTTCTATTGCCGGTGTTGTTCTCGGTACCTTCAGGACTACTACTAGTATTTTTATTCGCGGTGGCGTTTGGAGGCGAAGTAGTCGCCCCGGGTCGTTGATTGTTCATAATCGAGGCGACTTTCGCTATGACCTTCTCCTCGTTGGCGATTATCGGAGGCAGCCCGACAAACGTGGACGTCAAAAAACTCCTCTCCCCGATGCTCAACGCCTTCGATCGCGCGTTGGACGTCGCTTTGCTCATTTGCTGCTCTTGTAATCTGTACTTTTGCAAGTGTGATTTCACGTGCTGAATAGTCACCCCTTGCACTCGCATCAGCTCGACGACGCCTTTCGGCGTGGCGATATCCAAACCGCCGAGCGTTTTCACCGATCTCAAAAACCGCGCGTGAAGCTCCGGCGTCCACCGCAATCGACACCGATCTGAATCCGCGTTATTGTTGTTGTTATTATTATTGGTATTACTAGTGCTACTCTTCCCGTTGTTGTTGTTGTTATTATTATTACTCGCCGCTTTCGTCGTCGTCGTCTCCGGCGGCGTCGTCGTCTGAATCGTTTTCTTCTTACTCGTACTGCTCGCCGCGTTTTTCTTCTTCTTCTTCTCCGCCGAGGACGCCGTTGCCACATCTCTCCCTCTCTTCACGCCGGATTTCCCTCCTGTCGTTTTTATCGCCTCCGTCTTCCACGCCGCGCCTTTCCCCACCCCCCAAGCTTGATCCGCGTTTTGATTTTCGTTCTCCTCCTCGTCTTCGTCGTCTTCGACTCGCAAAAACCCATCCAACCAATCCAAATCCCCGGGCACATCGACGTCGAAATCGAACGTCGACATCCCGTTGTTGTTGTTCGATTGGTTTTGGTTGTTCTTCTTCGCACCACTCCTCTCCTTGGCGTTCTCTCTCGATCCGATTTTGTTGCTGTTATTATTGTTATTCGTATTCGAGGAAGGCCAGAGCGACGCGTTCATCGGCGTCGGTGGTTCTTCCTCCTCCTCTTCGTCCTCATGATGATGGTTTCCCAGGGAAAACATGCGAGTTTTCTGTTTTCCGAGAGAAAGGAATATTCCGTCTTCCGTGTGGTGGTTAATTCCTCGCGGTAATGGCGGAGAGAAAGAGCAAAGGAGAGAAACTTCCGTCGGTAAAGAGTGTTCGCTCGCGCTCTCTCTCTCGTCTCTTTCTCTCTCTCTCTCTCTCTCTTTTCTCGCGTTGAAGCGCGCGCGTTTCTGAGCAGCAAAGTGGCGCTCTCTGAAAACCTCTCTCGCAGATTCATCAGAATTGCGGGAAAGAGGGAAACGAGACACGCCTCCTCCTGAGAGAGAGAAAGACTTCAGAGAGAGAGAGAAAGGAGAGCCAAAAAAAAAAACAAGAGAGAGAGGAGAGAGAGAGAGAGAAACAGAAGAGCAAAAACAAAGAGAGAGGAGAGCTTTTTTTTTTCTTTTTTCGTTCGCTTCTCTCTCTCTCTCTTTGTGTGTTTTCTCTCTCTCTTTGCTCTCGTGTTTCTTTCGATTTTTTTTCTCTCGCGATGATGAGAGTCTTCTCCGCTCGTCAAAAACATTCAAACGCACCATTCTTTTCGCACGACGAAGCTTGTTTTTAGCACATCACACCTTTCTCTCTCTCTGAAAGTCTCTCTCTCGGTCTCTCTCAGTCTCTCTCGGTGTCGTCGTTCAGAAGAACACATTTTAGCGTTTGGGAGTTTTGAGAGACAGACAGACGGAGCGTGTGAACGCATTCCGAGAGCGAGCGCGAGAGACGACGAGATACATGATTTCCTCCTCGAAGAAACAACAACA
>Ga0255771_1002663_pt1 | contig 17530 bp, 14 predicted proteins | sample 011ome_19_FD_179969 | JGI IMG/M metagenome (GOLD analysis project Ga0255771, IMG submission 179969) | Coastal salt marsh microbial communities from the Groves Creek Marsh, Skidaway Island, Georgia - 011510BT metaG (version 2) | ecosystem: Environmental > Aquatic > Marine > Intertidal zone > Salt...
CAGCAATCGACAGGCCAAATGTCGGTGCTAGAAATTTGGGCCTAAGAATCTATCCAGCGATGTCGGCGACCGACAAGACCGTTGTCGGTTTAGTTCTGGATGACAACCTTTACATCAGAGAATCGACAACGTTTTTGAATCGAAATGCGCGATCTAGGTTGAGACGGTCAAGCTTGACTGTAAACCGTGACATCATTGGATGAGCTTACCTATGACTGACTTTGAAAACCTGAATTTGCCAGAAGCGCAATTAACGAATTTATCAGACCTTGGTTACCTTAAGATGACCGCGGTTCAAAGTGCTGCTCTGCCGCCGGCCTTGGCAGGTCAAGATATTGTCATTGAAGCGGAAACCGGCAGTGGAAAGACGGTTGCCTTTGCTTTGCCAGGATTGGCTCACATCAAGCCTCGAGATTTTGCTACCCAGACTCTGGTGATGTGCCCTACCCGAGAGCTTGCCAGTCAGGTTGCTGCTGAGATTCGGCGCTTAGCGCGATTTCAAGCAAATTTAAAAGTGGTTGTGCTTTGTGGTGGCATGCCCATCGGGCCCCAGATTGGGTCTCTCGAGCACGGAGCTCATGTTGTCGTGGGTACACCGGGCAGACTTGCTGATCACCTCAGAAAAGGTACGCTTCGCCTAACTCGGCTTACCACGCTGGTACTGGACGAGGCTGATCGTATGCTTGACATGGGTTTCGGTGAAACGGTCGCTGAGATCATTAGTCAAACGCCGAAGACCCGCCAAACGATACTCTGTTCTGCGACGATCCCTGAGGATATTGCCGATTTGAGTCGAGACTTTCAGCGCTCGCCTCAAAGAATCACGGTAAAGCCCGTTGAGACAGTAAAGATTACCGAAACCTTCATACGGGTTGATGCTGGCTCCAAGCAGGAGGCACTGCTTGGTTATCTGCAATCCAATCAACCTGATTCTGTAGTAGTGTTCTGTCAAACGAAGCGGGGAGTGGATGGCTTAACCGAATCTCTTAATGCCTTGGGGGTTAGAGCCATGGCGCTGCACGGCGATCTGGAGCAGCGTCAACGTGATGATGTCTTGTTAAAATTTCGTCATGGCAGTATCCGAATGCTGATAGCGACAGATGTTGCTGCTCGTGGTCTCGATATTGAAGCGCTGCCGATGGTCGTGAACTTTGATCTGCCTCAAGACCTTGAAACCTATGTGCATCGCATTGGCCGAACGGGTCGGGCCGATGCGGTTGGCGAGGCGGTGAGTCTATTTGTGCCGAAAGAAACATTTAAAATAGAGCGCTTAGAAGCGAGCCGTGAGGTTGTGATCAAGCCAGTTAGCGCGCCGGATTTTAAGGCTGAGCTTCCAGTATTACCGCCTGCCGCGTTTCGAACCATCGAAATCTCGCTGGGACGCAAAGATAAGATTCGTCCTGGGGATATTCTTGGCGCAATAACGGGTAGTCTCGGATTTTCTGGAAGCATCGTCGGTAAAATCGATATCACGCCCCGGGCCTCTTTTGTTTCAATCGAAAAATCTGAGGCCCATGCGGTGTTTAAGGCGCTTGGCAATGGTCTGATTAAGCGGCGACATCCTAAAGTTCGGTTGTTCTAGTGCTGCGATAACACATTATCGCTGCCTCCTCAGCGCTTATGATGATGTAAGCCGCTGCCCAGTTTGACGAGCCAAAGGGTGCAGGAGCCCAAGAACTGTGATGACGACCGGGTTCTGGGTTTTTTGCAGTTTAGTGTTACGATCGTTGTGCATCGGATTCCAGATCATCCGTTGTTTTTTAGCTGATGGCGCTGATGGACAGAGGCGGGCACAGGTCAAAGCGGGTAGGCCAATTATCACGTACCGACGGGTTTAAAAAAAGCTTAGCAACTTGATCTTCAGGCGATTCTGCGATTTGCTGATCGTTAGATAGGAGTAGGGTTATGGCAATTTATATCGATCCAGAGACAGGCATCAAAACATTTAACACACGAGCGGCAAAATCGCTGCCAGCGATCACCGGGCAAGGCTATGGTGTGATCACTGATGAGTCGCTTAAGACACTGCCGGAACCTCCGCCCGGCGCTAAATTTAATGCTGAAGAACAGGCTCGCTATCGGGCATTTAAAGAAGCGCGTGCCGGCGCCGCTGATTATATGGCGATGGAAGGAGACTTTAGCCGTTACCTCGAGGATTTGTATTCTGCCGAACCGGTGACTAGGCCTGCCCTTGATGATGATTGCGAGATTCTGGTCGTCGGCGCGGGCTTTGCTGGACTGTTGCTGTGGTACAAGCTTCGCGAAGCAGGCTATCAGAATGTACGATTTTGCGAAAAAGGTGGTGATGTTGGCGGGACCTGGTATTGGAACCGGTATCCCGGGATTGCCTGTGACGTTGAGGCCTACAGCTACCTGCCGCTCTTGGAAGAAATGGGCTATATCCCATCAATGAAGTTTGCCAGCGGTTTTGAGATTATGGAGTACTGCCAAAATATGGCAGAACGCTTCGGTTTTTATGAGCATTGTTTGTTCCATACCACAGTAACCAAAACCACCTGGCAAGAACAAGACAAGCGCTGGATTGTGGAAACGGATCGTGGAGACGCGATGCGCGCCCGATTTGTCATTCTGGCCAATGGCCTTTTGACTACGCCGAAGTTGGCTCGGATCGATGGGATGGAGCGTTTTCAAGGGGATTCATTTCATACCTCTCGATGGAATTACCATTTAGATTTAGCGGGCAAGCGCGTAGGCATTATTGGCACCGGTGCCACTGCTGTTCAGGTGGTGCCAGAATTGGCCAAGGTCGTGAAGGATTTGTATGTCTTTCAGCGGACGCCAAGTTCGGTTGATGTTAGAGATCAGCGCGCAACAACCGACGAGGAGAGGGCTGCCTGGTCTCAGGAAGAAAACTGGGCCAAGGCACGACGAGCACGATTTGCAAAAATTTCGGCGGGTCGCACCGCGATGAAGGCAAATGACGATTACCTAGCGGGTAAGGTCGCTGATTTCAAACCTCAAAAAGTACACAACAAACCGCTGTCGATGGCCGAGATGGTCCAAAAGCAACTCGATACGAATTTTCGAATTATGGAACAGATCCGAGCACGGGTAGACGCCATAGTCGAAGACCCAAGCACTGCTGCAGCCTTAAAACCCTATTACCCTTACGGCTGTAAACGGCCAACGTTTCATGATGAATACCTGCCGACATTTAATCTTCCGCATGTTCACCTAGTTGACACAGCGCCTCGAGGGGTCAGTGAAATTAATGAACGGGGCGTCGTTCATGATGGGCGAGAGTATCCTTTGGATGTTTTAATTTACGCGACTGGCTTTGAATGGATGGCGACGTCGACTTTCAATCAGGTGATTGGTCGAGATGGTCGGTCGCTTAACGACAAGTGGCAGCAAGAAGGTACAAAAACCTTTTTAGGTTTGCACAGCGAGGGTTACCCCAACTTATTCATCGTCTCGGGTCCCCAGGGTGGTGGTGGCAGCTTCAATTTCACAAATGCCATTGAGGAGCACGGCGACTACATCGTCTGGATGCTCAATACCCTACGGGCGCAGCAGGCAACGGTCGTTGATGTGGATGCAGATACTGAAAATGATTATGCCAATCACTGTGCCACGGTCGATGAGCAAACGAGACCGCTTCGGGACTGTATCACCTACTACAACGGCCACGGCAATGCAGCCCCTGGTAGCTTGGCCTATTATGGCGGTGGTCAATGGCATAAATGGCGCATTGAAGCCCAGAGAACGCTCGCGCCCTATCGGTTTGGTTAAAGGGTTTGTGCCGCCTAGTTGGTAGGCTACTAAAGCGTTCTCCCGCCATGGAGGCTCTTGCTAAAACCGCTAGCTTAAGTGGGCTTGCCGGATGAGAGAGGTATCAACGGCCGGCCAAAAAAACAGGCACACACGGGCGGCAGACTTAAGTGGCCAGATGTCTCGCTGACACTGGCGACTTAAGCGCTTTAAGGCAGTCTAATCGAACAACTCTCCGCCGCACGCCGAGGCCGTAGTGCCATACTTTTCAAATGCTTTTATCACATTAGCACCCGTGCGCCAGCGATGGACTTCATCGGGACCATCGACCAGTCTTTGAGAACGGATACCGGTGTACCAACGCGCAAGTGGGGTATCGTGGCTGTATCCCAGAGCACCATGCAGCTGCAGGGCAGTGTCAACAACTTGGTGGACCATGTTAGCAAGGAACACCTTAGCGATACCGTTCTCATTACGAAGGTCCATCCCTTTTTCGGCCTTATAAGCAATATGTAGCAGCATCAAGCGGGCTTTATAGATTTCTGAGGCGCAGTCAGCCAGCATCCAGCGCACGCCTTGGCGATCCGCAAGGCGCTCGCCAAATGTGCTTCGATTCACGACATGGCCGGCGGCGAGATCCAGTGCTCTCTGTGCCATCGCAACGTTATGCATACCATGTCTGAGGCGGCCATAGGCCAAGCGATGCTGGCCCATATTGAATCCTTGACCTCGGCCCCCGAGGATGTTTTCCCGGGGAACCCTCAGATCCTCGATTTTGATCTCGGAATGGCTCCCCCCTAATTTAAGGCCAAGCTCTGTGTGTGGCTGCATGGTTTCGATGTTTCGAAGGATCTGATAGCCGGGATTTGGCAGCTCAACAATGAAGGTGCTGTATTGCTCATGCCTAGGCGCATCGGGATCGGTCTTCGCCATCACCACTGCGATATCGGCAACGCTCGCAGAAGATGAGAACCATTTCTCGCCATTTAAGACCCATTCATCGCCATCTAATTCCGCAGTCGTTTGCATACCGGTCGCATCCGCACCTGCTGCTTTTTCGGTCATTGAGTAACAGATGCGTTTCTCGCCATTAAGGAGAGGCTTTAAGTAGGTTTCTTTTTGATAGTCGGTGCCGTGCTCCAAAAGGGTAAGCATGGTGGCATCGTCGGGGCCTTGGGTATTAAGTGATAAGGCGCCTAAAAAGCTTTCACCCAATTCCATCTGTACCAAAGCATTCGCAAGCGGTCTGAGCCCCATACCGCCATGGGCTTCGGGTACAAAGGGGCACCAAAGGCCTTGGCTTCGAGCTTTGCTACGAAGCTCAGCGATGACCGTATCGAAGTTATCGGCAGTACAGATCTCTTCTGCGGGATGGCATTCAGACTGGACGAAGGCTCGAACTTTGTCTCGGATTGCGCGGGTTTCTTCAGGAATTTCAAAATCGATCATAGCAACGCTCATTTGGTCAAAGGTCTCTCGACTATAACAGGAAGCGTTAAAAATAAAATACTGTCAGCCAGACGCTCGGCTAGTGATTACGAACATAAAAGCGCAGCATCATGTAAGTTAAGATAAAGTGCGTGCAAGGTAACCTAGAAATAGGGAAGGTTGATCGATCTATTTGAGGACGATGTGATGACAATATTAACCGAAGCTCAAAAGCAGCAATACCAAGACGCGGGGTACTGCATGGCCGAAGGCTTAGTGAGTGATGCATGGCTGACTGAATTGACCCAAGTAACCGACGCTTTTATCGAAGAGAGTCGTTCAGTGTCGGCCGCTAACAAACGGTTTGATTTAGAGTCTAATCACAGTCCACAGATGCCGCGCTTGCGTCGACTAAACGCCCCTGTTGACCTTCATGAAACGTACTGGCGATTTGCCAGCACAGGGCCTTTTGCTGACATTGCCGAGGATTTGCTGGGCCCCAATGTCAAATTTCACCACTCAAAACTTAACTTTAAATGGGGTGGCGGTGGCGAGGCGGTTAAATGGCATCAAGACATCCAGTTTTGGCCCCACACGAATTACGACGTGCTAACGATTGGTGTGTATTTGGCTGATGTCACGCCCGAGATGGCGCCAATGGGTATTATTCCAGAGAGTCACAATAAAGCACTGTTTGATCTATATGACGACTCAGGCACCTGGACTGGCCATATTCGTCCAGAAGATCTCGCTAAGGTTGAAATCGACCGAGCAGATTATTTGATGGGGCCAGCCGGAACGATCACCGTACATAATTGTCGCGCGGTGCATGGCTCCCCACCCAATGCGAGTAACGATCCTAGGCCGCTTTTGCTCTGTGCCTATAGTGCAGGCGATGCCATGCCGATTACGAACCTAACAGCTGGGGGCAAGTACTCCGAAGTAATGATCCGCGGTGAGCGCCAAAAATGGGCACGCTTTGATGGTCGACCGGTATTGATGCCGCCGGACTGGGGCGGTGGCTATAAGTCGATTTTTCAGTATCAGCAAGGAGAGTAAGAAGCCCAAAGCGTCAGGCCGAGGTTGCGTGTGAGCGCGTCGGCGGTTCCAGCAATCATTTGGGCTTTTGCATGACATAACTTTACGAGTTCTTAGCCCGAGTTTCGGGCCAGTGTGTCGCGACGCGTTGCTAGGCCATTGCGCGCTGATCCGGTGCGACGTCCCCAGAGCTGCTGTCGTCCAAGTAGCAAGGTCGGATTTGCATCGATTGCGAGGCTGGGTCAATATTCAAAGAGTAAAGGAGGTCCATTATGACCATCGGTATTGTAGCAACGCTTAAAATCCTACCTGAAAAAATAGAACATTTTGAAAAGCATTTCACCGAATTGGCAAAGGTCGTGCTAGCGGAGGAGGCGGGCTGTCGTTTTTATGCTCTGCATCGATCAAGAACTGAGCCTCACACTTACAAGGTTTTAGAGCAGTACGATAGTGCGGAGGCCTTCGCCGCGCATGGCAAATATCCTGCATTTCAGCAAGCCAATGTGCCGCTTAAGGACTGTGTCGCCGAGGCGCCTGTGATTGAGGTGTTTGATGGTGTGTAAAGACGTCGAGACAACTGAGTGCACCTGATTTACAGGTGTCGAATTAGTTTATCCTAGGAGTTACGAGTATGGCAGAATTTGGCGTTCAAATTTTCCCCACGGATCAAACCATTCAACCCATCGCCCTTGCGAAAGCGGTGGAGGAAAGGGGGTTGGATTCGCTGTTTTTTCCAGAGCATACCCACATACCGGCTTCCAGAGCCACGCCTTTTCCGGGCGGTACTGATTTGCCGGAATGGTACTGGCGAACTCACGATCCCTTTGTTGCGCTGACTGCAGCTGCCGCTGTGACTTCAACCATAAAATTAGGTACGGGTATTTGTTTGGTGATCGAGAGAGACCCGATTGTGCTCGCCAAAGAGTGCGCCTCTCTGGATGTTATTTCCGAGGGAAGACTAATCCTAGGTATTGGCGCGGGTTGGAATGCAGAAGAAATGGAAAACCACGGTGCGTCTTTTAAGCATCGATGGAAAATCGTTCGAGAAAAAGTGCTGGCGATGAAGGCCATTTGGACCCAAGACGAGGCCGAATTTCATGGCGACTTTGTTGACTTTGATCCGATTTGGTCTTGGCCTAAGCCGGTTCAAGCTGGTGGACCACCCATTTGGTTAGGCGCTAACTCGAAATGGGTCTTTGATCGAGTTGCTGAATACTGCGACGGCTGGATGCCGATTGGGGGCTCTGGCTCCGGTGGTATGGAAAATATGGCGAACGCGATGGCGGCCCGCGGTCGGGACATGCAATCTCTCGAGATTGGACTCTTTGGAGCGCCGCTCGATGAGGCTCAAGCGAGATCTAGGTTGGAGCAAGGCTTCACGCATCTCGTATTTGGGCTTCCACAAAGCGCCCCGGATGCGGTGCTCGCCAGACTAGATGAAATAGCGGCCCTGGTGGAAAAACTGAGATAGGAGGGGTCGAGCCTACGATAACGCCCTAGGTGACCTAGACATTACGCTGAGGTTAGGCGCCTGCCCCTATTTTTTCTAAGCAGGCCTGTACGCTATGGCGTTACAAGACTGCATTGGGCCTAGCTAACTAGGGGTTTGTTGTTTCAGGTGTCCAGGAGGACGCATTGAGCGCTAGATTCAGTGCCAGAATCTGACCATCAAAACCCCAGGTCCAAGGCAGCAATGTATCGAGTCAATGAATGGCGTCAATGAATTCTATTAATAAAATGCATCAATCCAATGCGTTAATAAATTGCATCAATCAAAAGTCGAATAAAGTCAGGGGAGACAGTGCAATGATGTCAATACCGAGCGAAATTAAGGATTTTTCGGCGGCTTGGCTGAATCAAGTGCTGCCCATCGAACATCCTGAGTTGCCTCGGGTCGCCGAGTGTACCGCTTTGGCGTCCCCTACGCCTGGGCAAACTGCAGAGATTGTGTTTCTAGATGTGACCTGGGAGGTTCAGCAATCGGCCCTGCCTAATCGGCTCATCGCTAAATATACCAGTCAAAACCCTCAAGTGATCGAAGAGGTGGTCAATGTGTTTGATCAATATCGCCGAGAAACCAGCTTTTATCGGGACTTTACAGACCCTGGGATTCGAATCCCAACCTGCTATTACCAAGCTTTTGATGGTTCCAGTCAGCGGTTTGTTTTGTTGTTAGAAGACTTAAGTCCAGCTGAGTCGCCATCCTGGGCGATTACGATTGAGCAGGTAACCCTAGCGCTGGCGCAGTTACCGGCATTTCACGCCAAGTGGTGGAATCAGCCTGCGCTTCGGCAAAAGTCCTATTGTGTTCAATTTGACGACCATGATTTTTTTCAGCTAGGTCTTGGGGCTGCATCAGAGATCTCTGCTGCGCTTAGCGAGCACTTTGATGACGTCAAACTCACTCAGACTCTAATGCCGCTTGTAGCGAGAAAACGACCAGAACTGCAGGCTGTATTCGCGACCAGACCCTATACACTAGTGCATGGGGATTATCATGCAAAACAGCTTTTTTTCGAGTCTGAGCATGGCGGCGGATTCGCTGCTATTGATTGGCAGTTTCCTTTTGTGGCGCAAGGGCCCTGGGACTTTGCTCGGCTGATGGTACTAGGTCTTCCCACGGATGATCGCCGCAGACTGGAAACGAGATTGCTGGAAAATTATATGAGTGGGTTAGTTCGCGCTGGAGTCACCGATTACAGCCGAGTTGATTTAGAAACGGACCTACGCTTTGGCTTGGTGATCAGCCACATGATTAATGTGATTGCTATTGGCAGCACAGACATATCACTGGTGGCAAAAGAATGTAGCGATCTAGGCGTCGATTGGCAGGACGTGATGTTCTATCGCGGCCAAGCGGCGCTAGACGATTGGCAGGTATTGCCATTTGTCGAGTCGCTTGGCATCTAGGGCGATGGCTCGCCTATCCAGCTGCCATGAAAGCCAAAAGGCACCCGCTGGGGAAGCATCACCCGCGCGATGGGCTTGGCGCTAAGATCCTGAGCGTCCAAAATTATCACATGACTGGTGCCCTCTCGTTGATCAAACACATAGCTCAGTAGGTAGCCTTCGTCCTCTCTGACCGACCCGGATTTTGCGACGAAAATTGGTTCAGAGGCCATTTCATATTGACCCAAAGTGTGAATCTCTGCGCTACCATCTTGGTGATATTTGACAATGGTATTGAAATCCGGCGAGGAGGGGTCGTCGCCAATCCCTAGGGCGTAACCGAATTGGGTGGGTTGGCCCTCGAGTTGAGGATGCACCCTAGGAAATTCAGCGGCATGGTCATCCAGCTGGGTCTCGGTAACAGATCCGGTGTTGGGGTTTAGGCACCAGCGCGTCAGAAAAGGTGAGGACTCCCCAAAAGGACCAATCTTTACCGTATCAAATAGCCGTTCATAGCGCATAGCATCGAGGATGACCTCGCCAGAATTATTCTCATAGGCGTTTAGAGCGTGGAAAATGTAGCATGGGGCAATTTCAAACCATTGAATCGGTTGGCTAGGATCTTGGCGATTAAGAAGACCAATACGGGCTTGGTGTCTGTCATTCCATGCGAACGGAAAATATCGTCTAATCAATCGGTTAAGGCTAAAAGTTACCGACAAGTCGAAAATAAGGACAAAGCGTTTAGTAATCGCGCAATCGTGCACCATGGGCTTAGTGGACAGGCTGATGTCCTGGTGAGTTTGTAGGCGATTATCGGCACCAACAGCCAGATAGGATAATTGATAACCGCGTTTGAAGTCGTAGCAGACCGCATGCAGCGCGCCATCTACCGAGTCGAGCTTGGTATGCGCGGTAAAGCCTCGTCTGAGAGAGCCTTCGAAAGCGGGTCGATCTAGACTGTTGAGTTCGTGATCTACTTCGACCGGTGCGCCACCCGCTTCGACCAAAGCTACGATCCGTCCGCCATGGCCTATGACATGGGTATTAGGGGTTGAGCCTCCGGCAGAGACGCTTCGATTGCGATAGCTTACCGCCTTGCCCTCAGCAAATTTCACCCCGTGCAGCATGCCGTCTCCTAAAAACCAATGGTGACGCTTAGGATTGACCCTTTGAGTTGGGTTGGGACCATTGCGCACCATCAGGCCGTTGAGGTCTGCTGGAATGACGCCCTCACATGTGAGATCGGCGGTGTCGAAGGTTGCCGACACCGGGGCGTAATTGTTTTCCAAGTAGGGATTGGTGGATTTGGCAAACATGAGCGGGCCCTCAGAGTTTTCAATGATGCTATCAAAGAATTTGCCGATCGCTAAATGGTACATGGATGTTGGTCGGCCTCGTCAGCAGTTATGCTGCCTGCAACCCGGTATACTGGTAGTTTTCGAATTAGGGAACTTTGATGTTAGATGAAGCGTTTGTAAGGGCACAATTTCCGGCATTTTCAGAACCGGCACTACATGGGCAGGCATTGTTTGAAAATGCCGGCGGTTCCTATCCTTGCCAGCAGGTCGTTGATCGACTCTCGAGATTTTATACCGAACGAAAGGTACAACCTTATTACGGCTTTTCTGCATCGCGATTGGGTGGAGAAGAAATGGATGAGGCACGCGCTCGTCTTGCTGGTTATTTGGGGGTTGCGACCGATGAGTTGAGCTTTGGCCCATCAACTACCCAAAATACTTATGTCTTAGCTCAGGCCTTTAGCGCAATGCTCAGTCCTGGAGATGTAGTTATCGTGACCAATCAGGATCATGAAGCTAATAGCGGTCCTTGGCGACGTCTAATCAGAGCGGGCATCGAGATACGGGAATGGCAAGTGGACCCGGCATCGGGCCATTTAGACCTGGCACAATTGAGCGACCTAATGGATGAAAAGGTCCGGCTCGTCTGTTTTCCACACTGCTCGAATGTGGTGGGTGAGATTAATCCCGTTACTGATATCGTTGATCTTGTGCACGCAGCAGGGGCCGTTTGCTGTGTCGACGGTGTGTCATACGCGCCCCATGGATTGCCGAATGTTGCGCGTTTAGGGGCCGATATCTATCTTTTTTCCACCTACAAGACTTATGGGCCGCATCAAGGGGTGATGGTGGTTCGACGGTCTTTGGCGGAGCGGCTACCCAATCAGGGGCATGAGTTTAATGGAGGTTCGCTAACGAAAAAATTCACACCCGCAGGACCCGATCATGCTCAGGTCGCAGCCTGTGCCGGTATCGCCGATTATTTTGATACCCTGGCGGACGAATATGGATTTGGCGGCTTAGACGCAGCGACCCGTGGGGAGCATTTGCACGATCTCTTTCGTGAACGCGAAAAAGTTTTGCTGCGACCGCTGCTGGATTATTTCTCAAGCAGGAACGATGTGCGTCTACTGGGACCAGGGGATGCAGAGCTGCGGGCGCCAACGATTGCGATTGCGTCAGCTGAACCCGGCGCTGTTGTTGCAGGGAAGCTTGCTGAAGACGGTATTATGGCCGGTGACGGCGACTTTTATGCTGGACGAGTAATCCGCGCGATGGGTGAAGATCCAGATCGAGGATTACTTCGGTTGAGCTTTGTGCACTACACCAGTGAACAGGAGATTCAGCAGCTGTTGTCGGCACTAGAGCGTCATTTATAGAACCGCGGGCTATAGAACCACTGGCCAAATACTGGCGCATGACTCAGGGAACCTGCTCATGCAGGGTTGAACGGCTTTAGAGCCTTTCGTTGTGAGGCTGATAAGTGGGCCGACCCACGAATAAAGGCGGAGGTAACGCCCGCCGATGAGCCGCTGCTTCTAAAAAGTTAAACGGTAGTGTTTGGCTAGTAGCCAGATCAGTGTTTGAGTCGGTAAAGAATCGGAATTATTCGGCTATTGGCGCTCAAGCCGTCTAATCACCACAAACTTTGTTTGCCGTTGCTCAGGTTAAAAAGATGAGTGTGCAGCGTAAAGCGAAACGAAGCGGCGGCATGGTTGCCATAACTACAGCGGAAGCCAAATCTTGCAGTTATTGGCCAGACGACTCATGATTGGGGTTAATAGCAGGGCTTGTTGGTTTGTCATATGAGCGATAGCGTTGGCTTGTCATATGAGCGGTAGTGCGGCCAAGTAGGTTCGACCAGTCGGCACGGGGTCCGGGCTTGCGCAAGCGAAAGCGCAAGGCCGGTCTAGCGCTAAAAGTCAGCAAAATTGGGTGCTATTAACGTATCTTGTTTTTGCGCTAGATCGGTAAAAAAATTGAGATTCAAGGGAGTTGCAACAATGTCTGAGCAAATAAAAATTCTAGATCGTTGGCCGGAACAAGAAACCAGAGGCCATACCATTCCAGGTTCGCGCTATACCAGTCGAGCATTTATGGAACGCGAATGGGAAGGCATGTGGACCAAAGTCTGGCTGCTGTTAGGTAGGGAAGCGGAGCTGCCCAATCCAGGAGATTGGCAAATGGAAGAGGTCGGCACCGAAGAGATCCTGATGGTTAGGCAAAAAGATGGTGGCGTTAAAGCGTTTTATAACGTTTGTCAGCACAGGGGTAACCCGCTTGTTTCCGAGTCTAAGGGGTCGGTGCTTCGACGATTTGTGTGCAAGTACCATAGTTGGGCCTTTTTGCCTGATGGCACACTTAATTTCGCGCCCGACAAAGAAGATTTTCCAGAAGGTAATCCTTGCGAACATGTCAGATTACAAGAACTGCGCTGCGAGCTTTTTGCTGGTTTTATTTGGGTGAATATGGATCCAGACTGTCAATCACTCAAATCTTATTTGGGGCCAATTTGGGATGACTGGGCTGCTCGCGATATCCATACCTGGCGGCGCACGATGGCTAACAGCATGTGGTTGCCGTGCAATTGGAAGGTTGTGCTCGACAATTTTAATGAGTCCTACCATGTGCCCACGGTGCATCAAGGTGCGACACCTGATACGGATCGAAAAGCCATTCGAGGGCATATAGATACATATTTCAAAGAAACGCAATTTGACCTCTCTAACGAAGGTCACAATCGTATGGTAATGAAAGGCGGTTTTGGGATTGGATCGACGGATGAGGAAGGCAATATCGTTGAGCCGCTCGCATCCCAACTGCGTTATTGGGAACTCGATCCGGAGGACTTCAAAGGTAATCCAGAGGCAACTCGAGAGGCGCTTCAAGCCGCAAAACGTCAGCATGGTGTTGCCAAAGGTTATACCCACTATGATCGCATTCCGGATGAACAATTCACCGATGCCTTTCATTACACCTTGTTTCCGAATTTTGCTGTTTCGGTTTGGTCCGACGGCTTCCACTTTTTAAGAGCGCGTCCTCACCCGAATGATCCTGAGCAATGCCTTTTTGACAATTGGTGGTATGCAAGTCCAGCCTCAATTGAGGCAGGCGCCAGCGGTGGTGGCAGGCAAGCGCGAAGAACGATCGTTACTGACGGGGATCAGGAAGCGCCGCTACAAATGCTCACTTATGGCGAGGATTCGATTGGCGCAGCGATTGAAGAAGACGTTGCCGTATTTGTGACCCAGCAACGAGGATTTCGATCACGGGGATTTAAAGGCGTGTATTTGTCAAATCAGGAAAAGCGGATCCGGAGATATCACGAAATGATCGATGACTATATCGAGGGCCGATTACCGGGTTAAAGATGTTGGCGGCAAAAAGGTACCAAATTGTGGAGATGAGGGTTCTATGAGTGAACTTGCAGACCGGTTAGCAATACAAGATGTCATGACTCGTTATGCTGCGGGCGTTGATGATCGTGATATGGCCCAGTATCGGGCTTGTTTTGCTGACGATGTTGAAATCGTGGGCTTTGGCAGTGAAAGCGTACATGGGGCGGACGTCTGGGTGGCAGATGTTGTTCAAAAGCTGTCTGTCTTTGGAGCAACCCAGCATATGCTGGGCCCACAATTGGTGACGCTAAATGGTGATAAAGCGAGTGCGAGAACCGATGTCCAAGCCTTGCATTATATGAAGGATGACCCCGAAACGACTTTGACTCTATGGGCGACCTACTTCACTGATTTGCGGAGAGAATCCGCGGGCTGGAAGATCAGTCGACACGAGCTGGTCCGTCGAGGTACGCGTATCCAAAAGGGTTGACCAGGTGGTGCACTTCACCGGCTATCTGTCGATACGAGTCAGTGCCACGATGGGTATATCGCGGTCTATCCGCTGAGCATAGCGCTCAAACCCAGGATGAAATTCGGTGAAGCGCTGCCAAACCATCGATCGGGCGGGCTCTTCTAAATCTTGAGAATGTATTGTGCCCCGCAGCGTTGGGGCGAGAATTTCTGCCACTGGGTGCTGTTGCAGGTTTAAGTACCAGTCCGGGTAATTTGGATCTCCTCCCTTTGAAGCGACCACGTATAGGGTCTCTCGCGCGTGTTGATCCTGAAGGTATAGAAGGGGCGACGATCGAGGGCGTCCAGTTTTTCGGCCTCGGGTGGTGAGTAAGAGGGTGGGCGCACCAAGACCCGATAGACTATATTTGCCCGCCGTTTGTCGAAGCAACCATCGGTCTACTGGGGTCAGGAAATTGACAAAGATGCGTCCTCCTAGGGTCGTTCCGGCGAAACGAAGAAAGGGAATCAATAGCCAGCGGCGCCAAAAAGTTAGGGTTGCGACGCCTCGGCTGACTTCAGTGTGCTTAGCTTTAAGTTTGATAGAAATTAGCCTTGAAAGGGGTAAAGCCGCGGGCCGGGATATCTGAGAGCGTATAATGAGTGAGTCTCGCAGGCAATCAACGGAGAGACCCGTCTGACTGCAGCTCAAAGGCTTAGGGGGATGACTGTCTATGGCCTGTGAGGTTGGCAGAGAGCCCCGCCGAGAGCTCCGCAGAGAGTCCCGCAGAGAGCTCCGCATAAGTCCCACAGAGAGCTTCGCCAAGAGCCTTACAGAGAGCTTCGCCAAGCGCTTCGCCAAGTGCCTCACGCGATCGCATCCGCTGTTGCTGGCCCTCTATAGCAAAATGTGGGTTACTAGGAGCGATCTCTTGGGTCTTTAGTAGCCGGGATTGGCCTGAAAGCATTGGCAATGCCTGCTCAACGAAACAAGACAATATAGACAAACGGCGTCTAGCCGAGTCAGAGGGTAAAGCGATGCCACAGTCGTCAAGGACTACGCCAACAACACCAAAGAATATTCTGTTCATTATTACCGACCAGCAGCGCGCTGCCGATGCGGGATTCATGGGCAATCAAGTGCTGCAGACGCCGAACCTCGATGCATTAGCCGAAAAATCCATGGTGTTTGATAATGCCTGGGTAGCCAACCCTGTGTGTATGCCCAATCGAGCGAGCATATTAACGGGCCGCATGCCCTCGGCTCACGGCGTGGTGTTTAACGACCGGTCGCTAGATCCCAGAGTCAATACGTTTGTGAGGAGATTTCGAAAATCAGGGTATCGCACAGCGTTAATTGGTAAATCTCATTTGCAGCATGGCGTCAGTAAAAATTCGATGATCCCCTTTCGAGGCGAGCCCTCAGAGGGTAACCCCTACGGATCAAGTTGGAATGAGATCGAGGACTTTGAACGGTATTTACATGGGGTGCCAGAAGATCCCGAGGACTTTTATGGCTTCGACCAAATCGAACTTAGTCTAGATCACGGTGCGAGTATCTCGGGCCATCACTTGTTGTGGGCTTTAAACAAAGGTGGTCATCGTGATCACCTGATCGTTGATCAAGACCGATTACGGGGCGGTACCGACCGTTCAGAGCATTGGCAGCAAATTTATCGACCACCGTACGATGAGTCTCTGCACTCGACGTCCTTCGTTACCGAGAGAACAATTGAGTTCATCGAGGCGGCTCATCATCAGGATAGGCCTTGGCTGGCGGTGTGCTCCTTTCCTGACCCGCATCATCCAATGACGCCTCCAGGGAAATGGTTCGATGCCTACAAGCCATCCGACATGCGACTTCCTGAGAATCGCTTTGATCCGTTGACCGACGCACCAGCTCATTTGCGCCAATTTCAAAGGATCCACCCAAGCGAGCAACGTAATTGGGTCAGTCCCTGCGGCTTTGGTAGTGACGCCTTGCTTGAACAAGCCATTGCCGCAACTTATGGGATGATCGGGATGATTGATGAAGGCATTGGCCAGATTCTTACTAAGCTCGATGCGCATGGCGTTAGTAACGATACCATTGTGGTTTTTACTTCCGATCATGGGGATATGATGGGTGAGCACGGTCTATTTTTAAAAGGTTTTATGCACTACCGAGGCACTCTGCAGGTGCCGCTAATGATTCATAATCCAGATTTCGCGCCGGGTCGAACAGACGCACTGGCGTCGTCGATAGATATTGGGCCGACGCTGATGTCTTTGTGCGATGTGCCTGCCTATGATGGGATCCAAGGTTACGATTTATCAGAAGTACTAGAAAATCCGGGTAACCAAGCAAGAGAATATGTGTTGGTTGAGGATGATGTGCCGATGATCACAGCAAAGTTGACCCCCATTCCTGCAAGAACTAGAACCTTGTTGCATGGAAACTGCCGGTTTACGCGAAATAGCAAAGGAGAAGAGCAGCTTTTTGACCTCGGCTCAGACCCGGATGAGATGCAAGATATCAAGTCGATCGATAACCGTCGGCAGCGGATGCTAGAGGTACTGTCGGATGCTTTGATGTTGGCGGATGATTCGTCGAGAGGCGCGCCCGCATTAGAGTCTCTCTAGCATTGCGAAAAAGCGCCAGCAAGCAACCGCCAGGGTGGGGTAATCCCCCGTACCGTTGGTTGAACCTTCGCAATTATGCGCAGGCACTCTCATGGCCGAGTGCAGAGCAAAGCCAGTGCGGTTGTCGCGCCGTTTGGCTGGGCGCAGTGGACAGTCGCGAGTGCAGAAAATTTGTAGCCCAAAGGGTTGGATCAGTCGAAGTTTGAGCGTTTCAGAATCGATGCTTGAAATGCATTGGTAGGATAAGGTCAGACCTGGTATTCAGGATGTGTTCAGCTTGGGTGTTTCACACTGACGTGGAAAAATTCGGTCGTAGGAGAGCAACGATGAACCAAATATTTAATCCCCTGAATTATCTTGCCTTAGTGGTTGTCGGTATGACGTTGATGCCAATTCTTGCTGCCGGCGACGCCGAGGGATTGACAGTTGACTTGAGCGGGCATAACCAAGATGAGGCTCCCGCCTCAGAGCCGAAAACGGCTTGGCAACGGTATTCAGAAAAAGCCTATGCAGATAGGGAGGCTGCCCATGAGCGCCATGGGGCCGTGCTCTCGCCAGATGCGCGAGTCAACTTGGTAGATGAACGACGACATCGTTTAGAGGCAATGAGTCCTGAAGAACGCGAAGGTCTTATGCGGGCAAGACGCGACAGATTGGCAGAGATGAGTCCTGAAGAACGCGAAGGTCTTATGCGGGCAAGACGCGACAGATTGGCAGAGATGAGTCCTGAAG
>Ga0255771_1002665_pt1 | contig 17527 bp, 10 predicted proteins | sample 011ome_19_FD_179969 | JGI IMG/M metagenome (GOLD analysis project Ga0255771, IMG submission 179969) | Coastal salt marsh microbial communities from the Groves Creek Marsh, Skidaway Island, Georgia - 011510BT metaG (version 2) | ecosystem: Environmental > Aquatic > Marine > Intertidal zone > Salt...
ACTTCCTGTGCATCAATACCAAAGGATTGGCAGATATCCCCGGCTTCATTCGCGAAACATACCTTGAGCGCATGGTAGGAGTTGCACAAATATTTTACTGCTTCAGCCGTTTTCAGGCTGGTATGGATATAAGGAGCGTCTACATTTTTGTAAATTTCCTTCAACACGTTTTCCGTGTCACCATCTTCACTACCAACCAGGGTAAAGGGAGGGTTGGCGAAATCCTTCAGGGCAGTTCCTTCTCGAATAAACTCCGGATTCATTGCCACTTTCAGGAAGGGTCGGAAAATTTCACCTGCTGTGGCCAGCAAGGAAGATGTCACGATGCGCTGTGTAGTTCCCGGCAAAACAGTGCTTCGTACCACGACTGTATAGGGTTTTGTGCTCCCCTTGAGTACCTGGCCAATTTCACGGCTTACGTTCTGCAGTGCATTAAGGCGAAGTTTTCCGTTTTCATCGCCCGGAGTTCCTACGCAGATAAAGGCCAGGTCAGAATTAATTACCGCTTCTTCGCATGAGGTGGTAGCGCGCAACTTGCCCTCACTGACCACTTTTGCCAACAACTCATCGAGACCGGGTTCCACAATCGGTGATTTTCCATTATTAATCATGTCGACCTTTTCTTCGTTGAGATCAATGCCAATCACCTCAAAACCAGCCTCCGCCAAACAGGCGGCACTTACACAACCCACATAACCAAGACCAAAAACGCTGATTCGTTTCATCATGCAACTCCTTAAATAATTAATTGAAAAAGTAAATGGTGTATCTTTCGCCAAAGGATGAATTACCTTTGGCTGGCGCTTCGATGTATCAGGTTACTCAGGACTTCGTAGCGCGAACCAAGAGAGTTTTTAAGTATTTTTTTCCCATTCCATGTGGCCCATTCCCTGAACAGGGTTGACGCTTTACCACTAACCACGTTTCCAGAAAAATCAGCGGCGGAATCCTGCCTTAGCGTAAAGCGCCCCAGTACCGGACTTTCACCAACCCGGCGAATTCGGCATTCCGGTTCTGAGGTAAACAGGATTTCAAGTCCTGCCTCTTGCGCAGCACGAGCCACCCTGGGCGAGTAGTAGCCACCTGGAACTGATCCGACAGTCACAGTTTCGCCGGTAATATCTTCAAGCACTTGCTTGCTTTTCTGCCATTCATTTACCATCGTTTCCCACGAACAATGGTTGAACCATTGTGGATGCGTCACCGTGTGGGTTCCGATGAGGTGCCCCCTGTAGTGAAGATCCTGTATATGGTGTTTTTCCAGAAAACCCCGACGGCCGATCCAGTCCGTGGTAATCAGGCAGTGGCCACGCCAACCATTGTCTTCAAGATGGTCTGCAAATACCGAGTGGTAGGAGATTCCCCCATCATCGACACTTATAGTGAACGGAGTCGCACCAGCACGGGCTTTAACAGCTAATTCAGTCACCAGTACAGGAGGTTCCGTGCGTGCAGTTTTTATCGCGAGAAATTGCGCGAGCAGATTTTCTTCAGACAATTTATAGCGGTCTGCAGAAGCACCAGGGAATCCACTTTCATTAGGTGATTTTTTGTAGATGTCATGAAACAACAGGTTGATCAGGGATGTCATGCCAGTACTCCGCGGGCAGAAAGTTTCCAGTACAGATACGCTGTCAGCCATGGCTGGCCCCATGCCCGGGAAAAATGGCAAGGTCTTTTCACGGGTGTGGCACTTGCGTTGTATATGTCATAAAGCACATTGGTAATGCGCTGCAGATTTTCCAGAACCACCCGATACTGGATAACAATATGTGACTCATGGGTTTCATCGAATGAGTAGGATGAATGCAGGTATACAGTTCCCGTATCTATTCCCGCATCTACTTTTAACAGGGTCATCCCTACATGCTTAAGATCACGCTTTACCAGTGCCCAGAAACAGCCGTGTGCGTTACGATATTCGGGACAGATACCAGGATGCATGACAAAGGTTCCCGTCCTGGCTATATCAAAAATTGCCGGTTTTAGAATAAATTTACACCTGGCAATAGTCAGGTCCGGTTGAAGACGCTCCAGGAAGTACCTGACCCGGTCATCATTCGGATTAAAAACAGTAATCGTTTCTATCGCGTCAGTATTTGCTGGATATTTTTTCAGGAGGGATTGCAGTGTCTTTTCTGCCCATGCCTGATCTGACCGCGAATAGCGAAGGCGATAAAAAAGGCGAAACAGCAGCACATCAATTAGTCTCAATAATCCCACCCGTTTGTACTCACGACGGATTTTTTTAAAAGTGGAACCAGGTTTATCGCGCAGCAATACAATGCCACTCAGGCAAAAACTGCAGGCCAACCAGGCTGCAAGGCCTTTGCAGTCTATGCCATCATTTTCATGACAAATCAGCACAACCCGGGGGCAGGAGCCTGGCGTTTTCATAAAACCAGTGCGTCCCTGCATCTGGCTTCAAACTCATCTGCCACGGTAGACCAGGAATATTTTTCTTCCATCAGTTGCTGCCCGGCACTGCCGAGCATCCTGCGACGCTTGCTGTCCCTGAGCAGCATAATGACTGTTTCTGCAAAAGAATCTGCATCATCAGCCCTGACAATATGCTTACCTTCTTTGAGGGGTAAGCCCTCAGCACCAATAGTGGTAGAAACTACTGCCTTACCCATTGCCAGCGCCTCAAATATTTTCAGTCTCGTACCTCCCCCTATCCGTAGCGGGACTATATAAAGTGCTGCCTGGTCTACATAAGGCCGAATGTCATCCACAGTGCCGGTTACCTGCACATCGGCTTTACTGGCCGCGTCATATAATTTACGGCTGGGATTACGGCCCACGATGGTTAATGTGACCTGAGCAATACTTTTTCGAATAACAGGCAGGATGGCCTCAATGAAATACAGCATGGCATCTTCATTTGGATGCCAGTCCATTGAACCGGTAAAAACCAGCTCGAACGGTTTACTTTTAAATATCTCGGCAGCAGACCTGAAATAATCGACATCTACTCCGGTTGGGATGGCGCTGACGGCACAATCAGGGGCGGCCGCACTTAACTGATTGCAGTCCTCCTGTGAAACCGCGATAGTCATTCCTGCCTGTTTACACACACCGGTTTCAAAATTGCGCATCTTGCGCCACTCAAGTTCCAGCAGCATTTTTTTAAACGGGTTTGATTCGTTTCTACAGAGTCTTTTCCAGATCATATACTCAACATTATGGGCAAAAAATATTGTCGGTACGGACCCTTTTAATGGAACATTGGGCACTGCGAATAAAAAATCAGCTATACATATATTGTATTTTTCCTCTTTCAATAGTCGTTGTACGGCATTCTGCAACCCGCTGATTCGATTTTTATAAAGATCAACCGGTAGCGGAGAAAACCATGATTTAAATAATGAAAGCAAAAAACGCATGCTGTCGCGCTTGGGTGATGCATAAGGCAAAGAAACAACCCGGTGACAGAAAGGTAACTGTTGCTTCAGGGCATCGGGGTCCTCACTCGGTGAATGCGTTGTCAAAACTGTGACATTATGTTTCTTTGACAACTGTGAGAGGATATGAAAACTGCGTAAACGCCCTCCGGTATTGGCGGGCCACAAGCCCCCTACTTTCACCCAGAGTATATTCAGGCGCTCATTCGCCGCCGTGTTATCTCCACGTGTCACAACCCGGTCCTTTTCTTTAGCCCGCGAAATCCTTCGGTCATCAAGGCGATAGAAGTTACCAGGTAATTTTTTATTTTTACTGACGGTTATATTCATTGCTTTTTTCTTTCAGGAGAGGGATGGAGTAGCAATCTGATAGGAATCAGTATCAACCTCATCCACTGTTTTTATTTTGCCGGCATAGATCTCGGATGGGTGTTCACCATCTATAAAAATACGCTGCCACATTTCGAAGTTAATAAGTAACCAGAGGCGATCGCCATGATCAAACTTACCCTGGCGATGTTCCTGCGCCATGGCTTTGACAGATTCAATGTTGAAATACCCACGTGACAAGGTGCGCCTGCCTACAACAAATTCCTCCACTACGGACCAGAAACGATCACGCAGCCAGGTACTCACGGGTACCGGAAAGCCCATTTTTTTTCTGTTAAGTATTTCCTTCGGAATCAGATCCCTGACAGCTTCGCGCAGCAGGGCCTTGGTTTGCCAAAATCTTAATTTGTGATTTCCCGGGATACCGGCTACCAGCTCAACCAGTTTATGGTCAAGAAAAGGCACCCGGCTTTCAATCGAAGCAGACATACTCATCTGATCCTGTTTCATCAACAGCTCAACCAGGTAAGTCTGCATATCGGCATGACTCATGCATTGCAGGATATCTTCACCTGCGCCCTGGAAGTATTTCATATACTGTTTAAAAGGATCACTGCGCGCGTACAATTCCTGATTGCTTAATAGCCTGCGGCGCTGCTGCTGCCGGAACAGGGAAAAATTTTCAAAAAACAGTTGCCCAGGATCATTACCAAGAACCAGGAAAGAACGCTCGGCATAATGACGCAACTTTGCCGGCAGCCTGTGGGCCAGCTCAGCACCGATGTCCCGCACATGTTGCGGCAATAATCGTGAGTAAAGATTACCCAGGCGCTTGTTCCACAAGGTGGCGCGATAACGGTAGTCATAACCAAGAAACAACTCATCTGCGCCCTCACCGGTAAGGACAACCTTGACGTGATCTTTTGCCAGGCAGGAAATCATATGCAGCGGTACGCTGGAAGAAAAAGCAATCGGCTCATCCTCATGCCAGACAAGATGAGGCAGAACAGCAAAAAACTGTTCGGGCGTTACTACAATCTCTCGATGTTCGGCCTTGATTGACCGTGCTGCAAGCCGGGCATAGCCCAGCTCATTAGCTGACCCTTCATTGAATCCTACAGAAAATGTCTGTACTGGCGCATCCATCATGCCAGCCATAATTGCACCCAGAACAGTTGAATCAATACCACCGGAGAGAAACAGTCCTACTGGTACATCGCTGACAAGATGGCTGCGAACCGCATCTTCTATCCCATCCCTTACCTTGTGAATGTAATCCCGGTGAGTAAGTCCCTTGCCTTTCTGCGTGGCAGGAAGTTGCCAGTATTGTTTTATGCTTATTCCATTTTCCGCGCTCCAGGAAAGCGTATGAGCTGGCAGTAATTTACAAACACCCTTATGAAAGGTGTCTTCCCCCGCCGTGTAACGGCTTGCCAGGAACTCTGGCAGGATGGCATTGTTAAATTCGCTGGCATTATCATTTGCAGCCAGAATGGCTTTTATTTCAGAGCCAAACAGAATTTCGGTGTCATTAATATGATAATAAAGTGGTTTTATGCCAAGGCGGTCACGGGCCATAAACAGTTTTTGATGTCGTCTGTCCCAGATACAGAAGGCAAACATTCCGCGCAGATAATTGACACAATCTTCTCCATAGAGATCATAGGCCTGCAGGATGACTTCGGTGTCCGAATCCGTCTGAAACTGGCATCCTTTTGACTGAAGCTCTTTGCGTAGCTCCCTGAAGTTGTATAACTCTCCGTTGTAGGTAATCCAGAAAACTTTTTCCCTGCTCGCCATGGGCTGATGGCCGCCAGCCAGATCAATAATCGATAAACGTCTGTGGGCCAGACCAACGGGTCCGGCCAACATTATGCCGGCATCATCCGGACCACGGTGAAGCAGGGTATCGCGCATGGCAAGAAGGCACTTTTCCTCAACATTGCTGGAGGGATCAAACTTCAGTATTCCGGCTATTCCACACATAGTTTTATTTTCTGGTCTGAGAGAGGTTTTGGGGATTTAGCGTGTTCACGAAAAATACCCGGTCAGGTTGGAGAGCAAGAGATGAAAAACTCATCTCTGCCAATTTGAACCTGGAAGATTGTTAATTGTTTTGCAGGTTTATTCCGAACGTCATTCCTTGACGCCTAGCACACAATGCACCACTGAGGTCATAAACTCCCTGGTTAAAGGATTACTTAACCAGCGCAATTTCCTTATGGGTATTGCCTTGAATTCCAGTATCAGAAAATCATTCTGGCGCACCAGTTTCCTGAAACGCCTGACAGTCATCTGGTTAAGGCCGCCTTCCACTTCATGAAAGCGTGTTGCGCCGTCGGATTTAAAGTCCGATCGCCAACGAATCAATGCCTTCTCGGTAAAAATCAGATGTGCCCATGGGAAAACTGAAAACAGATGTCCACCATAGGGATGGAACCAGGGCGGACCAAAACTGATATATATTTTTCCACCAGGTTTTAGCTGGCTTTTCATTAAAGCCAATACCTGCCCTGGATCATTGTAATGTTCAAAACCATCGATAGAGAAAATCACATCAACCTTTTGTGCAGTACGGGTAGTAAATTCACAGAAGCCGGAGACTCCGGCTGAAGCCGCTTTCTGATTTGCCAGGTCGAGTACTTTTTGCCTGCTATCAATGCCCACAACCCTGCGGGCGCCATGCTGGGCCATTTCTATGGCCTGTGTACCGTTACCACAACCAAAATCCATGACCACCCTGCCCTTGATCTCACGCCAGATATTTTTACCAAACATCAGCTGCAGTTTACTCTTGCCACTGTAGCCACGACTGTCGCAGTAGGATCCTGCCTCATCGCCGTTGCGATTGATGTGCTGCAGGAGGTTGTAAGCCAAATTTCCACCAATAATTCCCGACCATCCCATATCAAACACCTTCCACCTGAATTGAATTGTTGTTAATCCTTATACAATGATTTGCTTTTTCCCAGGCAATCGACAACACCGTGTCTTCATTAGTGAACCATTCATGTACTTGAGGAGGAGAAGCTTGTTTATCACTGACCGGAATGCATAAAGTCACTACGCGTGCCGGTAACTGCTGCTGGATCGAATAAGTGACGGCAGGAGCTGCCTGCTGCTGGCCGTAGTTGGGTGATAGCCAGCCCCGCAGCGGGGATATAGCCCCCTTGCTTATATCGGTGTGGACATGACTGGCTGAAATACTTCGTAGCAACAAGGCGCTTTGATGGTGACCATAAATTCTGATCCAGCGGTTCTTGTCCTCCTCCAGATTCAGTGGGGCCAGTTGGTAACGCACATCAATACGGTGCTCATCATAGCCTGACAGGTCATCTATAATCAGCCAGTAAGATCTATCAATAAACAGTAACCGGCGCCGATGGGAAATCGCTTCATCTGGCGTTGAATAGGCATCATGAAACGCCTCTACCAGTTGATAGGATTCAGTTATTTCACATCCATTAAGTTGCGCCCGCGGCCGGCTGCCATGCCAGGAAAAAGGACCTTCCGGTTGAGCCTGGCCCATACCGTCTACCATCACAGTACTGTGAGCAGCACTGCTGCGAAAATAGTTTCGCCATTTTTTGTCAGCGGTATAGTTGCCTGTTCCCGCATCAACAATAAACGGTTCGCCAAAAACACTGCATTGAACACTCAGCAGATCTGCATGCCCATGACCACCACTGACATCACATCCCAGTGGGCCAGTATCGAAAATAATATGGTGTGCATTGCTGTGCCAATGATTACGTAATATGGCATAACCACCGGACTTGTATATTTGCGGCTGTAAATCAACAGGGGCAGATAACTCGAGAGCATCCCAGATCCTGCGTGCAGAAGAACCAAAAAACCATGACGGCTCAAGTGTTAATGCGCCAGCTGCCCAGGCAAGGTCACCGCGTTGAAACAGTACTGCACCCATCGCGAACAAGGCACTGAAATCTGTCGGTTCGCGACGTAGCAAGGGCAATAACCAGCCGCCATCGGTATCTCCAATCTGCGGCATATCGCCGTTTGGCTGCCGAACAGTGAGCAGAAAATTGAACATTTTTTCCAACCTGCTGAGGAGCTCAGCAGATACCTTGACATCATTTCTTCCAGCCAGGATGACAAAGTGCAGATAAATTTCGATGGTGTAGTATTGATAGCGAGTCGACTGTTCAAAGTACACGCCATCGTCATACACCTGGCACTGAATTTGACCATTAAGAATTTGCTCACCCAGTAACTGCCAGCGCCTGGAGTCACGAAATTCCGGAATAACGGTGCCAGCATAAAACAGTCCCAGTGCTTCCCCCGTCAAATGAGTATTGGGAGAAAAATAATAAGACAGGTACTTTTCCACATAGCAGGCATGGCTGCGAATCCATGACAGCATTTCCACATACAGCTGCCCCGTCATAACCCTGGCACTGCGAAACATGTAAAGAGCCCAACACCATGAAATCAACCGGTAAGCTACTTCAAGTGAACTGCTCCAGTTGATACCAAAACCCACCGGATTGGCCTGCATCCAGTCTCGCAGTAAATTTTTAAACACTACCGCATAATGTTCATCTCCGGTTATCAGATACGCTTGCCCGAGATCAAGCATCCACTGATGCCGGCTTATCTCCCAGATAACTTTACTGTCACCAACATGATCACTGTCCAGCGGATCAATCCTGCTCCAGTGTTCAAGCGGAACTTCATGACCGGACACCGGATCCAGATGCCAGTTAACCGGTGATCCGAAAAACAACCTGCCATAACCCAGTATGTCAAACCGGCCCTCGCATACGGCATCTGCACTTTCGATTATTTCTTCACACTTACCCGGATATTGATTACGGATAGAAAACGGCACCTTTGCTTCCGTCGTGCCCTCAAAAAATCGGGAGGATGCATGTGTCTGAAATTGCTGCAGAAGTGCCTGTGCGGCTGCTTCTTCCTGGCCTTGCTGGAATAGTTTAACGACAGGCTTCAAGTCCGGACTTCTGTCAAGATGATTGAACACAGACGCTGCCTTTCCTGTAGCCTCATGTTTTTTAAGAACAAAACGTTCCATGGTTTTATGGGTCTGCTGCCAACTGCGGCGAGCAATTTCTTCAGGCCCCATTTTTAAAAGACGTTGCAATCTCATAGCCGGTAAATTTCTAAACCTGATAATATAATCTTGACCATTCCCTGGACACTTGGGGCCAGGTATATTTTTTTACTTCATCACAGGCGCGGCGGGCCATAAGCCTTGCTTGCCCTGGTTCCTCAAGGAGCCTGTCGACAGCAGTAGCGATCGCCTGCGGATCATCGTAAGGAACGATATAACCAGTCTTCCTGTCTTTGACCATTGCCGGAATGTCACCGGCAGGAGTAGAGATCACATTAAGTCCGGCGGCGAATGCCTCCAGGATGGAAACAGGCTGGTTATCCAGCACTGACGAATTGATAAAGATATCGGCCTGATCATAGAGCGCAGGCATATCCTCCTGCTCTATGCGTCCAACAAAACTTACGCCGTCAAGTTCATGTTTTTTTACCCAGCCTCTGAGCTGGTTTTCTTCACTGCCATATCCTGCAATGGTAAGCGTTGCCTCTGGCCAACGCTTGCGAATCAAGGCAAAAGCTTTTAGCGTATTACCGACACAGTAATAAGACTCAAGATTTCTCGCAGATAACAGCCGTGGGCACAGGTTCTTTCTCTCCCGGAATCGAAAACTGGCAAGATCAACAAAATTTCGTATTACTCTGGTTTTGTATTCATAGTGGGCAAATACATCACTAAGATAGGATGAAGGCACAACAATCTCGTCAGCCTGTCTTAACCAGGGATGCACACGCAGCCCCCAGTTGGCCAGATGATCAGATGCTTCACCACTGTGATAATTTAGTATTGCCAGCTTGCCAAATAGCCTTGCTGCCAATATTGCCGGCAAGGGGGACAGCAGAAACGACCAGTAAGACGCTGAAAAAGCATGCACAACATCGACATGACGAATTTTGTACAGACTCGGAATATAGATCAACTGGTTAATGATGGTGCGAACCACCGGTACCCGCCTCAACCAGCTTATCCCTGCCGGGAAACGAGGATTGACAGGAATAAAACTAACATCAAAGCCTTCCTGCCGTAATGCGTTTGCCAGACTGCTGGCTTGAACACCCTGCCCTCCCAGTATATCCAGACTAGGCGCTACCAGAGCAACCCTGGGCGATATTTGCTGTTTTTGAGTCAGGGAAATTGTTGTTGAGGAATTCATCAATGTTTTGCAACCGGCTAACCGCTATTATTTTGATCTGGGATCAGATTGAAATTCGCCGCTTTTATCAGGGAAAAACTTCGTCCCTATAATCGCTTTCCAGCCATTATTATTTTTTAAAAAAAATGCCAGAATAATTTCCTCCAGCATCGCTGTTATAAATAATTGTCGTAAACAATTGATTCAAACAATAGTGTGTACACATTTGTAATACCATTAGGGTTTTTACTGAAGGCAAAGCGGGGAATCCCCCAACCAGTTAATAGGGGATTCAATTTTCACAAACCGCCTCCGGTGGGCACGGGTAAATATCGAATGCATCCAGCCATACCCACCTTTTCTTGCCCGATTCATTAACAGCTGGCTCGATAACCTCTATTTTCAGCGTGTGTGTTTTTTCTTCCAGATTTCTGATAGTGAACAACCGTTCCTGAACACGGTGTTTGGCAGAATATCCGTCAACAATAAACTCCTGTTCATCATCAAGGGTCACTTTTGCCCTACCAGCCCAGCGTCCGGCGTAACCAAGCCAGCTGACAGCTGAGCCGTAAAAACTGAAAATTGCTGAATCACCCGGATTACTCGACACTTTTACCGAGCTACCACTAAAAATTGGGTGATAAAACGTATCCCAACTACCCTGGAACTCGACCGTATCATCTTCATTCTGATATCGGTAAAGACGTATATTCAAGTCCTTGTCCAGAATCCAGCCATGTTCATTGTCATTAGCCGCCCCCGGGTTCTCACAATCGCTGATGCACATGTAGTACACATCAGTGTAATTCTCCGGATACCCCAGCTTTTCCTGCAGGTTGAAATTACTGTCAAAAACCAGACGGGTACCATCGCGGCTCACAGCGGCCTTGGGCTGATAGTAATAGTCACCCAGCGCCCTACTCCAATGCAGACCCAACTCCGTAACGCTCGAGCCATCAAGACTTACCTGCAAAATTGAATTGCGATATTTTAGCGGTGCAGGAACGGGATTCCGGGTACTGTTTTTTGTCAGATAGGTGCTGATAACAAACCCGCCGTTATTTATTTCCGGAGCGGAAATATGCAAGGCCATACTCCAGTCAAACTCAATCAGGCAGGTACGCTGATTGTCGGCCAGGGTAATCTTCATAACCCCGTTTCTGCAGTCTGAATCCGGATTGGGCTCACCCGCATTGGCCCATAAAAGTATCTCTTCGCCATTGTTATCCCGGGCTACATCCATATGCCCCCCGGCCATCGTTACCTGATGTACAAAGCCCATGTCCTGATCATACAATTCAATGCCGTTGTAACGTTCTGCTCCATTATCATCCCAGGTGATCAGTACATTGTTATCCGGTGTCAGGTACAAGCTGTTGGCAGACCCGGCGTTTGGCAATTCCAGCACCTCCCCCTTGCTGTCCGTGCTCAGGGTATAGACAAAGATGTCCATATTGTCGCCAAACAACACCAGGTGATCACCGTCAAAGGAAATATCCGCTTCACCACGAGAGGTTATCTTGCTGTACTCCGGGAATTCTTGCACCAGGCTGGCGACCCTGGTCTGAACGTTATAGCGCCTGATCTGGTTGCCATTAAGATAATAAAATACGGCTGGATCATTTCTCGACCAGCGCGGTTCGCTGGAGGCAGTGATATCAAATGGTAAATCAGTGAGGTAATTGCCAGCACCATCGTAGAGAGCAAAGTAACTGAAGTGCTGCAGCAGCAAGCGGGAATTGTCACTGTTAAAGGGAGACATGCTGGAATATTCATGGGTAATAAATGGCAGAATTCCGCCATTGGCCGAGTCACTGGTATTTCTGGAATCAGTCAGTCTTTGAATGACGCTCCCAGTAAATAAATCAACATATAAACGTTTAACCGAGGGAGGCAGAAAGGCTGAATAATCAAACGTTGGTAATGTGATGTACTCCAGCTCATTGGTCACAGAACTATCCACCAGCACATTTCCTGCTCCCACATCGGGCGCGCCGGGGTCGACACTGGTACTATTCAGGGGTTGACGGTTAATATCCGGAGGGGACTGGTTAGCAGCAGGACTATTGTCATTATTGCCTGCTGGCTGCGCTACATTATTCGAGACAGGTGGCACTGGCTCAGCAGCACCATCGGCAACTTCATCATCAGCAACAACATCCCCTTCAGTTTCCAGCACCGGGCTCAGGCAGGGAACCTGCAGGCAGACAAAATACACATCGGTGTAGTCTGCCGCAAAACCCAGTTTGCCCTGCAGGCCAAAATTACTGGCATAGACCAGCCGGTCGCCAGTATGGCTCACCGATACCCGGGCACTGTCATAGTAACCATCTGAGGGCTGGCTGTAGTGATGCAGCAGACGTTCAATTTCCACACCATCCAGACTTACCCGTAATATTTCGTTCTGATACAACCGCCAGTTGGCATCCGGTGATGGTCCGCGGGTGCTGACATAAAAAGAGCCTGTGCTTTCCGGCGCCGAGACATGCAAGCCCAATCCCCAACCCAGCGAAATCAGGCAGGTGCGCTGATTGTCTACCAGGCTTATCTTCACTACCCCGTTGATACAGCCTGGATCCGGAACGCCTTCCCTGGCATTGGACCATAACAGAATTTCACTGTTATCCGTGTCGCGGGCCACATCCATATGCCCCCCTATTGTCGTTACCTGGCGGACAAAATTCATGTCCTGATCAAACAGCTCAATACCATTGAAGCGCTCAGTTCCGAAAGCATCCCATGTCACCAGCACATTGTTGTCAGGTGTCATATACACACTGTTGGCATCCCCTGCATTTGGCATTTGCAGCACCGCACCTTGACTGTCCGTGCTCAGGGTGTAGACGAAGATATCCACATTGTCACCCAGCAGCACCAGGTGATCGCCATCGAAAGAGATGTCTGCCTCTCCCTTTGCCGAGATCACACTGTAGTCCGTGAACTCATGGACCAGCGTACTGCTGGCAGACAACACGTTGTAGCGCTTTAGCTGGTTACCTTTCATGAAATAGAACACGGCTGGATCAGTACGGGACCAGCGCGGGGCACTGGAGGCATTAATCTCAAAGGGCAAATCGGCGAGATAATTACCCAGTCCATCATAGAGCGCAAAGTAACTGAAGTGCTGCAGCAGCAGGCGCGAGTTATCGGCATTGAAAGCCGAAATGACCGGGGCTTCCTGGGTGATTAAATTGAGCACCCCGCTATTGTTGGAACTGTCGGGAGTATTGCGGGCATCGCTTATGCGCTTGATGGTGGTGCCGAAGGTCTGGTCCACATAACTCTCGCCAAGAGCAGGAGGCTCGAACGTTTCAGCATTGGCAGGCATCAGCACCGTTAATCCGTCAGGCACCTCAGGCAGTATCAACTCATGGACCGGGCTTTCACAGAGAACCAGCAAGCAGATAAAATACACATCGGTATATTCTGCGGGATATCCCTGTTTGGTTTGCAGGCCGAAGTTACTGGCATAGACCAAACGGCTGCCGTCGCGGCTAGCCGATACCTTGGGTTGATCATAATAGCCATCTGAGGGCTGGCTGTAGTGATGGAGCAGCCTTTCAATTTCGGCACCATCCAGACTTACCCGCAATATCTCATTCTGATAAAGGCGCCAGTCTGCATCTGGTGAAGCTCCATGAATGCTGACAAAAAAGGCATCACCGCTTTCGGGTGCCGAAATATGCACGCCCTGCCCCCAATCCAGCGACAACATGCAAGTACGTTGGTTGTCTGCGAGATGTATTTTCTCTATACCGTTTTCACAGCCCGGATGCGGAATGGTTTCACCGGCATTGGTCCACAACAGTATCTCCTCACCGTTGGTGTCACGGGCTACATCCATATGCCCCCCCGCCTGTGTTACCTGATACAGAAAATTTAATTCCTGATCATACAGTTCAATGCCCTTGTAGCGCCCGGCCCCACTTTCATCCCAGGTTACCAGTACATTATTATCCGGTGTCAGGTACAGATTATTGGCATCCCCGGCATTCGGCATTTCCAGCACAGCGCCTTTGCTGTCCGTGCTCAGGGTATAGACAAAGATATCGATATTGTCCCCGAACAACACCAGGTGATCACCGTCAAAAGAAATGTCCGCTTCCCCACGGGAGGTAATGTTGGTGTATTCCGTGAATTCATGTACCAGAGTGCCGACTCCGGTCAAAACGTTATAGCGCCGGATCTGATTGCCATTAAGATAATAAAACACGGCCGGGTCATTTTTGGACCAGCGCGGTTCGCTCGAGGCAGTAATATCAAAAGGTAAGTCAGAGAGGTAATTGCCAAGCCCGTCGTAGAGTGCAAAGTAACTGAAGTGCTGTAACAGCAAGCGGGAATTGTCACTGTTAAAAGGGGACATGCTGGAATATTCCTGAGTAATGAAATCCAGCACTCCTATATTATTGGAACTGTCGAGGGTGTTGCGGGCATCGGTGACTCGCTTGATGGTGGTGTCGAAGGTCTGATCCACATAAGTGTCGCCCACAGCAGGTGGCTCAAACGTTTCAAGGTCGGCAGGAATCAGGACCGGGGGACCATCAGGTACATCAGGCGGAGTCGGATCCTGAACCGGGCTTTCACAGAGAACCAGCAGGCAGACAAAATATACGTCGGTATATTCTGTTGGATAACCCTGTTTGGTTTGCAGGCCGAAGTTGCTGGCATAGACCAATCGGCTGGCATCGCTACTCACCGAGACCCGGGGCTGCGCATAGTAACCGTCAGACGGCTGGCTGTAGTGGTGCAGCAGACGTTCAATTTCCCCACCATCGAGGCTTACCCGTAATATTTCGTTCTGATACAGCCGCCAGTTGGTATCCGGTGATGGGCCATGAGTGCTGACATAAAAAGAGTCTCCACTTTCCGGTGCCGAGATATGCAAGCCCAATCCCCAACCCAGCGAAATCAGGCAGGTGCGCTGATTGTCTGCCAGGCTGATCTTCACGACCCCATTGATACACCCCGGATCCGGAACGGCTTCGCGGGCATTCGACCAAATCAGAATTTCGCTGCCATCTGTGTCACGGGCCACATCCATATGACCTCCCACCGTTGCCACCTGATGCACAAAGCCCATATCCTGATCAAACAGTTCAATACCGTTGTAGCGCTCAGTCCCGAACGCATCCCATGTCACCAGCACATTGTTGTCCGGCGTCAGATACACGGTGCTGGCATCCCCGGCATTCGGCATTTCCAGTACTACCCCTTTACTGTCCGTGCTCAGGGTATAAACAAAGATATCGACACTGTCCCCGACCAGCACCAGGTGATCACCATCGAAAGAAGTGTCTGCTTCCCCCATGCCCGAGATGCTGGTGTATTCCGTGAATTCATGGACCAGCGTACTGTTTGCGGAAAGCACGTTGTAGCGCTTTAGCTGGTTGCCTTTCAGGAAGTAGAACACGGCTGGATCAGTACGGGACCAGCGCGGCGCACTGGAGGCGTTAATTTCAAAGGGTATATTGGTGAGGAAGTTGCCCAGACCATCATAGAGGGCAAAGTAACTGAAGTGCTGCAGCAGCAGGCGCGAGTTATCGGCATTGAAAGCCGAAATGACCGGGGCTTCCTGGGTGATTAAACTGAGTACCCCGCTATTGTTGGAACTGTCCGGGGTATTGCGGGCATCGCTGATACGCTTGATAGTAGAACCAAAAATGGGATCCACATAACTCTCACCGACGGCCGGGGGTATGAAGGTGTCAAGATTGGCGGGGTTATGGATTACAAGGTCGGGTTCAGCAGCACTGGATTTTGGAAATAGCAGCATCAACAAAAATAAAACAACTAATACAATGAATAATGCTGATACTTTATGTGATGTTTTATATGAGCTGTGCATTACAAATTCCGGTCACCTTTAATGGATTTTTAAGGACAAATACAATCCATGCCATAGGGACGAATGGCAGGATAAAATTCCCGATTTTTTTAATCTTTATAAATACTTGCAGTGTTTTAAATTATAAGAATTGATTACAGCTTTGATATGGAGTGAAGACTGGCTTTTACAAAAGGAATCACTTTAGCCAGGTGACGCGGCAGTATTTTTTTCGGAACAATAGGCAAGAGGTTGCTGCTGAGGAGTATGGCCAATGCCAGGTAATAGATAATTTTCTGCCAGAGTATTCAGGGCGCTCAAAGTTGCCTGATCAAGAAGCAAGCCTTTTTCACTATTCTCTTTGAAATGACGCCAGCGAATTTCCCCTGGTATCAATACGCCGTCATTTTCCACAGCGCTGTTTTTGATTGTAGAAAATAATGATTCTGCACGCTGGACGAATAGCTCCACGGGGATGAAGCGCCCGATATCAATGGCCAGAAAGAAATGACCGTTTTGCCCCGGGTGGGTAGTGTCGGTAAACATGGAATTTACCTGCGTTGAAAAATTCGCCCCCGTGAGCACACTGGATAATATTTCTACCATAAGTGAAATACCGAAGCCCTTGGCGCCGCCAAAAGGCAGTAATACCCCCTTATTAACATCGTTTGGATTACGGATTGAATTTCCTTCATGATCAATTGCAATTCCGTCAGGCAATGCCTTTCCGGTTTCTGCATATTTCATTACCTGTGAACCAGCCATAACCGTTGTTGCCATATCAAACATCATGCCCTGCCCATTGCTGCCTGGTATCGCAAAAGCAAAAGGGTTCGTGCCCAACACTGCCTTGACGCCGCCGTATGGTGCCACTTTTGCCAGCGAGTTACTGACGGCAATACCAACCATATTCTGTCTCGCTGCCAGGTCCGCATAATAGGCACCTGTACCGAAATGGTTACTATTGCGAACACCTACGGCACCTATACCATAAGACCTGGCTTTTTCTATGGCGCATGACATTGCTGAATGACCCACGTAATGCCCTATACCCTGGTCACCATCCATTACACCAGTTGCCTGGTTTTCTGTTATCAACAATGGGCTGCAGGGACATTTCATCAGACCCTTTTCAATACGCCTGATATAAGCAGGCAAACGCCATATACCATGGGTAGAACGACCTACCAGGTCGCTCCACAAAAGCGCATTGATGAATACCTTTCCCTGCTCATTGCAGGCATTCACTTTCTCCAGAACCTGCAGGGAAAAACGTTTTAGCTCTGAATAGGAAACCCTTTCCTGACTAGCCATAATGATTTGACCTTCTTTTTAAAAAATCTTGAAATATCACCGTAAAATTTACAGACAAACGGCATCGGATCATTGAGTGAAAAATAGGGAAACACGAGTGGCGGGCCATTTACTGTTTTTATCCATTGCATAAAGGTAATTTCGCCAATGCGACGTAGTTCAAGAAAAGACAGGATGTCCAACATTACCCACCAGCGCCTGACCCCGGTGCGATACTTGCTTGTCTGTGTAACCTTGCCATTGACAAGGTAGTCATAAATATAAAATGCCATGTCCAGTCCACTTTTGGTGACAACTGCCTGGGCTGCTGACATGCGTGGATTACATTCGATTATCTTCAATTTGCCGTCCCTTGGATCACGTTTGAATTCGATATGACCCATGCCCTGGTAACCGATACCATTAAAAAAGTGCCTTCCCATTTCAGCAGTTTC
>Ga0255771_1002674_pt1 | contig 17483 bp, 9 predicted proteins | sample 011ome_19_FD_179969 | JGI IMG/M metagenome (GOLD analysis project Ga0255771, IMG submission 179969) | Coastal salt marsh microbial communities from the Groves Creek Marsh, Skidaway Island, Georgia - 011510BT metaG (version 2) | ecosystem: Environmental > Aquatic > Marine > Intertidal zone > Salt...
AATGATTTCGACGACGAGGATACGAACAACCAGGAATGGATTGACCTCCTCCTATTTATTATTCCTATTTATTGCACTTCTTTAATATAATACACTTTAATACTTTATTTAATGCGAAAAACGTCCAAAGAAACAAACAACAAAAATTTATTTAAAGGTGACTCACTCGGATCCTCCCTCCCCCGTTTATGTGTCTCGTCTCATATAATCCTCTTTCTCTCTCTCCTTCAACGTTTTAATTCTTCACTTTTCACTTTCTCTCTCTGTATTGCCCCCTCCCCACCGCGTTTGGAATAACGATATATATCTATCACATCACATCAACTCGAGAGTAATATACGCGCACCACAAACAGGCTCCCGAAGATGTCGGCCCCGCCTCCTGTGAAAGGAAAAAAAGTGATCGTCATAATCGGCGCCGGTCTTTCCTCCGTCGCGTTGGTGAAAGCTTTACGCCGAGGCGACTCGACGATTTCCAAAATCATCATTCTCGAAGCGAAAGATGACATCGGTGGGACCTGGAATCCTAAACAGTGTTACCATAATCTCCAAACGCACGGTGTCAGAGCTGGATTTTCGTTACTTCCCTGGGATCGATTCGATTCGCCGTACGATCACGCGCACCATAAAGATGTCCACGGCGCGATGAAAAATTTGTTCCGGAAAGAGAACGTCGTCGTCGTCGAGGGTGCGCAACACCAAAATTTTGGTCAAAATTCCAACGGCAACGAAGAAGAAAAAGAAGAAGAAAAAAGCAACGCGGAGAAAAATATGACCACGGAAAAAAGAGTCGAAGTTACGGTGTATCTTTCCACGCGCGTGAAGTCTATGGAGATGGTTCAAACGACCTCTTCGTCCTCCTCGCGAGTGAAACTCAACGTGCTCTGCACTAAATTTTCGGAGGCGGACAAAGACGAAGAAGAGCGAGCGCTCTTTGCAGATTTTGTGATATACACCGGAACGACGCATCAACCGAAAGTGCCTGAATTTGCTCAAGGTAAGAATAAATACACAGGTGAGATTCTTGCAGCAGCTGATGTTTCATCGAACAAATTCGATGAAATTCTGGAGCGAAAGCATAAAGTTGTCGTACTCGGCGGTTCTAAAGCCGCCATGGATACGGTTTGGAATTTTAATCAGCGAGGCTACACGTCTTTTGTGTGGTTGTTTAGAAAGACGTATTGGGGAACGAACTTTTCTTACTTTCAGAGTTCTTTCATCAACAAATCGTCTCTATTCGCGCGATGGCGAAAAGTTCTTCAATATGTGTTCATGAAAGTTCGATTGGATTTTGATATGTCGCGATCGAGTTGGCTCTCTCGAGTCGGTTTGTTTATTCTCGCAAAAGTTGGTTATCTTTTGAATCCTTTCGATGCGACTACGTATGATCTCGGTAACTTTCACGGCGCAATCATTGAACCAGAGCGAATGCAGCCGTACCGGAAATCTTCTCATTTGCGCGGAGAGATTGGTTATCTAGAAGGGAAAAAGCTTTACACCACGAAAGGATTAGGGGTTGACGCAGATGTCATCATCTGCTGCACTGGATACGACAATCCTAAAGCTCCTATTTTATTCCCAAATGGCACGAAGTTTTTTGCACACGAGGAATCCGGAGATAAGTTTTGGAAAGGCATGGTGACACCAGCAATTCCTCACGTTCTTTTCATGAACACTTTCTCCTTGGGGAATATTTTACACGACGCGACGACGGTTGGTCATTGGCTTGGCTCGTGCTATTTTCCGCAACTCTTTGACAAGCCGATCGAGTCGACAAAATCTATAATTCAGAAAGGATTAGACGCGCAAAACGAGGAGATGAAGAATACAAAGTGTCGTTCGTATAATTTATGGAATTCTTTCGACCGACCGGTTCAATACATGTATTATTGCGGAAGAACATTTGAGAAGGAAATTTACGAGGCAGATTTATTATCCTGTTCGAGAAAAAGTGGGGGAATTTCCATTTCTTCGCCTATACGAAGATGGATGTATAGCTGGAGTTGCGCCAGCTTTCTCTTGGCGGATGACACGAATGTAAATTAGCTAGCTGTGCGTGTATTTATTACAGATTCTATTTATACATACCTTGATTACCCAAATCTTTCATCATCCTTCAGTTTGTCCGCTTTCCTTTGCGCGAGATTTTGAAGCGACGCCATCCGCAACTTGATGCAGTTTTGAGAGCACGCTAACACCAACTAACACGGCACTTCCGAGAACAAAGATGCCAGAAATGCGAAATAAGCCAACTTGATACTTCGATTTTGGACTTTCCGTTTTGATCACGGACGTGCATTTTTTATTCGCGTAGGAAGCCGTGATGTAATCGAGCGTTCCATCGGACTCCATGGTCATCAGGAGCGAATCAAAAACAAAATTTAAATCCGAAAGGCAATCATCGTAACTCGTAATGAATCCTCCTCCCGCGGATATGGCCACGCCGGAGACTATGACGTCACAGAGATCTGAATTCTGCGCCACGGTCAGCGCGTCCGGCGCCGAAAGAATGACCGCCTGTGAGCCGTATTTATCGAGCAAAGCGCGAAAATCGGTGGTATTTAAGATTTCACCCCTAGAAACATCTTCCGGGATGAGCCAAGGGTTTTGCGCTAATATGCGTGACTTGAGCGGATCGCCCTCAAACATTATCGCTTTACCACCGGCGGCGCGCAATTCGCTCATCGTTTTGATCGTACCGGAAGTATTGGCGTCCTCGATGAGAATAGAAGTTAAACTCGCGCCGTACAGTGCAACAACTATTAAGCGGAGAAATCCGTAGGAGCCTTGAACGAGCTGACCTAAATGCGTGCGTGGATCGTGAGCATCACCTCCGCACGCAAATCGGCACCAAGTGTTCCACAACGAGCGGCACAACTCGTCTTTAAAATTTACTCGCTTCGAATCGGTGTGAAAATCGTGCTCGATGTACACCAACGCGGTTGAAACCAAAAGAAACGCCGCGAATAGCACCAACCAAATGTATGACTGAAACGGAGCGAAAAGCATGAGCAGCGAGAAGGTATCTGAACCGGTAGTTTCGAGCACGGTGAGCATTCGAGTGACGTCCGTGTGATAATATCCGCAAGAGACGCCGATGGAGCGCCTTCTCGCCGTATCCGACCACCACTGTCCGCTCACGTCAAAGTCGCGAGTGAAGTTCAAAGCCATTTGCTCGTACGTTTCTCCTCTGCTCGAATCCACGTCCCCGAATATCGTCCAATTCGTTTTAAAGTTCCCAAGCGACGCCATCTTTTCGAAAACGTCAAAGTTATACCCCGATAATTGACTTCCGCAATCGGTACAATACACGTCCGGATAGTCTCTCGTTCGCGTCGGCGCCGCTTCCCCTTCGATGGAAACGTACCCGGGATCCCAAATAGCCGCCACAGTGAGCGTCAAACCTTCCAACCGCGTGTTGAAATTTGCGTTTACTGTGTCGTTGACGTTTTCTAACAAATTCATTCCGCACGCGTTCATTCTGTTCGATGTTGTTGTTGTTTCTTCTTCTCCTCTCACTTCTTTCATAGTATCACAGACGAAGAAGAACACGAAGAAAAACAACAAAAATATCAAAGAAGAAGAAGAAGAAGAAGAAGAAGAAGAGGAGGAAAGAAAACCATAGATTCCTCCCCCCCTTTTCTTGCCATCAAAATTTCCTCGTTGCTTTCTTTTCAGACGAGAACGACTCCCACTCTCACCACTACCACCACTACCACCACCACCACCACCGCAAGATCTGCTCGTCGTCTTTAAAAAACTTCTTTCGTCCTCGTCTTTATTAAAGCGGCAGCACGAGCAGCGCAATTCTTCTTTGCAATTTCGGCGCATTATTATTTTCGTTTCGTTTGGTTCTGTTCAAAAAGGTGTGTGTTTTTGTGGGGACACTTTTTTCATTTTTTCGCAAACAAAAAAAACAACAAAAGGAAAAAGTCGAACCCGACATGACCGACGACACAAAAAAGCAAGAAAAAGACAGTTTGGATAAAAAAGAATGAAGCTTTTGTTGTCCCCGTCTTCCTCTTTGAAGAGCGGCCCCGGCGCGGCAATGATGACCGCGAAACTCCTCCTTCGAGGAAGACGTTCTCAGCATCAGCATCATCGCGTCGTTCGGAGGATACCGGTGTTGGTTTCAACGTCTTCTTCAGGCAGTAATACTTTTTCTGACAACGAGTGCGATTGCGGTTTTTGTCCTTCGTGGGGAATGCGGATGATAAAACCTCCTCTTTCTTTTAACAGAATTCAACAGCAACAGCAAAGCAGATACTCATCATCATCATCATCATCATCTACCAAATCCTCGTCCAACGATGATTCTCTTTACGAAAGGAAAAAGTTATCCTCGATTGAACCACCAACCGTGGCGAAAGAGTTGGTGGAGTATTTGAACAAGTCTTGGACGGCATTTCACGCGACGAAAAACGCGGAAGAGATGCTCAAAAAAGCAGGTTTCGTAAAACTGGACGAGGACAAGAGTTGGTCGTCGTCGAGTTCGAATTCGAATTCGAATCCACCGTTGAAACCGAACGGGAAATATTATGTGGTGAGGAATCAAAGTTGCATCGTGGCGTTTTGTTTGGGTGGAGAGTACGTCCCGGGCGATGGGTTTCACATCATCGCCGCGCATACCGATTCGCCGTGTCCCAAACTGAAACCAGTCTCCAAGCGGAAAGAACGCGCCGGGTGCATAGGCGTCGGCGTGCAACCGTACGGGGGAGGATTGTGGCACACGTGGTTCGATAGAGATTTAAGTGTTGCCGGGAGAGTTTTGCTGAAGAAGAACGACGGTCGAGTCCAAAGCGAGTTGGTGAAGATTGAGCGCCCGATCGTGAGAATACCGTCGCTGGCTATACACTTGGATCGAGAAATCAACCAGTCTGGTTTTAAACCAAACTTGGAGACGAACTTTGCGCCCATCTTGGCCACGGCAATTAAAGCCGAACTCGAAGGTTTCAATAATAACAGAGAGAATAAAAACAAGGACGCCAACAACGATAACAGCAGCAGTTCTAGCGGAGGTGAAACGATGCATCATCCTATCATTCTCGCCATACTCGCCGAGGAGTTGAAGTGCGAACCGGAAGACATCATCGATTTTGAACTCAACGTGTGCGACACGCAAAAGTCTCAAATAGGAGGAGCGACGAACGAATTCATATTTAGTGGAAGACTCGATAACTTGTGCTCTTCTTTTTGCGCTTTGAAAGCGCTCATAGACGCCTCGAAGGATTCGTCTTTGAAGAAACACAAAGGGGCGCGCGCCATCGCTTTATTTGATAACGAGGAAGTTGGATCCGTATCGACAAGCGGCGGCGGCGGTACGGTTATGATTGAAGCCATTAAACGTGCGACTCTGAGTAGTAACAGTAGTAACAGTAGTAACAGCAGTGGAGGAGAGAGTGATGTCATCGAACAATGCCTCGCGAAATCGTTCCTCGTCAGCGCGGACATGGCGCACGCCATCCATCCAAACTACACGGAAAAGCATGAAGAACAACATCAACCGTTATTTCACAAAGGCGTTGTCGTCAAGCACAACGCCAACCAACGGTACGCGACGACCGCACTCACCGCGTACATGTTTCGAGAATGCGCTAAACTCAGTGGTATCCCTACCCAAGAGTTTGTCGTGAAAAACGACATGGGCTGCGGATCCACCATCGGTCCAATCGTCAGCGCGCAAACCGGCATCCGAACCGTCGACGTCGGCGTGCCGCAGTTATCCATGCACTCTGTTCGAGAAATGATGGGCACCGAAGACGTGGACATATGCCATAAACACTTCTTGGCGTTTTACGAGAACATTGCCAAAGTGGATGCCAACGTTCAGATGTCCAGTTAGTCAAGAACTGATGAGAGAGACTTTGTATAATAAATATGAACAAAACTCGTTACAAAAAACGCACTCGTGCTTTGTACTCTTTGAACGGATCTTCGCGTAATGTTGAAGACGTTTTCTTCATCATCATCATCTCTGAACCACCGTTACTCGTCGAGAAGCATCGTCCTCGTCGGCGAAAACAAAAGGCACTCGCGTCCTCGTTCTCGTCCTCGTCGTCGTTCAATTCTTCTCGTACACGCGAAGAAAAAAAGCGGATTCGCCGCCGAGTTGATGAAAAAAAAAGAGGAGGACGACGACGACGATGACGGCCCAAGCACGAGTACTAGTAAAACGAACGAAAACGAACGGTGTCCGTGCGGCTCTTCTAGCTCTTACAAGTCCTGTTGCCGCCCGTATCACGATTTGGAACGATATCCACCCGACCCGGTGACTCTGATGAAATCTCGATTTTCAGCCTACGCCAAAGGCAAAGCGAAATACGTCGTTATGACCACGCACTCGGAAAATGAAATCAAAAAAGACGGGAGCAAAACAAAGAGCGGAGTGAAAGTGAGCACGTTAGAAGCGGACGTGATCGCGACGTGCGAAAAAGTTGAATTTTATGGATTGAAAATCGCCAACGAGAAGAAGAAGAACGAGACGGAACATCTGGTTTCTTTCAGTTATAACTGCCGTGTGCGAGGTCAAAAAGGTTTCGATCGAGGCAGAGAGGAGACGCAGTCGGAGCTGTCCACGTTTAGGAAAGAGGAAGACGGGAAATGGTATTTTCTTGATGGGATTCAAGGCGCTTGATTGTCGCGTTTTGCTTCTGTGTATTATGATAAACTATTTCTAACATTTACTATCGCTACTACTACTACTACTATCACCATCATCGTCATCATCAAGCGACTGCTTCCCAGCCTCCGGAAAACATGCACGCGTCCGCCCCACCTTTACACTTCAAGCGTTGACTCGTATCGGTTTCGCACGAAAGCAAAGCTGTGTTCTCGCCTTGCGAATGTGACAACGAAGGATAGCAACACGTGGCCGGCCACGGGAATGCTCGAAAATTCTTACCGATGCCTACATTTTTCAAGCCCGAGTTTCGTTGCCAACGCAACATTGCTCTTTCAAATCCAAACTCTTTTAAACCTTTCGCTCTTTCGAGAACGAACTTTGCATCTTTCTCGTCGAAAAACTCAAACTTATTCATCGCTTCTTCGATGCGCATATTCGCGAGTTCACTTAAACACGTGTCTAATTTGTCCCCGAATGAGTTTTTGCCCAAGAATCCATCTCTCGCGTGACACCTGTAATCCAACATCACGCTCAAGCTTACCGAGGTTTTTACTCTCCTCGCATCTGCGTCGCCGTTTACGTGTGAGTTAGAAAATCTCGCAATGCTGAACTTTTCGCTCCCTGGTATGAATACCGACTCCGTCACGCACGCTCTCCAACCGCGTCCAAACATTTGATCGTTATCTATGAATGTCATTTTCGAATACGTTTCGTTCACCACGTCGATGAATATATTTTCACCGTGTCGATCGCATTGACCTAACAAAGCATCCATCACCGCCGCTTTCACGACAGACTCGTGATCGACGTTCGCCAACGCGTCGCGAGCGCCAATCGGGTCACTTTTCACCAGCCGTCCATCTAATTGCGTGATTGAAATTCCCGGCGCGATAGACATGAATAGCGCGTCCGTTTCTATCTTTCGAGTATTGCTGGGATGCACGCTCTTCACGCGCTCTGTCCAGTGTCGCACGGAAATTTCCGACGCGTCGCAATAATCGAGAATCTTTTGCATCGTCACTGAATTCCGCATCGTTCTCACGGCTTTCGTGCGCTGCGGCGACGTCGCGTCTACGATTACGTTTCCTTCTTTTCGATAGCACACGCCGGCGCCGCCTTGATCCACCGTCGCGCCGTCCGGTTTCTTTTTTTCTCCCACGCACCACATCTTTGCAATCGCCCACTCCTCGTCTTCTTCGTCGCTCTTCGTCGTCGTCGTCTTCTTCTCTCTCCTTTTCACTTTCACCAGCGTCGCCGGCGATGCGCCTATTTCCGGTTCGTACGTCTTATTTTTCATCGTCACCGTTCTCACCATCTCTTTCAAAACGTGCGTGCACCCGAAGCACACGTCGCACTTCTTGCCGTTTTCCGCGAGCTCTTTCGCTTTGGCGTTGTCGTGCCCTTCGTCAGAGGACGAAGAAGAAGAAGACAAAGAAGAGGAACGGCGAAAACGCTCGTTTTTGTCCGCTCCTCTTTCTTCAATACTTTCTTCAAAACCTTTGTCTTCTTCTTCTTCCGATACAGTCGCGCATCTTTGGCACGTCCCGCACGACGCGGCGAACGACGATTCAGACGACGAACCCGAAGGCGCTTTCGCCACCACGAAAACGACCAAATCCTCCTCCTGAAGAAGAAGAAGAAGAAAAACAGCACACAACAAAAGAAGAAGAAGAAGAATCAGCTTTTGCGATGATCGTTTTTGTCGTCGTCGTCGTCCCATCATTTTTATCATCATCATCATCATCAGTAGTGGTGGTGGTATACTCGTCGCGCGCGCATCGTGAAAGACATCCTCATCGTCTCAGCTCTCAACAAAGGCAGTCAGTTGTTGTAGAGAAAAATGTGGATTTTCGATGAAAAAAGTGTCTCCTCTCTCTGCTCTGCTTCTGCTCATCATCATCATCTGCTTTTACGAGGTGGGCGTCACCAAAAAACGGAAAAATGAGGAAAATCGCCTAAATTACGCTTATTTTGATGCACAGTGACGCGAAAATACATGTTAAACGCAATTAAGCTGCCTTCGGGTCACTTTTCATTTCGTTTTTGTTCTTTTTGCGTTGAGTTTCCACGATTTGCGTTTTTCTCGTAAACGTCGCGCGTCTTCAAAGATGAGGAATCTTTCCGAGAGAGGATGCCCAGAAAAGCTCAAAATGGGCCCAAAATGGGCCCAAAATGACGGCTTACTCGTGCGTAACTCACTTATAACTTAAGTAAATCGTATGAAACTATGTAGAACGAACTTAATACTATTATGGGACTCTATCAAAAAGTTTCGAGTAATGAATCTCACTAGAAAGTCTTTTATAGAACTTCAAAGTTTGACTGTCTGAATTTGGGCATTTTCGGTACAAAGCGCGCATTTATTCAGCCGCGCGGCCGACAGGTTATATTGTTTGGTTTCTTCACAAAAACCACACGGGACGTCAACAACGAGTGTTGTCTATAACATATCAAATTGGCCCGCGCTTTTATGATGATTTACGTATAGTTCGTATGTGTAACTTTTGAATACGCGCGCCAATTGACGGGCCAATTTGATATGTTAAAGAACCATAGGAATCGTGCGTGTGTGCTTCGTTTCGAGTCGGAATTTATTTATTTGACCTGTGGGCCAAGCGCCTCATTTTTTGGAAATTTTGTTTGGCGCCCACCTCGTATTGCGAAAAAGAGGACGATGATGATAAAAATCTCTCTTTTTTTCTCCTCTGTCAGTGTTTTCTTCCGCTCTCTTCGAAAAAGAGGGCGTGTGCCACTTTTGTAGAAAAGGATACGTTTTTGCGGGGAAGAAAACCACAGATAAACACGCACACTCACGTAAGAGCGTTTCAGAACAGACACGACGCACTTTCAGCACTACTTTCAGTACTTTTGTTGGCGCTGTTTTTAGAAGATATACGGTGTTTCTTCAACCTCCTCGCGCGATGAAGACGACGACGACCTGCTTTTGCATCGTCCTCGTGATGATGTCAGGGGGCGTGTGGCGGCCGACGACGACGAGTTCGCGAGGTGGATTTTTTTTACTCGGTGCGGAAGCGGCGGAGTTAGAGATTGGTTGGGATGGGTTGGTGTATACCGTCGACGACGATTCGACTATTCAAGAAACGAGAGATTTTGACGGCGTGACGAAAACGATCGGACCGTATTATCTCTCCGAGCGCGCGCAGCACATCAAAGACGAGTTCATCGTACCGTACGACTGGACTGATTATTTGCAAGATTTTCAATCGTACATGGATGAATTTTGCGAAGTTGAAGGTGGCGATGATTGGAATAAGTTTAAAGACTACGAGTTCACGCCATCTACTGGTGGCACGAGAGTTGCTTCGAATACGTTCATGACCAAATACTTGACGGAGACGATCAACGACAACGCCGCGCCGGACGCCGGACGCCTCGAAAAGGTTGAAAAGACCGTCAAGGACATGTGCGGAATTCACGCCGTTTTGCGCTATTTGTACTTGGGCTACGCTACGGGTAACGATGATACCAACTGGGATAGAGCTGCGGCGGTGTATTACGGCCAAAATAAACTTGGATCTCTTTATCATCGCTCGGAGTATTTGGGTGGACAATTTGGTACGACGTCGGGCGGCAACTCTGCTACGAATGTAAAGATCAACGAAGCTTTCAGACAAGGCAAACAATCTACGTCGACTACGGTGAAAACTGACAAGTACGAGATTATTGAGCACCAAATGCGCATCGTGTACGCGCAAGGTATCATTAAGTACGCGCTTCAAATGGACCACGCAATTGCCGAAAAAACGGCGACGGCGTACATGGAAGCGCAAGCGGAAGGTCAAGCATTCGCTCGTATTCTCGCACCATGGGTAGGCGGAAACAACGCGACGGCGTTAGAAGCGATGTTTGACACGTCTAAAGTTCCGCGAGGGTACGCGCATTACAACTACTGCGCGGCAAAAGCGATTTTGCAATCGGACATCAACGGCGGGATTTCTGACGAAGAGATTGGAACTTACGACCACATGGATGAGATTATCTGTCCGACAATCGACGCGCATATGAGCAATTTGCAAAGAAGTGGTACTGATACGTACCCGCTGCAATCCATTGTCGGTCCAGACTTGTCCGTTTCGCAGGCGGTTTCGCAAGTGAAAACGTTGCTCGGGGACTCGTCCGACTACGCGACCATTAAGGAAACGTACACTGAGTTGGGATTACGCGCGTTGGCTGATACCGATCACACGGGCGAGCCTGTTTGGGACGCTTTCAAGGCGCACTTTGGTTCTGCCACGTGGATTTCTGACTTTGTCGATCAAATCTGCGATGGCACGACTTTATCTTCGCACCCGGGCGCGAGAGCGGAACTGCTCGAAAAGACCGTCATGGACGCGTTGCAAGTGCAAGCGATCATCAGCGATCTCTATCAAGGCTACTCGAACGACGACCAGGATAAATGGGACCAAGGTGCGGCGAAGTTTCACGGCGCCGGCGACAGTTACGACTCCACCGTCTTTGCGCGCGGCGACAAGAGAGGGGCCAACTACAACACCTTGTTCGGTAATGTCGCGAAAGCGAACAAGAACATCGCGACTGCCTTGGCCTCGGGTAATACTGTGGCCAACTACGACACGGTGTTGAAAAACATCAAAATTATCTACGCGCAAGCTACTATTCGATACGCGTGGCTTATCGATCGCGACGTTGTTGAAGGCACCGATTATCGCGAACACCAGGCGGAAGGGTTGGCGTTTTTCAGAGTCATTGCGCCGTGGGTCAAATCTATCGACAGCTCCGGTTACGATACCGTATCTCAAATCTTCGACACGACGAAGAGGCCGTTTTCAGTCATTGGTCACTCGTATTGTCTCGTTGAACAAATCATTACGGATGCTTTATCCATCTCCAATTCGGACTTGGGCTCCTTGGAAGACGCTAGTTCTTTGGCTTCGTGTTCAAACGTGGCAACTTCGAAGGTCATCTCCGAAGGTGACACTACGCTTTTCACGGCAACGACTGATATTGGCGCTTCTTTAGAGACGTCCAATCTCGTTTCTGACGTCAAAGCTATCCTCGATGTTACCTCGCCAAACTTTGCCGCGATCAAGGCAAAATACAGATCGGACGGTTTGCGCGGCATGGCGGACGCGGACAGATCTGGCGAGCCCGCGTATAATCTCTTTTACGCTTATTACGCCTCGAAGACGTGGATTTCAGATTTCCTCTATCGCGCAACTGATGGCACGGCGACGTCTAATTCAGAACCGGCACGATTGGAGGCGGTTGAGAAAACTATGTGGGACGCGACCATGGTGAATGCGATTGCGTCCGACCTCTATCGAGGCATCTCGGACAAGAATGCGTGGGACGCTGCGGCGGCGAAATATTTCGGAAAAGCAACGACGCGATCGACGACTATTTACGGGCGCGCGAATAAGCGCGCGGCGAATTTTGGAACCTTAAGTTCGGATGGAGTTACGGCCAAGGTGAACGCCGCGATATCCGCCGCGTTCAAATCTGGACAAAGCCAAAACAACCACGACATCATCTTGAAATCAATCAAGACTATCTACGCGCAGTGTGCCGTCAGATACGGTTTAATGTTAGACCAAGACGTGGCGAGTGGAGCAGATTACCGCGAGCATCAAGCGGAGGGATGGGCATTCTGGAGAGTCCTCGCGCCGTGGGTATCGGAAGTCGATTCGAGCGGAGCGCAAGTTTTGGATTACATGTTCAACACGGCGACGACGCCGAACCACGCGAACCACTACTGCTTTGCGGTGAATGTGGTAAAGAATTTGAACATAGCCGCGGACGACATGGGTGTCCACGAAGGCGCGCCGTCTCTCGATAGTTGCGTTGGTATCGAACCGACAATTATCGGAGCGACGCCTTCCTCTGGTTTTACCCACTTTGCGGCGAAGAGCATGTTTTTCGTGTACTTTGCGGCGACATTCTTGGTAGCTTCCTTGGCTTTGTGTGCGCTTTAATATAACAACAACAACAACACTGAAAAGTATACGACGAACAAAACGGAACGATTAAATAGGAAAGATGGAACAAATACGAAAGTGAGTACTCGTACTATTATAGGAAGGGATTGGTAATAATGCAATCTCTCTCATTTTTTTATTCACACACAATATCAAACTAATAAGAAACACAAACACCAACATACAAATTCGTCTCGAATACCGCCGTTCCTTTCTTTTACTCTCGCTATCTTTCCCGCACGCACTCGCGTCTTCTTTTTACGGCCAAATCGGCAACCCTTTTCTATTGACGGAGAAATTATCGCCGTACGCCTTTGGTTGCGTTCCTATCTTCCCCGCGCCCGGGATGATCGAGCTCCCGCGTTGCGTGAAATGCTCCGTCTCTTTCTTCTCGAGAACTTCCAACGACCACCCTCTCTTTTGGCAGAATTTCTCCATCGCTTCTCTCGTTTCAAACTCCAACGTTTTCGGTACTTTACCTTCGGAACCGAACGAAACGTACCCTTGCAAAGGGTTCTCCCAGTGGTTGACCTCTCCGCTCGCCGTGGCGTCTCTCAACCTCCACGGGTTAGAAATGTACGACGCGCCTTGCGACGAGGCTATTTTCGACGGCTTAAACCCAATCACTTTCTTAAAGTGCTCGCCTTCCCGCAACGTGTTTTTCTCGAAAGAAGAACTCGTGTGATGATGATGTGGAGACGTTGAAAATCGGTTCGATTTCATCATCGTTGACATCATCATCATCGCGCTCCCCGCAGGAGCAGAAGAAGAAGAAGACAAAGAAGAAGAACACGAGGAAAACGACGACGACGCGCGTCTCGCGCACATCATCATCGTCTGCTTCACCACCGTTCGTCGCAACGGGGGTACTAACTGTGTCATTTTCTTTTTATTAAATACGAGTAAATCAGTAAGTAAGTTATCAAGGGGGGGTTATTCTTCTGTGGGACGTGATGGTGTTTCATCAAAGTTAAAATTTCATCGAAAAGTCACATGTGTTATTTTTCGTGTGAAATTTACCACCACACAAAACACTTGAAAAAGTACTTTGAACACTACGGCTGCTAAAAATCGAAAGAAAGAAAGAAAGAAAGAAGAAGACAAATGCCGAGAACACCAACTCTTCTGGGAGGAGGAGGAGGAGGAGGCGCCGGCCTTGGAGGTGTTTTAGGAGGAGGAGGATCATCTCGAAGTGGTGGTGGATTGTTTCGTCTGAAACTCTCCTCTCCGCTGTGCATCGCGGCGGTGATGAGCGTCACGTTTTTCGTCTACGTTTTCTCCAACTCCTCCTCCTCTTCTGCTATCCATCAACATCATAATCAACATAATCATCATCGTTTGCAACAACAACAACAACAACAACAACAACAAAACAGTCGACGGTTCGGAGGAGGAGCGTCCGAACATCATCATCGTCGTCATCATCGCGACGAGGTCGACGATTTCGAAGACGACGATGAACTTCACGACGACGCGCATTCTTCTCGCAACAGCTACCATCGCAATCATCATCAGGAAGAGGAGGAAGAAGGAGGAGGAAAAAGCAACACAATTTTAGGAAGAGAGAGGACGAAAAAGAAAGGATCCGGGGCCGGGTCGTCGTTGCCAAAATCATCGGTTTCCTACCCGAAGGCGAAGAAGGATAGCGCGAGTCTGATCGCGCAGAGTTGCAACGGAGGGAATTCTAATGATGATAATAATAACAACAACAATAGCGAAGGCGAGGACCAACCGAAAGTGTTTCTCGTCACCGGTACGGCTGGCTTTGTCGGCTACCACGTCGCGACGAAACTGAAAGAGAGAGGTGATTACGTCGTCGGCTTGGACGTGGTGAACGATTATTATCCGCAAGGTTTGAAACGCGCGAGGTTAAAGGAGCTCAACAGAGCGGGCGTGCACACGGTTGAAGCAGATTTGAACGATCAAGAGACGCTCGCGGAGATGTTTTCTTTGTGCACGTTTACGCACGTGTTGCATCTGGCGGCGCAAGCGGGCGTTCGATACGCGGCGAAGAATCCGCACGCGTACGTCCACTCCAACGTTGCTGGTTTCGTGTCTCTCATGGAAGTTGCCGTGAGACAGCGACCGTTTATTCCCAGAGTCATTTTCGCCTCTTCGAGTTCTGTGTACGGGTTGAATACGAAAGTACCATTTAGCGAAACGGATATGACTGATTCCCCTGCGAGTTTATACGCCGCGACGAAGAAATCAGACGAGTTGCTCGCACACACGTACAACGCCATACACGGCGTCGCGGTGACAGCGTTGAGATTTTTCACCGTGTACGGTCCTTTAGGGAGACCGGATATGGCGTACTTCTCGTTTGCGAACAACATCGTGAAAGGGAAACCAATCAAAATCTTCACTGGCCCGGGCGGCTCAGAGTTAGCGAGAGATTTTACGTACATCGACGACGTCGCTAGAGGTGTCATCGCGAGTTGCGATACGAGCGAGCCGAGCAACACGCCGAGCGAGAAAACAGCCGGAAAGAAGAAACCAAAGTTTAGAGTGTACAACTTGGGGAACACGCACCCGGTGACGGTGTCGGACTTCGTGAGCACGTTGGAAAAGCATCTCGGGAAAGAAGCTATTCGAGAATACGTTCCGATGCCAAAGACGGGCGACGTTCCGTTTACGCACGCGGACGTTTCGGCGGCGAGACGCGATTTAGGATACGAGCCACGCGTCAGTTTGGACGAAGGTTTGAAGAAGTTTGTAGATTGGTACACGTCCTATTACGTGGACGGTAAACACTCCGAGGATCAAAACTACGTCCCGAATTAATAACAACAATAATTGCTAATAATAATAATTGCTCGTGATACCAGTACCTCGAGGTACCTGGTACTATGATTAGACTTTATTTAATAACTCGACTCTCGACTAATAACAAGAACACTACTACCGCTCTGCTGAAACGAGAATATACAAGTCTTTAAATTTGGAACCCTAAAATATTTATATTCCTTTTACTAAACCCTAACGTTCATGTTTTTCAAAAGAAGAAAGAGAAATCTTTCTCTTCCTTCTCTTTTCACTGAGAGAAGCTGATGTGGTCTAGTGGTATGATTCACCCTTAGGGTGGGTGAGGCCCCGGTTTCGATTACCGGCATCGGCCTTTTTTTTGCGTGCGGGGTAAAAGCTACTTTGAGCGCGTGCCTTTTTTTGCGTCGCCTTGTTCTACTTCTTCTACCGTTTTACACAATCAACTATATATTGCTATGACGACGCAGAAGAGCTTCTTCGACGTCGTCGCCTATATTTTCTCCTCCTGAATAATCTCCTTCTCGTTCTCGTTCTTGTTCTTCTTTTTCTTCTTCTAAATCATCTTCTTCTTCTTCCTCCTCCTCCTCCTCCTCCTCGAAAAACGAATCGTCTTTTTCTTCCTCGTCTCGCTCCACGGCGAGCTCGGCGCGAGAGACCGCCTCGGGCCAATCAATCGTCCACTGCGAGTTTTTAAACTTTGGAAACATTTCACCACCAAACACGACGAAGAGTACCCAAAACGCGTGGAAGAAAACGCCGATCGACATCCCGATCCATAATCCCACGAGAGACATTTTCCGTTGAAACGCTAAATACACGCCGACGGGAAGCGCGAGCATCCAATACGAGACGAACAAAGCGGGCATCGTCTTCGATTGAAAACCAGCGCCAGTAACGACACCCGCTAAACCCACTTGCACACCATCCAAAAGCATAAACAAGGAGACTAAATTCGTCAAAGGCTTGACGTAATTGTCCAAGATTATGCGCGCGGAAGGATCGTGGTCGTTCGAGTAAAGAGCGTTCATGCACTCGAAACCAAACGCGTAATAAAGAGAGGAAATCAAAAGCGTTCCTGAAAAGGCGCTGATAAACGAAGCCGTGGCGTATATTTTCGCCTCTTTCGCTTTTTTAGCTCCTAACGCGTTTCCTACGCAACTCGATGCGCCGCGTTGGACGCACCCGGCGATGTTATACACGACAATCATGGAATTCGTCTGGATCGTTTGCGCCGCCAAAGCGTCCTTCGCGTTTGGAAGTTGTCCCGTCAAGAGATTCATGAGATCCCAGGCCCACCATTCGAATATGGATAAAACCAAATTTGGAAGCGCAATCTTGAAAAACGTCGTCCATTTCGAAAACGCGGCTTTCCCGAACTGCGCGACGGCGCCACGACGACGACGACGACTGCTATTCTCGCTTTGACGACGAAGAACGAAACATTTCTTCACGTCCTCGTCCAAGACAAACGTCGAGAGACAATAACACGCGGCTTTAAAGACGTCGACTAAAGTCAGCGCTAACGGCGCGCCGACGAAACCAAACTTCATTTTTGCAATGCACGCGTACGTCAACAACATCGTCATCGGACTGCTCACGACGCTAATTTTCGCCACCGTGTTTGATTTCTTACACGCCAACAACGTTTTCAAACACGCGCACGAGAAACACTGCGCCAACAACCCAGGCGCGTACGCCATCGCGTACACTTCCACCAACTTTGCCACGTCTTTCGGAAACTTCATGAAACATAAAATCTCCTCCGCGAACGACCAAACAATCATCGCCGGCAACCAACACGTGCACACCAATATCGCCACCGCTCGCCAAAATAACTCCCCGACTCTCCTCCGTTTCTTCATCCCAAACGATTGACTGGAAAGCGTATCCAACGCGCCTCCGATTCCCCATAAAAAGCAATGCCCGGTGACTGAACATAAACTCGTTCCTAAACCGTACGCGGCCACGCAGGTTGTATCTTCGTGGTGCGAAATCAAGCTCACGGCGAAGAGAGACGCCACGGCGGCGGAAACGTTTTGCAAACACGTCGGCCAACCGATGGAGAATATGTGTTTGGTCGCGGTTGAAAGCGAGAGCGTGGACGACGATGCCACCCTTTCTTTTCCTCCTCTTCCTCCGTTT
>Ga0255771_1002706_pt1 | contig 17390 bp, 8 predicted proteins | sample 011ome_19_FD_179969 | JGI IMG/M metagenome (GOLD analysis project Ga0255771, IMG submission 179969) | Coastal salt marsh microbial communities from the Groves Creek Marsh, Skidaway Island, Georgia - 011510BT metaG (version 2) | ecosystem: Environmental > Aquatic > Marine > Intertidal zone > Salt...
TTCTAGTGTTCTCGCGCTACGCCGCGCTCTCGAGCACGGGCTTCCAGTCATTTGGATCGACCCACGGCCCAAACTCGATGGCGTCGCCGGCGTTGGAGGCGCTCGAACCGCGACTAAATTGCTGAACATCCCCAGGCTTACGATAATCGCTAATAAATTCGCCATGTGGAATTCGCCGACTCAGTTTACTCGTCCATCCACGATTCCACAAGTTGAACCCACCGCGTAAGAGCACCAATCGCTCGTACCCGGCGTCTTCGAGCGCCTCCAACGCCTTGACCGCGCGCAGCCTCCCGTCGCTACAGACGACTATTATTTTCGACTGTTTCTTATCCGGAAAGTATCGCTCAACGTCGGCGACAAACGACGGATTCAGCGCCTGGCCTTGCATTACCTTGGCCTTCGCGGTGCTGTCGTATCGATAGGCGGTCGCCGTCACGAGCGGGACGACGCGCACTTTTTCGGGACCGCTCACGACCACCACCTCGCCGACGCCGCCGACGGTGCCTTTGGGCGGGTTCGGACACTCGCCGAAAAACTCGCGCTCGACGTCGCAACGCACGTCGAGGAAATCCCAACCGTCGTCCCAGAGCACGCGCGCTTGTTCGGGATCGGCGACGAATTCGTCGCCGGCGTCGAAGACTTCGCGGACGACGGCGTCAAAGGTGGCGTCGCCGTACTGGGGCACCGCGGGACGAGCCACAGGGCGCGCGGCGCGAGCGCGGCGGCGCGAGCGCGTGGGTGATACCATCGCGTGTGCGTGAGCGTGCTGTGCGGTGTGCGCGCGCATGGTGTGCAAAGTGCGTCGCACAGTGCGGCTTTGCAGAGCTCTGTGGATGCCTTTTATCCACGCTGAGTCACCGTCTGAACGCGCGCTCGAGACCACCGCCAGACCGACCGCGTCGGCGTGCATCACGTTCAAAATGTGTAATTCACAACGACAATTATGTAAGCTAATGTTGTATGCGCGAGCGCACGCGTGGCGTGGAAAACTAGCGCTGGATGACGACTGCGCCTGCTAAACCGTCGGAGATGACGTGGGCGTCGTCGTCCAACGTCTTGGGCGGGAATCCGCTGAGTTGCAGCGCGTACGCGAATGATTCCGACGGTCGCGAGTTGGCAATGAACGAACGAATGTGTGCCACGGTGTGTGAGGTGTTGAACTTTCCGACGAGTCGGCTACCGTCGCGTAAACGAATCTGAATGGACGTCGTCGGTTGACTTTCGTCCACGGTCCAGTCGCCCACGCTCGCGCCAGCAGCTGACGGTGGCGGTGCAGTCGTCGGCTCGCTTGCGAGCGTACGCCCCGAACCACCGAATGCTTTGTATTTAGGTTCCGCCGGTGGCACGTAAGGCTCGTGACGCTGCATCAAATTGATGTTCATTCGCGTGTTTCGATCCCGAGGCAAAAGCTCCGCCGGCGCCTCGCCGCGCGCGATGGATTCCATAAACGCCACATTCGCGGGATCATCAAAACCGCGCAACGGTCCGTCGTCAATGGTAAATCCATTCTGCCAGAACGTCACGACGGTGCTCTGAATCGCATTCGAATCCGCCGCGACGTCCGCGTCGCCGACCTCCACCGTCTCCGCCGCCGCGTCGCCCCCAAGCGTGCGCGCGCGCCCTTGAAACGCCACCCGCGCACCGCGAGCACCGCGCTCGTTTGGATTTAAATCTTCGTGCGTGCCTTCACCCACGCCGTGTGCACGCGCGGAGTCGAACATTTGTCCGAGACGCGTTTCTGGACGCTGCCTCGGGTCGATGACCGACTGCCCGCTCGATGCCCCACCCGTGTACCACTCTTGCGGGTCTGGCCCATCGCCCCGTCGCTCGTCCTCGTCGTCTTTATTCACGTCGCTCAAACTGCGAACGTTGACCTGTGCGTGCGCGCGAACGCGAGAGACAAGAGCGCAAAGAGTGGTTAGCAACGAGATCCAATCCAACGCACTTTACGACGACACCGCCGCGCGGCGGCACGACTAGGTCTCGCGTGAAAAGCGGGCGTAGGGCGCACGTACCATTGCGTGATGTGCGTGTCTGTCGCGCGGAAGCGTTGGGCGAGCACCGGGATGCGTGGCGCACAGTGAGGCGGCGTCGCTTCGCCGGGCGCGGACGAAAAGAATGAATTAATGAGTTGAAATTCTTGTATGTGTTATGATGTACCGTCTACAGTTTGCGCGCCGCTAATTTTTTATCGCTTACCACCCTTCTTCTTGCGACTGGCATTGGCCCATGCCTCGCTGTCGTCATCACCGCCGACGCCGTCGTCAAAGCCGCCGCCGCCGCCCGAACTCTGCGACGCCGCCACCTTGGCCAACTCACCATTTCCCAACCCTTCGGCGAGCGAGGGATCGGCGCGCTTTTGACGAATGAGCTCACCAGCAAACGCCGTCGCTTGCGCCGTTTTGCCGAGATACAACGCCACGTACTCTTGCACCTCGCCCGCGGAGGGCAAGCCGAGCAGGAAATCAACCAACGTCATGTCGTCTGAATTGTTCAACGCGAGCATTTGCGACTTGCACCACGCGCGCAAGGCGTTCTTATTGTTCAATGGAGGCATAGATGTGGCACTCGGGGTCGCAGGCGGCTGAGTCAACGGCGCCACGGCAACACCCATCGCCGGTCGGGCTTGTGGTGCTGGCGCCGGAGCCGGCGCGCGAGCGACAGGCGTCGGAATGGACATCGCCGGTCGAGGCACCGTCTTGGCGGCACCAGCCGCGGCGGTAGCCGCCCATCCACCAGATGGTAACTGCGACTGGTACTGTTGCTGTTGCTGCGCGGCGGCGGCGGCGCGGCGCTCGACCGCGCGCGCCTCCTCCTCTTGAATTTCCTTCAAGCTTTTTCCCGCGCTCGATTGACCACCCCACGCGCTTCCAAGCACCGCGCCGTGCATGCTAGGCGGCGGCGCGTTCTTTGCTGCTAACGCCGCACGCGCTTCTTCTTCGCGCTGAATATCAAGAAGGGTCTTCTTACCAACGTTAGCCGGGGGCGCGGGCGCGGCGCCACCCCACGCCGGACCCGTCGGCGCCTTGGGCGAGGGCGGAGGCTCCTGCGCCGGCGGCATCGGAGCAGGCATCGCCTTAGGAATAGGCATTGCTTGCGGAATGGGCGGCTGCGCACGTTGAGCGGGAGGGGCGTCCCATTGCGATGACGCATCTGCGCCCGCGTTCTCTTGACGTCCTTGCGAGTTGTGCATTTGTCTCGCCTCAAGCTCAGCAAGCGTCAACCCGCGCACTTGCGGAGGTGGAGCTTGGCCTTGCTGGTTTGAAATCCCCAAACCCGCAGCGAAATTCGCGAGTGCGTTCATAGATGGAGGCGGCGCTTGCGGCTCAGGCGCACGATGCGCGCGTTCAAGTTCTTCAAGCGTCATTCCGCGCGCCGGAGGCGCGCTGCCTACTGGAGGACCTTGCGGCATATTCGCGAGCCACGGCGGTAAACCACCGCCGCCAGCTTGTGGTGGTGGCGGTCCCATCGGTGGCATGTGCTGATGTTGCGGTGGAGGTTGCTGTGGCATGGGAATGTGATATCGCCAACCAGATTGCAAAAGTTCAATCAACGGCATAAACGGCGCTTGAGGCGGCGCGTCGATCGGTCTGCAAGGCAAATCGTTCGGGAAAAAGCCACCTTGGTGCCACTCCATGAGCTCTTGACGGGAAAACGGCCCTTGTTGTTGCCCGCTTGGATCCAGGTAGAGCCAATCGATGTTTGGCGGCACTGGCAACGGTTGCTGCGGCGGCGCTTGTTGCTGCTGTGGTGGCATTTGCACCGGCGGCATTCGCACTGGCGGCATTTGTACCGGCGGCATTTGCGCTACGGGAGGTTGCATCATACCCTGAATGCCTCCTAAGTGAGACATGTGCGGCATGATGGTTTCCTCTTCTTCCAAAGCGACGAATCTGGACGTTTGTTGCGGCGCCGGCTCTGCGGATGCGGCCATGGCGAAGAATCCTTCGCGTTCCTCCTTTGTCAGCTCGGGCATCGTCGTGCCTAAGAATGAGTCATCCGTCATACTCGCATCGATGAGCGCGTTGCCCTCTTGCGCCCATTCAGGGACATCGGAATCTTTTGCCGCGCTCGCCTTGGTGTCAGCCTTCTTCTCCTCCTTGGCCCAGTCGCCGTGTCGTCCAATCATCGTCAACTCCCACAGCGGATCGCCAGGTTGAATATTCTTCATCGGCACGTTCGTTGCGCACACGTCCGCGGGTAAAACGCACGTGTTCGACTCTTCGAGCTGACGCAAAATGGTCACCATTTCGCTCGCCGTGTATCGATACTTGGCGCCGTTGTCCTTCTTCTCCGCGCCCTCCTCGCCGTCTTCACCCGTTGCATCTGTGAATTGACCTTCCGTAGATTTGCTCATCACTCGCTCGTAAAACGATTCGCTCACGCTGCTCACTTGCAACGCTCCGAGGGACAATTGCAACGCTTGTCCGCCGCTCTTGCCGCGTCCCATCGTAAACCCTCGACCAGCGCCCGTCGGTCGCGTCGGGAACCCATCTCGCGAGCTCCGCGCGCCCCCCACCGCGCGCTTGCCATCACCGCCTTCAGCTTTATGAGATTCAGCCTGAGCGTTATCCACCCAGCCTTTGCCGCCCCAATCTGCGCCACCGCTGCGACCGTCCGAACGCTTGCCCCACGAATCTCCGCCCGCGCGACGAGCGTCATCCTTAAACTTCCGATCGCGCCCGCCTCTCGTACCTCGCGTACTTTGACGTTCACCTTCACTTGTACGCGCAGTCGTGTCTCCAGCGCTCGCATTATTGCTCCACGGCCGTCCACCGTCGACACTTTTACGATCGCGTCCGGCGGTGACCCATCCGTCGCCCGCGTTCGCGCCCTTCCCTTCCCCATCCGCGCCCGCGCCCGCGCCCGCGCCCGCGCCAGACTTTCCCTCGCTCATCACCGCGTTCTCGCGCCCCGCTTCGTCCGCCGTCATGATCCAACGCGCGTCACGAATGCAGTTCAATGCGCAATCCTAATCGACCGCAATCAATCTCCAATTCACTGCTCGCGCGCTCGCCTCGCCGCGTCGCGTGCCCTCGCGCGCGTGCCCGTGCGTCGATGCGCCCTCGCGTGGTGTCTCGCGCGCGTTCCACGCCTCGCCGCGCCTCGCCGCGTGCGTGCGTGCGTGCTAAAGAGCGTGGGGTAATGACGACGTGCCGATGCTGACGCAACGTCAGAGCGCGAGCGCGAAATGATGCGCGCGACGCGCACGATGTCGCGCGCGATCGGCACCGTGCGCGCGGGCGATGCGCGCGTGAATACCCGCGCGGGACTTGCGCGCGCGATGCGAGCGCAGCGCGCGCGGCGTCGCGCGTACGGGGGCGTTGGAACGCGCGCGAGCGCTGGAGAGACCTCGGAGCTGGCGTATAAATGCGCGAATGAACGCGCGACGGCAGCGTTGGCAGCGGCGCTAGCGGGTGTGTCGCGTACGGGTGATGTGATATGTTTGCATGGTGCCGTGGGTGCGGGTAAGAGTGCGTTTGCGAGGGCGTTTATACGCGCTGTGTTTGATGACTCGACGTTGGACGCGCCGTCGCCGACGTACTTGGTGCAACAACGGTACGAGGGAGACGTGTGCGGGGCGGATGGCGTCGTCCGAACGCGTGAGGTGCATCACTATGATTTATATCGCTTGAAAGATGCGCAGGAGATTGCGTCGATGGTGGATTTGGGGGAGAGCGCGGCGCGAGCGACGTCGTTGTTTGAGTGGAGCGAACGGTTGGGGACGTCGACGCCGAGCGAGCGATTAGACGTATATGTGCGCGCGGTGCGCGAAGACGAGGTCATAGAGAATGTTATCACGTTAGATTGTGGCGAATGTGAAGACGATGAAGATGAGGAGGACGAGGAGGACGAAGACGACGATGACGTGGATGAAGCGTACACCGATACGGCGGCGCGGTTGTTTCGATTGAACGGTCGCGGTGGAGACTGGCACGAACGCTTGCGTTCGTTGGATATTTAGAAAATGATGTAATTTACCGTAGCTAAAGTAGTGGTGTTATTCGACGTCGATGTCGTCGAGATTTTCTGGACCCCAATCGTCGTCGTCGTCGTCGTCGACTTCATACATGTCCGGCGTGCCATTCAATTTCGCCGTAAGCGCGCGCACTAATCCTGCTTGAAGCGAGTTGAATGTTTGTATATTTTCGATCGAGCCTTCGAGGGAACCGGCGTGAATTGCGGCTCCGAGCGCCACGGCTTCGTCGGGATTAACGAGCTTTTCGTTCGCCTTGCGTCCCATGGTATTCTCGACAAACCTTCGTACGCACGGCGACCGCGTTGCGCCACCGACGAGAAGAATTTGATCAAACGGACGACCTGCGGCACGCGAAGCGCCGTCTTTCTTGTTTGCGTTCTCCATAATGGCTTCTAAATCCACGCCCGCGCTGTCAGCCGCGGCACTCACAGGATGTCGCATGCGTCGAAGAACATCAATAACGAGCTTTTCTAGCAATGACCGCGTCATTGTTCGAGTCTCACCCCCTGGCATTGGAATATCAACTTTGTCTTGAATACTCAGCGCTTCGCGCGCCTTGCGAGCTACGCTCAGCGCACCTCTCGGATCGACTTCGGCGCCGAGCTTTTTCGCCTCGCTCGAGAGCCACTGCGCGACGGCACGGTCGAAATCATCCCCACCTAAATTCGGATCGCCACCAGTGGCGAGAACCTCAACGGTGCCCCTACCAACCTCTAGTACGCTCACATCGAACGTACCTCCACCGAGATCGAATACGAAGACGGTCTCGTCTTCGTCCACGTCTACACCGTACGCCAAAGCCGCCGCCACCGGCTCCTTCAAAAGTCGCACCGTTTTCAACCCAGCTAAACGCCCCGCCTCCTCGGTTGCCGTCATTTGTCTATCATCAAAGTACGCTGGCACGGTAATCACCGCCTTGTCCACGGGAACGCCTAAATCAGCCTCGGCGGCGTCCAATAAAGTGCGTAGCACGTGCGCGCTCACCTCCTCGGGAAGCACCACAAAGTCCTTCCCATCACCACCAACTCCGCACATCGCCGCAAACTTTGTTTTCGGATGTGAAATCACGCGATACGGAAACTCACGCGCCATGTGCTTGGCGTTCTTAAACTTTTTCCCAATCAAGCGCTTGACGCTGTGAAACGTGTTTCTCGGGTCAGCGCTCAAGCGCTTTCGCGCCTCGTGCCCAACGAGAACGGCGCCATCGGGGGTGTAGGACACAACGGATGGGATTGTGCGATACCCTTGGCACGGTACGATGACGGCTTTGCCGTCGCGCACGACAGCCACAGCGCTGTTTGTTGTCCCGAGGTCGATGCCGCAAATTGATGCTCTGGGGACGAGTGTCGCGAGGCTGACGCGTCGCGTGCGCGACACCGCTCGGACATCGCGCGGGCGACATGGCGTGAATGTTGATGCGTTCGAGTGTGTTCGCGCGCGAGCGGCGCTCAGCGACATGTTCGCGCGCGCGTGCGTGAGTGACGGCGCTTAAGCTGACAGTTACTTTTTCGAGAAAAGCGCAGCCGCGACGACGCATGCTCTCGTGTGTGTAATGTCGTCGCCTGCAACGGCAGCACCGAGTGTCGCACGTTATCGGTGTGTTTGTTTAGTATCTAAAATGAATTGAATCACTGGCTAGGAGTAAATGGATGTGAATGTGGCTAAGGTTGGAGTTGTCGTTGACGCGGCGTAGCGGCGATGCGCAACGCTTTCATAGGACTGGTGTGTGGCGTAGAATTCGGCGTCCGCGCGAGTCTCGGAACCAGGGACAGGTCCGACGGACTCAACGAGTGCCCAATTCGTACTTTGACGGGTAACGGTACGGCGAGGTTGAATTCGTGCGCTACGGATTCCATGGCACCGCGCACGACTTGCGCCGCGGCTTTGGCGGTTCTCGCGTCGACTTCAAAGACGCACTCGTCGTGAATGGTTAGAATCAAATAGCATCGCTCGAGAAGATGCACGGCGCGGAGCTTGTCGTTGACGAGCAAGCACGCACGTTTGAAAATATCGCTCGCGCTACCCTGACACACGGTGTTGAATGCCTCACGCTCGGCTCGGCTTCTGTGATTGTTGTCCGTAGAGTGCAGTCCTGGAAAATTACGGCGTCTCGAGCGAATGGTCGTGACGTATGACATCGGCTTTTGCTCGCGTGCGTTTTGCAGCACAGAGTCTCGCCAGATTTGTAATTTTGGAAGCGCTTCATGAAAGCGCGCGATGTGAAGTGACGCTTCTTCGGTCGTAATCCCGAGCTTCTGCGCTACGGTGCCGGCGCCGCTCCCATATAAAGAGGCATATACGCACGCCTTGCATGCGTCTCGGTCACTCGGTTGCACGTGTGCAATCGACTTTTGCAACCACTTACTCGCGAGCACTATGAAGATGTCGTCCGCGGGATTGTCGGGATCTGGCGTCGGATTGGACAAAGACTGTATCAAAGTCTCGTCGCCGCTCAAATGCGCGGCGAGTCGCAATTCAATTTGCGAAAAATCGGCGCACAGTATAAGCTTCCCGGGTGGTGCGGTGAACGCGCTTCGCATTCTGATCTGAGGCGGCGGCGCGTTTGAACCGACAAGCGCGGAACACTCCTTGTCGAGTGGTACGGTGTGGAGATTCGGGTCGTCGTGTGTCAGTCGACCAGTCTCTGTGCCCGTTTGCGACATGGAGCAGCGAATGCGAATCGGCGTCGAAGGAGAAGCGTTCGCACTGGGTACCATTTCGAGCAGAGCTTCTGCCTCGCCATGCGCGCGCTTCAATGCACGATATTCTTTGAGCATCTTTGGGAATGGATGCTGGGTCTCCGTGATGAGCGCATCGAGGATAGCTTTGTCCGTGGAATACTTTTGCTTTCGTGCTGCGACGCCGCCGACGGTGGCTTTAATCGCGGACGGAGGCGGTGGTAGCTTTAAATGCTCAAACAAACACACACCAACGTCAGCGGGCGAGTCCAGCGATGCACCTTCAAACACCCACTTCGAGTCCACGGCGAGTTTCAGCAAGTATCGCAACTGATGATCAAGAATTTGCAACTGTTGTCTCATAATCGCTGGCGAAAACGGAACTCCCGAAGTCTGCATGGCTACAATCGTCGAGACAAACGGCATCTCAACGTTGAGGAGCGCGCCGAGCAATTTTTTTCCTTCGCACATTGCCCACAGATGACCGCCCAGGGCTAGACACGTCGCCGCCGATCGAGAAACGTTGCGCAAATGTGCGTGGCGTTCGTCGTCGATTTTGCACGAGTCATCCAGCGCTGACGCGTCCAAGCCAGAACTAAACAACTGCGCGAGTGCTTCCGTCGGATCCTTGTCCAATACTCTATTGGCATCCGAGATGGGTTTTACTTGAACGGCTTCGACGTGAATCAACCATGCGGCGATGCGAATGTCGACGACAGGCGCACCAAACGTAAACAAACGTTCGGCGTACGTTTCTCTCGTGTGTAGTATACCACGCAACTGCGCTTGTAAATCAACAGTGAACTTTTTTGGACCAGGGCGAGATAAGACTTGCAACGCGTTCTGAATTGGTATACCCACGACTCTGCTCGGATCGTGTCTGTCGTAAAGAATCTTGGCGATGAAGACCGCGTTCGTGTTGAGCGCGACGGCGATGCGCGCCGGAGCGCCAATGGGATCGTCACGGTCGGGCTGGAACGTCACTGCGTACTCTGCCGCACTCTCCCACGCCTTCATAAACATGTCAATATCCGCGTTGCAACGCAATAGCGTCATACCAGATGCCGAAGAGATGTCCAACGCGGGGAGCGCTGCGACTTCATCCGGTGTCAAATCCGCCGCGAGCGCAGCTTCCATCTTTTCAAGTTCAAGTAGACGAGCTTGCGCCTCTTCGCGTTCCTCACGAGACTCTTCAGCAACAAGCTCTTTTGCGCGCACGAAAATCTGTCGCGCGGCACGAATCAACGCCCCTTGTGCCATATCAGTTTTGCTGTGCTGCTTCAAAACGCTTGCAATTTTCTCCACGCTCCCCAAAGACACGATGGCTTGCGGCGTTTTGATACCTCCGTTGTACAGTGCGCGCGCTCGCGCGATACCGATAAAAGGAATTTTTGTCAGTGCCAGAATCTCTTCTTGTGCGCCGCTCGTGATACGATCGTGCATGCGAGCGACGAGGGCTTCCATGTCACTCCATCCTAAAGTACCACAAATAGTCGCCACGCCTGACGCAAATCGCGCGCACGTCTCTTGTACCATTTGAACATTTATTTCACCGTACTTTTTCACGAGCTCGTCTGGTGGCATTTCTTGAATCACATCGGTTACCATCATGGCTGTCTTGAATCGTCGGCACTTGAATCGCTGAAGTACTTGCTCGGGCGTAGTGTCTTTTCTATTTGAACGCATGCGGTTGACATAGTGCTCGCTAATGCCGACTTTCTCGGCGATGCGAAGCTCCACTTCGTTAAGATATGACCACATGTTAACAAATCTGTACGTATCAAATCGAAGCAAATCATTGGCATCTCGCGGTAAACCGTTCTCTTCGTTAATCACTGGCGGGTGCGTAAGCAGATACAGTAAATGTAACGGCGTGCTGAGAACAAGATCGTCCCGCGCGCGGCGAATGTCTTCAATTATTGGTCGTATAAACTCCAGTGGCAGCATCCCAGCCGCGACGGCAGATCCGAGTGGTGACGCACTCCATAACAGTGCCGCTTGATTCCACAGAAGCAGGCTATTCTTTTGGCACCACTGAATCGCTTCTCTCGCAATCTTCTGCACCATGTCGTCAAAATCATTGAGCGCGGATAACAACGTGCACTTGATGTAACACTCGACATCTGAAAGAGACTTCACCAACCCTGATGCGACGGCTTCTAACATGATACGACGCATGCCGGTCTCCGCGACCGCACTTTCGAGCTCGTCCGTAGGTCCATCGATGAGGTCGCACACGGAGTCAAATTTCGCCACCGATGGACAAAAGACAACAGCCGAACCTGAAGTGTCTAAACCCGCGCGACCCGCGCGACCTGTCATTTGCTGAATGTCGCGAGCGGTCAAGTCAACCATTCCTTTTGTAAGATCTCGAATGATGACGCGGCGAGCGGGAAGGTTTACGCCCGTCGCAAGCGAAGTCGTACAGCACAAGACGCGCACGATGCCGCGTCTGAATGATTCCTCCACCATCTCCCGTTCGTCCGACGCCAATCCACTATGATGGAACGCCACGCCGTCTTCAAAATACGGTGCGAGAGTATTCGAGCCTCCGAGCGTCGCCATAAACTCCGCTATTGATTCCTCACGCGACGCACCACTGTCATTCGTGTTGTTCTCGCGCTGAGTAATAAAGACGTTTCGCAACATCCTCCTCAGCTGATCAGCTACGGATTTACATCGAGCCTTGGTACCGCAGAAAACTAACACTGAACCGCATTGGTCGATTGTTTCGTGGCATAGCTCGGCCAGATGCGCGACGTCTGCATCTTTCGTTGCGTTCATCAACGCTCGCTTTACTTGCTTTGTCGACGCATCGAGCAATTCGTGCCCAACTTTGACAGAAAGTTCAAGTTCAATCGGTCTGAAATTTGTCACGTACAGCTGAGCGAATAGCCACTGCGCAAGTGACGTGAGATTTGGAATCGATGCACTCATGCCGATGATCTGAAGCACAGACTGATTTCGGCTGTTGCCAGATGTTCTCCCGACAGAGTGCGTCATTTGGCTCCCATAAACATTTGTCTCAACGTTTTCCTTGCGCCTCCAAACACCCGAAGAATACAACAATTTAGTGATGAATAGCTCCATAGTTGCCCCGCGATCACCGTCTTGAATCATGTGCAGTTCGTCAACGACAACAACGCTCAGTTCTTGAAATCTATTTTCCTCGAGAAGTCGTGAAGCAATTTGATTCGCGCGCTCGGGAGTCACTACTAATATGGAATTCTTCTTGGCGTCTGTAGGGAGCGCACCACCTCGGTTACCGTAAATTCTTCGCACGCGAGTCTCCGTTCCAGCAAAAAGGCGCTCTAAACTATTAGCCCGTTCATCACATAACGCGACGAACGGTAACACACACATGCACATCGTTCCCGGCCGAGCCGCAAGTCGACGCGTCATCAAAATATCCGCCACGAGCGACTTGCCACCGCTCGTCGGCGCGCTGTAGAGTAAATTTTCCCCTTCATCTAAAACGCCTGGCATGGACAAGCACTCAACTTGCCAAGGATACAGCGAACGCACGCCCTTGCTTTCCAACGCGCGTTTCGCGCTCGGCGGCATTCCCCAGTACTCCAAACTTTGCTTTGAAATCTCGCACGCATGTTGCGTGGCGCCCGAAGCCGTCACCGTGCGCGCATTGCTTATTGTCGTCGTCGCTGTTGTCACTTCTGAAGCCGCACTTGTTGTCGCTGCTTGACTCATCGTACGTCGACGAGCCTCGTCTAGCGCGCGCGTCGCGCGTTCCGCCGCCTCCGCGAACGCCTCATCATCCTCAAATGCAAAATCATCCTCATCAAATCCAACCGCGGCGTCAGCAACTCCACTAAATCGACTCGCGCGCGCACTTTCCTGCGTCACAGTCGTGCGCTGCGCCTCTACATCGCGACGGCTGTCCAGCGCCCGCGGGCGCTTCGAATCTCGCGAGCCGACGCCGTCGGACACACCATCGCCGTCCGTCCCCGTGGCGCCCTCCGCGTCCGCGCGAACGATGTCTACGCACAAGGCTTCTTCGGCGCACACCGACCGACGGCGGCTGGCCCGCGGACGGCCGTCTTGCATGGCGTGCGCCGGTGCTGGATTGGATGAAATTCAAATCCGGGCACCGACGCCCGTCGACGAGCTCACGCGTCGTTTGGCGCGTACGTAACGTTGCTCACGCGTCGGCGCGCGCGACGCGACGCATGTAATGCGTGTGCGTCGATCAGCGCCGCGCGGTAGGCGGCGACGGCGGGGGACGCGCGTGGTGGAGTGGCGCTCGCGAATGAGCCGCGGTTGGCGTGGAGGTGTGCGTATGCGTGGCTAGTATTAAAAATATGTGCTACATGGGTGGAACGCCAATGCGCTCGAGCGTTCCAGTGGCGTAAACGAGCGCCATCGTGGTGTGACTAGTCTCCTTCGTCGGTGTGCGCGTGCACCTTGAGCAGGTAGTGCGCGAAGAGTGGAAGATCTGGAAAGGTGTGCGCAAAGTACGCCTCGACGATTTTCCTCGACGACGTCCAGGGATCGGCGTTTGTATCTTCCGGGCGAAGCAAAGTTGCGGCGTTGGCGCCGAGGGCACGAAGCATCTCTGCGCGTTCGGCTTCGAGCGGTGGATGCTCGTGCATGTTGCGAGCAAAGCGTACGAGATCGAATAAGCGGTCTCCATAGGATAAATTTGCGAGAGGAGACGCTTGCGTCTTTGCCGCCGCCGCGCTGACATCGACGTCCTCAGTGCTAGTGTTACCGCCACGGCGGTTTTTACGCTTTGGGCGCGCATTGGCTTTTGCGGCACGAGATTCTTCCCACGTTTGCTGCATGTCTGCAGTGCGTCGGACATATCTCTCGGCGCGCGTCAGAAGCGATGGCACGACGATGGACTTCCAGTTTCGCACCGTTTGCGCGGCACGTTCGGCTTGCCCGGGTCGCCCTTTCCATACCGTGTGCGCGAGATCACTTTCCTCTTTTTCGGTCAAATCGCGGACGATTCGACGATCGAAGACTTCGCGAATGGCATCCATGCAATCTTCCGCATCCCAAAGCACGGGGTGCTCGCACACCTCCGTCGACGTGGGGCGCTCACGAGGGTCAGGATCCAACATGCGATGAAGTAATTCTCGCGCCGCAACCGTGGTATTCATCGGAAGCTTCGCCGTTTCCAGTGCTTGCAGACTGAACTTGCCTTTGACGATGCGTTGATTCTCGAAACCGACGTCAAGCGCCGTGGACGCGTTGAAATCATCGCCGCCGCCGCTTTTGTTGCGCGTGTCCGCCTTTTTCTCTTGCTTATATGGCGACTGCAATCCAGTCATGATGGTATACATTAAGCACCCAAAACTCCATACATCGACTTTCGGAGTGAGCTGAGCATTCAGCAGTACCTCCGGTGGGCGACCTTGCAGACCAATGTTTACGCCGTAGCCTTCAAATGTCGTCAGCGAGTACGTGTTCCCATCCGTCGCCTTGTTGACATCCTTCAACCGCACACCCAAACCTAAATCGGCAAGCTTAAACTCGCCTTCGCTGCCACGCAAACAATTATCAGCCTTGATGTCGTTGTGCGTGACCCCGGCCAAATGGACATCCTCAACGGCGTGCGCGAGCTGCCGCACGGCGTCCATGCGATCGATGTGTGAAATAGCAGGAGCGCCGCCTCGAGATCCAGCGTTTTTCAACCAAGTAGCGAGCGACTCACCGCATAACTCCATAGCAGAATAAATGGCGCCATCTCCGCGATCGACGTCGAGTTTGCTGCCAAGAATGTACGTCACGCGCGTACTGCGCTCGTTCAAGTGTCGATGAATCGCTATTTCGCGCTCAACGAGCGACTTCATGTTATCACCTCGTTCGCCAGGCGGTAGTGGAATGCGCTTGATTGCGGCATCTCGACGGACGACGCGATTGCCCGCACCTTCATCGTAGAACCCTTTGAACACAATCGTGCCGAGCGAGCCTCTGCCGAGAATCTCGGCTTCGTTGTACCAAATGTTCCGCCCGGCGTTTACCCAGCGATCACTATCGGAATCACTCCCTGACGTTGGTGCCGGGAGAAGCGAATCCGTGATGCGATGCGTGCGAATGAATGCCTGAATTTGCCGCTCGAGGTTTTCAAGTTTGGTTTCCGCGCTAAACACGATGTCTTGATCGACGCCAACTTGCTTCGCGATGTTGATTTTCTCGCGCAACTTCATAGGATCGACGTCTTCAGCCGCGTGCAACAAATCACGCGCGGCATTGAGCGCTTTTACTCGCTCCCGTCCGCGTTCGCCCGCATTGGCTGCCGCTTCGACGTCTGCGGCATCGAGTTGAATCGCATCCATGAGTTCCGGCGTGATATCGTCCTCGCTTAAATCGTCCATTCTATCTTGCGAGACTTGGATCGCTGAACCCGCCAGTCGAGCTTGAATTCTCGATGACAGCTCATTCATAAGTCGCTCGGCTTCTACACTTTCAGCTTCAAGCGCCTGCGGGCCTCCTTCGACGGGCATCGGCGCCGAAACTAGTGTGTTGATTCTTTGCACCGTGTCTAAAAACGCTTGGCGGTGCATTTCGCCGAGGGCGGCTACTTGTTCCACCTTGCCCAACTCCATAGTGAATGCCATCACAGAAGGGTCCATCATAGGTAAATCCACTTGCGATATCTTCCCCTTCGCGTTCCACATGTCTCGTAAAAGTACTTCAGCCTTGACGGCGTCAGCGTCCTCGCGTGAGGCTGTGATATCCTTTGAACGCGCCGTGAGCGCCTTCAATTCAGCGCGTAAGTCTGCTTTGCGAACGGCGATACGGAACTCGCGCAAAGCGTCGAAAATTTTCGTCACGGGTGGAAAAAGCTTCGCTTTGCCTTCCTCAGAATCGTAAAAATTAATCAGCTTGCGCTCCTCCTCGAGAATGGCTTCGTCTGTTAACTCTCCTCGAAGAAATTTGTGCGTGTGCTGCGTCGTTTCCACAATGGAATCCCCAAACGAGCGCGTACGCGACCGCAAACGATTAATAAATCGCAATCCTCCGAACAGTGCATTCATCAAAAACCATCGCGCGTCGTGCTGCTTACCCAAGTATGGCGCCGTGTATTCGTCAAACCATTTCCGCGCGCGTTCGCTCGTCATCTCGCCAAACTTGTCGAGCTCGCCGTTACTCATCATGCGCGTGACTTCGGGCAAAGTCAATCCATTATGCGACCATTCGCTCAACCATTGATCTTGGATGTTGTCGAGCTGCGTTGCAAATCGCGAGTTGTGCTCGGCCACCGCTGCGTTGGATGTGATCTTTGTCATCTCGCTCATAAACTCATCCCACTGATCGCCTACGGCGACGTTTGACCCGCGGTGACCGGCAAACTCGAGCCCGCACACCACCACTCTACAATCTACTTTCTTCGCCACGCGCAGCGCGGTTTGGATGTCTTTTTCTATCAGCGTCCTATTGTCTTGTGAATTCAGCGGAGGAAGCACCCACACGAAGAGCTGCGGCGGCGTCAATCCTCGCTTATATTCTATGAGGCTCAAGTCCGTCATGGGCACCACAGTCATGGGCGTGTCCGGGCGTACCTCGACCACGCGCCCGGATTCTTCGATGCGCTTGACGAGCATCTGATGCAATCGCTGGCCTTCCCAGTCGCGAGGTAATCCCGCGAGCGTCACGTACACGTTTGGCTGAATCATCGGAATAAATAAGGGCGAATACTTTGACCGCCCCGCAGCTTGCCTCAACAGCATGTTTGCCGTGAGGTAGTCAAACAACGCCTCTCCGCGCTGCGTGAGTTCGATGTCCATCGTTTTGTTACTTCGCACGTTGTACAGAAAGGTTGATTTCCGCGACGAGCCGCTTCCAAAGTTTATAAACTTTGTCTTGGCGTTTGGATTCTGCCCAACCACCGCGCCCGTGATCACCACACTTCGCCAAAACCCTTCATTTTGCGATTGACACAACCATTTCCACATCGCGGGCGAGAAAGATGGCGTCAAATCCTCCTTGGGCGTCGGAGCCGCGCCGCCCCACGCGCGCGCCAACCACCTCGGCCGCGCCAAGTCGGGCTCGTACGTCTTCTGAATCGCCAGCGAATACTCCGTGGTTTCATTCCCAGTCAACGGCACCACTACTTTATCATACGTCCAGTGATAATTCTGCGCGAGCCACGACGCGAGCAGCTTCGATCCAGGCCGCGGCGTCGCCAACCCGAGCTCGCGAGCGCGCGAGAGCTCCGCCGAAGCGTACGCGCGCGTCGAACCTCCCGCCACCGCGTTCACCGCCGACGCCGACGCCGACGCCGACGGTGGTGCGCGCGCGCCAAACCCACCATTCACTGACCCAGCACCACGCGCGCCTTCCGACGCCGCCGCCGACGCCGCCGAAGACGAAGACGAAGACGAAGACGCGCCCGCGGATGACGCCCGCCGAACCGCCGCCGCCGAACCGCCACCGTCCACCGCCTGCACCACCGCCCGTCTCGCCTCAGCACCCGCGCGCTTCATCGTCACACCACGTCAACGCCACCACCACCAACCTCCGCCTGCACCAACCACCACCAACCGTCGTCCTCCTCGTCCTCGTCCTCGTCCTCCTCCTCCTCCTCTACGCGCGACGCCTTTTGCGCGACCAACCACGACGATGGATGCCCGACCGCGCGCCGCGACTCCAACACCCTCAACACCACGAATCCACCTCGCTTCACGCCCCACTAAGCGCACGCACGCACCACCGCGACGGCGACGTGACGCAGTGACGCACCCCACGCATTCTCCTCCTCGACG
>Ga0255771_1002712_pt1 | contig 17367 bp, 12 predicted proteins | sample 011ome_19_FD_179969 | JGI IMG/M metagenome (GOLD analysis project Ga0255771, IMG submission 179969) | Coastal salt marsh microbial communities from the Groves Creek Marsh, Skidaway Island, Georgia - 011510BT metaG (version 2) | ecosystem: Environmental > Aquatic > Marine > Intertidal zone > Salt...
TAAGCACCGGCAATTTCTATTCTATCCACCTTCTGAAACCCTCTGGGTAGCTTGTTTCCTCTCCGACCACGCTCACCCCGGTAATGCTCTAAGTCAGAAAGCTTAAGATTTAAATACCGCTTACCCGAATGCACCAGCAGCTGCTGTCCGGGCGAAATAACGGATACTGACACCATAAACTCATCACGTGATTGCAGGCGTGATGAAGGAATATTAATTAACTTATTCCCCTTACCCCTGGCTAACTGGGGTAATTCTGACAGAGGGAAAACCAACATTCTGCCTTCGTTACTAACAGCAACAACCAAGCTCTGTTCGATATCAAATACCGGAACTGGCGATAACACTCGCCCACCTTTTGGTATAGAAATAGCTGCCTTACCAGAACGATTTTTGGTATGAAGGTCTTCCAATTTAGCGACAAAACCATAACCAGCATCCGTCGCCATCAACAATTGTTGACTATCCTCCCCCATAATAACGCCATTAAATGTCGCTCCTGAAGGTGCATTCAGACGACCTGTTACCGGCTCACCCTGACCACGAGCAGAAGGCAGTGAATGTGCAGCAACAGAATAAGTACGGCCAGTAGAGTCTAATAAGATGACGTTCTGGTTACTTCGCCCTTTGGCGGCACAAAGGAAATTATCACTGGATTTATAATTTAGGGAAGATGGGTCAATATCATGACCTTTGGCAGAACGTATCCAGCCCTTTTCTGACAACACAACAGTCACAGACTCGGAAGTCATCAGATCAGTTTCACTAAAGGCTTTTGCTTCACCCCTTGCCATTAACGGTGATCTTCTATCATCACCAAACTCATCAGCCACAGCCAATAATTCTTTTCGTACCAGTGTTTTTAACCGCTGCTTTGACCCAAGAATTTTCTCTAACTCATCTTTTTCTTTCGCCAACTCTTCCTGTTCAGCCCGAATTTTTACTTCTTCCAGTCGCGCCAACTGTCGCAACTTGGTATCCAGAACATAATCAGCTTGTATTTCACTCAGACCAAATCGCTCTATCAATGCAGGCTTGGGCTCATCTTCGGTACGAATAATATGAATGACTTCATCAATATTCAGGAAGGCAATCAACAAGCCATCTAATAAGTGCAGTCGCTTTTCTACTTTTTCTAGACGATAACTGAGGCGCCGACGAACAGTATCCAACCGGAAGCTCAACCATTCGGATAAAATTTTATTCAATGGCTTAACTTCTGGACGACCATTCACACCAATCATGTTCATATTGATGCGATAGTTCTTTTCCAAGTCTGTGGAGATAAATAAGTGATCCATCAGGCTTTCAAGATCAATACGGTTAGAACGGGGAACAATAACCAAACGGGTTGGATTCTCGTGATCAGATTCATCCCGTAAATCTGCCACCATCGGTAACTTTTTCGCGTTCATTTGCGCAGCCACTTGCTCCAATACTTTCGCCCCAGAAGCCTGATGGGGCAATGCCGTGACCACAATGTCGCCATTTTCTTTATGCCAGACTGCCCGCATTTTTAAGCTGCCACGACCCGTTTCGTAGGTTTTAAGAATGTCTTCTCGAGGCGTAATAATCTCAGCTTCAGTAGGATAATCTGGGCCCTTAATATGCTCACACAATTCTTGCAGGGTCGCTTTGGGGGCTTCCAACAAGTGAATACAAGCACTGATCACTTCCCTTAAATTATGGGGAGGAATATCCGTAGCCATGCCAACGGCAATACCTGTGGTGCCATTGAGCAACACATGGGGCGCACGAGCAGGCAAAATTTCCGGCTCATCCATGGTGCCATCAAAGTTCGGCTTCCAGTTGGCTGTGCCTTGGCCCAATTCAGACAATAAAACATCGGCAAATTTGGCAAGTTTTGATTCGGTATAACGCATGGCGGCGAAGGATTTGGGATCATCTGGTGCACCCCAGTTACCCTGCCCATCCACCAGTGGATAGCGATAGGAGAATGGCTGCGCCATTAACACCATAGCTTCATAGGCCGCACTGTCACCATGGGGATGAAATTTACCAATCACATCACCTACGGTACGAGCAGACTTTTTGTACTTGGCCGTAGACTTTAAGCCCAATTCGCTCATGGCATAGATAATGCGCCGCTGAACCGGTTTTAGACCGTCACCAATATTGGGTAACGCCCTGTCGAGAATGACATACATGGAATAATCCAGGTAGGCTTTCTCGGTATAACCTCTCAGGGAAATCTGCTCAATGGCATCATTGATCATTGTTGTTTCTGTCATAGTAAGACCATCAGTCCTTCTTATTCATCACGACTTACATTTATTTGCTTGGATCTGCACGCACTAAATAGCAATATTCATTTGCGGCAACCCTTTGTTAGTTTGATCAAACTGATCTTCACAAAGAATAACCTGCCCCGTTTTCACGCCCTTATCAATTAAGTACTGTTTAACCGTATCACTACGCTCATCAGCGATGACTTTAAGTGCGTCTACTTGTTCAGCTGTAATCTCTGGCTGAGCAGTTGATTCCGAATCCTGCTTCGAATCTTCTTTTTGTGCTTCGCCTTCAGTAGCCTTATCTGCCTGCTGTTCTGAAGCAGCAGATGGTGCAAACTTTACAGACCAATCCTGCCATGTAGAGGGTGCACAGAAAGATAAATGGAGCTGCTCACGGCTATTCAACATAGCGGATAATTTATCTAAGCTAGCCGCTGCCCCAGCATCTAACTCTGTTTCCCCAGGGGTAAAAACTACAGGGTCAAAACTAAAATTAGACAGTGTGTCCTGCATCGTCGCGGCCATGATCAACCCAAAAGGTAGATAATAATTCACGATAGTTTCACTAATCACCTTGAACATGACTTTGCCAACAATATTGCTGAGAGAAAAGTCGGGTGAATGGATGTCACCAGTAATAGGTAATTTAAGCTCAATCATCCCATTTTTATCACGCAATAAATTCAATGCAAAATCCAAAGGCATACCTAATGATTCAGCCCCCTCTGGTAATTCATTGCCATTTAATGCCGAGACTTCTAACTTCCGAAAACGTGTTGTAATAGCTGCATTGAGGTTATCTTCATTAACATCAAAATTGACATCGGCTTCGGCTATACCTTGATCAAGGCTGTAACCTATATAGTCACTAGCATAAGTCGACAGTGCTCGAGCATCTAAACCGCGCAGTTCACCAACAATATCTGTCGTCAGCTTTTCACCAAATGGGGTCAGTGTTCCATCAAACTTTATATACCCAAATTTGGTCAGGCCTAGATTAAATGAGAGTGCTGATTTTGCTTCTGGGGAAGACGAGTCAATATTATCTACCACCAAACTCAGCTCATTAAAATTGCGTTTGAAGACAGGTGAAACACTTTCGTCCAATACAGATAGCAAACCTTCCGATCCAATTTTTATACGGCCCACGGAATAATGAACTACAGGAGAGGAGGAGCTATCCGCCTGAATGTCCGCGGTAGAACTCTCATGAGCAGCACCATCACCTGATACCATCCGCTCAATTTCACTCAATGCTTGTAATTGCCCAGAAGAATTGCGATGAATAAAAGCCTCTGGATCAGCAACAATTAACTCCTTTAGGCTGAATATCTGGGTGCTCTTCTTTATACCCGTCAACTCAATATTGGGTGTTTTAAAATAATAATCTGCCTTTACGGTATCTTCATGCCTGGGCTCCATAAGCTTCAAGCTTTCAACCCTTAGCTTTTCCAGATCAATGGCTTCGCCCTGGGTTTCTAACCCAGAAAGATTAATCTGCTTAAGCTTCATTAGGTCACGCTGATTCACCTTATCTCTAACCAAGGTGCCATTAACCATTAATTGATCAATGGCAAAACTTGTTTCCTTCTGGGCATTCTCTGCACTTGAGCTCTCACCTCCTGAACCCTCACCTTTAGGAAGGCGATCCAATAACTCGGGGGCAAATGCCAACTGCCCATTCTCTTTTGTTTCTAATCCCACATGGATACCAGAAAGACTTAACCCACCGATACGACTGGCATCACCAAAAACAGAGTCTGTAAGCGTAATTTTTTCCAACACAAAATCGCCACGAGGTTGATCATTTTCCTGCGCAGTCGAAACAGCGGTAGGAAGAAGGATCAAATCTGACATTTGGAAATGGCCTAATGAAACATCGCTCCCAAGTACTGACAATTGTTTTAAATCGACATGGTGGAAAGACAATAGCGATTGATTGTTATCGCCATCAAGAACAGCAAGGCTATCAATGCCTAATTGCTTGAGTGCAAAGGGCGGGCTTTTTTCTTCAAGGCCAGAATGTTCAGAGCCTGAAGGTTCATGACCTATAGATTGAGAGCTATCTGAATTTTTATCATCTTTAGAATCTTCTGGTGAAACCGCTGATAACTGTCCTAATTTTTTAATTAATGCTGGAGCAAATGCTAATTCCCCCTGCTCACCTGAGCGAAGTGCTGCCTTTATTTCTCCCAGAGCGATCTTTTCGATACTATTATCTTTCCCTACTGACAAGCCCGTCAGTGACAGCTTGCTCAACTCTAAATCGCCCTCACCATCATTTGTAGGAAGAAGGTTAAGACCAGACAATTTTAGGTCGTCCAATGTAACGTCGCTGCCTTTCTGGGACAGCTTTTGCAGATTAAAATCATTCAAAGTGAGTAATGTTTGACTGTGATTCCCTTCTGTCACTGAAAGCTGATCAAGGGACACTTTTCCTACCGACAATTTATTGTGTAAATCTGTACCATTTGGCTCCGTCGTCTTTTCATCTTTGACCAAAGTTTGATTCTTGTCTTGGCTGCTGCCCTTATTACTTCCTTGGCTGCTGCCCTTATTACTTCCTTGGCTACTGCCCTGTGCCTCTGTCATTAACGGCTCAAGACTTGCCATCAACCTTGGTGAAAAAATGGGTTCTGCATGACCATTTAGATTCAGATCCAGATATAGGCCTGATAACAACACTTCACCAATACTGTTATCACTGCCAACCTCTAAATTAGAAAGTGACAGTGAAGATAAACGAAAATCTCCAGAAACAAGCTCTTCATCTTCCCTCACCGGGAGTACACCCAAAGACTCAACTGACAGACTAACCACCTGCCAATCTGATAAATCCGGGCTTGCTATCTCTTCAATCTTGACCCGGTCAACACCCAATAACTCCAGTGATTTTTTAACATCCTTCCAATGAAAACCTTCTAACAAGACACCACCAATTTCAGCGGAGGGGGCATCACCCAGATGTATATCTAATTCATCAATCAGTGACAGTTCTTTAAAGGCTGCGCACTGGCTAACAATGGCAGCATCAGTTTTATCTACCTGCATACCTGTTTGCTTAGCTATTTGCTTATCTGCTTGCTTATCTACTTGAGAGTAACAAAGCTGGATATTTTCTAGGACTAACTTTTCTAACCTGATACGGCTCAGAGGTGGCTCTGCGGCAGACCCATCTTTTTCACTTGCTTGGGCTAAATCTTCTCCAGTCTCTTGAGTGGGCAGTGATATACCGCCAATTCGCAGCCCACTATCCGATTGCACAACATCAACAGACAAACCATCAATTACCACATGCTCAACATAAACTTCTTTATCAAGCAGGGGCATCCAATCAATATTTAATTGCAATTCATCGATAAGTAACTGTTCTGTATCCGTCTTCTCAATACGAACATCATTAATTTGAACCGAACCTAAGATAGGCCGAATACTGATATATCCTATCTCCGCCTCCAGGCCCTGCTGCTCTAGCCAATTTACAGCTTGCCAACGGATAACAAAAGGCAGTAAGGAAACGATAAGAACGACCACAACTAAAACAGTAATAAAGCTGAATTTAGTTACTTTACCCACAAAAGCACCAAGAACTCGAAAGAGCTTCATAAAGGGCTCCTTAATAATTTCCAGTTTGTTTTGTCATGTTTCGGTCATTTTCCTAGGTAAAAAACCATAGCTTACGGTTATAAATAAAAGCTCTAAATTACACTTCTGCCAAATTACCTCTTTCTTCAAGCCAGTTTTTTCTATCCCCGGCCCGTTTCTTTGACAGCAACATATCCAGTGTTTTGTGGGTATCATCCCCCGCATCCATTGTCAGCTGTACTAGCCGGCGGGTATCAGGGTTCATGGTGGTATCACGAAGTTGCATTGGGTTCATTTCACCCAATCCTTTAAAGCGCTGAACATTGATTTTGCCACTTTTTTTCTCGGCAGCGATTCGATCGAGAACGCCCTGCTTCTCACCTTCATCCAACGCATAAAAAACCTCTTTACCCACGTCTATACGATAAAGAGGTGGCATAGCAACATACACATGCCCCGCATTAACCATGGCTGAAAAATGCCTAACGAAAAGTGCGCACAGTAAGGTGGCAATATGTAATCCATCAGAGTCGGCATCGGCCAAGATACAAACCTTGTGGTAACGTAAATTGGTTAAATCATCGTTTGCAGGATCAATCCCCAATGCAACGGATATATCATGTACTTCCTGTGATGCCAGGATCTCCTGGCTATCCACTTCCCAAGTATTAAGAATTTTACCCCTCAACGGCATGATCGCTTGGAATTCTCGACTGCGCGCCTGCTTCGCCGAGCCACCTGCGGAATCACCTTCCACCAGGAAAATTTCACAAAGCTCTGGGCTATCCGATGAACAATCTGCCAATTTTCCTGGTAAAGCCGGACCAGCCGTTACCCGTTTTCTCGCCACTTTTTTACTGGCCTTTAAACGCCGCTGGGCATTACTTATAAACAATTCGGCGAGACGCTCAGCATCTTCCGTATGCTGATTTACCCACAGACTAAAGGCATCCTTCACAATGCCAGAAACAAACGCAGCGGCTTCACGTGATGACAATCGTTCTTTAGTCTGCCCAGAAAACTGAGGGTCTGCTAACTTTGAGGACAACACAAATGAGCATTTATCCCAAACGTCATCCGGTGTTAGTTTGACTCCACGAGGCAGTAAATTACGAAACTCACAGAACTCACGCATGGCATCCAATAAACCTGTGCGGAAACCATTTACATGTGTGCCACCCTGAGCAGTAGGGATCAAATTAACGTAGCTCTCCTGAGTCAGCTCTCCCCCTTCAGGTAACCACTGCACGGCCCAATCTACAGCTTCTGTTTCTGCAGCAAAACTACCAACAAAGGGTTCTATAGGAACAACTTCCCAACCCTTCGTTGCACCTTGCAGGTAATCTTGCAAGCCATCCTCATAACACCAGGTATCTGTCTCGCCGGTATTTTCGTCTTTGAAGCTCACTTCAAGCCCAGCACAGAGAACTGCCTTTGCCCTCAATACATGTTTAAGTCGAGGAACTGAGAATTTGATTGAATCAAAATATTGAGGGTCTGGCTGAAAACGCACTAAAGTCCCAGTATTACGCTTTCCACAACTGTCCACAACATCCAGATCTGAAACCTTTTCACCCCCGGCAAAGCCCATACGGTAGACATTGCTATTCCGTTTTATTGTCACCTCAAGTTTGGATGACAACGCATTGACCACAGAAACGCCGACGCCATGCAAACCACCGGAAAACTGGTAGTTATCATTAGAAAACTTTCCGCCCGCATGGAGCGTGGACAAGATTACCTCCACCCCTGGAAGCCCTTGCTCAGGATGAATATCTACAGGCATCCCCCGACCATCATCTGATACAGACAATGATCCATCTTTATTGAGCACAACCTCAACTTTACTGGCATGACCTGCCAGTGCCTCATCAACACTGTTATCAATGACCTCTTGAGCCAAATGATTAGGGCGAGTGGTATCTGTATACATGCCAGGACGTTTTCTGACAGGGTCGAGTCCGGTTAAAACTTCAATATCTTCTGCGGTGTAATTGCTCATAAAACGGTCAATTTTTGTAAATAATTGTTAGAAAAATTAGCTATCTGAATAAATCTAGAGCTCTAAAAAATCAATAATGGCGGGCAAATGTCGCTCGTAATGTTGAAAGCTATGATCACCACCCTGTTCAATGGTTAAAGCACATTGGGCATATTTCTCTTCCGCCTGCTGGTAATCCAATACCTCATCACCAGTTTGCAACAGAACCCAAATATTTTCCGGTTTTTTTATCTGATCAACATCCAGTGTCCGCGTTACATCCACGTGCCGCTGCTCAAGAATATAACGCTCACCCGTATGGTAGTTAGCGTTTTCACCCAAATACTCCATCATAAATTCATAGGGACGAACAGCGGGATTGATCAACACAGATTTCAAACCGTATTTTTCCCCCAACCAGGTCGCATAATAACCGCCCATAGAACTACCTATGAGCCCGACAGGCTCATGATACTGTTTAATCATTACCTGTAATTGGTTGATGGCTTTATCGGGTTCACTGCTCAGGGCAGGGCATTCAAATGGTATAGACAATGACTGTATGTCGAGCCATTTTTGGGTTTGCTGAGCTTTTAAGGATGCCGGTGAACTATTAAAACCATGAATATAGATTAATGCCATAACTCAGCCTACGCCCTGTGTGCGTTGGCATTATAACGGGATTAATAAGAATGGGAGAACAACAAGTACGTAAAGGGAATTAAGATGGCACACATTAAAAGAGCAAGTCGAAAAAACTGAATGGCCTAGGCCTCAACTAATATATCTCAATACCCCATACAATTACGATCGATGCTTTGCTCATCGCAGGCAATGTGCTCAACACCTGTTTTTATACTGCCATTAGGGTAAAGCTCGATCCAGCGGTACCCAGGTGGCTGATTACTAATATCAAAAGTATCGCTATGGCTAGTGAATTGAAAACATGTGGATGGCGTTGTAAAAACTGGTATGCCGAACCAGTTAGTTTCACTTTCTTGATGGACATGCCCGGTAAAAATAGCTTTTACCTTTTTATGAACACTTATCACTTCATTCAGTTTTTCACTATTAGATATCCGCTGCTCATCTAGCCATTGACACTGAATATCCACGGGTGGGTGGTGCACAAACAGTAGAATAAATTGATCCTTATATTGCTCCAGCAGATCACTTAACGCCTGAAGCTCATAAGCAGAAAGCTCTCCATTGACCTTACCGGGCACCGAGCTAACCAGTGAAATCACGACCCATTCACCAAATTCTTTAGCCTTAACGAAAGGTTGTGGAATCGTTTTTTGCATTTGCTGAAAATCGTCATGATTTCCAGGGATCCAACCATAATCCAGCTGACTAGATGCCATCATTGTGGAAAACAACTGATAGGATGCCTCTGCCCCTTCACAAGCAATATCACCTGTCACAAAGGTATACGAAGAAGGTTTATTTATCCTAACGGCTGACAAGACCTTAGAAAAGGTGTCGTGGGTGTTAACACCAGCGAGGTTAAATTCACAATCTAACCCTAGATGGCAATCCGTCAGCTGGACCAAACGCACAATATCATCACTTGATTTCTGCTGACCAAACTTTTGTTTTGTGTTGGCCGGGCTCATGTGACAGCCACTTTTTTGATAACTTCTTTTTTGAAAGCCTCTATCAGTTGGCAACCCGCCATATGATAGCCATATTCACCTATACATCTTTCAACAACAGTTTTACTGCGATGCAGCACCATAAGAGGGCTCAGCAACGTCGTAACCATGCTCAAGGCAGTGAGCCAGCCATTCCGCCAGAAACTGATTCCATTGCGCCTTTTCATCCCTCTGGTACATCCTCTTATTTGGATATTCATAACGGGGAAATACTCTCTTATCCCCCTCATACCAAACCACCTCTGCCATCTTGGCATCGTGGTATAACCTCAACGTTAATACCGGCAATCTAAACCAAGGACTGCCCTCATCACTATTTTTTTTCTGTCCCGTTTCGTGGTCTATCTTCTGACCCAACTTGACCAATGTCGTATAGGGCGTTTGCTCCAGCACACGGAGTGTCAGCACATTATCCTCTATATGGTGGATGCCAATTTTTCGCTCATCTCCCTGTACCATTTCCGGAAATAATTTCATCAAGCGAACGTAATTAGCATCGCAATCTGCCATGTACCTGCTCAGGTCTACTTTGTATCGCATTTTGGCTTGATTAATCACGGCACTCGTTCACATTTTTTCGCATAAGATGGTATATAGCCCATTAATGTACTGATTCAGCTATATGGTCACAATTTGCACGCAGCCACATTAAACATATTGTCGTTGCGGCATTATTAAACTGCCCCTGTTCAAACCATGTAAATACGTCACCTTGGGGCAGCACATGTAGCAAAATATCTTCTGCTTCATGTTCCAAACCAAAATTTCCACCACAACCCGTCAAATCGGTTAAAGCACAATACAGATACATTCGTTCACTCGTGCCACCTGGGCTTACCCAATAATCACAAATAGGCATTAATTTTGAATCTTTGACCCCGGCCTCCTCTTCAACTTCCCTGTGAGCTACGCTCTCTAATGTTTGACCGGGCTCAACCATGCCAGCTACCACTTCATACAACCATGGACCATCTTCTTGCTCAAGAGCACCAATACGAAATTGCTCCACCAGCCCAACTAACTTGTTAACTGGGTCATACAACAAGACACCGACACAGTCACCACGCTCAAGTAATTCCCTTGTAATAGGCTGACTCCACCCACCGGCAAAAAGTTTATGGCTTACGGTAAATCGAACCATTTTAAAGAAGCCTTTGAACACTTCTTCCTTGCTAAGTAGCTTCACATCCTTTGCAGTAAATTTTTTATTGGACGATTTCACTTTTATTACCTATTAGCATTGATTACCCCTAGATAGCTTTTAATGATTCAAGCTTCATAAAATGCTCAACATGATCAAAACCACACTACACAGCCCCTTTGTCACTGTCCAGCAGGAGCAAATCTGATAGACTCTCTGCAGTAATAAAACTGGAAGGACTCTGCATGCGTCAACACATCATTATCACCCTGGGCAGCCTAATTCTGGGCTTGACGAGCTCCCTATCCTGGGGTGCAAACACACTTTCAGAAATCTATGAATTAGCCCTACAAAATGACCCCCAGTTAAGAGCAGCTAAAGCACAATTCTTAGCGGGATCTGAAACCAAAAACATAAACCGAGCCGGATTATTGCCGCAGATAAGTGCCGTTGGACAGTACTCAGAAGATGAATATGAAGGTTCGTCTACTCAGGTATTAGGGCAAAGTGCAGTGTTTGGCCGAAAAGGACACACGGATAGTGATGCAAAAAATTACTCTATTACTCTATCCCAGCCTCTTTTTGATCTCCCTGCATGGTTTTCATTTCAACAGGGCAAAGAGCTTAGTGAACAAGCAAAACTACAATTTTCTGCAGATCAACAATCATTAATTTTACGCAGCGCCGACAGCTATTTTGATGTTCTTAGAGAACGAGAAAACCTGGAAACGGCACTGGCAGAAGAAAAGGCCATTAAAAGACAATTGGAGCAAACCCGGGAGCGCTTTGAAGTAGGGTTGCTACCTATCACTGATGTTCATGAGGCACAGGCAACCTACGACAGTGCCACCGTCGATACCTTGGAAGCAAAAGGAGCACTGGATATCGCTTTTGAAGGACTGACGGTATTAACAGGACAACCCCATGAACAATTAGCTGGATTGATGCCAGATTTCCCCATTAAGAAACCAGAGCCACTCAACCGTGAAGACTGGGTTCAATTTGCCCTGCAAAATAATTTTTCCTTGCAAGCGGCAAAACATGCCAGCGAAGCCGCCAACAATAATGCTCAGTCAAAAAAATATGAACATATGCCTACAATAACTGGCTCTCTGTCTTATTATGACAATCGGTCATCAAGTGAATTTAGGGGAGCAGATATAGCCACTCCCGACCAATTTTTTAGCAGCCCATCAGAAACTAATCTGGATGGCAACTCTGTCGGCGTAGAGTTAAATATACCTATTTTCACTGGTGGACTGGTGAGCGCACAACGCCGACAAGCCTACCAACAATTTGCGCAAGCAAAGGAAAACCATGTCGGAATTCAAAGAAATACGGTTCAACAAGCCCGATCACAGCACTTACAAGTTCTCACCAATACAGCCCGTGTAATGGCGAGAAAACAAGCCATCACCTCTGCAGAAAGTGCATTGGAAGCCACACAGGCAGGCTATGAAGCGGGAACTCGAAATATTGTCGATGTGTTAATCGCTCAAAGGGGCCTATTTCAGGCTCGCCGCAATTACGCCAATGCACGATACGACTACATTGGCAGTTTTTTGCGGCTCAAAGAGGTTGCGGGGCAGCTAAGTCCTGAAGATATTAATCAACTAAACGTTTGGTTAGACCCAAAAATTACTGTCACGAAAGCTGGTGTTCAATAATAGAAAAGAGTTTATCCAAGGCACCACGATTATTATCTGTGACTGATTTAGCAGCATTTCCCATACGCTCCGCTGCTTGAACATCTTGCAACAATGCCACTATCTGCTCAGCAATAGCATCGGCACCCTCACAAATGGCCATACCTTGTGCCTCGCGCAACAACCTAGAGGCTTCAGAGAAGTTAAATAGGTGCGGCCCGCTGAGCACAGGAACAGCCCATATCGCCGGCTCAATCAGATTATGTCCGCCCACAGGCACCAGACTACCCCCTACAAATGCAATATCACAAGCCCCAAAAAACAGCAGCAACTCACCCATGGTGTCACCAAGTAAGACCTGATCATTCAATGATGGTGATACACCCGAACTACGGCGACATAGCCCAAAGCCTCTTTGGAGACAGAGTTCTGCCACTTCATCAAAACGCTCGGGGTGACGTGGCACCAAAACCAATAACAACTCAGGACAATGAAGACGTATCTGCTCAAAACTATCTAGAATAATCTGATCTTCACCACGGTGTGTACTGGCGGCAAGAAAAACAGGGCGCCGGGATTCACCCCGCCATTGTGATTTTAGTAATTCAGCCTGGCTTTTTACATCATCGTCCAAGTTGACATCAAACTTGATATTACCCGTAACTTCCAATTGTGTTCCGGTCAGGCCAAGGGCTAGAAAACGTGCGCCATCATTTTTATGTTGTGCTGCCACACAACTGATATCTTTTAACATTGGTGAGGTTAATCCAGAAAATTTTCGATACCCATTTGCAGACTTTTCAGACAACCGGGCATTTGCCAAAACAACGGGAATATCATGGTGACGGCATTGACGAATAAGGTTTGGCCATAATTCTGTTTCCATAATAATGAGTAAACAGGGATGAACTTTTGCTAAAAATCTCCCTAAGGCATCGGGCAAATCATATGGCGCATAAACATGATAAACACTATCACAAAAAACAGACTGCACTCTTTCTGACCCAGTTGGTGTCATAGTTGTGACTGCCAATAATGCTTCTGGATAACGCGCCTGAAGCTGCTTAATCATGGGGACCGCCGCCATAGTCTCACCGACAGAGACAGAATGTACCCAAATTACCTTTTGAGCAGCGGGAATAGCTGGAACAAAGCCAAATCTTTCGCCCCAGCGCTTGCGATATTCTGGTGCTTTTTGACTACGCCAAAGTAATCTCAATATGAGCAATGGCACCATTAAATAAAACAATAATGTATAAAGAAAGCGAAGCATAAAAATCGTTAATGCCTTATGTTTTTCTACCCAAGCAGTTATTTCTACCCAAGTTATTTTTATAATTAGGGTATTAAGTATAATAGGAGAGCAAGGAAAACACATTTCCCATGTGAGCACGAGAGCATAAAGGCATTACTCGAGCTATACTAAGCCTCTGGTTTTCCACAAAGAATAATCTCAGGTACCCAACTAGAATGTCCTCCATCAAACACAATTCTTTAAGCTGCGACATTGCCATTATGGGCGGAGGCATTGCTGGTTTGTGGTTACTCAACAGGCTAGTAAATAGTGGCTACAACGCTATTCTATTCGAACAAAATGCCTTGGGAAGCGACCAAACTGTCGCTAGCCAAGGCATGATTCATGGAGGCATTAAATATACCTTAAGTGGTGCTTTGACTGGTGCCTCCGAAGCTATCGCTGATATGCCGGCACACTGGCAGGCCTGCATGGAAGGAAACGGTAATGTTAACCTGAAAGGTGCCACCACACTCAGCGATCATTTTTATATGTGGTCAAGCAATAGTGCGCTATCAAAAATGACTACATTTTTGGCCAGCAAAGCTACACGAGGCCGTATTACCAAAGTCCGTAAAAGTGAACGTCCAGCAATTTTCCAACATGATGAATTCAAAGGTAGTCTCTATAAGCTGGTGGATATGGTGCTGGACGTCCCCAGCGTGGTAAAAACACTGGCTGACAATTGCCATGACCGCATTTTTAAAATTGACTGGAATAGAACCCAGTGGCACCACGTTAGTGATAAACAAAGTAATAACGATGTAGCCCTGGATTTTCTCTATGACGGCCAAGACTACCGCTTAAATACCGATCAATTCGTATTAACCGCAGGCCAGGGTAATGAAGCTATTTTGCAGGAACTTGGTGTCGAATCAACTAAAATGCAGCGCCGCCCACTGCAACAAGTGATGGTAAAGCATCACTACCCCCATAGGTTTTATGGCCATTGCCTGGGAGCAGAAACCACGCCTCGACTCACCATTTCAAGTCATCCCTTTGATGACACAAGCCAAGTCTGGTACCTAGGTGGCTCTCTGGCCGAAAAAGGCGCCGAACTGTCATCGGATGAAGTTATAGCTGATGCAAAAAAAGAGCTGAAAGAATTAATGCCTTGGATAGATCTATCTGAGGCACAATGGGCGACACTACCAGTGGATCGAGCCGAACCTCGACAACTCAATTTTGCTCGTCCAGATAAAGCCTTTGCCAGCACAATCAAGGAATGTCCCAATGTCATTGTGGCCTGGCCAACCAAACTGACCCTATGCCCCAATTTAGCAGATGAAGTCATCGAAATACTAGGGGGAAAAAAGATAATTGCCTCTTCTGGTACTGTGCCAGACCTACATTTTTTAAGTACTCCACCCCTCGCTTTAACACCCTGGCAAACTGCCTTCGGAGATTAATTTTGCTACCTAAAAGACCTTTTGGAAGCACTGGCATTGATGTCAGCATCCTCGGCCTCGGCACAGTGAAACTGGGTCGAGACCAGGGAGTGAAATACCCTAACAGTTTTACCATTCCCACTGACCGCGAAGCCTTTAACTTACTTACTCTGGCACAGGACCTTGGTATCAACCTAATCGACACAGCCCCAGCCTACGGCAATAGTGAGGAACGACTTGGGACCTTACTGAACGGGCAACGAGAACAGTGGATTATATGTAGTAAGGTAGGAGAAGAATTTCAAGCTGGCCAATCACATTTTGACTTCTCCCCCGAACACGTTCGGTTTAGTGTGGAAAGGAGCCTAAAACGTCTGAACAGTGAAATGATTGATATTGTTTTGGTCCACTCAGATGGCAATGATGAAAAAATCATCCGTGAATACGGCACACTGGAAGCACTCGCCCAACTTAAAACCGAGGGGAAAATTCGCGCCTCAGGTATGTCAACTAAAACAGTAAAAGGCGGCCTATTAGCGGCAGAACAGTCCGATGCCATCATGGTCACCTGGAACCTGCAATACGACCAAGAAGTCCCGGTTATTGATTACTGCCATAGACACAACAAAGGAGTATTGATTAAAAAAGCCCTGGCCAGTGGTCATGTGGAACAAACAACAAATGAAGACCCGGTGCAACAAAGCTTTGAAATGATTTTTGGTCACCCGGGTGTGAGTAGCGCCATAGTAGGTACGATCAACCCGGAACACTTAAAAGACAATATATCAAAAGCACTGGCCACTCAGGCATAGGGGCTTATCACAATCCACATTACTTGCAGCGATACTTTCAAGCCTTACTTTTCCTGGATTTTCTCCACAATTGCCGTGGTAGAACAGTCATCCAAGAAATCCAACACGGCAATTTCACCGCCGTAACTTTCAACAATCTCCCATCCAACCACTTCCTTGCGACTGTAATCACCGCCTTTCACCAAAATATCCGGCTTAATCAGCTCAAGTAGTCGCTCAGGAGTATCATCCTCAAAGGAAACCACCCAATCTACCGCTTCTAATCCCGCCAATACTGCCATACGACGCTCAACCGGATTAATAGGGCGACCCTCTCCTTTTAGCCGTGTCACCGATGCATCGGAATTAATGGCTAAAATCAATCGATCACCCTGCTTGCGAGCCTGCTCCAAATACCCCACATGACCGGCATGGAGAATATCGAAACAACCATTGGTGAATACAATTTTCTCACCGTGAGCACGGGCATCAGCCACATCTACTAATAACTGTTCCTCGTTTACCACCCCCCGTTCAGATCCCTGTTCCTGAGAGATAGCACGTCGCAATTCGGGCATACTGACTGTCGCTGTTCCGAGTTTACCCACCACAATGCCAGCGGCAATGTTAGCCATCGCCATGGCCTCAGGTAATCCTTCACCCGCGGCCAGCGCTGTGGCTAATACAGAAATCACCGTATCTCCAGCACCGGTAACATCAAACACCTCCCGTGCACGGGCGGGTAGATGTAGCACTTCTGTATCCTGGCACGACCCTTTATGTAATAGGGTCATCCCCTTCTCACTACGAGTAATTAACAGGGCATCTATATCCAATGTTTGCAGTAATTCAGCCCCCTTTTCCACAATGGCTTGCTCATTGGGGCACTCACCAACCACGGCCTCAAACTCGGCCAAGTTTGGCGTCAATAAGGTTGCACCACGATAACGCTCAAAATCTGTTCCCTTGGGATCAACTAGTACCGGAACATTCTTTTGGCGGGCCAACTCAATGAGAGACTGCGGATCGCTCAAAGCACCTTTGGCATAGTCAGAAAGTACCAAAGCTCCTACGTTAGGCAGCAGCATTTCAGTCTTCTGTGGTAAATGAGCACAATCTTCTGCTGCAAACAGCTCTTCAAAATCTAGGCGAAGCAATTGCTGATGGCGGCTGATCACCCTGAGCTTTGTAATCGTGGGCTTAGTCTCAGATATCTGAAAATCACAATGTATACCTGCAGACTCAAGACGAGTTTTTAACGAAGTGGCAGCATCATCTTCTCCAACAACCCCCACCAAAAAAGCACCGGCCCCCAGAGAAGCTATATTTAATGCCACATTTCCCGCACCACCGATACGATCCTCAGATTGTTCCACATTCACAACAGGCACCGGAGCCTCAGGAGAAATACGGGAAGCAGCCCCATGCCAATAGCGATCAAGCATAAGATCACCTACCACTAAAACCTGGGTTTTATCAAAACGAGGCGCAGCCAATTTCATGAATATTATCCTTTCATACTTTACGGGTATCTTACCACAGGGTCCCCTCGTATAATCTCGCCATGGAGAAGACAACAGTATGAAAAAACTTTCAAAAGAGGACTATCTAACACTGCGTGAAGGTGCAGAAGT
>Ga0255771_1002725_pt1 | contig 17292 bp, 17 predicted proteins | sample 011ome_19_FD_179969 | JGI IMG/M metagenome (GOLD analysis project Ga0255771, IMG submission 179969) | Coastal salt marsh microbial communities from the Groves Creek Marsh, Skidaway Island, Georgia - 011510BT metaG (version 2) | ecosystem: Environmental > Aquatic > Marine > Intertidal zone > Salt...
GAATTGCTTCTCCCCGGCATGGTCTATTCGGTGCGAGTGTTCCGGCTACTGCCCACAGCTCTGTTTGACTGGATTGCTGATGTCTTTGGCATCAACAAAGCCATGAAAACCTTCAGAGGTCGACGCACATAACGTGCGCGAGGGGGGACTTGAACCCCCACGCCCTTGCGGGCACTGGCACCTGAAGCCAGCGCGTCTGCCATTCCGCCACTCGCGCAATGATGGTCGCCCATCAACCTGCCGAGATTACCACAGGACTAGAGCCCCCAAGCGGGCCAGTCCTCGAGGCTTCATCAGCCAACCGGGCTAGCATCACTAAGCACAACAACCCCAGTGCCAGGGAGGTGTCCCGTGGGTTTTCTCGACAGTTTTGAGCGCTCAGTGGAGCGTCTCGTCGGGGGCGCTTTTGCCAAAGCTTTCTCCGCGGGAGTTCACCCGGTCGAGATCGTCGCAGCTCTCAAGAGAGAAATGGACTCTAGGGCTAGCGCAGCGTCCAGAACACGGACCGTGGCACCTCATCTGTACTCCTGCAATCTTTCTACCGAGGACCACGCACGACTAGCCCAGCTCGGTGAGCCCTTCGTGGGTGAAATCACTCAGGCACTCGCCGATTACGCCACCCTCCGTGGCTATGGCCTCGCTGACCGTGTGAGTGTCACCCTCGCGATCTCCGGGTCGCTCTCGGAGGGGATGGTGGACGTCACCAGTACCCCCGTGGGACGTGTGGTCTGGATTCCCACTCTGACATGGGACTCCGTTCGCTATCCAGTGGTCAAAAAATCGACGATCATCGGGCGAGGAACAGATACCGACGTTCACGTGGTCGCCAGAGGTGTCTCCAGACACCACTGTGAAATTCGCTGGGACGGCAAGCGCGCCGAAGCGGTGGATCTGGGCTCCACCAACGGAACAAAACTGGAGGGTGAGCGCATCACCAGAGCCGCCCTTCCGGACCGGTGCACCCTGGTGATGGGCCAGGCGCGTATCCTGTTTGAGGTGGTTCCGCAGGCTGAAGCCTCGTATCGTGCCTTCGCACACCACACCCCCATCGGCACAGAGGAGACATCGTGAGTGAACTAACGCTGTTCCTGCTGCAACTCGCCTTTTTGGGGCTCCTGTGGGCTTTTGTCTTCGCGATTGTCTACGCGCTTCGCACCGACCTTTTTGGGCCTCCTCGCTATCGACAGGAAGAAGAAGATAAACCCGCTACCAAGTCCTCCCCAGACCAGCCACCAACGCTGTCTCCTGCTCCCACCAAACCCAGTGGCATAGCCCAGTCCCTGGTCGTAACCTCAGGGCCCAAAGAAGGTCTGGAGATGGAGCTGCTTCCCGAAGAGCAATTCACCATTGGCCGCTCGGGTGATTCCAGCCTGGTGATTCGGGACGATGTCACCTCTACGCACCACGCGCGCTTGATGCTCTGGAATGACCAGTGGATGATTCAGGACTTGGACTCGACCAATGGAACGTTCGTGGATGGCAATCGAGTGAGCATCCCCACCCCGGTTCCTCTCAACACACCAGTCAGCGTGGGAAACACGACGTTTGAGCTCCGAAAGTAATCGGATGACCTCTGACCAGATTCTGAGTGCCGCGTCCTCCCACATTGGGAAGATTCGTGCCAGCAATCAGGATTCCGGCTCGGTCGGGCGAAACCTGTTTGTCGTAGCGGACGGGATGGGTGGCCACGCTGGTGGAGATGTGGCCAGCGCGCTCGCGGTGCAGAACCTGTTCACACTGGATCGAACCTACGAGACCGTTGAGGACGCTCGCGAGGCTCTGTTCCGCGGGGTCCTCGACGCTGGGGCTGACCTGACGAATGCGGTGGTGGAGCACCCGGAGCTGACCGGTATGGGAACGACGGTCAGCGCGATGATTCGCGTCAAATCGCAGATGGTCATCGCCCACATCGGTGACTCCCGGATTTATCGACTCCGCGAAGGCGTACTGGAGCAGATCACCGCCGATCACACCTTTGTGCAGCGCCTCGTCGACAGCGGTCGCATTACCCCCGAGGAGGCAGCAGTTCACCCCCGCCGCAGTGTCTTGATGCGGGTGCTGGGTGATGTGGACGCCGAGCCCGAGGTAGACACCCACATCGTCGATACTCTTCCGGGCGATCGGTGGCTTCTGTGCTCCGATGGTCTCAGTGGTTACGTCTCGGAGAGGGATATCGCGGAGACGCTCCTGACCGTTGATGATGTGGAGCTCGCCGCCCACAAACTGATCACCCAAAGCTTGAGCGAGGGCGCTCCGGACAATGTGACCGTCGTGATTGTTCGCGTTGCCGAGGGCATCGATACCTCACCGCCCGCAGAACCTCGCATGGTCGGTGCCGCCGCAGGTCCGCTCACCTACGAATCAGGGCCCGTCATGCGCAGGCCTGCTCTTCCCGCGCTGTTGCTCCACCCACTGCGCGCACTGCCCTCGGCGGACGAGCACTTTGAGCCAGAAGAGGACTACCTCGAGGAGCTGATTCGCGAAGACCGACGCAGGCTGATTCGTCGCCGAGTGGTGTGGTCACTCTCTGTAGTCATCATCATCAGTGCGCTGGTGGGCGCGGCCTTGAGCGCTTACGAATGGACTCAAACCCGCTACTTCGTGGGGGAGAGCAACGGTTTCGTCGCCATCTATCAGGGTGTTCCCGAGGATGTTGGGCCGCTCTCACTCTCCACCTTGTTTGAAGAGACCGATGTGTCGCTTGACTCTCTCCAGGTATTCGAGCAGGAAAGAATTGCGGACTCCTTGCCAGCTGAATCGCTCGAGGATGCCCAGGAAATCGTCGAGCGGCTGAGGCGGTGACACGGTGAGTGAATCCAGCGTTCCCCCTGTTGCTCCGGTCACCGGCCGCGTCGTGTTGCGGGTCAAAATGCCTCAAAAACTTCGCAACCTCGAATTAGTGTTGCTGGTTGTTGCATTGGGACTCAGTGCGCTGGCTCTGGCCTTGGTCCAGTGGGGAGCACTGGGCACGCTGGATTGGAGCCTGCTCACCTACGCAGCGGGACTTGCTGGCCTCACTCTCGGTTTGCACCTCGTTCTGCGCATCGTCGCGCGGGATGCTGACCCCTTCATCGTCCCCATTGCCACCATGCTCAATGGGCTGGGCATCACCATGATCCACAGACTCGATATCGCTGCGGGTTCCAGTGGTTGGGAAGCTGCCGGCGTTCGACAGATGGCCTGGACCGCGGTCGCGTTGGTCATTGCCATCATCGTGCTCATTGTGGTGAAGAACTACCGCGTGCTATTGCGCTACCGCTACTTAGCAATGCTCGCTGGAGTGATTCTGTTGACGATGCCCCTCTGGCCTGGCATCGGTCGGACCGTCAATGGTGCAACGCTGTGGGTCGACATTGGGGGAATGAATTTCCAACCTGGTGAAATCGCCAAGATAGCCCTCGCTATTTTCTTCGCCGGCTACCTCATGACAGCGAGGGAAAGTCTTCAAAAAGTGGGAAACACCTTTGCGGGGATTCGCTGGCCACGGGTTCGAGACCTGGGACCGCTGCTCATCGTCTGGGTTGTTGCGATGGGTGTTCTAGTCTTCCAGCGAGACCTCGGAACCTCCTTGCTGTATTTCGGGTTGTTCCTCGCGATGCTCTATATCGCGACCAACAGAATCCTCTGGCTGGGATTGGGCGGTGGCCTGTTCGTTCTGGGTGCTGCTGGCGCAGCGAGCCAATTGGGCTACGTCCAAGGTCGGCTCCAGGGCTGGCTGGACTCGTTCAACCCCGAGGTCTACAACGCTCAAGGAGGCTCCTACCAACTGGTTCAAGGCCTCTTTGGCTTTGCTGAGGGTGGTTTTATTGGCGAAGGGTTGGGACAGGGTCAACCTGATTTTGTGCCACTCGCCAACTCGGACTACATCGTCGCCGCACTCGGTGAAGAACTCGGAATCTTTGGGGTATTCGCCCTCCTTGCGCTGTATTTGTTGCTCGTCAGTCGTGGCTTCCGGGTGGGCTTCACCGGCACCGACGATTTCGGGCGCCTGTTGTCCTCCGGGCTAGCGTTTGTTCTGGCCCTCCAGGTGTTTGTCGTCATTGGAGGAATTACTCGCGTGATTCCGGTCACAGGGTTGACGACCCCGTTTCTTGCCGCCGGAGGTTCTTCCTTGGTGGCAAACTGGATCATCGTGGCCCTGTTGCTGCGCCTCAGTGACGAGGCGCGTGCCTCGGTACGCCTTGAAGCGGGGGTTCGCGCATGATCGCGCCACTGCGTCGAGTGGGGATAGCCGTCATGGCGCTCTTCGTCACGCTTTTTCTCTCCGCCAGTTACATTCAAGTTGTCGCGAGTGAGGAGATTGCTGACGACGATCGCAATGTTCGCAAGCTCTACGAAAGCTTCTCCGCGGAGCGCGGCCAGATTCTTGCCGGTGGTATCCCGATTGCGACCTCTATTCCCGTGGATAACCAGTTCCGTTACTTGCGCACCTACCCGTATGCCGACCTCTATGCCCCAGTTGTCGGCTACTACACGCTGAATCAGGGCAATGCGGGAATAGAAAGCGCTCTCAACCCCGTGCTCACCGGGCGGGCTAGTTCTCAAATCCTTGACCAACTGACCGCACTGGTCACCGGCTCCACGCCCGAGGGGGCCAGCGTCCAATTGACCCTCGACCCTGAGATTCAACAGATTGCCTATGACGCCATGGGAGACCGGCGGGGAGCCGTCGTGGTCTTGGACCCCTCCACCGGACGCGTTCTCGCGATGGTCTCCACACCCTCCTATGACCCGAACCTGCTGGCCGCACACTCCACGTCGTCTGTGCTGGGGGCTTACAACGAGCTCTCTGAGGACCCTGATAACCCTCTGGCGAATCGCGCGATCGCGGGAGACCAATACTTCCCCGGCTCCGTGTTCAAGGTACTGATGACTGCTGCGGCACTGGAATCCGGCGACTACACCGCAGAGAGTGAATTTCTCAATCCCGCCGAGCTCCCGCTTCCGCTGAGCACCAAAAGCGTCAAGAACTCGGGAGGAAGACTCTGCGGCGGGGAAGAGACAACAACCCTGGAGGAAGCCTTCCGGCTGAGCTGCAACATCCCCTACGCCGAGTTGGGTCTGGAACTCGGCGAAACAGCCATCGGATCGATGGCTGATGACTTTGGCTTTGGCGCCACGCTCGAGATTCCGCTCCAAGTGACGCCCAGCAACTTCCCTCGAGGTCTCGATGACGCGCAGCTCATGCTGAGCTCGTTTGGTCAGTTCGATGTCAGGGTCACGCCCCTGCAGGTCGCCATGCTGAGCGCCGGAGTCGCCAACGGCGGGGTTCTGATGAAGCCCAACCTGGTGGACCAGGTCATTGCTCCCAACCTCCGAGTTCTGCAGTCCTATGAGCCCACGATCTACTCACGACCACTCAGTCCCCAGGTCGCCCAGGAGATGACTCGGATGATGGTCAACAACGTGAGTCAGGGTGTCGCCAGCGCTGCGAGAATTCCAGGCATTAGCGTCGCAGGAAAGACAGGAACAGCGGAGACAGGAATCGGTGATGGTCGCTCATTCTGGTTCACCGGATTTGCTCCTGCGGAAAACCCTGAGCTCGTCATCGCTGTGGTCATTGAAGGCTCGAGTCCCGAGGGGACCGCGAACAGCATCGCCTCTCCTGTGGCGAAGACGATCATGGAGGCGGTGATCACCCGATGAGACCCACCACTGGCCAAGTATTCGGCTCCCGCTATGAACTTGTCTCCCGCATTGCTATCGGTGGCATGGGTGAGGTCTGGAAGGCCAATGACTCCGTTATTGGCCGCACGGTCGCGATCAAGATCCTCAAAGACGAGTACATGGGTGACTCTGGATTCCGGGAGCGCTTCCGGGCTGAAGCCCGGCACGCAGCACTGGTGAACCACGAGGGCATCGCCAACGTCTTCGACTACGGCGAGGAAGAAGGCAGCGCCTACCTGGTAATGGAGCTTGTTCCTGGGGAGGCACTCAGTAGCATTCTCGAGCGCGAGAAGATTTTGCCCGCAACCCGGGTCCTGAGCATTGTCTCGCAAACAGCCTCAGCCCTCCACGCCGCCCACCAGGCTGGTCTGGTCCACCGGGATATCAAGCCGGGAAACTTGCTGATTACCCCCGATGGCAGCGTGAAAATCACTGACTTTGGTATTGCCCGCCTCGCTGACCAGGTTCCCCTCACCGCCACAGGCCAGGTCATGGGAACAGTGCAGTACTTGGCGCCGGAACAGGCCGGTGGCAAACCTGCCTCGCCTGCCACCGATGTCTACTCCCTCGGAATTGTCGCGTACGAGGCGCTCGCAGGTAAACGACCCTTCCGTGGTGAATCGCAGGTCGCCATTGCCATGGCACAGATCAAGGAAACTCCACCGGAACTTCCCTCGTCGATTCCCTCAGCAGTCCGCGCTCTCGTGATGTCCTGCATGGCGAAGAAGCCAGAGGGTCGCCCCGCCTCTGCTCATGATCTTGCCCAGGCCGCCTTGGCGATTGCGCGCGGCGATGATGCTGCTGGGTTGGCCTTGATTCCCGAGCAGGGCAACTCCAAAGACTCGAACGACAAGAAGAAAGCGCCCGCTGTCTCCAGCGATACGTCCCCTGTTGATCAACCTCGCAAGCTGGGTCGGAACTTCTGGCTCTTTAGCGGTATTGGCGCTTTTGTGGCGATCGCCCTCATTGCCACCTCCCTCACTGTTCTCCTGCAGTCGCCCCCTTCGGATGTAGTCGAAGACCCGGTGATTCCGGTGCTGCCAGAAATCCCTGACGTGGTCACTCCCTCAGTTCCCGAAGAGGAGCCTGTCGCCGAGGAAGAGCCCGATGCAGAGATCACCACAGTCGACATCGCCGCCTCCGAAATTGTCGGAAAGACTCAATCGCAAGTCCAAGAAGTACTGAGCCTCAAAGGCCTCCGGCTCGATGCCATTACCGGCAACATTGCTCCCACCCAGGATCTTGTTGCCACCGCGTATCGGGTGAACCCACAGGGCACCGTCGCCTCTAACACCCTCATTGCGGTGTACTTCTATGCCGCCATCCCTCAACCACCGAAACCCCGCACCATGGTGGTCACTCCCGCCGAGGGTCCGTGGGCCCCCGGAGATGAGGTCCTCCTCGAGTGGCCCGGCTACGCTCAATGCCCCGCGGGCTTTGATCTCGTCAGCTACACCGTTCAAATTGTGGGCGGTGAGATTCTCGACAATGACGGCGCGACTGTCCTGGAGCCAGAGCAAACGGCTATCAATGTTCGCCTGGGTGAGGGAGAGAACATGACGGTCAGCTACCTCGTCAAGTGTGGAACGCTGTCCTCCCCGCTCTCCACCGAGCTGTCCGTGGGAATCACAACCCCGGAGCCAGAAACCCCCGAGGATCCGCCCGTAGACTAACGTCGGCCCACAAAGGCCAGATTGAGGATTGAGTGAACACTAACGCTCCAGGACCCTGGACCGGTCGCCTCTTGGGTGGCCGCTACGAGGTGCGCGAGGTCATCGGTCGCGGTGGCATGGCAGATGTTTATTTGGGCGTCGATGCACGCCTGGGTCGGCAAGTAGCGCTCAAAATCTTGAAGTCGACCCTGTCCTCTGACCCCACTTTCCGCAATCGTTTCCGTCTCGAAGCGATGTCGGCATCGAAGATGTCTCACCCCTCCATCGTCCGAGTATTTGACGCTGGCGATGAGGAAAATGGGCCGGCGGGAGAAACTCCCCCAGGAAGCACCACCCCCTACATCGTGATGGAGCACGTAGAGGGCCACCTGCTGAGCACACTCATGAGGCAGGGCAAGCTTGAGGAGCGCCACATCTTGAAGGTGGCCGATGGTGTCCTCACCGCGCTTGAAGTCTCCCACCGAGCCGGGATTGTTCACCGCGACATCAAACCCGCCAACATCATGATTTCCGAGGATGGCACGGTCAAGGTCATGGACTTTGGAATCGCCCGTGCGGTGAGCGACGCGACCGGCAATCTGGAGCAAACCACCTCGATCCTTGGTACCGCTCTCTACATCTCTCCTGAGCAAGCGAAGGGTGAGGAACCTGACACCCGCACCGACCTCTACTCACTCGGCGTTGTCATGTACGAGTTGCTCTCGGGAGCTCCCCCTTTCACCTCGGAATCACCGGTCTCCATCGCCTACAAGCACATCAGCGAGGAACCGAAGCCACTGCGGGAAGTGAACCCCAGCGTCTCAGAGGATGTCGCTCTCATCGTCGACGCCGCGATGAAGAAAGAGCTGCAGGAGCGCTTCCCCACGGCTCAAGCCTTCCGAGCTGCCATTGAAGATGTCGCTCAGGGTCGCCCTCCCAAGCTCCCAACACCAGGAGCCAAGGTTCGGGTAGAACCAGCAGTCACCGGGAGCGTCCCCCAGGCGACCGTCGAGCCTGAATACCGGACCCCTGTTGAGGGTTTTGAAATCTTTGAATCCCGAGGAATCAAACAACAAAGCGTCCCCACCCTGGCTATTGGCATGGGCTCAGTCCTTGCGGTGTTGTTCGTCATCGGTGTCGTGTTGTGGGTGTTCACCCTCAACCCGTCGACGACCGCCACCAGCGCTGCACCTGCCGTACCTGCTCTCATCAATCAAACCGAGGGTGTCGCCACTCAAACCATCTCGGCCCTCGGACTCACTCCCGACGTCGAGTACGAGGCAAACGGAGAGGTCCCCGAGGGGATCGTCATCGAAACTTTCCCAGAGGAAGGAACTCGGGTCGCTCCGGGAGAGCCGGTCAGGATTATCGTCTCGAGTGGTATCGCTCGCTTTGACCTCCCCGATGTCCGCAACATCGACATCGACGAGGCCAGGGCACTCCTCGAAGAACGAGGGCTTGTCATCGAATCCGTGGTCGACACCTACTCGCCAAGCCTTGAGGAGGGACTGGTGATGGCAACGACACCCCAGCAGGACACTCCTGTTCGGCCCGGGGATTCCGTGACCATCACGGTCTCCAACGGCAAGGTCCTTGTCCCAAATGTCGTCGGACTTACGGTCGGTGAAGCAAACCCGTTCCTCACCGGTCCCTCAATGCAGCTTTCTGTTCGACTAGAGATTGCGACTGATTGCATCGGTCAGACGGTGCGAAGCCAGTCGCTACCGCCAGGTGAACACCCCCAGCGCTCTGAAATCACCCTGACCTACTGCGGTGCTGTCGCCACCGAGGACCCTGGAGCGACCGGCTAAACACCAGCTACGCGGGGGCTCAAGGAGCGAGCCACCTCCGCCGCACCGGTGAGTCCTGTCACTTCGAGCCAATTGCCGATCATCGTGTAACCGCCCTCGGTCATGACCGATTCGGGGTGAAACTGCACTCCATAAACCGGAGCACTCTGGTGGTTCAGGCCCATAATGACGCCCCCGGTGGTGCGCGCGGTGACCACGAGATCTTCCGGAACCGTCCCGTCCACCACAGCAAGGCTGTGATACCTCGTGGCCTGGAATTGATCGGGAACACCATCAAAAAGAGTGCTCTCATCGTGGGTCACGGTGGAGGTTTTTCCGTGCATCAGCTCTTCAGCATGGGCGACAGTGGCTCCAAATGCCTCGGCAATGGCCTGGTGCCCCAGGCACACACCCAGCAGAGGGATGGACTGCGCCACGGCCTCTTTCACGATGGCAATAGAGACACCTGCATCAGCAGGGGTGCCGGGGCCCGGTGAGACCAGAATCCCGTCGTAGCGGGCAATGAGTGCGGGAACCTCGTCGATAGTCACATCGTCGTTGCGAATAACATCGGTCGTTGCGCCCAACTGGTGCAAATAACCATTGAGGGTGTAGACGAAGCTGTCGTAGTTATCGACAACCAAGATGTGGGTCATGGACTCCGGATTCCTCTAGGCAACGGGCACAGCCTACCAATCGGAACCCGAGGCTATCTGGCCACGAGGTTGTGCCCGTGGTGACCCCCAGTAGACTGTCCGGCATGGCTAAGCAACCTCGTGATCCCCTTGAGTCCCGCTCTACCTATGAAGAGGGCGATGACAATCCCGTCTGGTTTAAGCCGATCATGTTTGGTCTCATGTTGTTGGGGCTTGCGTGGATTTTGACCTACTACATCTCCGGAATTGGCTGGCCGGTGCCGGCTATTGGGGCGTGGAATATCGCCGTCGGTTTTGGAATCATGTTCGTTGGTTTCTTAATGACCACCCGCTGGAAGTAATCAACACGGCTTAGGTTACACCGGTGTAGTTCTCCCCACTGGGGAGAAGCTGTGCATAACTCTTAGACCACGACTCCCACAACGGTGAGGGCGACAAGCCCCAGGGCAACCAATGCAAGCCCCTGACGTTGCCGCCGTGGCTCTTCTCCACGCGTTTTCACCATGATGTTGGCCACAACGGCGCCCGTGATGAGGCCGCCAATGTGGGCTTGCCACGAGATTCCCGGGACGATAAAGCCCATGACCAAGTTGAGCCCCAGGACAATCAAGAGTTGGGCGTTTGCCCCGCCAAAAGAGCGCTGGATAACAAACAAGGCTCCAAAAAGGCCAAATATTGCTCCGGATGCTCCGACCACCGCTGACGTCGGTGAGAGCAAGAGCACGAGAACAGATCCTCCAAAACCCGAGAACAAGAACAGCGTGACGAATCGACTGGGGCCAATCAGCCTCTCCACCAGGGTTCCGAGAATGAACAGGGAGTACCCGTTGAAGAGGATGTGAAATACCGAGGAGCCCGAGTGGACAAACATGGTGGTCAGCATCCGCCACGGCTCTAGTGCCGTAAGCGGTGGCCAATACAAGAACAGCTGGGTGAGAAAACCACCGGTGAGCAATTGCCCGAGATACACCGCGACAATAATTCCCAAGAGGACGAACGTCGCAGTAGGCCTTGTGCCGAGAGCTACCGAGCGAGTGCCGCCTCGGCGGAATACTCCGCCGAGGCCACTCGTCTTTCGGGTGCCCGAGCAATCAGGGCAGTGGAAACCCACGGGGGCCTGGATTTGGCACTCCGGGCAAATAGTGTTCCCGCACCGCTGACAGAGAACAAAGCTCTCCGCTTTCGGGTGGCGATAACAAAAGTCGTCGCGATTGCGGGAGGGGCTCATCAGGAGACAGCAACCACCGTCACGCTCGTCAAGACGACATCGTCATGAGGGCGATCATTGCCGTCGGTCGCGACACCCTCGATGGCGTCCACCACCTTTTTGGAGTCGTCATCGAGAACAGCTCCAAAAATGGTGTGGTTCCCCTGCAACCACGTGGTTGCGGCTGTGGTGATGAAGAACTGGCTGCCATTGGTTCCCTGACCCCCACGCTTGCCGGCGTTAGCCATCGCGAGCACGTAAGGCTCAGTGAAGTTGAGCTCAGGATGAATTTCATCATCGAACTGGTATCCCGGTCCACCCATGCCGGTTCCGGTGGGGTCTCCACCTTGAATCATGAAGCTCGGAATGATGCGGTGGAAGATCACATTTGTGTAGAGGGGGCCTTCGCCAGCCGCTCCGGTAGTGGGATGCGTCCACTCTCGTTCGCCTGTGGCAAGTCCGACGAAGTTATCTACGGTTTTGGGCGCGTGGTTGCCATAGAGGCCCACCACGATGTCGCCGTGGTTAGTGTGCAAAGTCGCTGTGTGTGTATGTAGAGTCATGGTTTCCATTCTGTCAGGGACCACTGAGGGTTCCCTCCAGAGATAAGCCCAGGAAGTTCCTAACAATTTCTGGGAGACTAGGGACTCCGTATTGGGAAGAAAGGACGTGAGGCCTGTGGATCGCAAGACCCAACGTGAATTGGCTCGCCTGTCCCAGGAAGCCAGAAGGCTCTGGGAAGAACAGCGAGACGTCCTCTCCCACGCGAAAAGTGTCGCTCGGCACGCCTCGCACAGCGCTAGCGAGATCGCAAAGCACGATGTTCTCCCCAGGGCGCAGGAGACCTACCGCGACTCCATTGAGCCTGCGCTGGCACGCATCCCCTGGCGCCAGGTTGCCCCTCCGAAGAAATCCTCAAACCCCTTCGTCTATGTCCTGATGGCGATCGGCACACTTGCGCTTGCCCTCATCGGGTATGCCGCCTGGCAAACGCTTCGTGCTGATGATGACCTGTGGGTCGAGGACGAGGACTAAGTTCTTACATTCCCTTGGGCTTGAGATAGCGCTGGGCCACAGCGCTCAGAAAATCAAAAATCAGCGCAAGGATGGCTACCAGAACGGCCCCAATCAGGATGGCTGGGTTCCGATCCAGCTTCAGCCCCGAGTTAATCGTCTCGCCAAGCCCTCCGCCACCAATGAGGAAGGCCAGTGCTGCCATACCAATATTTATGACAATCGCGGTACGAATGCCGGCGATAATCACGGGAACAGCCAGAGGCAGCTCGATCTCAAAAAGAACCTGCCGTTTGGTGTACCCCATGCCACGTCCGGCCTCGATAACCGCATTGTCTACCTGCTCCAACCCCACAATGGTGTTGCGAAGGACGGGCAGGAGGGAGAAGGTCGCCAATGCCACGATGACCGTTCCAATTCCTGCGCCAAACCACGAGAAGAACAGCACAATGAGGCCATAGGCCGGGAGAGCCTGCGCGAGTCCCAAAGTGTCGACGAGGAAGTTCTTCAGACGGGGCAAACCTTTTCGTGTCACGGCGATGCCAATCGGAATCGCAATCAGAATGACTAGTGCCGAGGAGGCAAAACCCAACACCAGGGTTTGCACCAACTGATTCTGCAGCTTCTCCGGCGCGAGAATGGCGCGGGTGGTGTCGTCAATGTCGGAGTAGAGCCAGACCGCGCCACCAATAACGGCCAAGATAATGGCGAAGATTGGCGCGACAATGAGGTCCAGCCTCTCGGCGAGGCTGGAGCGCTCTACCCGCGGGGGGCTCACGACGGTCATGACGAGGATGCCCCTCCACTATCGCTGATGATTAATGAGGCAAGGCTCTCGATGCTGCAACAACCCAGGTATTTTCCGCTACGGTCCACCACAACGGCCATTCCCACCGAAGACTGAAGCATCACGCCCAGCGCGTCCTGCAAAGTGTCCTCGGGCTGCAAGTCGATGGCGATCGGTTTTCCGCTCTTCTCAATGGGCTGAGTGGTGCGATTCAGCGAGGCTTCACTAATCCATCTCAGCGGCCGGTGGTCCTTGTCCAGGAGCACAGCTGTCTTCTCGGGGGACTCCTCGAGGACCCGCAGGGCCTCATCCCGCATGACCGGCATCTCGAGTGCCGGGATGGGGTGAAGGTCAATGTCTCGAACCTTCTTCAGCGTCAGACCCTTCAGGATCGCTCCAGACCCGAGGAAGTTCTCCACAAACTCATCCGCTGGGTCCGAGAGAATCACCTCTGGGGTGTCGATCTGTGCAATCTCCGATCCCTCGCGGAGAATCGCGATCCGATTGCCCATCTTGATTGCTTCATCAATATCGTGAGTCACGAAGACGATGGTCTTCTTGAGGTCCTGCTGGAGTCGAAGGAACTCGTTCTGCAGGCGGTCACGCGTAATGGGGTCAATCGCTCCGAAGGGCTCATCCATGAGGAGCACATCGGGATCAGCCGCCAGAGCTCTGGCGACACCCACTCGCTGCGCTTGGCCTCCGGAGAGCTCTTTGGGGTAACGGTCTCGATATACCGCAGGATCCATGGAGACCAAGTCCAACATCTCGTCTACTCGAGAGGCGATGGCTGCTTTGTCCCAGCCCAGCAGTTTGGGGACAGTGGCGATGTTCTCCGCAATCGTACGGTGGGGAAAAAGACCCACCTGCTGGATGACGTAGCCGATTTTGCGGCGCAGTTGGCTGGAGTCAATGTCGGTGACGTCTTCACCCTTGAGGAAGATTCGGCCGTTGGTGGGCTCGATTAAGCGGTTGATGAGCCGCAACGTTGTGCTCTTGCCGCATCCGGAGGGACCCACGAGGACGAGGACTTCGCCCTCATAGACATCCAGGGTTAGGTTCCCGACAGCGGGAGCCTCGGTTCCCGGATAGGACTTCGTGACGTTCTCTAGACGAATAAGCGGCTCGCTCATCGGATTCCCTTCGATATGGTGGCGCGCTTGAGCGCCTGCAAAATGAGGTCAATAACAAGAGCCAGCAACAGACACAGGATGGTTCCTGTCCAAATGGACTCCAGAGAGTTAGGGAGGGGCAACCGCGCAAGGCCGCTCTTAATAAAGTCGCCAAGCCCCCCACCGGCAACCAAGGTGGCAATCGCGGCAATGCCGACAATCAACATTGAGGACACCCGGATGCCCGCAAGAATGACAGGCCACGCTAGTGGCAACTGAACTGTCACGAGAACTTGACGGGGAGTCAGACCCATTCCTTTCGCTGACTCCAGAACGCTCTGATCTATCCCATCCAGTCCAGTGATGGTGTTGCGCAAAATGGGCAACAGCGAGTAGAGAAACAGCGCGATAAAGGACGGGGCAAATCCAAGTCCCACGAGCGGGATGAATATCGTGAAGAGCGCCAGAGAAGGCAGGGTCAAAAAGACCGACGTCACCGCGAGCGAAAGCTCCCGCGCCAAAACGTTTCTCCGGGTCGCGATTCCCAGGCTAATCGAGAACACGCTCGCGAGTCCGAGGACTGTCAGGACATAGACGGTGTGCTCTCCGAGGGCGCTCTGTATCTGGTCACCTCGTGTGGACACGAAGGTCCACCAGCGTTCCAAGAAATCCATCGTGAGTCCTCCCGACCGACGAGTGACCGGGGGCCAAGCCCCCGGTCACTACGCATCGATCTAGCCGGAGATGAGACCTTCCTCGACGAGGTATGCCCTCGCGACGTCGGCCGGGTCTTGTCCCTCTGCAGAGACAAGAGCGTTAAGCCCTGCCATGCGCACCTCATCGAGGGGAGCAAGGATGTCGCTGATGATGCCATCAAACGCCTCTGGGGCTTCGTTGTACTTCTCTTCACGGATCGTTCCCGACACGTTGTACAGAATGTTCACGCCTGGATCCTCCACGAGCGTCAGGTTCAACGCGGGAATACGTCCATCGGTGGTGAACACCTCACCAAAGTCGCAGTTGTTCGCTGCAGTCTCGGTGTAGATAATTCCGGTATCCAGAATGAGCTGCTGGTCTACAGGCAATTTAATTCCGGTGGCATTTTCCGTCAGGATCAAACCATCAGGCCTGGACGGGAACTCAGACTCCATGCAGACGGTGGCGTCAGGGTTCTCCTGGACGTACTCCATCATGGTTTGGAGAGAGAAAGCTCCTCCGTTTGCCTCGGTTACCTCAGGAGAGGATGCGAAACCGTAGGTGTTGTTGAACGGTGAGCGGCTCACCCACACAATTCCGTTTTCTTCGAGATCCATCTCGCGAACACCCGCAGTCAACTCGTCTGAGTCAAAGCTGGGGTCTTCCTGTCCCAGGTGAACGGTCCATCCGGTTCCGTTGTATTCCATGTAAATGTCAATATCACCGGATTCAAGCGCTGCGCGGGCGATGTTGGTACCACCCAGGTCAACCTTGTTGTCGACGGTTGCGCCTGCTTCCTCAAAAGCGGCGACCATCATCTCACCGAGAATCAGTTGCTCGTCGAAGTCCTTAGACCCGACGCTGACATCAATACCTGACAGGTCGTACTTGCTCAGGGTTCCGGTGCCGGCGGATGTTTCTCCGCCTTCTGCGGCACATCCTGCTACGGCGAATAGTGCTGAAGCGCCCACAAGGGCCATCACATTTCTTAGCGATTTCTTCATTAGTTCGGCATTCCTCCTCTAGTTTCGATATTTCAACCGTAGGGAAGCCCGCCATCGATGGCTAACTGAGTTGTCCATATATCAACAACCGCGTAGCGTGGTGTGATGCCCGCTCACACGTCCGGACTCGCCAGAGACCTTGAGGTTCTCGAGCTTCTGGGCACACGCGGGGCTTGGGAGGACGGTGGCTATGGGGTTCAACAGATTGCCCACCTGTTGGGGCGAGACAAAGGCCAAATTTCCCGCGTCTGCCAAACCCTTCTGAAGTCAGGTCTGCTCAATCGAGACAGAGCAACCAAGAGGTACACGCTCGGCCACCACCTCTATGCGCTCGCCATGCGAACACAAGAGGCCCACTTAGCTCTCCTCGCGCGACCTACCCTGCTTGACCTGATGGCGCGAGCGGAAGAATCTGCCCACCTCACAGTGTTGCGAGGTGGGGCCATCATGACAGTCCACACAGAGCTCGCCCAGCATCCCGAAAGGGATGACAGTTTTGACGGGGTCTCCATTCCGGCCCTCAAAACAGCCTCTGGGAGAGCAATTCTCGCAACTTTCACCGACGAAGAGCTTTCTGCATGGTGGGAAGAACATGGTGAGGCTCGTGACGTTCCCGAGGATCTCCAAGCAGAGCGACCCCTCGAGCCTCCCCGCCTTCGACGACTGCGGGAAAAACCAGGAAGCATTCGAAGCTTCGAGTCACTGAAGCGCACCATCAAGACAACCCGGCGTCGAGGTTACGCAATCTCTGATGGTGAACTCACGCCCACCATCGTCGATGCGGCCGCCCCCCTAAGAAATGCGTACGGCGTTGTCCTCGGGGCCATCGCGGTGGGGGCAAGGAAGAGTCGCTTGAAAGATCGGTACCACGCTCTTGGGGCGTTGGTTGGAGAATCAGCGGAAGCCTTGTCGTGGGAGCTGGGCTGGCGACCCCAGTCCTAGACTCTGGGCATGGGACTACCGCATCGCGCAGTGCTCGCTCCTCTGGTTGGTCTGGTCATCGGCTGGGCCTTCTTCATGTTTGCCGCTTGGTCAAACCTTTTCGTTCAGCCGGAATATGACGCGCAAGGGATGTGGCTCAACGACGGGCCCATCGTCAAGCCCTCAACTTTCCTGTATTTGGCCGGAATCACCGCCTTTTCTCTTGCCTCCCTCCATGGTCTCAAGGTGTCCGCGGCGCACAAAGCCACCCAAGAGACTCCCGATGGGCTGAGCATTGCTGCCTACCGACTAGGAAACCTCAGCGTGATCATTGCGCTGGCCGGGGGAGCGATTTTCGCGCTGGCGAACTTCTTCTCTGCGTTTGGCGGCTCTACTGCTGAGGGATCGCTCACAGAGCGACTCCTTGGTGTGTATCTGCCGATTGTGTTAGCTACAGCGCTCGTGGTCACCACCCTCCTCTACGCCTTTGTTCTCCGGAAAGACAACACAGACGATTCTGGTTCCGAGGACAAGGGACTGAATGCGCGTCAGAAAGCGTTGGGCCTGGGCTATGCAATCCCGATCATTGCGGCCGCGGTTGCCGTCATCTTCGGGCTGGTCGTCTATGACATCACAGGCACGTCACTGGAGGCCTGGGTTTGGGTGATTATTCAGGTGATTATCGCGGCCGGCATCATTCTGGGAACCCGATACGCGCGACTGGCTAAAGCCGAGAAACCTGCGGCGCCTAAACCTCGAACAGCATGGGCCAGTGGGGCCTGGAAC
>Ga0255771_1002731_pt1 | contig 17288 bp, 6 predicted proteins | sample 011ome_19_FD_179969 | JGI IMG/M metagenome (GOLD analysis project Ga0255771, IMG submission 179969) | Coastal salt marsh microbial communities from the Groves Creek Marsh, Skidaway Island, Georgia - 011510BT metaG (version 2) | ecosystem: Environmental > Aquatic > Marine > Intertidal zone > Salt...
CGGTGGTGGACGCCCACACCCCCCGGAAGGCCCGCCTCGGGACCCGAGGGGCCCACGCGGGCCCCGGGGAGGGGGGCCGCGCCACGCCCCGCGGGGCGAGGACCGGCACCCAGGGCTACTGGGCCGTCGGCGGGCCCCGGGCGGGGCCCGAGGCGTCCGGCCCGGCCCAGGGGAGGGCGGCGTGGGCCCAGGCGGCGGCCACCGGGGCCCACGTGGTCCCCACGGTGCCCACGCCGGTCTGGGTCCAGCTGCCGCCGGTGATCCCCTTCCTGGCCCCCGAGTGGGAGGGCGTCCACGGGGCTGAGGACGTCCAGCGGGGCGCCCTCGCCAGGCCGTCGGTGCTCGGCCTCACCCGCGGGCCCGAGGCGGCGCCCCTGAGGGCGTCCCGGGCCCTGGCCCCCTGGACCCCCGACGTGGGGTTCTCCCTGGGCGACGCGCCGTCCCTCCTGAGGCGCCAGCCCGGATGGGGCTTCGACCGCTTCCACGCGCCGACGCCCCTGCCTCGGCTCCTGATGCGCGCCCTGGCCCGCCGCGGCGGCCGGGGGCGCCGCGGGGGGCCGTGGACCCGACCCCTTCCGGGGAGGCCCACCGGGCCGGCCCGGAGGGCCCTCCCCGAAGGGCCCGTCGCCCTCGGGACGGGGGGCCCGTCCGGAAGGGCCTCGGGCCCCTCCGGACGGGCCCTCCGGGCCCTCCGGGTGCGCCGGGGCCTCCGGGCCCGCCGGGTGCGCCGGGTATGGCGGCCCCGGTGGGACGTGCGGTTGGATCGGCGGGCGCCGTGGAGCCGTCCCGAGGCCTACCCGCGGACCACGTGGGGGGCCTGGGACGGCCGCGGCACCGCCACGCCGGTGTGGGCCGACGGCCGTCCGGCCTGGGCCCACACCTACCCCCGGGACCCCGACGACCTCTGGGGGTCCCTGGCCGCCCGCACCCTCAAGATGGGGGGGCGGTTGGCCCACCTGGCGCGTTTGGGCCGTTTGACCCCCCGCCCGGGGCGCCCCACCCTCCTGGCCCAGCTCGGGGCCGCGGCGGAGGCGGGGGCTCCGGACGGGGCCCCGGGGCCCGGAGGCCCCGGAGGGGGGACCGAGGCCGGCGCCGGGGCCGCGGACGGATCCGTCCCGGCCCTGGCGCCCGGGTCGGCCCCGGCCCAGGGGGCCGTCTACCTGCGGGCCACCGGCCGCCTGGGGGCGCCCCTGAAAGGGACGGTGGTGAGGGGGGAGGACCCCTTGGGGGGCCTCGAACGGGTGACCTTGGCGGCCTCGGCGCGGGTGGGGCTGCTCCTCGCGGCCCGCAGGCCCCACCGGGAACGGGCGGGGCGGCGGTTCCGGCCGCGGCGCCAGCGCCTCCAGGCCGCGTTGACCAAGATGATCTGGCGGGCCCGGAAGGCGTCGGCCTGGGCCAGGCGCGACGGGTTGCCCGCCGCCCACCCCGACCGCCGGCCCCGGCCCCTGGTCCGGGCGGCGGCGTCGGCGGACCGGGCGGCGGCGTGGCCGGCGGGGTTGGGCGGGCCCTCCGGGAGGGACCTCGCCGCCCGCGCCCTCCGGCGCGTGCCCGTGGAGGAGGGGGCGGCCCCCGGCGCCACCCTCCGGACCCACGTGCCCGCCTCGTTGGCGCCGGACCCCACCCAGACGGCCGCCCGGGACGCCCTCACGCGGACCTTGGCCGTGCTGACCGCCCGCAGCCGGACCCCCGGGGGCCCCTCGGGGGCCCCCGCCCGGGGCCCTAAGGCCCCGCGCGGCGAAGGGCCGCGCCTGGCCTACGCGAGGGCGGTGCTCCGTCTGACCGCGGTCGGGCGGGCCATGGCGCGGTGGCAGCGGGCGGAGGTGGTCTGGCAGGCCCTGGCCCGGGAGGGGCAGGTGCGCTGGACCGCCGAGCTGGGGGCCGTGGTGCGCGCGCCCTCGGGGTTGCTCCCCGCGGGGCCGGCGGACCACCGGATCACCCCCCAGGGCCACTGGATCGCCCAGGGGGCCCACGGCCTCCTGGCGGCCCTGTGGGGGCCGCGGGCGCCGGACCGGTACCCCCAGGTGACGGGCCAGCAGCTGCCCGACGCCCTGGCCCACCTGGCGTGGGTCGAGGCGGGGGACGTCGCCCGGCCGGGGTCGCGGCCGTCGTTGGACGACGTGGCCGGGGTGATCCGTCACCCCTTCCCGGCCGCGGCCGTGGTGGCCGGGGGGGCCATCGCCGCCGAGCAGGCGGCGATGGCCCAGGCGACGGACCGCCGCGACCCCCGGGGGGCCCGTCGCCGCGGGAGCGCGCCCCACCCCGACGACCTCCCGACCCCGGTCTCCCCCGCCCCCGTGGGGCCCGGGGCCGAGGGCGTGTGGAAGACGGCGGTCCGGTGGCGCGGGTCCGACCCCTGGACCGACGCCTGGGCCGCCACGTCCCCCTGGACGGGCCGGCCCGCGGGCACGGAGTGGGCCCCCTACGGGGCCCCCTACGGGGGCCCCGATGGAGGCGCCCTGGCGGACGGGTCCGCGCGGTCCGACGCGTCGGCCGGGGCCAGGGCGGTGCTGGACCCCGGGGTGGTGCTGACCTGGGAGGCGGGTCGGTCCGTGGCGACCGAAGCCGAGCCCGTGGGGGTGCCCTTGGCCCCCAGGGTGCACGTGGCGACGAAGGGGGCCGCCCTGGTGGCCTTCCTGCGCCACCGGGTGGACCCGGCGTCGTTGCCCACGTCCCTGCGTCGCTGCTTGGCGAGGCTCGAGGCCACGGCCGAGGAGGCGGCCACCCGCCTCGGGTGGGACGCCCTCGATCCCGACACCCTGCCCACCCAGCCCCGTCCTCCCCGGCCCCAGGGCCGGGCGAGGGAGGGGGCCGAGGACCCGGGCGCCGTGATCCTCCGCGACGGGTGGGACCTGGCGACCCACGCGGCCGCGGCGTACGCCGAAGCCCAGGCCGAGGCGGAGACCCCCGGCGGAACGGAGGCGGGGGCGGAGGCGGGGGTGAGCGTGGTGGTGGTGACCGAGGCCCACCGGGAGGCGGTGGCCGCGGCGGCGCGGGGGGAGGGGCCCCACGGGCCCCAGCCCCACGGCGGGTACCGGGTGGACCGCACCGCCCTGGCCCGGACGCGCCCGGTGCGGGCGGCGCCCACGGCCCAGGAGGTGTACATCCACCTGGACCTGAGGCGCCGCGCGTCCTTGGACGCCACCGGCCAGCCCAAGGGGTGGTACCGCCCCGCGGCGGTGGCCATCCCCGACGGGGAGACCACCCCGTTGGACCTGATGGAGGACGACTTCCGGATCAACCCGGCCCTGGGCGGCGATTCGCCGGCCTGGAGGGAGGCGAGGCGGGAGGCCGGGGAGGCCCTGGCCCTCGCCTACGCCAGGCTGCGCCGCCACGGCGAGGCCGTGCCGGCGTGGTACCCGGCCCGGACCATGCCCGCCCAGGCGCCCCGGGAGGGCCCCTACGCCGTGGGGTCCCTGCCGCCGGCGTTGGCGGCGAGCCCGTACCGCGGGGTGGTGTGGGCGCGGCCGACGGCGGGGGCGTTCGCGCGGTTCGCCGCCCTGGACCCCCAGCTGGCCGCGTGCATGCCCCTGTGGGAGCGGGTGGCCCTGGCCGTGGGCGGGACCCTGGCCCTGGATTTGAACGAGGCCGCCTTCCGCTTCATCGTGGCCTGGGGCGGCGAGGACGGGCCCCTGGGCCGCCCCGCCCTGGCCGCCGCCCAGGCGGTCGAGGACCTCGCGGGGCCCGAGGGCCGGGCCCTGAGGCCGTGGACCCGGGCGTGGGCCGTGGGCGGGCCCGTGCTGGGGGCCGTGACGTGGGCCGCGACCGCCGTGGGCCCTCCCGGAGGGCCGCGGGGGCCCTTGGCCTCCACGGGGCTGTACAGCCAGCGGCCCCCGGTGCCCGTGAGCCCCACGGGCGCCACGACCTCGGGGGCGTTGGTGGCGCCCGGGCCCTTGGCCTGGGCCTGCCTCGCGCCCAAGAGGGGGTGGTGGAAGCTGGTGGAGGGCGAGACCGAAGCGCGGCGGAGGAAGCCGTGGCGGTCGTGGTTCGGGAATGCGCCCGTGGTGGACCAGGCCGACGGGGCCGAGATGAGCCCCTGGCTCACGGCGTGGTCCCCGTTCCAGGCGGCCCGGCCCGTCACGGACCGGGCGTTGGCCGAAGCGGAGGACCTCCAGCAGGCCCTGCACCAGGCGTTGGACGCCGTCCACTGGGGCACGGTGATCCCGGTGACCGCCCTGAAACGGGTGGGCACCCTGGGGTCCCGACGCCGCCTCCGGCGCGCCCGGAGGAGGGCCCGCGCCAGGGCCCCCGCCGGTGCCCAAGCCCTGGCCATCGCCCTGGGCGTCTGGACGCCCACGGCGGGGGCCCCCTCGGGGGGGCCGCCGAGCCCGGGGCCCCGGCCCCGGCGGCCCGTGCCCGCCTTCATGGCGTACCCCACCCGGCCCGAACCGGTCCACCCCTGGGCCTCCGGCGTTCCCCGCCCGCCCCTCGGGGCCCAAGGGCTTCAGGGGCCCCCCGGGGGCGAGGACGGGTCCACGTCCTGGGCCTGGCCCCAGGATGAGACCCGTGGTTCCCCCGAGGCGCCGGGAGCGACCCTCCTGGAGCTTCTCCAGGGGGCCCCTGCCCCGGATCCCAAGGACGCGGCGGCCTCCGGGGGTGCGGTCCGGCCCCGGCGGGGGGCCGTTCCCGCCGGGGCGTTCCAGGCGGCCGGGGCCCGTCCCTCCGGGGCGTGGCCCGCGGGTCGCGGCTGGCGCGTCCGCGCGTGGGAAGGGCCCACGGGGCCGGCGGGGTCGGTGGACCCCGTCGGGGACGACGCCCTCGGCGCCCTCGGGCCCGAGGCCGAGGGCCCCCAGGGCGGGAGGCGCGCGGCGCGGGCGGAGGCGGCGCGGTTGAAGCTGTGGGTCAGGTGGATGACCGATCTGAACCACCCCGAGAACCCCCACTCCAAGGGGTACTACCGCCGCGTGCGCCGGTCCTACCGGACCGTGGGCCTTTGGTGGGTCCTGCGCACCCACGCCGCGTGGCGCCAGCTGGCGGCCGCGGTGGGGGCCATGGGGGCCCTCGAGGCCGAGGCCTTCAAGGACCTTCCCGGCGCCGCGGCCCCCGGAGGCCTTGGGGCCCCCGGAGGCCTTGGGGCCCCCGGAAGGGGGGCCCGGCCCGGGGAGGCGGCGTGGCGGGCGGCCCGGGCCCTCGCGGACCTGGTGACGCCCCACGCTCCGGGCCCGGACGCCGGGGCGGAGGCGGCCGACGGTGCGGAGGCCGGGGAGGCTCGGCCGGGCACGCGGGCGGCGCGCGTGGTGGCCCAGCTGACGGTGACGCCGGCCGTGACGGCCTCGGCCCTCGTGGCGACGTTGGGCGTCCCCTCCCGGGGGGAGGCGCCCAACGTCGCCCGAGGCGAGGCCGAGGCGGCCGCCCGGCGCCGGGCCCTCGCGGACCCGGTGCTGGGGCCCCAGTGGCGGCGAGCCGCCGCCCGGGTGCGGCGGGCCCGGCGGGTGTACGCCGGGTGGATGCGGGTCCAGGAAGCCCTGGCGACGAGGGAGCGGGTGAGGGGCGAAGCGACCCTGGCCGTGACCGACACGCTGCGGGCGAGGTTGAACGACCCGCACGTGCTGAAGGATCCCCAAACCCAGGCCGGGGTGGCGCGCCTGCTCCGCGCCGAGTGGCGCACCCACGGCCGCCACGTGGTGGCCGACGGCCGCCAGTGGACGGTCCGCACCCTGACCGAAGCCCTCGTGGCGCCCGCCGCGGGCCGTAGGCCCGCCCACGCCCCCCGCCCCCGCCCAGGGTTGATGCCCGAGGCGGCGGCGGACGCGGAGGCGGCCGAGGACCCCTACGCGGCCTGGTCGGTGCTGCCGCCCGTGCCGGCGGAGGCGGGGTGGACGCCTTCGGCGCCCGACCGTCTCCATCGCGGGGCGTTGAGGCCGGCGGTGGCGCGGCGGTGGGTGCCCCGGACGGGGTGGTTCGTGGCGAGTGCCTCGCCGGTGCCGTTGGCCGCGGGCGAGGCGCCCTCCCTGGCCCTGGCCACCGCGGCCCGGGCCGAGGCGAGCGCGACCGTGGCCCTGGAGAGGGCCCTGGTGAGGCCGCCGTTGGCCCGGGTGGCCGCGAACCACACCCTCCTGCTGGGGGGCGAGGGCGCGCGGTGGACCCAGTGGACCGAGGCGTTTTGGACCGTGAGGCTCCCCCACGCCGATCTGGTGGCCATGGCCCGGGCCCAGCCCACCCTGGTCGCAGGGCGGCCCCTCGAGGCCCCCTACGGGGGCCCCGGGGGGGACGCGTCCCCCAAGGCCCGCCGAGTGCCCTACCCGTGGCATCCGAGCCGGGGTGCGGACGTCGCGCGTATGGGGGATGTGATCCGGGGGGCCCGGGAGGCCTCGGGGCCTTCCGGGCCCTTCGGCTTCGATGGGTCGCGTCTCCGCGAGGGGGCGAGGTCGCCGTGGGCGCCCATCCCCGTGGACCTGGGGCTGGGCACCCACTACCCCGACCCCGCCGGGCCCTTGGCCCACCCCCGCGCGGGGCCGTTGCCGTGGGCGTTGGCGTGGGCCGATTGGCTCCAGCACCGCCTGCGGTTCCCCTTCGCGGCCGTCGGGTCCCCTAGGGCCCTGGCCTCGAGGGTGGGGTCCGGCCTTCGCACCCTGCCGGATCCGGCGGTGTACCGGGCCTGGGTGGGGGCGTTGCGGGACCGGTGGCGCGACGCCACCGTGGCCGCCTACGTGGCGGTGGACCGGCGCCCGGTCTGGGGGTTGATCCACGGCTTGCGGGGTCGATCCCAGGAGACGGCGTTCGTCAGGCTCCTGCGCCGGTTCGCGGCCGCCCTGGCCCGACGGCGCCAGGTGGCCCTGCGGAAGGGGCCCGGAGGCTTCAAGCGGTACCTCGAGCCGACCGACCCCCGGGCCGCCTTCCGCGGCGGCTGGGGCCGGCGCCGGGGCCCCCAGGGGCCCCGGACGCGGTGGCGGGTCCCCTCGGCCACGAAGGTGCCCGTGACCCTGGTGGAGCGCTCGGCGGGGGTCCCCCAGGAGGGGGACGGCCCGGCCGCGATCCCCGGGGAGGGTGCGCCCCCCTGGGGGACCGTCACGACGGCGGCCGGCCGCGAGGCCGAGGTCCGCGTGGTCCGGATCCCCGGCCGGGCCCGGACGAGGCCCTGGCGGGACCGGTACCAGGTTCGGCGGGCCCTGCCCGCGCCCTACACCAGGCGTCTGGGACGGGGACCTCTGGGCGCGGGGCCGGAAGGCCCCTGGGCCTCCATGACCGCCCCGTCCCGGGTCGCGTTCGGGGCCAAGGGTCCCCAGGAGGTGTACCTCGCCCTCTGGGCCTTCGTCGCCACCATGGAGAGGGCCCACGCCGAGAGCCGCGCCGTCCGGCACCTGACCCAGCCGCCCGTGCCCCACGGGGCCTCCGGGCCCCACGGGGAGGGGCAGGGCGGTCCGGACCAGGAAGGCGTCGCGGCGTGGGACGGGGCGAAGGGTGGGACGGATCCGGACCTGGCGGGGTGGTGGCGCACCAGGCCGTGGCGCCCCATGCCCCGGACGTTCGTCCGGGCGCTGCTGCGGGTGGCGCCGTGGGCGGAGGCCACGGCGACCTGGATCCGGCGGGCCGAAGCGCGCCGCGCCCTGGGGCGGGCCGAGGCGGCCCTCGCCGAGGCGGAACGCGCCGAGGCCGAGGGCGTCGAGGCGCCCGCGCCCGCGTGGGTGACCCGGGCCCACGTCGCCGCCGCGCTGATGGCCGAGAGGGGCATCGCCGAGGCCCAGGCCCACGCGATCCTCGAGGGCGAGGCGGACCCGGGGACGTGGACCCTCCGGGCGAAGGCCAAGAGGGCGGAGATCCAAGCCGGGGTGGTCCGGGCCCGCGCGGCGTGGCGCCGGGAGGCTGCGGCCGCGGGGATTCCGCTCCAAGGGCCCGAGGCGGCCCCCGTGGGGGCCCCCGTCGGGGGCCCCGTCGGGGCCCCCGACGGGGGCCCCGAGGCGCCCGTGGCACCCAGGGTGCCCGGGGTGCGGGTGCGGGAGACCAAGGCGGCCAAGGCGGCCCGGTTGGCGTACTACAAGGCCCAGGGGTTGACCCAGAAGGGGCTGCCGCCCAAGAAGCGCGGGCGGAAGCCCAAGCTGCCCCTGGTCCGGCCGGCCTTGACCATGGAGGAGAGGCGCGCCACGGCCAAGGCCCACCGGCCCGAGGCCGAGGCCTTCTACCGGGCGTTGGGGCTGTCGCCGACGGGGAGGCCGTTGCCTAGCCCCGCGGCCCCCCAGGGCCCGGCGCCGGGCCCGGTCGGGGCTCCGGCCCCGGCGGCGAGCCCGGAAGCCTCCGAGGGCTCGGAGGCCCCCGAGGGCCCCGAGGCCCCGGAGGCCCCCGAGGCCCCGGAGGGCCCCGAGGCCCCTGAGGGCCCCCCCGCCCCCGAGGGCGCGGGGTCCAAGGGGTCGGGGGGTGCGTAAGGAGGGGAGGCGTCCGACCCCCGCCCCCTCGGGGGCCGGGGGCGGTGGGCGCGTCCCGGTTCGGTTCCCTTGCGGGTCCCCCGAGGACCCCGGCAGGGGACGCGGCGCTATAGCTCCAATGTAGAGCGGCACCTTGTCATGGTGAGGGATCTCGGTTCAAGTCCGGGTAGCGCCGTCGCGTCCTCGTCCCCCCCGGGGGCCCCTACGGGGCCCCCCAGGGACCCCCCCGGGGCCGAGTTTCTGTCGTAATGGTAGCGAGCCATCCTTCCAAGTTGGATGTCCGGGTTCGATTCCCGGGAGACTCTGGGAGTTTCTGTCGTAATGGTAGCGAGCCATCCTTCCAAGTTGGCTGTCCGGGTTCGATTCCCGGGAGACTCTCCGGCCGTCGACCCCGCGGGGCCCCGGGCCCCCTCGCCGTCTCCTCCCCCATGTCGGCCGTCGCCCGCGGACGGCCCCGGCGGGACGGGCGCGGGCCCCCGTGGCGGGTCCGGCCGTGACCGGGTCCCAGGATGGCCGCAAGGATCCTCGGGACCCCCTACGTTGGGGGACGGGACGTGTCCCGTCCCCACCCCCGGGGGGACGGGACGTTTCCCGTCTCCCCCCCACGGATGGTTTTCCGTGAACCAAAGGGCCTCGGCCGAGGGGGTTACCCCCCTCGCGGAGAGGTCCTTTGCCCGCAAAGGTCCTCACGGCGAGGGGGGTAACCCCCCTGCCGGAGGGTCGTGCAGAATCGGGGGTGGGGGCGTCCCGTGGGGGGCGTTCCCCGCCGCCCGCGAGGACCCGGGGAGGTCCGTGCTCGCCCGTGCGTTCCGGCCGCTCCGGGGGCCCCGACCGGGGTCCGGGAGGGGGTGCGGGCCCCACGGGCGCCGGGGTGCCCATCCCGACCCGCCCTCGGCCCATCCCTTGGGCTGCGGGGGGGCCGGGCGGGCACCCCCTCCCCCCCTGCGGGGGGGCTCACCCCCGGGCCCGGGCCGTCGGCCGCCCGTCCTCGCCGCCCTCGCGGGGGCGGCGGGACGGGGGGAGGCGTCCCGGGCGCAGTCCCCGCCCTCCGGGCCCCCCGCAGGGGGGGAGGGGGGGATACGATTCGGTGCCGGTGCCCGCGCGTGCCCTCTTGCGTGCGTTCATACGCCTCCCTCCTCCCTTCGCCCATGTACACGTCCATCGTCGCATTGCCTCTGCTCGGGGCGCTGGGCGCCGGGTTTGGGGGCCGGTTCCTCGGCCGGCGTGGGGCGCCGGTGATCGCTACGGCCGCCGTGGCCGCCACCTTCGCCCTCGCCGTGACGGCGTGGGTGCAGGTGGGTTTGATGGGTCAGCCCGTCCACATCGCCGGCGGCCCCTGGGTTCAATCCAGGGCGTTCGCGGTGAATTGGGGGCTGCTCTTCGATAGCCTCACCGTCACCATGCTGGTGGTGGTCACCGGGGTCTCGGCCCTGGTCCACCTCTACGCCGTGGCCTACATGGCCACCGACCCGCACCTGCCACGGTTTCACGCCTACCTGTCCTTCTTCACCTTCGCCATGGTGGTCCTGGTCACCGGCGACAACCTCCTCCAGCTCTTCCTGGGCTGGGAGGGGGTGGGCGTCGCGTCCTACCTCCTGATCAACTTCTGGTACACCCGGTTGGGGGCCAACAAGGCCGCCCTCAAGGCCATGCTCTGCAACAAGGTCGGGGACTGTGCCCTGGGCTTGGCCATCCTCGGCCTGGTGGACCTGGTGGGCGCCCTGGACTACGCCACCCTCTTCGTGGCCCTGACCCCCGAGGTCCAGGCGGCCACGGTGGAGGTGTTCGGGGTCGAGATGCACGCCCTCTCGTGGATCGCCGCCCTCCTGTTCGGGGGGGCCGTGGGGAAGTCGGCCCAGCTGGGCCTTCACCCCTGGCTCCCCGACGCCATGGAGGGTCCCACGCCCGTGTCGGCCCTGATCCACGCCGCCACCATGGTGACGGCGGGGGTGTTTCTCCTGGCCCGCATGTCGCCCCTGCTGGAGCTCACCCCGGGCGTCCTCGAGGTGATCGCCGTCTGGGGCGCCGCCACGGCCCTGTTCGCGGGGACGGTGGGGGTGGTCCAGAACGACCTCAAGCGGGTCATCGCCTACTCCACCTGTTCCCAGCTGGGGTACATGGTCTTCGCCTGCGGGGTCTCCCAGTACGACCTGGCCATCTTCCACCTGGCCAACCACGCGGCCTTCAAGGCCCTCCTGTTCCTGGGGGCCGGGTCGGTGATCCACGCCGTGGGGGATGAGCAGGACATGCGGAAGTTGGGCGGCCTCCAGGCCCTGCTCCCCTTCACGGCCACGGCCATGGGGATCGGGTCCTTGGCCCTGGTGGGCTTCCCCTTCCTGACGGGGTTCTACTCCAAGGACCCCATCCTCGAGGGCGCCTTCGCCACGGCCACGGCGTCCGGGCGGTTCGCCTGGACCCTGGGGCTCCTGGCCGCCGGGTGCACCGCCTACTACTCGTTCCGCTTGATCCATCTGACCTTCCTCAACCGTCCCAACGCCGCCCGGGCGGCCACCTACGCCGGGGTCCACGAGGCCCCCAGGTTGATGGCGGTGCCCCTGGCGGTGCTGACGGTCTTGAGCGTGGTCCTGGGCTACGTCACCAAGGACATGGCCGCGGGCCAGGGGACGGCCTACTGGGCCGGGGCCCTGGCCATGCACCCGGGGGCGACCTCGGCGTCCTTCGAGATGGAGACCGTGCCCACGGCCCTCAAGCACGCGCCCCTGGCCACGGTGGCGGCCGGCTTCGCCCTGGCGTGGGCCGTGTCCACCGCGAGGGGGATGCGGGCCGGCTGGGCCCTGAAGCGCACGCCCCTGGCCCAGACCCTGTACGCCTTCGGGAACCAGCGGTGGTACTTTGACGGGGTGATCAACACCTTCCTCGCCGCGCCCGTGGTGGCGTGGGGGTACCACGGCACCCTGAAGGCCCTGGACAAGGGCGCCTTCGAGGCGTTTGGGCCCACCGGGATCGTCCGCCTGACCTCCGCCCTCCACCGGGGGGTGGCGCGCTGGCAGACCGGGTCCCTGGCCCACTACACCCTGGCCTTCATCGTGGGCGCGGTGGCGGTCCTGACGGCCGTCGCCGCCACCCTGACCCTGGCGCCCGCGGCGGCGCCCGGGTCCCCCGCGGCCGCCGCCGCGGCCGCCCTCGAGGCCCTCGAGGGCACCCCCGGAGCCGGGGCAGGGGAGACCCTGGAGGCGTGGGCCCACGCGGCCCAGGGGGCTGGCCTGCGCGGGGCGTTGGCGGTCGCCCTCGGCGCCGCCATCGTCTTCGTGGGGGTCCAGCGCGCCTCCCTGGCCGAGGCCGCCGACCAGCAGGCCCAGGCCGACGCGTTGGCCCACGCCTGGGCCCGCGTGGCGCCCGAGCCCCGTCCGGTGGCGGTCTCCCCCCTCTACGCCCTGGCCGCCCGGTGGGGCGCCTGGGCCCGGGGCAGGGTGACGGCCCGCACGCGCCCCCTGGCCGCCGCCGTCCGCGGCGCGGCCGCGCGTTACGGCCTGATCGCGCGGCGTGGCCTGGCTTCGTCCGCACGTCCGACCCCTCGGCCGAGGGGTGAGGACGGCGCTTCCCGTTAATCCGGACCCGCTCCGCCCTCTTACCCCCTCATGCCTACGACGACGACGATGCCCATGACCCACGATGCGACCCTAGCGCGTCCCTGGCTGGCCTCGGTGACCGAGGCCCCCGCGGCCGAGCCCGTCTTCGGGGCGGCGGCGGTGAAGGGGATGTACCCCGAGATCGACGCCCTGACCGACTGGGCGTGGAGGGATTATGCAATTTACGCCGTGATGCACGGGGTGGTGGACCCCCTTCACACCCACCTGCTGGCCCTCGTGGTGTTCCTGCCGGCGGTGGGGGCCCTCGTGGTGGCCCTGCTGCCCTCGCCCGCCGACGACGCGGTGACGCCGCCCGTGGGCGGCGGCCTGTGGACCGTGGACCCGGCCGTGCGCCGGATCCAGGGGGTGGCCATGGCCTTCGCCATGGCCACGGTGGTGGCCGGGGTGCTGCTGTACCTGGCCTTCGACACCGCCACCGACGGGTTCCAGTTCCCCGTGGTGAGCCACTGGGGCACCCCCGAAGCGGGGTGGACCCTGACGGCGTGGCGGGAGGCGAAGGCGTCCCTGCGGGGGCCCGAGGAGGCGGCGGACGCCGTCCGCGCGGCCACCGTGGCCCTCGAGGCCACGGGCGGCCTCGGGGGGGCCGAAGCCCACGCCACGGGGCCCTCGCCCGAGGCCGTGGCCGCGGCCCACGAGTTGCGCCTGCCCGGCGACCCCCGGTGGTGGGACCGCGCGGCCGCCGTGCGCGGCGCCGGCGGCCACGCCGTCATGGGGGTGGACGGGTTGAGCCTGCCCTTCGTGGGGTTGAACGTCCTGCTGCTGCCCATCTGCCTCATGGCCGGGTGGCACGCCGTGGCGCCCCGCCAGCAGAAGCTGTACGCCGTGCTCTTCCTGAGCCTGGCGACCCTGGTGGGGGCGGTGTTCACCCTCCTGGACCTGATCCTGTTCTACGTGGCCTTCGAGGCCGTGCTCCTGCCCATGGTGCTGGTGGTGGGCCGGTTCGGGTCCCGGGCCCGGAAGGTGGCCGCGGCCTACCAGTTCTTCCTGTACACCCTGGCCGGGTCGATCCTGCTGCTCCTGGGGGTGTTGGCGTTGACGGCCTTGGCCGACAGCTCCTCCTACCTGATCGTGCGCCAGCTCCAGCTGACGCCGGCCGAGCAGAAGGTGCTCTTCCTGCTCTTCTTCGCCAGCTTCGCCGTCAAGGTGCCCATGGTGCCCGTGCACCTGTGGCTCCCCGAGGCCCACGCCGAGGCCCCCACGGGGGGGTCGGTGATTCTGGCGGGGGTCCTGCTGAAGATGGGGACCTACGGGTTCCTGCGCTTCAGCTTGCCCCTGTTCCCGGTGGCGGCGGTGTACTTCCAGCCGGCCATCGTGACGGCGTCCCTGGTGGCCGTGGTGTACGCCTCGGCCACCACCCTGCGCCAGACCGACTGGAAGAAGGTGATCGCCTACTCGTCGGTGGCCCACATGGCCTACGGCACCCTGGGCATCTTCGCCTTCACCGCCCAAGGGGTGGAGGGGGCCATGCTGGCCATGGTCAGCCACGGCCTGGTGTCCCCGGGGCTGTTCCTGGTGGTGGGCATGGCCTACGAGCGCACCAAGACCCGGGTCCTCGAGTACTACGGGGGGTTGGCCACGGCCATGCCCGTGGCCACGGCCTTCTTCTTCCTGATGACCCTGGGCACCATGGCGGTGCCGGGGACCTCGGGGTTCCCCGGGGAGTTCCTGGTGCTCCAAGGGGTGTACGCCGACCACCGCGCCGCCGCGGTGGTGGCCGTCCTGGGCACGTTCCTGGGCACGGCCTACAGCCTGTGGCTCTACAACCGGGTGGCCTACGGCCACCTCAAAGCCACGTTGACCCACGCCATGGACCTCTCCTCCCGGGAGTTCACCATGGTGGGCACCCTGGCCGTGGGGGTGATTTGGCTCGGGGTCTACCCTGAGCCCCTGCTGGAGGTGATCCACGCCTCGGCCTACGGCCTGGTGGAGGACTTCCACCACCGCACGGCCCTGGCCGCGTCCCACGCCCTCGAAGGGGGCGCGGGAGGCGCGGGAGGCGCGGGGGCGGGGGGGTACCCCGGGGCCTACGCGCCCCGGGTGACCGAGGCCATGGCCCACGTCCTGGGGTACGGGCCGGCGGAGCCGGCGCCGTTGACCTTGGGTGAGGTGGTGGCCGAGGCCCAGGAGGCGGGCGCGGACCCGGTGGAGGCGCTCCACGGGGCCATGGCGGCCAAGATCACGGCGGCGAAGGTGGCCATGGTGACCGGCGGGCGGGAGCCCCTGGCGCCGGGGTACGCCTACGCCGTGGTGGGCAGGGCCGTGGACGCCCAGGGCGGCCTGCGGGAGGTCACCATGGCCTTTCCCACGGCCGAGGCGGCGGCGGCGGTGGCCGACGCCCACCGCGAGGCCTGGGAGGCGCGCGCCGCCCGGGTCGCCGAGGCCCAGGCGGAGTTCCTGCGCCAGCCCGTGGACCCGACCCGGTGGCGGGAATGGATTCCCAAGTCCCTGACCGAGCTGCTGGTGAACGATCTGCGGGCCGAGCAGGCCCAGCGGGCGGCCTCCCTGGGAGGCCACCCCGGCCTGGCGGCCGACGTCCACCCCGCCGCCCGCGCCGCCTACGCGGCCCAGGCGGCCCAGGACGCCGCCGCCCAGGACGCCGCGTCCCTCCCCGGCCGCACGTCCTGGGCCTCGGGCCTGTGGACGTTCGGGGCCGGACGGTCCGCCTAACCCCCGCCCCCTGACGCCATGACCCGCGAGACGATGCTTTACGCGAGGCAGGGGCTGGGGAGGGTGATTCCGTCGGCCCACGAGGCGAGGACCGTGGCGGCGTACTTTGCGGGGGACCTCCAGGCGTCGTTGCCGGAGGTGTACCTGGCCGTGGTGTCGTTGATGCTGGTGACCTACGCCGTGGCCTGGCCCAAGGAGGTGAAGGCCGAGGTCTTCCCCGTGGTCAACGCGGCGGCGGTGGTGGCCCTGGTGATCGCGGCCGTCCTCTGCCTGGTGGGGCCCGTGGGGCCCCTGGCGGCCGAGGCGGGGACCGTGGCGAGGGCGAGGGCGGCGACGGCGTGGCACGGCAGGATGAGGGTGGACGCCTTCACCCAGACGTGGAAAGCCATGATCGTCCTGGCGGCGGCCGGGGTCCTGGCCTCGGCGTCGAGGTACGTGGCGAGCCAGGGCATGGCGCGGTACGAGTTCACCTGGCTGGTGCTCTGGGCGACCCTGGGGTCCATGCTGGTGGTCTCGGCCGCCGATTTCCTGGCGTTCTACGTGGCCTTGGAGTGCGGGGCCCTGGCGAGCTACATCCTGGTGGCCTCGCGCACCGAGGAGGAGGCGTCCACCCAAGCCGGGTTGACCTACTTCATCCTCGGGGCCCTGGCCTCGGGCTTGATGCTCCTGGGCATCGCCCTGCTCTACCACGCCACGGGCACCACGACCCTGGCGGCCCTCCACGTCCACGCCCAGGCGTGGGCCATGGCGCCTTCGGCCCTGGACGGGACCGCCGACGCCGCGCGCGCGTCCACCGCCACGGTGCTCGCCCTCGGGTGGGTGCTGGTGGGGGTGGGGGTGGCGTGGAAGGTGGGGGCGGCGCCGTTCCACCAGTGGGTGCCCGCCGTCTACGGCGGGGCGCCCCGGCCGGTGATCGCCCTGATCGGGACCGTGCCCAAGCTGGGGATGCTGGGCTTCCTCGGGCGCATGGTGCCCGAGGCCTTCGCCACCCTGGGGTCCGGGGCCGGGGCGTTCGGGACCTTCGGGCCCGACGCCGTGGCGGCCTTGGCCGTGGCGTCCCTGGCCGTGGGCACCTTCGGGGCCCTCCAGGAACGGCGCCTCCTGGCCCTGCTGGCCTACTCGGCCGTGGCCCACATGGGCTACCTGGGGCTGGCGTTGGCGGTGAACACGGCGGCCGGGACCGCGGCCCTGACGGTGTACGGCCTGGCCTACGTGGCCGCCACCGTGGGGGCCATGGCCCTGGTGACCAACCTGAGGGTGATCTGGACCAACCGGGTGGGCCACGCGTACCTGGCCCATCACGTGACGGTCCACGACCTCCAGGGCTTGTACTGGCGCCACCCCGGCGCGGCCATGGCCCTGGCGACCTTCTTCTTCTCCATGGCGGGCATCCCGCCCTTGGCCGGGTTCCTGGCCAAGATGAACGTGTTCCTGGCCTTGGTGGAGGCGGAGGCCTACGGGTTGGCGGCGGTGGGGGCGTCCATGTCGGTGGTGGCGGCGTACTACTACCTGCGGGTGGTGGGGACCGCCCTCTTCCTGGCGCCCGACGCCGACGTTCAGCCCGACGGGTCCCTGCGGCCCTCGGCCTCGTTCCGGGCCATGGTGCCCGAATTTGAGGCCGAGGACAACCCGAGGTTCTCGGACATCTACAGCCCCCGGGTCCGCCGCGAGGACGGCGGGCTGAACCGGGGGGCCCAGGGGGTGGTGGCCGTCTGCTTGGTCATCACCGTGGCCTTGATGGCCTTCCCCGACGCCTTCGTGGCCTGGGCCGACGTGGCCGCCCACGCCACCCTGCCCGACGCGCCCCTGGTGGGCGGGTTCGGCGCCGAGGCGGACCCTCGGGGGGCGCTGCAGGCGGCCCCCTTGGCCCCGGACGCCGAGGCGGCCCGGGGCATGCTGCCCCGCGCCATGGCCCCCACGGGGCCGGAGGCCCTGGACCTTTCCGGGGCCGGGAACGGGGGGACCCAGGGCGCGACGATGAACGGCCAGGGGGCCACGGAGTCAGCCTCGGCGCCGGCCCCGGCCCCTGAGCGGGGGGCCGCAGGCGCCCGGGGGTGGCGGCGGATGCTGCCGTTTGGCCGGGGTGCGTAACGAATGGTTCGGGGCGGCCGTCCCGCGCCCCTCCGGGGGGCGCGGGGGTTCGCCCGTTTCTTGCGGTGCCCATGCCCTGCAGCCTCGCCTCCAGCCATGACCGTGTACGCTCCGATTCTGGTGCAGTTGGCGTTCTCCTTGGGGTTGGCGTTGATCGTGTTGGGGTTGTCCCTGACCGTCGGGACCCAGAAGGTGGATCCGGAGAAGGTGTCGGCCTACGAGTGTGGGTTCGACCCGTTCGGGGCGGCGCGGCAGCCGTTCGACGTCCGGTTCTACCTGGTGGCGATCCTGTTCATCGTCTTTGATCTGGAGGTCACCTTCCTCTTCCCCTGGGCGTGTGTCCTGGGGGACGTGGGCATGGCGGGCTTCCTGAGCATGGCCGTGTTCCTGGGGATCCTGACCCTGGGCTTCGTGTACGAGTTCCGCCAGGGCGCCCTCGACTGGGAGTAACCCTCCCCGTCCCGGGCCCCTGGGCCCCGGGCCGGCCCGCCCCGGGCCCCGCGCGCCTCGGGCCCGCCGGGTCCGACGGCGCCGACGGGGCCGGGGGCGGGCGCGGGCCGGG
>Ga0255771_1002778_pt1 | contig 17083 bp, 5 predicted proteins | sample 011ome_19_FD_179969 | JGI IMG/M metagenome (GOLD analysis project Ga0255771, IMG submission 179969) | Coastal salt marsh microbial communities from the Groves Creek Marsh, Skidaway Island, Georgia - 011510BT metaG (version 2) | ecosystem: Environmental > Aquatic > Marine > Intertidal zone > Salt...
GGAAACGTGGTCAGCGCGGGCGCAAAAGTCGAGTACGTCACGAGGCCACGACGGATGAAATCATTGCTCAACTTGAAGCTGTGCAAAAAAGAAAGGAGAACGACCCTGAACGCAAGAAGCGCGCTATTGACGCTCTTAACCGTCGTTTGAAGTACGTTAAAAAACTGCAACGCAAGATGGAGCGCGGCGAACTTCTGAAGTATACGTTCACCGTTACAAACTTGATGGACGTAATCAAGGCGTTGTTCCACCAAAAAAAAAGCAAACAAGGATGTCCACAGGGCCCATCGCGGCCAAACCTCGAACCCATCATCGACGAAGCTTGGCCGGAACTACTGGAGTACGAAAAACAAAGCGTCCGTGCAGGCGCTCTCCCACGCAAGCGCGGCGCGCGCTCACAAGCCGGGGCGGCGGGTGACAACAGTGAGAGCGAGAGCGAGAGCGACGACGACAGCGACGGTGAGGATGGTGACGACGATGACGCCGCGCACGACGAAGAACCGCAAGCGCGAATCACTTCTGGCAACGTTATGCATTCCCCGAACAATCTCAAGTCACGCTCTCATGCGCCAGCGGCTGCAAAGGTTCGAACAGATGTGCAGCGCTCAAAGCGCGCCAGGGAGAAAGATTCAGAATTGCGTGAACAAACAAAGCGCACCGAGAAGCGACGTAAATCAACTCGGTGCTTGGCCGGGACGAGTACTGACTCTGAAAAGAATACTGAGAACGTGTTTCGAGAGCGTACGGCCCGTCGGGCCACCGCTACGGGCGTTCGCCATGTGAAACTTCAGGCGGCGCCGTCGCAAGCAAACAGTGCTGGTGATGACATCTTTGGATGCGCGAGCTGCCGCGGACGTCTGACTGGATGCAATCGTTGCTACAAATTCCACGCCGATGGTAAGGAAAAAATGGGAATCAGCGCGTGCGGTTACCCTACGTGGGGATTCCCGCACGCGTAGCTGACGGCGCGGAAACACGACCCCTCAAAATCCATGAAATAATCAACCAAAATGAACCCGTGCTTTAAGCGCGTCCACCGACGCGAGCGACGCATCTCAGGCCTCGCAGCGCGAACCCGACGTAGTAAACATAAACATTAATAAGTATCGAACGTCATTCCTTTTGAATACTGCAGCGTTCGCCTCCGCAGCGTCCGCAACATCGCCCGTGTCGATTCGACGTCGACAAAGAAAACATTATTCCTGATCGAATGCGATCCTAAATGCGCGAAGAGGCGTCGTGAGCGCGCTACAAGGCGTCGCCAAAGTTAGGTGTTACATTTTTCGACCCTTTATTAGGACTTATACGGTACATGCAGGTGACAAACAAAGTACCAACGAAAAATTCACTCGCTATTCTTGGAATTTTACACTCAACTTCACTCCTCGACGCGCGTGCGGCAATCGGCGACGAACAGACGTGCGTGACGCGACGTGTGATGAAGACCTCAGTTCCGCCCGTGATCGTCGACGACGCCACCGCTACCGTCGACGGCACAGCTACCGTCGATGCCGAGGATGACGCACGTGACGATTGGCCTCGCGCGACATCCAGTCAAAGTGGCGACAATTGGACGCGATGGATTTACTCACGCGTTGCGCATCACGTGTTCATTGACTGTGATAGTCCACGCCGCGCGAGTCGTCTCGGTGAAACAGACTCCCGAGTCGCGCTGTCAGTGATCGAGGTTCGTATTGAAAAACACCGTTCACTACGGTGTCGCGGTGCTCGGTTTGACTCACCATTGCGTGTTTTATATTGATGTGGTGCGCTTACTTAGGAACATGTGGGTATGATGGATGATTTTTTCGACGGCGTTGTACATGATTCACGTGTTATGTTTGCATACACGCGTGGCGATGGGTTTATTCATCTCGCGTCAAGCTTGCCAGTCAACACTGGCGGACGCGTTTCCGCGCTCTTTCGCATGCCTGAGAGCCTCCAAGCGTCAATGTTCCGCGAGCGTGTAATTTCACATCGCCAATCTTTTGGAAACGACGTGGCTGTCGTCCACATGGGCTCGAGTTCAACGTCGCTACACACATTACAGCAATTCATGGGAGGTTTGTACTCTTCTGTCGTCCAGCGTGAATCAAAGCGTAACAGCGATGGCTCGATTGATATCATCGCGCATACGCACGCGTTCATGTCCAAGCTCGTCGATGCGTCAAATACAACGCGCACAGTTTTATATGTTCCAGATGAACACACAGGTGCGCATATCGAAGCCATCGTGACGAATTGGGCTCGACAAATTCGACAGGCTTCGACACTCCGTGTCGACGAAAGCCAAAATTCCGGCTTGTCATATTTTCTGTGGTATTGGCGCGAGCGCGAAGCAAACTTATGCGAACTTCAAGCACAATTATCAAGTTTAAATGTGCGAACGATTTTGGTGAAACTCAGAGCGCAGAAAAACGCCAATTATTTATGCGACGAGTGCGCAACGTATGAAAAGCTCATTGATTATTCTGTAGTCGTCGCGAAACAAACGAATTCTATGATTGCCCGCGTTCAATCGATTTGTGAGACACTCAATGCCAGCTGTTTAGAGAATATCGAGAAAGTTTTCCCTCAGCTCGCTGACGATATGAATCTCGCATGGGCGGAGGTGGTGAATACGGCGGACGACGACGGATACGCCGACGCGCTGAGCGAACAATATTTGTTGTTGATGAAGAGTGTGGCGAACGAAATTATGTCCATGTGTAGAGCTGAGCTCAAGTTGGAAAACATTTTGCACAAGGAGAGCGTCTCGGATGAAGCGTATGAAACCGCAGTATCCATCTTGCGTCGCGCAGCTACCGTTGGTGAAAATTGGAAAATCACGTACTTTGAACGCTCATCCGGTGCGAGTGCAGCGCATCTCGAAGGGGTGTCGACAATGTTTTCACACATTGATGCTTTTACTCATCGATGCAAAGATCTACTTGAAATATGCGGCGCTCAAGATCAGTTTGCTCCTACGCACGGGCGCGCATTTCCCAGCAGTGAGGGAATTGTGAGGTATGATTTCGATCGCAGCTTGCGCGTCATTCGCAAGGCTTTCGTAACCGTCGCCATTGATGGTTTGAACGACGCCATTCGCTACGACATTTTAGATGTGTCAATGATGTCCTGGCATGAAGACTTTGCAACGTTTAAAAGTCGAGTACGAATGCTTGAAGTTAAATTATGCGCATTTGTTACTGAGGCATTTGACAGCGCTCCTGATTTGACTTCTAGAGTTGAGCTTTTACAATTGCTGTTTGCGAACATTGCTCGCCGCGACGCCATAAAGCGCGCCGTCGAGACGCACGCTTCGCACACATACTCGATGTTTGCCGACGAGCTCCATGAAGTGAAACGGCATTTTGACGTAAACAGACAGAATCCACCAATTCAAAGCGAGCATTCTCATGCATTCGGTGCGGTTCATTGGGCATCAAAACTGTTATCGAGGCTGGAAAATGACTTTGCGGTTCTTCGCGGCGCGTTTGCAGATGGCGAGCTGCCACATTTACCGGAAATTTTCGAGTTGCATTCTGTATATGACATGACAGTGCCACAGATTGAGTCATTCATAAACGAAAAGTATCAAGATTGGATCAGTACAATGTCGAAAATGGACGTTAGCGATCGATTGGAAACAAACTTGCTTGAAATCAATGATGACGGATTTTACGACGTATCGTACGCCGCCGACGTTGAAACGGCATGCCAGGACGCGCGCGGTTTCGTATCCATGGCTCGAGAAGTTCCAGATCACGTACGTAATATCGCTTTTGGGAGTATAAATACAACGCACGGTGAATTGCGAGGGAGATTACTTGAGCTCGTCGACAGGCACAACGTGCTCTTGCGAGGGATGCACTCCGATACGCACGTAAGCAAAATATTTGCCCGTAACGTTGAGATACTATCGAGTCTTTTCAGGAGCGCGGCGGTCACGCTGAGTTGGAATTCTCCATACAAGATTATAGACGAGTTTTATGAAGAAGCTGATAATTTTTGTTCATTTTTGGCTGAAAATGTTGATCATTTTAAAGAGGCGCGGAAGGCTCTCGACGCCGCGTTGGATGAATTTTCCAATTTATCTGCACGACGAGAAAGTGATGACGCGAGCAACGCAAATGAGTTTGCGACAGAGTATGAGCGCTGTACGGAAGTGCTCCGGCACGAATGCTTGAGTGCACGTGAAATTGTGAACAATACACTTTCAAAGCAAAGGACAATCATCGGCGACGTCGACGTAAATGAGTCGTCGTCGACTTGGAATGACTATGTGCAAGATATCGAAAGTCTTGTCTCGCGTGCAATGCGCAAGATTTTGCTTCGATCGTTGAGTCATATGCACTCTACCTTAGGCCAGCAGGAGGCACGCGACGTTCCTCAGAAGCCTCTCTTAATTGTGACTATGGATCTTTCACGATGTAGCAGTCGCACAGTGGAAATGACGCCGGCACCGTCGGACATTTATGAACTATTGAATGGGACTTTTGAAAAGGTGCTTGATGTATTCAGGTGTATGCCAGCGGGCGCGGTAGTTCTTCGAGATAATAGCGAGATTATCACTAAAGTTAGGGAGAGCGTTATGAAGAACGCAACCAGCGTCATCGATGAGCTACTTGGTTGTGCAAAGATTTGGACTGATCGCTATCATCACTTATGGTGTCCTAGTGAAGTCGATATGAGTGACAGTTGCATTATCGGGCACGAGATTCGCCGCTTTCAAGAGTCTATCGAAGAAGTGAAGAGCGAGGAGAACACGCACGTGGTTGGTTTTTTGCGCGTTGAATGCGGTCATCTAAAACAAAGCCTGATTGCATTATCGCAACAGTACATCGACAATATGGTAAACTCGCTACAGTCGAAAGCAGTCGTTGAAGTCGAGGATGTATTGCAGTATTTCGAAAAGAGCATCCAGCGTTTTGGTGGCTCGCCGGTTGATATTGATGAGCTCGTTACTCGTTGCGCTGACTTGAAACGCGCGCAGAGCAATGTTGAATCGATTGCGCTCACTTTCGATAAACCTCGCCAGAGTTATGAAATCTTGAACAAGTTCATTGACGTACCAATCGATCAATCTGATCGTCTAGAGGCAATTGAAGACCGTTTCGTCAGCTTTAAAGAATCATTGACTCAAATAGAATCTGAGTTGCGAGACGTGAAAGATGTGTTCAAGAGTGAATTGCAGGCGTCGATTGTAGAGCTTGAGAGAGATACACGTGAATATACAGGCAAATTTGAAAGGTTAGCGCCGCTACATGTGCACCCGGCTTGCACTCGAGATGCTTGCGACAAGGCGTTGGCGTATATTAGTTTAGTTGACGAGGAGCTCGAGGTGTTTGACCGTCGACAAGGAGTAATCACAAATGGCTTGGTTGTGTTTGAGCAGTTATCGAAACCAGTACTCACAGAATTAAATGATATCGTGCACGACTTGGAGTACCTCAAGTCTGTGTGGGGCATCGTGAGCGATTGGATTACTATGTATGAAGGATGGAAAGACGGGAAGTTTGAAGACCTTAACGTCGCATCCATGGAGACGCACGCAACAGTACTGTATAAGCAAATCACTAAACTAGGGCGTGGAAGGATCAAGAGTTGGGGAACGTGGGTCAGTTTGAAAGAGACAGTGGATTCGTTTAAGCGGATAATGCCTCTCATCATTGACATGCGAAATCCAGCGGTGCGGCCGAGACATTGGGAGCTGGTGATGAATGAATGCGGACAACGTTTTGATCCAACGAGCGATGAATTTACACTGGATAAAGTTGTTGAGCTAGGACTTGATAACTACGCGGAAAACATCTCAGAAATTAGTAATGATGCAACGAAAGAACTTTCCGTTGAAAACACTCTACGCAATATTGCAAATTCTTGGGTGGATTTGACTTTAGACACGGGTCCCTTCAAAGACGGCCGCGAAGACATCATCAAGCTAAGAAGCGCAGAGGAGATATTTACATGCTTGGAAGATCAAACCGTAACATTGAGTACTTTGAAAGCGAGTAAGTTCTTTGCAGTTTTCGAGCATACGATTATTGTTTGGGAAAAGGCGCTGACATCGGTCAACGATGTCATAGAAGTGATTCTTAAAGTTCAGCTGGCGTGGATGTATTTGGAGAATATATTTGTCGGCAGCGAAGACATCGCTCGACAACTTCCCAGTGAAACCGAAATATTCAATAACATCAACACGCGATTCATCAAGGTGATGCAAAAGATGCACGCTACGCGCAATGTTTTAATGGCGTGCGCATCGATGCGCGCGCCAGATATTAGCGGCGACCCGGACACTACTTTGCTGACTCAGCTCACGGAAATGGACAGCGAACTCGAGCTCATTCAAAAGTCGCTCGATGACTATCTCGAATCTAAACGGCAAATATTTCCACGGTTTTACTTTTTGAGCAATGATGATTTGTTACAAATTCTCGGGCAAGCGAAGGAACCAGAAAACATTCAGCCACATTTGAAGGGCATGTTTGAAGGCATCAAGCGATTAGAAATGCACGCTCCCGACCCATTAATTGGTAGGCGCCATTGCGAATCGGTCGCGATGTGCTCGCCTGATGGAGAAATTATCCCTTTTGACACCCCTATCCGAACTGAAGGACGCCCAGAAGACTGGTTGAATACAGTTGAGGCTGCCATGTACTCGGCGACACGAGCGCACCTCGCTAGTACATTTGAACAATGTCGATCGAAAGGAGTAAAAAAGGATAAATGGGTTAAAGATAATCCAGGTCAAATGCTTATTACTGCCGGGTGCATTTCGTGGACCATGGAGTGCGAGCGTGCTTTGAGAGACCCAGACAACGTCAAAGAGGCGCTCAAGAAGTTGCGACGCAAATGGATTCAATATCTGAACAAACTTGTAGAACTAACGCGTACGTCACTGGATAAAGTTACACGAAAGAAAGTCACGGCACTAATAACTATTGAAGTTCACGCGAGAGACGCGATCGAGAAACTTATCAAGAATAAATGTTCATCACCGAGTGATTTTGAATGGGTTTCGCAGTTGCGATTTTACTGGGATCGTGAGACTAGACACTGTACAGTCAAGCAAGTACTGAGTGTTTTCGATTATGGATATGAATATCAGGGTAATAATGGCCGTCTCGTGGTAACACCACTCACTGATCGTTGCTACATGACTTTAGGCGCCGCTATGTTTACGCGCCGCGGAGGCAATCCTTTAGGACCCGCCGGTACTGGTAAGACAGAGACTGTGAAAGATTTCGGTAAAGCGTTGGCTCGTTACGTCATCGTGTTTAACTGCTCAGATGGTGTTGATTACAAAATGACGGGTAAGATGTTTAGTGGTTTAGCTCAAACTGGTGCTTGGGCTTGCTTGGATGAATTCAACCGTATTACTGTGGAAGTGTTGTCCGTCGTTGCGACGCAGATAAGTGTTGTCATGGCTGCTGTTAAGCAAAATCTCAAGTCATTTGATTTTGAGGGACAGCATATTCGCTTAATCCCATCGTGTGGTGTTTTTGTCACCATGAATCCGGGCTACGCTGGACGCGCCGAGCTTCCTGATAATTTGAAAGCCATCGTAAGACCGGTAAGCATGATGGTGCCTGATTTCTGTTTGATTGCAGAAATCATGATGTTTAGCGAAGGTTTTACAAACGCGAAGCCGTTGGCAAAGAAAATGGTTGCAATCATGGAGTTGAGTCAACAGCAGCTAAGTAAGCAAGATCACTATGATTACACACTGCGCTCTTTCATCATACCAATCTCACGTGCAGCTGGGACGATGAAGCGGGAGGCACCCGAGACGGATGAGCAACTCATTCTCTTCAACGCTATGCGTGATTTGATTATCCCGAAATTGGTATACATAGATATACCTCTCTTCAAAGCGCTCTTATCGGATTTATTTCCCGACGTCAACGCACCTCAAGAGGATTCAGCTATTCTTAGAGATGCACTAATAGAGGAGTGCAAGTTGAACAATTTGCAAGCCGTCGATGCGTGGATATCAAAAATTATTCAAATATTCGATTGCAAGTGTGCTCGCCACGGAAATATGATTGTGGGCAAGACTGGATCGGGAAAGACGCGAGCATGGGAGATTTTGATTAAAGCCATGGCACGCTTGAAGCGTACTCAACACGGTCAAAATGAACAATTTCAAAACGTCGAGGTGTACCCTATCAACCCACTTGCACTTTCAAACGACGAGCTTTATGGATCGTTTGACGAAGCCACGCACGAATGGAGAGATGGAGTACTAGCCAAAATTATGCGTAACGTGTGCAAAGATGATTCTGCAAATCAAAAGTGGATTTTGATGGATGGTCCAGTGGATACGCTTTGGATTGAAAGCATGAATACGTTACTCGATGACAACAAGCTGTTGACCTTGCTCTCCGGTGAGCGCATCATGATGTCGCCACAGGTGTCGATATTGTTTGAAGTAGAAGATCTATCTCAAGCTTCGCCAGCGACCGTTTCGCGCGCCGGAATGATTTACTTCAATGTAGAAGACCTTGGCTGGCGTCCATTTGTGCAGAGTTGGTTGGAGACTCGCCGAGAACATGGTAGCGCAGAAGTGCTGGACGCAGCGTTAAGAAAATGCGTTGACAAGTACATCGGTGACACTTTGGATTTCCGTCGATCAAAGTGCACTGAACTCGTGCCCACGGATGATTTAGCATCGGTCAGACAACTCACAACGCTGTTTGACGCCCACGACATCGCGGTCGACATAGATGATGAGACTGATGTCATCAAGCACGACGTTGAATCCACTTTTGTGTTTTGTCTTATTTGGTCTATAGGAGGATCTATCGATCACGCGAGTCGCTTGCGGTTTGATAACTTTTTGCACCGCGTTGTGCCTTTGAAGATGTTCCCGCACACGCCTGCGGTGGCAACGACAGATGAGACAGTGTTTGACTTTTTCTACGACGCTGCGCGCCATGTGTTTGTACCTTGGGTGCAAAAAGTTCCGACTTATAGGCTGCCGCAGGGGGGTGTACCATTCTTTAAGATCATGATACCGACTGTCGATTCAGTACGAACAAAGCATTTGATAATGTTGCTGCTCAAGTCGGGTATGAATACATTGCTTGTCGGCAACGTCGGAGTTGGAAAATCGATGGTGATCGATTCGTGTTTAGAAGATTTGCCCGACGATTATATCGGTAGTAGAATCACTTTCAGTGCGCAGACGAGCTCGAATTCCCTGCAAGATACGATCGAAGGCAAGCTAGAAAAGCGCTCAAAAGGTGTTCTCGCTCCACCAGGTGGCCGTAAACTCATCCTCGCTATTGACGACTTGAACATGCCTAAGAAGAGTGAGTTTGGTTTTATCGCGCCTTTGGAGTTGTTGAAGCTTTGGAACGATAATGGATTTTGGTACGATCGTGCAAAGCAAGAACGGACGCACATCAATGATATGAGACTTTTAGCAGCCATGGCGCCTCCAGGCGGTGGCCGAAATCAGTTTTCCCAGCGCATCATGTCCATTTTCGCAGTGTTAAATATGGCGGACCCATCAGATGCTCAACTTGAACGGATTTATGGTACCATCATAGGAGAGCTGCAAGGCGGATTCGACCAGTCCGTGGTGAGCATAGGTGGTACCATCGTTAAGGCATCAGTTAGCGTGTACAATGCGCTCGTACGAGAACTGTTGCCAACACCAGCAAAAAGTCACTATCTATTCAACACGAGGGATCTTGCAAAAGTAATTCAGGGAGTGACTAGAGCGACAAAACAATTTTATGACTCCAGAGAGTCAATCTTACAACTGTGGGTTCATGAGAATTTACGTGTGTTTGGTGATAGACTGTGGGACGCAAACGATGCGCGCTGGTTGAAGCAGCAAATAGACACCAACATGCGTATCGCTCTTGGTACATCTTGGAATGATTTGTTTAAACCCGTGTTGTCAAAAGATAACGTACATGCAGTGCGTATCATTGAAAATGAGGATTTCTACGAGTGTCAACCATTCGTGTCGTTCATGCGTCAAGGCGTTGACGTAGTGCCATACGAGGCTGCCGTTGATGCGTCTGCGCTCAAGGAATTTCTTGACGAAAAGCTAGAAGATTATGGATTGGAACCTGGAAATGCGCCCATGGATTTGGTGCTATTCGATGATGCAATAATGCATGTGTGCCGCATTCATCGTATTTTAACGCAGCCTCGCGGGCATGCGATGTTAGTTGGTGTCGGCGGGAGTGGACGTAAATCGCTCGCAAGGCTCGCGGCGTACGTGGCAGAAATGAAATGTTTCAGTATAGAGATCACAAAGAACTATAAACACGTTGAATTTCGAGAAGACTTGAAAACCTTGTATAGACAAGCGGGTGTGGCGGGTAAGCCTACGGTTTTCGTCCTCGACGACACGCAAATTGTCCAGGAGACATTTCTTGAAGATGTGAACAACGCGCTCACGTCAGGCGAAATCCCCGGATTATTCGGCAAGGATGACATGAGTAGTGTATGCGAAGACATGCGACGTATTGCTAAGACAGAAGGTGTTCGAGCTGTGACACATGAAGAATTGTTTGCTTTCTTCATGCAACGAGTTATGCAAAATTTGCACATCGTACTGTGTATGTCACCCGTCGGCGACGCTTTTCGCGAGCGTACGAGAATGTTTCCTGGTCTCGTGAACTGTTGCACTATAAATTGGTTTAATGATTGGCCAGTAGACGCTCTTAAAGAAGTCGCAGCTAGAAAACTTCAACATAGCGACATAGATGCCCTCGTGAAGGACAACTTATGTGAAATTTTTGGAAAAATCCACGCTTCAACGGTGAAAACGGCCGCGGTCATGCTCAAGACAATCAAGCGAAAGATGTACGTAACACCGACGAATTACATTGAATTTTTGAGTTTTTACAAAAAGTTGATGGTGGAAAAGAAACGCGAGTTTGACGCGAAAGTTTCGAAGCTTCGTGGAGGTCTGACTAAACTTGCCGAAACTGAAATCCAAGTACGCGACATGCAAAGCGTGTGCAAAGACAAAGCTATCGTCGTTGCGGAGGCGAAACGAGATTGCGAAGAACTTTTAAAAATCATCATTCAAGATAAGCGCGCTGCAGATGAGCAAAGTATGAAAGTCAGCGCAGAAGCTGAGCGCATCGAAGCAGAGGCAGGAAAAGCGAACATCATCGCCGAGGAATGTCAACTCAAGCTAGACGAAGCCATGCCTGCATTACAAGCTGCGGAAGCCGCGCTGAACGTGTTGACAAAGAAGGATCTCGGAGAGTTAAAATCGTATGTGAAGCCGCCGACGCTGGTTGAGTTATGCTTGAAAGGTGTTCTAACCGTGCTCAAGCGGCCAACGACATGGGAAGAAGCAAAGAAACAGCTCGGTGATTCGGCATTCTTGGATCGCTTGCTCAACTTTGACAAGGAAAATTTGGTAGATAACTTACTGAGCAAGATTTCAAAGTTCATCAACAATCCAGACTATCAGCCTGATGTGATTGGCAAGGTTTCGAACGCGGCAAAGGGTTTGTGCCAGTGGGTACACGCGATGTTCTCCTATGGCAACGTTGCGAAGGAGATTGCGCCAAAGCGAATGATGCTCAAGCAGGCCCAGGACGAATTAAAGCAAAAACAAGATGCACTTACGATAACGCAAACTGATTTGGCCGAAGTTCTAGCGAAGGTTCAAGCGCTCAAGGAAAAGTACGAAAAGTCTGCATCGAATAAAAGCGCGCTGGAGAGCGAGCTCGCAGATTTGGAGCTCAAGCTCGAGCGAGCCGAGGCACTCGTGGATGGCTTGTCTGGGGAGAAAAAGCGATGGTTAGATTCAATCGAAATTATAGATGACCAGACGAGGTGTTTACCTGGTGATGTGTGCATCGCTGCCGCTTTTATGAGCTACTGTGGTGCGTTTCCCAGTGAATATCGCAAGACGCTCGTGAGCGATTGGATTCCAATGTTGACATGCGCACAAGTACCGTGCACTGCCGATTTCGACTTTGCATCATTCTTATCGAACCCGTCCGACGTTAGAGATTGGAACATTCAAGGATTACCATCTGACTCATTTAGTACGGAGAATGGAGTGATTGTCACGCGCGGTAATCGTTGGCCATTGCTCGTGGACCCGCAAGGACAAGGAAATAAGTGGATCAAATCAATGGAGATGACCAATGGATTGATTGTGACTACGCTTTTTGCGCCTGATATGGTACGTCAGATAGAGCATGCCATTCAATTCGGTATTCCAGTGCTAGTTCAAGATGTCAAAGAAACAATTGATCCAATTTTGGAAAACGTAGTGGCGAAACAGTTTGTGAAAAAGGGTGGAGCAATTACGGTAAAGCTTGGAGATAAGGACTTGGATTATTCGCCGAACTTCAGACTTTATTTCACTTCAAAGCTCATGAACCCGCATTATACGCCAGAGGTGAGCACGAAGCTGGCTGTGATCAATTTCACCGTGAAGGAGCAAGGCCTGAATGCGCAACTTAGAGATTTAGTTGTTCGACGCGAGAGACCAGAATTAGCAACGCAGAAGAATGAGCTTGTTGTCAAGGTGGCTAGAGGCAAAAGACGATTAAATGAACTAGAAGATCTGATTTTGGATTTACTAAGCAAAGCGTCTGGATCGCTTCTGGACAATATTGAATTGATTGACTCTTTGACACGCTCGAAGAACACGAGCGAAGAAGTTACGGCAAGTTTGAAGGTTGCCGAAACTACTGGGGTTGAAATTGAGCGTGCCTCCGCCGCATATGCTTCCGTGGCCACGCGCGCGACTATATTGTACTTTACGCTGTACAGCCTCGCCGATGTCGATCCAATGTATCAATTTAGTCTAGATTCATACACGGCGTTGTTTGACAGCTCCATTACAAAATCAAAACGCAATGCCAATACTTCTGCGGATGGCGTCGACGTTGACGAACGCTTAGCTGTTTTGAATGAGTATCATACGTATGCTGTGTATCGTTATACATCTCGTGGGTTATTTGAATCACATAAGCTTCTCTTGAGTCTGCAGATGTGCATACGTATTCAAGCAGAGCAAGACGGTGTTGACGCGCGAGAATGGGAATTCTTTGTACGCGGCGATGGTGGAGCAAGCGCGCGGGTACCGACGAATGAACTTGAAAGAAGCGTAAAAGTATCTCAATGGTTAAAGCCCGAGTTGTGGTCAAAGGTTGTCCAGTTATCTCAGACTTTTAAAGACGTGTTCGGAGCCACTCTGATTCAGTCTATCAACGAGGCTCATGTCGGCGAGTGGGAAACGTGGTTCCGGCATCCCAAACCTGAGACGCAAGCACTTCCAGGACACTGGAGCGAAACTCTGAGTGATCTGCAGCGATTGTTACTACTGCGTTCTATTCGCCTTGACCGTATCGAAAGCGCCATTCGGCTTTACGTGAGCGAGAAACTGGGTGCAAGATTTGTGGACCCGCCAGTGTTGGATTTGAATCAAGTGTACTTGGATTCGACAAGCACAGCGCCTTGCATTTTCGTTCTTAGCGCCGGCGTCGATCCTGTTGCGAATCTAAAACAGCTAGCAGTAAATAAGGGAATGAGCGACAAGCTTTTCACTGTAGCACTTGGACAGGGACAAGCTTCGGTAGCGACAGAGTTGATTACTCGAGGCCGCAAGGAAGGCCATTGGGTATTTCTGGCGAATTGCCACTTGATGATATCTTGGTTACCCGAGCTCCAATGCATCATAGAGAACTTTGAAAATGACCCACCGCACGAGAATTTCAGATTGTGGTTGTCATCAAATCCTACACCTGCTTTTCCATTGGCGATTTTACAGCGAGGCTTGAAGATGACGACGGAACCGCCGAAAGGACTGCGCGCCAATCTTGCGCGATTGTATACCACGTGCGTTTCGGACGAGTCTTTTGCGCAGTGTTCAAGCAAAAACAAGTATGGACGACTATTGTTTGCGTTGTCGTTTTTCCACGCATTGTTGCTCGAGCGGCGAAAGTTTGGTACGCTTGGCTTGAACATCGCGTACGACTTCAACGACACCGACTTCAGCGTCAGCGACGACTTGCTCAAGTCGTACCTCGACGGGTACGAAGAGACACCTTGGGATGCGTTACGGTACTTGATTGGTGAGGCAAATTATGGTGGGCGCGTTACGGATGAAATCGATCGCCGTGTTATTAAAGCGTACCTCGCTCAGTTCTTCTGCGAAGACGTTCTCGCGAGCGACGAGTACTCGCTCACAGCTGGCTCGCTTGGCAAAGTGTATCACATCCCTTTGAATGCTACTCAACTTAAATCGCATCGAGAGTTTGTAAATGGACTACCTTTGAGCGATCAGGCGGATGCTTTCGGACAGCACCCAAACGCGGATATTTCTTATTTAATTGCCGAAAGTCAGGCAATTTTGGATGCGTGTACCAAATTCCAAATATCAGACGACGACGCGGCGGCGAGTGGTGGCTCAGGAAATAATGCAGTATCGGAGACCGAAACACGTGTGCTGAACATTATCGATGAGATGACTCGATGCGTGCCATCTGTCTTAGACTATGAAGGCATCACAAAGAACAAGCGCAACGACATGAGCCCGCTTCACGTAAATTTATTGCAAGAAATTGAGCGCTACAACGCTCTACTGATTAGCGTGCATTCGAGCTTGGGCGAGCTGAGAAAAGGCATCAAGGGACTTGTAGTCATGTCGAGCGACCTGGATGCTATCTTTGACGCGTTGGCTGCGAACAAAGTGCCGAAATTATATTTGAAGGCGTATCCGTCGTTGAAACCATTGTCGGCGTGGACGATTGACTTAGTCGAGCGCGTTCAGCAGCTGTCCACATGGGCATACGGGACGTACCCGAGTACGTACTGGCTCGCAGGTTTTACGTATCCAACGTGCTTTTTGACATCCGTGTTGCAAACCAGTGCCAGACGCGAGTGCATTCCAATCGACATGCTCTCATTTTCATTTTCAATCGCAAACGCCGACAACATCGCATCACCTCCCGATGACGGCGTGTATGTTCGCGACATGTTCTTGGAAGGCGCTGGATGGGACCATGAAAACAACTGTTTGTGTGAACCAAACATGATGGAGCTTATCGTAAAGATGCCAGTAGTGCACTTCAAACCCACCGAACGTAAGCGAGAGAAGACAGGTGAATCAGCGAGAACGTACCAGTGTCCGCTTTACATGTATCCTATACGCACAGGATCACGTGAGCGCCCATCTTTCATCACCATGATTGAGCTTGACGCAGGAGGCCTCGGTGCTGAACATTGGGTGAAACGTGGAACAGCGTTGTTGTTGTCGCTGGCCATTTGATTCGAGGATTCCTCTTGGACGGTACGCGCGCCATGTGACCTGGTGTGTGAAGAACAAATATTCCTCATAACGCGCCCCGCGACTCACTTCTTACCTCCAAGTTAAAAACCCAAAATCACCATGAAACGTGGGATCAAGCTCACTTTTATTGCCATCGCATCATTGGTCGCGTCGGCAGCGGCGTGGGAGTGTCCTACGCTCGATGAAGACGCTGTCATGAAGCTCGTGACGGTTTGCGTCGAAGATCCCGATGGACTCTGTGGCGACACGTGCATTGCAGCGCTTACAAAGGGTGCTACTCAACTCGCTAATGTCAAGATCCCGTGCGAAGGTGGCGTTGACGGCGTTCTCGAGAATGTCTTGAAGCGATGTACCGAGGAAGTTGGCGGTACGTTTGATCCGTGCGATGGTAAGACGCGCCAGTCGCTGGTCGATAACGCGGCGAAAGTAAAGTGCGTTGAAGGCGGTACTCTCGCAGATACTCTCTAAAGATCATCATGAGGTGACCTGTTCAAGAAATGGCTCGACTCCAGTAATGTGAATGTCGCGCTTGGCGTCAATGTCGTCGATGGTTTTCGTAAGCAGATGTTGCATCATCAAACGTTGCTCGGCGTGTAATGTAATTTCACATAACGCAGCACTTGCCGACACACACACGCGCGCGCTTGACGAACGATTTTGAAGGGTGCACGTCGATTTCGCGCTAAGAATCTACGACTATGGCACTACACATACAGGTAGTTGGTGACCACAAGGCGACGGATGACTGACATGGGTGTGTGTATTGTACATCTAGATATTTACTACTACTACTGACTAGATCGCCATCGCACGCGCTCACTGGCTAAAATGCACGCGCGCCGCGACGTCGTTGTCAACGTACCCTCGACGAAGTTTGGATTGGTAGTTGGCTTTCATCGCGCGTCGTCGGGCGAGTCGTCGAGCGGCGCGTTCAGAGTCGGATAATGCGTCGTCACCGCTCGAACGCGCACCATCAATGATTGCATCACGTCGTTCTCGACGCTGTCGCCACATTGCCTCCGCTTCGGCGTCCTCCTCTTCTTCCCTCGACCGAAACGCGCGCCGCTCGAGCGGCGCCGGGACGTCGACGTCGCGCGCGAGCTCAGGCTCAAGTACAGCCGCCGCCGGTGCGTCTTCTGGTTCCAAACCCAATAGCTGTCGCGCCAATAGTTTCCTTGCCGCCTTTGCACGCATGGCTTCTTCACTCGGAGGTTGTCCCCACTGTCCGCTCGCCGTGGCGTACTCTCGCGCCGCTCTCATGTCATCCACGCTTCGTCGCACCCACTCGACGTATCGCGCCCCATCGTCGTCGTCGACGTCGTCGTCGACGTCGTCGTCCAACGCACTCGCATACACCTCGTTCTCGTCCTCGTCGTCCTGTGTGAGTGCGCGCATGTCATACACCGCGTCGTAATATCGTTCATCGCTCTCCATGCCCGCGCCCGCGTCCAGACGTCGTCGCGGTCGTTACGCGTGGAACGATGGAGTCTCGTGCGCGGTGCGCGGTGCGCGTACACACACACACACACACACACACACACGGAGATGTGAATGAATCACACGCGTCCGTCGTCGTCGTCCTCCGTCGTCGTCGTCGTCGTCGTCGTCGTCGTCTGCCACGCTCGGCGAGGTCGCTCGGCGAGGTCGAGACATATTTAGCTCTTTGGTTTTGTGGTCGGGGCCCGTCGGTTAGGGTATACACGCCACCATTGTATCACAACCCGGGGACACCCCAGACGCCGTTGACGTCAACGGTGTGCGCGCGCGATGATCGATCATCTGGGCCATCGATCGGTTGACGCGCAGCCG
>Ga0255771_1002786_pt1 | contig 17064 bp, 11 predicted proteins | sample 011ome_19_FD_179969 | JGI IMG/M metagenome (GOLD analysis project Ga0255771, IMG submission 179969) | Coastal salt marsh microbial communities from the Groves Creek Marsh, Skidaway Island, Georgia - 011510BT metaG (version 2) | ecosystem: Environmental > Aquatic > Marine > Intertidal zone > Salt...
CTCGGAAATCTTTTTGCTGGAGACCTTTATGGTCTTGGTGAGTTTTTTGAGGTTTGTCTTCGAAAGGTCTGTTGGCAGCACAATCGGGTTCATTACCTCGTCTCCTGCGCCAAGTGCGTAGTCCTCGTACTTTATGCCGCTGCCGTGGACGTTTTCCTCGTAGCCTTCGAAGGTCACCAGAGCACATGGGATGCCATAGGAGTGGCAAGTGATCATCACATGCATTGCTGAGGTGATCACATAGTCATACTCGTTCAGCTTGGTCACAAACTCTTTGATGTCCTTAGGTCTAGACATCATCACGGATAGCTCATCAATCTTGCTCGGGAGCTTGAGGTTTGCAGAGCTATGGGAGAAGTGCCTCACGAGAACACCCCTGCCATTTGTCTGGCCGCGCTTGACGCGATAGATCTTGGAAATGACTATCCCAGGGTCACCAAATGATTTCACTTCCGGACCCTTGGAGGCCTTAAGGGCTCTTGCGGTTAGCGGCCCTCTGACCGAGACATAGTGTGCTTTCCGACTTAGTTGAACATCGTCTGTTGAAATGCCGGTGCCAACCACCACCGCGCTCGACTGAATGAACCTTCCAATCGAGCCAAGAGAGATTAGGTGCTTCCTGCCAGTTGGTTTGGTTGGCGGCTGAATGATGACTATTGCCTTTGAGTAGTGGGCAATGATCAGAGGTGATAGCCAGTCACCAAAGTTTCCCGGGAACGGCTTTGCCCACCACGTCAGCCTTATCGTCTTGGTCGACCTCTTACTTGAGTAATGTGCGAAGGTTTCTGCTGCCTCAAGGTTTGCTGCCTCGCCTTGAGAGGCAATGTATTTCTTGTTGAATCTCTCTCTCGCAGATTTGTATAGCTCGAGGTCTCCCTTGATTGCACCGCCAAGGGTGTCTCCCATAGCTTTTGCACGGTCAGGGTCGATGCTCCTAGCCTGCCCAGAGGTCAGGACGCCAGTGACTCCGCTGGCGTCGGCAATTCTTCTCAAGGGCCTGCGAATGGCGTCAGGCAATTTGCGCTCCAAGTTCTTTGCCTGTTTCAGGGCTTTCTTTTTGAGCCCTACCTGCTTGCCACCACCGTGCTGAACAACCTTGTTCTTGAACTCGGCGACGTTGCCGGAGCTGCCGAAGACAAAAAATGGATGGCGCTGACCTAGCTCAAGCGGAGCCCGCTCGCGAACTATGTCTGTTGAGGGAATCATCTGGAAGGTGAGGTGCTTGGCATTTGCTCTCCAAGCCTCCTCTAGGAAGTAATCATCAGTTGCCTTTAATTCGGCTCGTTGCTCCAGCTCGAATGCATCGGCAATTAGCTTCCTTGCCTGCGGGGAAGTTCCCAGGCCCCAGAAGCTTGGCTCCCAGAACCTAGTTCTGTTCCCATAGCCAATCTGGAGAGGTGAGCCGAAGCTGCGCTGGAATCCGATCAGGTCAGCGGTTGAGTTAGCAATGTAGTCCGGAAGGTAGTTGATGCGGCAGTCGATGTCCACCCAAAAGACTTTTTTGGTTGGGTTTTTGTGGCAGACGCTTTTGATGAAACCAATTTTGCGTCTTGTGGTGTCGGCCCAGTCTTCGCCTGGGGCCTTTGTGATCTCTAGAAGTTCGTGGTCAATGCCAAGTCCGTCCAGCTGAGCTCTTAGAGCTTTAGCGTGCGAAGAGTAATAATCGTCGGGAGTATAGAAACTGCAGACAATCAGATCCTGGCTAGTCACGGATAAAAACTACCAGTAGGTCTTATCTGGCGCCCCGAGCCAGCCCCAACCAAAACCCGATACCCCATGCATAGTGCATGGTTGGAAGCACAACCATGAGCCAAAGCCGTGTTGCGGGCTTGAGGTCGCCCGCGTTCATTGCAGCAAATGCGATGACTAGCAAATACAAGGTCACCGGCAACCAGAAGATTGTCGAAAGCACCAATAGTGGCGGTATCCAGTAGCGGATGGCTGACTGGCCAGGCGACTCTTTTGTGAGAGCGCCGCGCCAGATTCCTGTGTTGAAAAACTGCTTGGCAAGTGCTGGCCAGTTGTCTCTTGGGTAGTAGGTGACCTTTAGTCTCGGGTCGAACCATACTGTTCCGCCGGCCTCGCGAAGTCTCTTGTTGAGCTCCCAGTCCTGACCTCTTACCCACTTAGGATCAAAGCCGCCCACTTTGTCTAGCCAGCTCTTTTGGAAGCAGCCCAAATAAACACTGTCCACAGGACCTGCCTTGCCGCCAAGGTGAAAAGCTCCACCTCCAAGTCCAATGCGATTGTTATAGCCGAAGGCAACCGCCTTTTGAAACTCGCTCTCGCCTTCTGCGACCATCATGCCGCCCACGTTTGCAGCGCCTGTTTTTTGGAGGACTTCCTGAGCTACTAAGGCGTAGCTCTGGGAAAGTTTGCTGTGGGCATCGACCCGGATGACTGTCTCAAACTTTGAGGCGGCAATTGCGAGGTTGAGACCGGTTGCGGTGTCGCCAGCCGGGTTATCGATGACGGTTAATTTCGTCTTGTGCTGCCGCTTCAACTGGGACGCAATGGCATGTGTCGAATCCGTTGAGGGGGCAAGTGCAAGAATCAGCTCATTACCGCCCTTATGTTCTTGAGATAAAACCGCTTCCACAGCCTCCGTTAAGTGCTTCGCTTCGGTTCGCACTGGCATCACGAAGCTGATGCCGATTCTCTTAGTTGTGGACATTGCGACCAAGGGCAATTATTCGCCAACCGGCTGCCTGCCACGAAGCGACATCTAGAACATTGCGTCCGTCGATGATTAGCTTGTTTGCGACTAGTTCGCCGAAGGTAGTTGGGTCGATTGCTTTGTACTCCGACCATTCTGTCCCGAGAATCACAAGCGCCTGGTCTTTCGCTGCGGCACTCAAATTCTGCTCCCTTATCAACGTTGGGTGCTTGTCTCCCAGTGCAGCTAACGACACAGGGTCATGTACTGTTACCTTCGCACCAGCTTCTGCTAACCGCAATCCAATGTCTAGGGCGGGAGAGTCGCGCATGTCATCAGAGTCTGGCTTGAACGAGGTCCCTAGCATCAAGATTTTTTTGTTGCTCAATTCACCCAGTTCTTGTTCGGCCAGAAATACGACCCTCGCTCTGCGGCGTTGGTTGATAGCGTCTACTTCTTTCAGGAAGCTAACTGCCGCTCCCACGCCGAGTTCCTCAGCTCTTGAGACAAATCCCCTGATGTCCTTGGGTAGACATCCACCACCAAACCCGATTCCATTCCTGAGAAATTTGTTCCCAATTCGCTCGTCATAGCCGATTGCCTTTGAAAGATCGACCGCATCTGCGCCCGATACTTCTGCAATCTCCGCCATAGCATTGATGAAGCTGATTTTGGTCGCAAGAAAAGCGTTTGCGGCAACCTTTACAAGTTCGGCGGTTTCAACATCTACTTCGATCAAGGGCGTGCCTTTGTCGAGGATGGGCTTGTAAACCTCTTTGAGTTTTTGAGAGCTGTAGTCGTCCGAGCTTCCAATCACAATCCGGTTCGGATTAATGGAATCTTCAAGCGCCGTTCCCTCTCGGAGGAACTCTGGATTCCATGCGAGGTGAACTTGGAACCCTGCACGCTCTGACAGTCGATTTCTCACTGCAGCTGCAGTACCAACAGGAACCGTACTCTTCCCAACTACCACGGTGCTAGGAAGGATTGCCTGCGTGACTGATTCAACTGCCGCAAATAACTGGCTCAAATCTGCGTCACCTGCGTGGGCCTGAGACGGAGTCCCGACACACAGGAAGATCATGTCAAAAGACGACGACCTTCCTAGTTCAATGCCAACGGAAAACTGTTTTCGTGCAAGCGCTGACTCTAGGGAAACTTTCAATCCTGGTTCAAAGAAACTCGGATCTCCGAGTCTGATGGATTCGAGCTTTGCTTGGTCGACATCAAACCCCGTCACAAAGTGACCAAGCTGCGCCATTGCCACCGCATGAGTGAGGCCGAGATAACCCAGTCCTATGACCGCAACCCTCATAGTCGATGGCCATTTACGATAAACGAATACCTGTGACGCTTCACCCAAAAATCCTACTATTCAGCCTAGCTCTCAAAAACAACCTTCTGTAAGCTACTGGCTGTGAACTCACGTTACGACCCCCTGAAGGTTGAGCTTTCAGAGCCAAACGAATCTGATGGTTTCCGCTCTGTAGACCTCTATAGGGTTTTCACGAACAGGAGAAACGAACTACTTAGGTTCTCGAGCTCTCTTACGAGTGATCCGGCCCTCGCTGAAGAGGCGGTTCATGATGCTTTGCTTTACGGGCTTTCAGGCGCGCCGAAACTTGAGAGCGAACTGCATGCGTACCGGTTCTTGAAATGGAAAACCAGGATGTTGGTCTATGACAAGGTGCGAAAGATTGACAAATTCGGAACCCTAGGCGAGTGGGAGTTGGAGGAGCTGGCGGGGCCTACCCCCGACCCTGCAGACAGCCTAGTGAGAGCGGAAGACGAGGCTATCGTGAGAGCAGCTATCATGAGGCTCTCTGAGAGACAACGTTCGGTTCTCGTGGCGAAATACTTTTTGAATCAATCAGGAAAAGAAACTTCGTCTCAGCTTGGCATGGGGACGGAGGCACACAAACAGTTGTTGTTGCGGGCACGCAAGTCTTTCAAGGACAACCTCGTTGAGATTCTCGAAGAAAGAGGGCTGTCAGTATCAGATTTTCTTACCAATTTCAGGAAGACTGCAACAAAATTTACTGCACTCAGCCTTCTTGCTTTAGTCGCCGTTTCGTCTTTCGGGTCCCTTGAAGCGCAACTAAAACCTGATTTGCAGGGGATCGTTTTCGATGATAGGCGCTTACTAACCTGGCCCATGGACACTGGCGACTCAACAGTCTTGGCAGAGGGCGAAGATCTTTTCGAGAACAATGGCGCGCCACTCGATGCTGGAGCTAACAACTTCGAGGTCTCAACTGAGACATCCCAAGCTGAGTCCAATGACTCCGATTATCCCGCGAACGTTTCTTTAGTCGGTTTGGCCGACGAAGAATTTCGGATCGAAACGCAACCAAGAGATGAGGAGCAGACCTTACTGGCTTCATATCTAACGGCAATTATCGATGAAGTGGAACCGTCGCTCCTTACGGTGTCCAACGATAACGCCCAAGCCGTTGCTTCGGGTCGCCAGATAGCCCTCGGAAGCCAAGGAACAAGCACCATCTTCATCGGTCTCGGAACCCAGTCTGAGCAGCCGATACAATACTTCAATCTTGTGATAGAGGTGGATGGCCTGCGGTTCGGGATTTCTCCAAGAACTTTATTCAGCAGCGTAAGCAGCACGCCTGATGGCGGACGCTTGATTGAAGTTGGAGCGACAGACTTCATTGCAGGCGACATCCAGGGCAACTTTGACTTTGTCACTTCCTCTGAAACTTATTTGGCCCGTTCCTACATGTTTTTGACGTTGCAATTGGATGCCCTAGGTGAGATTCAAGAATTTAGCACCAACTTTTTGGAGCGCTCAACGTAACTTTTCTCTCCCAGCTCCGTATACTTATGTAGGGAGAGAATGTTAATGTCCTGCTTGGTTGGTCGTTGGCATCTTCTTCTGCGCTAGCGCCATTTGGCTCTTGCGAAACCAAGAAGAAAGAATATGTAATGCAAAGAAACTCTGAAAAGAGGGGCATTGCTTTCGGTGCTGCAATTGCGCTGATTTCTTCACTCTTCAGTTTGGGCGCTGCTTCTCCAGCACTCGCCGCGACTGAAGGTGAAAATCTCTACGTACTGCCGCAATATGGGACCACAACTAATCTCAATGGTGTGAACCTTGAGGACTTTGTTGTGATTGCATACCCGAAGCCGGGCGCCTCAAACAACCATGACAACTTTGTCTCGAACAAAGTTGGATGGGAGATTACCCGTGTTTCGGGCGATCTTGACATCCTTGTCAGCACCGTTAGTCACACGATCTCAGCTCTTTCGACCCCAGCCAGCAACTCAGGATGGGTCGGATCAGAGGGTGGTGTGCCAAGCATCTCAGGTACCGTCAAGTACAACTGGACGACTGCTTCAAGCTTCGTCGGAGCTGTAGCTGGCGGAACCTCAAGCCTCGCAATTCGTGCTTGGTCCTCATCTCTAACTGCAACGTCCTCGACTGTTGTCGTGGACATAACATTCTTTGTGGAGAACACGGCAACCCTAAATGGGGTGCGCGACTCTCTAGAGTGGTACACCACTGAGAGAGTAACCCTTCACTCAGTTGATGCAGTTACTACTACCAACACGCTAGCTTCGCTGAAGCCAGGAGATACTTTTGTAACTGCCAGCGCCACAATCAACACCCTGAATCTCTCGCAGCTGTCGGGAACGTGGTGGTTGGAAATGAACTCCAACGGAGCATTTACTTACGCTGGAGCGAGTGGAACTCAGACGATCTCTAACACGGTTTCATCCGAAGTTTTGGCAGGACGCTCCGGGGTCCTATCCCAGTCCTTCACCGTTGCACACTCTGGAGGAGTAACCGAGAGCGTCTCCGTTAGCATGGCGGTCCGCTATGGCTACGCCGGCGGCGTCGGAGCGATTGCGACTGGCGACTTCGTTGGAGCCACCACGAGTGCCGTCACGGCTGTTCCGGGAGTTACTGCTTTGAGTGTCTCCGCAACAGCTGGCGATAACATTTCTGGCAGTGGTACGGCCTACACGGTGAGACCAAACGAGACTTACACTGTCCGGGTTCACGCTCTGACGAATTCGGTATCGGTCAGCGATAAAGCCGTTACTGTGACGGTCGGTGGAACTGGTCTGGTTACCAGCTCGAAGCTACTCTCCATTAATGGAGGCGCATTCTTGACCACCTACCCAGCGGCTGGCTTTACGGCGACCACAGATGCAGATGGCTATGCAACGTTCACACTCGCGACCTCAGGTTTCGTTGAGGATGACACGCTGACCATTGATGCAAACGTGAGCTCGATCGAGGCTTCTCAGGTGACATTGACTGTAAAGAACCCGACCTACTTGGTAGAGCCGGACTACGAGCAGTTTGTCACTACTCCAGGAGCAGCGGTCACTATTCCAGTGACGGTAACAGACCAGTGGGGTAAGAACTCTGATCGCACGGACCACTACCTGAAGGTAACTAAGGGTGGCTCAGGCTTCAACTATGCCGCGACCATTTCGTATGTCGCTGTTAGCGCTGGAGTTGTGAACTACGCCTTTACTCCAGAGGGTTCGACAGCCACTGGTTCGGCGACCGTCACCTTTGACATCGTCAAGTGGTCAAACGGTGCGTATCTAAGCGATGGACTCGGCGAGGACGTCTCTGTAAATGTTTCCTCGGACGCGAACGCATTCACGACTGGATTGGCTGGAAGCTATTCGGCATCGATTAGCTACTTCCCAAGCACGGTAAGTTGGACAACCATCACCGGAAAGGTCGCCAACACAGGTTCCGCAGTTGCGATTTCGGGTGAAGGGCTGATCTTCCGTGCCTCATCCGTGCTTGCGACTACGTACTCTGATGGAATCACGGTGCGAGCGAATGGAAGCCTCGACTACACATTCGATGTTGCTTCTCTACTCACTGGTAACCACACAATCACGCTCACCAACGGATCAAACGTGACGTCCTCGTTGCTAATCGTGGATGTTGCGACCTTTGATTCAGGTAAGACAATTACCTTCGACACATCAGAGGTTGCCGCTGGTAAGGCGAAGATTGTGACTGGAACAGTGACTGACATGAACGGAAACCCCGTAAACACCACTGCTGCAACTGGTTCAGCGAGCATTCTGGTCACCTACACTGGTGATGCAGGAGCTCCAGTCGGAACTTTGCCGACCGAAACTGATGCAGATGGCAAGTTCAGGATCTCCATCATGACTGGCGCAAACGACTCCGGTACGTTGACGTTGACAGCTACTTATCTAAAGCTTGGGTCTGCTACAGCAACCGAAGATTTGGTGACGAAGGTGCACGCCATCACTGTAGGGTCGGTAAGCGCATCAGCCTCTGACGCTAAGGTGAACGCCGGATCCTTCAAGGGTTACGTCGCCGTCTACGCTAAGGGCTACGAGGGCCAGAGACTATCAGCCAAGGTTGGAAAAGACTGGGTCGTTGTGCCGTCACTTGCCTCCAACTTCGAGCGTGTAGTTGAGTTCACGGGCGCTGGTTACACCATCGCTGTGCGAATCTACATCGACCGAGTACTGGTTGACACGATCACGGTTACAACCAAGTAGTCAAGCTAAACCAAGTATGGGTAGGAGCTTCGGCTCCTACCCATACTTCATTTAAGGGGGGGGTCGGTGTATCTAGTATGGTTGAGCTGTGTCGCGGGACCTATCTGATCTAATGCGTCTTGCATTATCCGCTGGCTCGTCGGACTTGTCATCCAATGACCTGCCGATTGGTGCCGTCATAGTTGATTCCTTGGGTTCCGTTGTTTGCTGTGCCAGGAATGCCGTTATTGAAAGCGGGGAATCCACAGCTCACGCTGAACTCTTAGCCATTCGAGCCTTAGGATCTGTATCCCGAGATCGACGTGAAGCCGGCATGACCATGATCGTTACGCTCGAGCCTTGTCCGATGTGCGCATGGGCAATTCGACTCGCGGGCATTGGGCGAGTTATCTTCGGGGCGTACAACCCCCAATACGGGGCAGCCGGTTCCATTTTTGACTTGCTGCGAGACACTCGCTACGGCAGAGGAGTCGAGGTTATCGGAGGTGTACTTTCAGAAGATTGTCAGAGAATCTTGGGCGATGCCTTCTCAAAGCTAAGGAATAATAGGAGTCGGTGACGTGTCCGAGCGGCCGAAGGTGCAACTCTCGAAAAGTTGTGTGGGTGAAAGTCCACCGTGGGTTCGAATCCCACCGTCACCGCCATTCGCCGCCTTGTCAAAGGGGGCAGTTAGGTAGAGGTCCTTTGACTCAGATGGAACTTAGTGAGCGGCTTGGTAACCTGATGAATCGGTTCAGTCAGATTAATAGCGTCGTTAGGCCAAGCGATCTCCCGGAGGCGATTCATCTTCTTGAGCGACAGGCAACGGACGCAGATTTATGGGCAAATCAAGAGAATGCCCTGAGAGTCACATATGAACTCTCGCGTAAGAAGCAACTTCTTTATCGGCTCACTGAATTCCAGAGTCTTCTTGAAGACACGTCGGTACTCTTGGAACTTGCCGCCAGAGAGGAAGACTCTGTGACGATGGTCGAGGTGGCAGCAGATATCAGTAGGCTTGAAGAGTCCATGGTGGCTTTTGAGACTGAGACTCTTCTCCATGGTGAGTACGCTGCAAGTCCGGCAGTAATGACTATCCGCAGTGGTGCCGGAGGTGACGACGCTACGGATTTCTCAGAAATGTTGATGCGCATGTATTTGAGATACGCGGACGTAGCAGATCTTAGGGCGACAGTCTTGGAAACTTTCTACGCGGAAGGGGCAGGGATTAGGGCGGCATCCATAAAGTTTGACGCGCCGTTTGCCTACGGGAGGCTTTCAGCGGAATCTGGAACTCACAGGCTTGTTCGCATGAGTCCGTTCAATTCAGCCGGAAAGCGTCAAACTTCTTTTGCGGCAGTGGAGGTAGTTCCCCTCATTGAACCTTCAGAACAGATCGACATCCCAGAGCGAGAAATTCGGGTTGACGTCTTTAGGGCCTCAGGGCCTGGCGGTCAAAGCGTGAACACCACAGATTCCGCCGTCCGAATTACTCATCTCCCCACGGGAACTGTTGTGTCGTGCCAAAATGAAAAGTCACAACGTCAGAACAAGCTCGAGGCCATTAGAGTTCTTCAATCCAGGCTCCTTGAGGTTCGTCGACTGGAAGAGGACGCCCAGAAGAAACAACTGGCTGGTGATGTTAGGGCGAGTTGGGGGGAGCAGATGCGCTCTTATGTGCTAGCGCCCTACAGAATGGTCAAGGACTTGAGAACTGAGCATGAAGAAAACAACCCTGATGATGTTTTCAGTGGGAAGTTAGAAGGATTCATTTCTGCAGGGATTAGGTGGCGGGCCCAGCAAAACCGCTAACACCCTATCCATTGCCACACCTGTTCTAATCTTCTTACATAGGCTTTGCTAGAGATGATTCACCTAGAAAACGTAACCAAGACCTATCGTGGGGCGGCTGCCTCAGCATTAGCAGACATTCAGCTGCGCATTGATCGCGGGGAGTTCGTGTTCCTAGTGGGCTCATCGGGGTCGGGGAAGTCGTCTCTTCTAAGGCTCTTGCTTCGCGAAGAGAAACCGGATTCAGGCGATCTGTTTGTTTTGGGTGAGAACCTCAGGACCCTGCCTCAGAGGCGGGTTTCCTCTTACCGCAGAAAACTAGGGGTTGTATTTCAGGACTTTCGCCTGCTCCCAAACAAGACGGTATATGACAACATAGCTTTTGCCCTTAGGGTCCTTGGCAAATCTAGGGCTTTCATTGAGACTAGTGTGCCAGATGTACTTAGACTCGTTGGACTTGAGAACAAGTCTTCGAGTTTCCCAGCGGCTCTTTCGGGTGGCGAGCAGCAGCGTGTGGCAATTGCGCGTGCCCTTGTGAACCGTCCAGATCTCCTCCTGGCCGACGAGCCCACCGGTAATCTTGACCCCAACAACAGTCAAGAGGTCATGGGACTCTTGAGCCGTATTAACCTTTCCGGTACCACCATCGTCATGGCTACTCACGACCGGGGTATTGTGGATGAAATGCGGCGTCGAGTGGTTGAGCTCGAAGAGGGCAGGGTAGTCCGAGATGCCGAGACTGCCAGCTACCGCGAGGTTTTGAGGGGTACCTTTGAGATCTCAGAGGATCGGGCATGAGTCTCTCTTTCGTCGCAAGAGAAGCCTCGGAGGGTATCAGGGGTAACCTATCAATGGTCCTCTCATTAGTCCTTGTCACTTTCGTATCGCTTAGTTTTGTGAGTGTTGCTGCGTTGCTACAGATACAGATTGGAAACCTAAAGGCTTACTGGTATGACAAGGCACAAATCGCCGTCTATCTTTGCAATGAGCTTGAAAGTGAGTTGATTTGTCCGAGCGGGGCAATAACTAGGCCAGAGCAGATTGCGGTGGCCGGCCAGCTGAAGTCCTCGGCGCTTACGCCTTACATCGACAACTACTACTTTGAGAGTCAGGACGAGGTCTACCTAAGACTCTTGGGCTACGGCGAGGACCTTGCCGCGGCCCAGTACTTGAACCCAGACCAACTGAATGCTACCTATTGGGTTTCTCTTGCGGACCCAGAACAGGCAGACTTGGTTGTGGAAGCCTTCGAGTCCCAGCCGGGAGTTGCGGCGGTTTCAGATCAGCACAGCTATTTCGATCCGATAATTGGGCTTCTCAATAGTGCAACAGTTGCGGCTGGGTCAATTGCGACTGTGATGCTCATAAGCGCCGCATTGCTCACCACAACCACAATCAGACTCAATGCCTTCGCTAGACGGCGTGAAATTGCCATCATGAGACTGGTTGGAGCATCAAGTACATCGATCCAATTACCGTTCATCATAGAAGGCGTTTTTGCAGCTCTTCTTGGCGGAGGGTTGGCCATCAGTTTGAATGTGTTTCTTGTCGAGAACTATCTGCCAGACTCTCTCGCTCCTGAGCTAGCCTTTGCAAACGTTGTAAACGTAACCGACGTATTGGCAGTGGCCCCATATGTACTGGGCCTCGGTGCTATTCTCGCTGCCCTAGCCTCGGGTATTTCTACCTTCAGACATCTAAGGACTTAGGAGACACTCATGCCACGCGAGCGTGGTCAGAAGCTCATTGCCAATAACAAGCGAGCTCGCTATGACTACTTCATAGACGATGTCTACGAGGCTGGCATCGTGCTATCAGGGACAGAGGTTAAGGCCCTGAGGCAAGGCAAGGCGTCGTTGACCGACTCCTACGCAGCTGTTGATGAGGGAGAGATTTGGCTCGAGAATGCCTACATTCCGGAGTTCACCCAAGGCTCGTGGACAAACCATGCCCCGCGCAGGAAGCGCAAACTGCTTCTGGCCAAGAAAGACATTGCGAAACTGGCGGGTAAGTCTAAAGAGACCGGCTACACACTTATCCCAATAAGCCTTTATTTCAAGGACGGCTATGCCAAGGTCGAGATTGGTTTGGCTAGGGGTAAACGAGACTTTGACAAGCGCGAGACACTGAAAGAAAAGGACGCCAAACGGGAAATGGACAAATTCAAGAAGGCGGCAGCTTCATGGGACTGAAAGTCCTAAACTTGCAGCCGAAAGCGAGAATTTTATGAAAAAAGCCATTATTTTAGGCATTACTGGTCAAGACGGGTCGTATCTGGCCGAACTCTTGCTTCAAAAGGGCTATGAGGTTCACGGGATCGTGAGGCGCTCCTCTAGTTTCAACACGGATCGTATTGATCACCTTTACCAAGACAGACACGTTGACTCACCAAAGCTGTTTCTTCACTACGGTGATCTTTCAGACGGTTCACGCCTGGTGTCATTGATTGGGGATCTAAAGCCAGATGAGATTTACAACTTAGGTGCGCAGTCACATGTGAGAGTCAGCTTTGACGAGCCTGAATACACAGGCGACATCACAGGTCTTGGAACTTCAAGAGTCTTGGAGGCTGTTCGTCTAGCTGCTCCAGGAAGCAAGTACTATCAAGCCTCTTCTTCGGAGATGTTTGGAGCGACCCCACCACCACAAAATGAATCGACCCCCTTCTACCCTCGGTCGCCTTATGGAGCGGCAAAGGTATACGCCTATTGGATGACGAAGAACTATCGTGAGGCCTACGGCATGTTTGCAGTAAACGGGATTTTGTTTAACCACGAATCGCCCCGTAGGGGTGAAACTTTCGTAACTCGAAAAATAACCCGAGCCGCTGCAGGTATCAAGGCTGGCGTGCAGTCCAAGCTCTACCTTGGGAATCTAGATGCCGTTAGGGACTGGGGTTACGCACCTGAGTATGTCGAGGGTATGTGGAGGATGTTGCAGCATGATGTGCCAATGGATTTCGTCCTTGCAACCGGTCACGCTGCCACAATCAAGGACTTCCTTACTTATGCTTTTTCTCATGCTGGGCTTGACTGGCAGGAGTTTGTTGAATTTGACCAAAGGTATCTCCGTCCGACCGAGGTAGATGCGCTAATCGGGGATCCCTCCTTGGCGGAGAAAGAGCTTGGCTGGAGGGCGAAGACCATGCCGGATGAACTCGCTCGAATAATGGTTGAGGCCGATATTCAGGCCCAGGCCCATGCCGGATCTCCATGGATTGACTCGCCAACTTTCTGATGAGCAAATTACCAGTAGACCGATCGTCCAAGGTCTTTGTAGCCGGCCACAAGGGAATGGTTGGCGGTGCATTAGTCCGGAAGCTGCAAGACCAAGGTTTTCAAAACATACTCACTAGATCGTCGATAGAACTCGACCTCCGGGACCGAGCGAGAGTTCTTGATTTTTTTCAGCAACAGCAACCGGCAATAGTTTTTTTAGCGGCTGCAAAAGTCGGTGGCATTCTTGCAAACGACACGTATCCAGCCGATTTTTTGAGTGACAATCTGAGAATCCAGCTAAGCGTGATGGATGCAGCCCATGACTCGGGTGTTGAGAGGCTCGTCTTTTTAGGGTCAAGCTGCATCTATCCAAAGTTTGCGGAGCAACCAATTCGGGAAGAAGCCCTCATGACTGGTGCTCTAGAGCCAACCAATGATGCCTATGCTGTCGCAAAGATTGCAGGTATTCAACACATCCAGGCGATGAGAAAACAACACGGACATCAATGGATTTCGGTTATGCCATCCAACCTGTACGGCCCTGGCGACAATTACGATCCAGCTGGATCCCACGTGTTACCAGCACTAATCCGACGTTACGTAGAGGCGAAGGCTGCGGGCCAGACGACGATTACAAATTGGGGGACTGGAACTCCACTTCGTGAATTCTTGTATGTTGAGGACTTGGCAGACGCCTGCGTGTTTCTTCTAGAAAATTACGACTCCAGCGAGCACATCAACGTCGGGAGTGGGAAGGATCTTTCGATCCGAGCTCTCGCCGAAATCGTTGCAGAGGAGGTGGGTTTCACAGGCGAGACCAGATGGGATACCTCGAAACCCGACGGCACACCTCGAAAACTTCTTAACGTTTCGAAGATAAACGAACTCGGGTGGAAGGCAACAACGGGACTTCGCGAAGGGGTTCGAAATTCGATTAGGGACTTCGAATCTCGGCGCGCAGAGCTTGCACAAAACCAAAAGGTCACAAATTAGTAAAAAACCTGCGGAATTTTAAGTTGCGTAGCATAATTCTCCTCCTTTAGTATTGAGGTTTGCTTCCCTAACCCTGCCTGGCAATAAATATCGGTTGTCTGGCGCGATGCAAATTGTGGCTCGTCACGGTCTAGGTACGCGAATTTCCGCCCAAACCTAACAACTTCCCTAGGGGTATTCACTTTGGCAGCTGCGAAAAACGCTAAAACCACCAAGTCCGCAAACACATCAAGAACTGCTCAGAGGCCTTCATTTGCAAAGCACTCTGACCCGGTAGAGATCCCAGACCTGCTCTCTCTTCAGACCGAGAGCTTCGACTGGCTTGTAGGCGCTCCTGCCTGGCGTGCAATCGCTGGCAAGGCTGCCAAGACAGGTTTAGACGAGGTCTTTGAGGAAATCAGCCCTATCGAGGACAGCAGCAATGCTGCTCAGGACGCGAAGATGGGTCTTTCGTTCTCTGACCCAGAACTATTTGACCCTCCCTACACTCCAGATGAGTGCAAGGAGAAGGGCAAGAGCTACACCCAGCCGCTCTACATCAAAGCCGAGTTCACCAACTACCTAACCGGTGAGATTAAGTCGCAGACCGTCTTCATGGGCGACTTCCCGGTGATGACCGGGAAGGGAACCTTCATCATCAACGGCACCGAACGTGTTGTGGTCTCTCAGCTTGTTCGCTCCCCAGGTGTCTACTTCTCGGTGTCAACCAACACCACTGGAAATCTTGACGTTCGCAACAACAAGGCTCAGATCATCCCTAGCCGAGGAAGCTACCTGGAGTTTCTGACCGAGTGGGTCAAGGACGAAAGAAAGCCTGCTGCTCGTTTCGGCCAGCCGATTCTGCAGGTGCAGGTGGACCGCAAGACTAAAGTCTCCGCAACCATCTTCCTCAAGGCCCTTGGCTTCACCAAGGATGAGATTCGAGCAGAGTTTGCCGACATCAAGGCTGCCGTTGAGGCAAGCCCGCTGGGCATGAAGTTCGACGAGGACATTATTGAACGCACTTTGGAGTATGACGAGTCGAAAGTTTTCGCAAACCCAATTGTTAGCAAGGAGGAGGCGCTTCGAGAGGTTTACCGCAAGGTACGTGGCGAGGCTGCAGGTAGCGAGGTAGCTGACGCATGGCTTCGCTCAACCTATTTCGAGTCAAAGCGTTACAACCTGGCTCGCGTTGGTCGCCACAAGATAAACCGCAAGCTTCAGATTGAAGAAGATGCAAACATCACGACGCTGACTCGATCGGACATCGTCAGCACTCTGAAGTACCTGCTGCTTTTCGATCTTGTGCTTGCAAATAATGTCTCTTCAAGCTCACAGAACGCAGAGTTTGCCATCAAGATGAACGGCAAGAAGGTAAATCTTTCAGTCCGCTCTGATGACATTGATGACTTCTCAAACCGTCGTATCCGCTCAGTAGGCGAGCTGATTCAGAACCAGGTTCGTATTGGCCTGAGCCGTATGGAGAGAGTTGTTCGTGAGCGCATGTCAACTCAGGACATCGAGGCGATTACTCCTCAGACCCTAATTAATCTGCGTCCAGTTGTCTCCGCCCTGAAGGAGTTCTTCGGTGCCAGCCAGCTCTCGCAGTTCATGGACCAGAACAATCCACTGGCGGGCCTTGCCCACAAACGCCGCCTCTCTGCCTTGGGTCCTGGCGGTATCGCTCGCGAGCGTGCCCAGATGGAGGTTCGTGACGTTCACCCTTCCCACTACGGAAGGATGTGTCCGGTTGAGACCCCAGAAGGTCCAAACATTGGTCTTATCGGATCCCTTACAGCCTTCAGCCGAATCAACAGCTTTGGCTTTATTGAGACTCCTTACCGCGCAGTCAAGAACGGCAAGCCATCAAGGACCGTTGAGTACCTTGATGCAGCCAGCGAAGACGGCAAGGTAATCGCAGGTGCTGACACTCCTTTGAGTGATGACGGCTCCCTCAAGGGTCCAAAGGCCTTTGCCCGCTTCCGCGGAGACATCGTTGAGGTGGACGCAGCCGATGTTGACTATATAGACGTCTCCCCGCGTCAGCTGGCTTCCGTTTCGACATCTTTGATTCCTTTCCTTGAGCACGACGACTCCTCACGCGCTCTTATGGGTGCAAACATGCAGCGTCAGGCAGTTCCACTGCTGCGCGCAGACAGCCCATTTGTAGGTACCGGCATGGAGCGCATTGCTGCCATTGACTCGGGAGCCGTTGTGGTTGCCGAAGAGGCAGGTGTCATTGAAGAAATTGACGCTGATGAAATCACCGTCCACAACGACAACAAGAAGCGATCTACTTATCCACTTCGTAAGTTCGACCGCTCCAACCAGGGAACCGCCATCAATCAGCGAGTCATCGTTGAGGTCGGTCAGCGCGTAGAGGTTGGCGACGTTCTAGCTGATGGTCCATCAACCGAAAACGGTGAGTTGGCTCTTGGTAAGAACTTGCTCGTGGCATTCATGCCATGGGAGGGGTACAACTTCGAGGACGCCATCATCCTGAGCCAAGAGCTAGTCAAGCAGGACACCATGTCTTCGATTCACATCGAGGAGTATGAGGTTGACGCTCGAGACACCAAGCTTGGTGCCGAGGAAATCACCTCTGACCTACCAAACATTTCGATTGAGGCCCTAGCTCAACTAGATGACATGGGTATCGTCCGCATTGGTGCAGAGGTTCGCCCAGGAGACATCCTGGTCGGAAAGGTAACCCCTAAGGGTGAGACTGAGCTTTCTGCAGAGGAGCGACTACTCCGCGCGATCTTCAACGAGAAGAGCCGAGAGGTTCGCGACACCTCTTTGAAGGTCCCACACGGCGAGGGCGGCACCGTAATCGGCGTCAAAGTATTTGATGCTGAGGACGGCGACGAGCTTGGAGCCGGAGTGAACCGCAGAGTTGTCGTCCACATCGCCCAGAAGCGCAAG
>Ga0255771_1002798_pt1 | contig 17008 bp, 10 predicted proteins | sample 011ome_19_FD_179969 | JGI IMG/M metagenome (GOLD analysis project Ga0255771, IMG submission 179969) | Coastal salt marsh microbial communities from the Groves Creek Marsh, Skidaway Island, Georgia - 011510BT metaG (version 2) | ecosystem: Environmental > Aquatic > Marine > Intertidal zone > Salt...
TAGGGGCTCAATTTGACGCCATTGACCAGAGGCAGGGTGTCCATACTGTGAATGTGGGTATCTATGAAGCCAGGAAATACACTCCGACCATCCAACTCCACTACCTGGGTATGGGCACCGATGTGCGCACCCGCGGCTTCCGCCTCCCCCAACCAGGTGATGCGATTTCCTTTGAGCGCGATCGCCGAGTAATGTTGCGCTGAAGCGTCCATCGAGTAGACCGGCCCACCGCGAAGCACCCAGTCAGCCTCTGCCCGCGTCGCTGCCGGCCACATCACTAAAAACAACGCCAGGCCCAGTGCCACACCTGACTGACTCAATTTCCCCGGCATAGTTAATCCCTCTGGCGTGATCAAGCTCATGCTAAGCGGCTACTGATCGGAACACGAGCCATATCTTCATTCCTTTTGACCGCAAATGTCCGTACTATTTCACGCCACGTTTTATCAAGTCACTGGGAGAACTTCATGTCTGGATCGCGACCTTTAGAGGGCCTTAGAGTCGTTGAACTGGGTCAGCTACTCGCGGGCCCTTTCGCGGGCACCATCCTCGGATACTTTGGTGCCGAAGTGATCAAGGTCGAGCCCCCCACGGGGGACCCCATTCGACAGTGGCGTGAAGTTCGCGACGGCATGTCGCTGTGGTATCACTCGTTAGCCCGCAACAAGAAAAGCGTCACCCTCGATCTGAAGTCCGACCGCGGCCGCGAAATCGCCTTCGACCTGCTGACCAAGGCCGATGTGGTCGTGGAAAATTTTAGGCCCGGTGCAATGGAAAGTTGGGGGCTGGGGCCAGAACAGGTGAAGGAAAAAAACCCGGGCATTATTTATGCGCGAATTTCCGGCTACGGCCAAAGTGGCCCCTTCTCAGAGAAGCCCGGTTATGCGTCGGTCACTGAGGGTTATGGTGGCTTCCGCTACATCAACGGCGAACCGGGCAAGGCCCCTGTGCGTCCAAACATCTCGCTGGGCGACACCGTTGCAGCCATCCACGCTGCGCTCGGCGTGGCATTTGCCATCATCGAGCGCACCAAGAGTGGGCAGGGTCAGGTAGTCGATGTGGCACTGTATGAATCCATCTTTAACCTGTTGGAAGGCATCGTGCCCGAGTTCGACGGTGCGGGAGTGGTGCGAGAGCCCTCTGGCACCACGATCACGGGAATCGTCCCGACCAACACCTACCTCTGCTCCGACGGCAAGCACGTGGTCATTGGTGGCAACGGCGATTCCATCTTCAAACGCCTGATGAAAGAAGCCGGTCGAGAAGATATGGCCAACGATCCGGCGCTGGAGCATAACCAGGGGCGAGTGATTCATGAACAAAAAATCGACGAGGCATTGGCAGCCTGGTGTGCCGCACATACCTCCGCCGAAATCATTGCCAAACTCGAGGCCGCCAGAGTGCCGGTAGGCCCCATTTACAGCGTCGAAGACATGATGACCGATCCACATTACATCGCTCGAGGCATGTTTGAGACGGTCGAGATTAATGGCAAGCCTCTCAAGATCCCGGCCATTCTCCCCAAGCTCAGCGAAACGCCAGGCCGGACTGATTGGCCTGGTGCGCAAATCGGTCAGCACAATGCGGAAATACTGGGGGATCTCTTGGGTCTGTCTGAAGCGGAGCTCAGTGGTCTGAGCGCAGACGGCGTCACTTGCTAATCGACCACACACCATGAAGCTCGAGGGAATTACCGTACTCGACCTGTCGCTGTTTCTGCCAGGACCTGCGGCAACTCAGCTGATGGCCGATCATGGCGCACGGGTGATCAAGGTTGAGAACCCGCGGGCGCCAGAACCCACTCGATCTGCGGAGGCTTTTCCCTGGACACAGGGAGGTGAGACCGTGATGTTTCGCAATACCCAGCGCGGTAAAGAAAGCATTGCCCTCAACTTGAAAACCGCCGCCGGCAAAAAAGCGTTGCTGGCACTGGCACAGCAAGTAGATGTGGTGGTTGAGGCATTCCGACCCGGTGTCGCAGAGCGACTGGGTATCGATTATCCGACGCTCTCTGCAGAGAACCCCGGATTGGTGTATTGCTCAATTTCGGCATTTGGTCAAACCGGGCCCTGGCGTGACCGTCCCGCACACGACACCGCCACGGTCGCCGCTGCCGGCATTCTCGACGTGACCCGCTCACCCGAGGGAGAGAGTGGCCCGGCCATCATCGGGGTGCCGATTGCGGATATGCTCTCCTCCTATCTCGCGCTGTCCGGCATTTTGATGGCGCTGCATCGGCGACAGACGACTGGCGCAGGTGACTTCGTGGATATCAGCATGTTCGAGTCTGTGCTCGCCGCAAGCCCCAATATCCTCGGCCCCGTATTCGGTGGCAATCAGGCACCCGAGCGATTGCGAGAGCGCACCCACGGTGGGAACGCCATGCTCAACGTTTATGAGACAGCCGACGGCCAATTCATCGCCCTCGGCGGTGGCGAGCACAAATTTGTCGAGGCGCTCTTTACCGGGCTCGGTCGGCAGGAGTTCATCACCCCGGTCACGGGTCCCGCGGGCGAGGGTCATTGGGCTGCGATCGACTTCTTACGCGCCGCGTTCCGGGAGCGAACCCGCGTCGAGTGGGAAACCTGGTTCGAAGGGCGCGATATCTGCTGGAGCCCCGTGGCCTCACTCAAAGACGCATGGGATACCGACCACGTGTGGGAGAGAGGCATGCGCTTTAGAGATGCCGACGGTAATGACCACGTTGGCTCGGCGATTCGATTTTCGCAAGAACCGGCTCAAATCAATACGAAATTGGCCGCCATCGGCGCCGAAACTGCCAAAATTATCGCTGAACTGGACTTGACCGAGGCTGACCGCGAAGCGATATTGGCGGAGTCAAACTGGTTTGTCCGGACAACCCGCTGAAAATAGCGGTATCAATAGGTAATCCAAGCTTTAAAAACAGCGGTAAAAACACAAATATTCGGGCCATTTAAAGGCCTTGTCAGCGCAAAGGAGCCAACCCATGAGGAGCTGCACCCCGACCCACAGACGTCGTCAGGTATTAGCGACACTTCCCCTTACCGCGGCCGTATCAGCCGCCCTGTCCACTGCGGCATTGCTCATGCCCTCCGTTGCATCAGCGCAATTGGAGGAAGTCGTGGTCACCGCGCGGGCGCGGGCAGAATCACTGCAAGACGTCCCCGCTACGGTGACCGCTTTCACCGCAGGCCAGATCGCCAACATGGGTGTGGAGCGCGCTGAGGACTTTATTTATATGACCCCCGGTGTGACCTTCGTAAACACCGTAGAAGTGGGTGACAGCTCACTTAGTATTCGCGGCATCAACGGTGCCCGTGACGCCGAGACCAACTTTGCGTTCATCGTAGACGGCGTGCTCTACACCAATCCTTCTGCCTTTAACCGTGAGTATCCCGATCTTGCACAGATTGAAGTTCTGAAAGGCCCTCAAGGCGCTCTGTATGGTCGTTCAGCTGCTGCGGGTGCAGTTATTATGTCAACCAAGCGCCCAACACAAGAATTCGAAGGTAGCGTCAAAGTCGGCGCGGCAGAATATGGCACTGTCTATGGTACCGCCACCATTGCCGGCTCGCTGGGCAGCGATACCGCAGGACGCTTAACACTAACCCATCGCGCGACAGATGGGTTCTTAGAGAACGTTTATTTAAATGACGACGTAGTGAATGACTATTCAGAAACGGCCATGAGCGCGCGCATCGTCATGGACCCCACCGATACCTTGTCAATTGACGCCAAACTCCGCTACTCAGAAGTGTCTGCGGCGTCCATTGCTTTTAACGCCGCCTATGAAGTACCCATCTTTGTTGGCGCGCTTGCCGGCTTGACCGGATTTGGCGTTGACAATACCGCAGCGTCAATCGACGTTAACGACTTCGAATTTGTCTACAGCCCCAACGTCGACCCAGAGAACGAACAGGAAACGGTGGAATTCTCCGTTAAGGTCGACAAACAGTTCGACTCCGGCACCATGACCGCGTGGGCGCTCTATTCAGACCAGGACCAGTACTTCCTCGCAGACGGCACATCAGGCGCCTTTGGATTCTACGATAACCTGTCCCACTGCCAAGAAAGCGCTGCGGCCAGGTCGTTGTTCCTGGGCGACAACACACCAATGCAACAACCCACCTTTAACTTGGATGGCACGGCTGCGGGGCGTTTCCTGCCGCCATACAGCCCTACCACCTGCGATGGTTACCAGTATCAGGAGCGTAATCAACGGGACATCAGCTTCCAGCTGCAGTGGACCTCTAATGCCGATCAGCGACTTCGCTGGCAGGCGGGCATGTACTTTCTCAATATTGACCGCCGAGTGGGTGTTGCCCAGTTAGAAGACAACGGCAGCGGGCAGCTACCCCGCTCGTTCGTAAACCAGTTCACCGACGCGCTGGTGCTCGACGATTTTGAAACCACCGTTCTCTCCGGCTTTGGCTCGATCAACTACGACATAACAGACCGGATGGAGCTCTCGGTTGCGCTGCGTTACGACGTGGAAGACCGGGAAGTCACCAATGCGGTGCCCAGTCCGGCCGATGGCTACGTTTCAACGCGTATCAATTACTGTGGTGCCTTCTTCGAGGGTGGCTGTACTCTCAACGGTGCTCCGCTGGGCGGCACACCTTGGAATCCAGCATTTATTGATCTTGAGACCGGAGCTGTAAGCGCTCGCGTCGACAAGCGAAGTGAAGAGTTTGACGCGCTACAGCCCAAAATCAGCTTAAGCTACGATTTGTCAGACAACACCACCTTGTTCGGTAGCTGGGGCGTAGGCTTCAAGACAGGTGGGTTTAATAACCTCGGCGGTACCGAGATCATCAGCCTGTTCTTGGTGAATCCCGATGGCCTGCCCGTCGCACCCCCTGAGATTTATGACGAGGAAACCTCAAGCTCTTTCGAAGTGGGCTTCCGCTCCACACTGCTGGATGGCAACCTCCAGCTGAATGCGGCGGCATTCCACACCGAAGTCGATGATATGCAGTTCTTCGAGTTTTACGTGGGTCCGTTTGGCCTGCTGCGAACCGTAGAGAGCATCGACGAAGTCACCATACAAGGCTTTGAAGTTGGCGCCTCATGGCAAATGACCGATGGTCTTCGGGTAGATGCGGGCTACAGCACCATAGACGGCGAAATCGATGCCATGACTGTGCGCCCTTACGTTGCAGGAAATGATGTACCCAACGCCGCTGAATTCACCGCGAACCTGGCGTTAACTTGGGATCAGAATATCGGCAACCTGAACTTGATGGCCCGAATTGAGTACGCCTATCAGGGAGACATCTCTTACCACGTGGTGCAGGGCAGCGATTTGGATGTACCAAAATCCTACGACTTTGAGGGACTGCCCTACGAGGTACCCGCCATGCTGTTCGGTGGCATTGGCACTAGCTTTAGCAAGACGAAAGTCGACGGCTACGGCATCACCAACCTCCGCGTTGGAATCGGTGGCGAGCGCTGGCGTGTAACGGCCTTCGCACGCAACCTGTTCGATGAGGAGTATATCGCCGAGGTCATCATGGCGCCCGAATTTGGCGGCGCTTTTGTTACCCCGGGTGCTTACAGAACGGCCGGCGTTGAGGTCCAATGGGATTTCTAATGGTCAACTGACACCATAAAAGCCGGGCCCTGCCCGGCTTTTTTTATGTCGGTGAGTTCCTGCTGCACTACGAACTTGCGGCTGGTACCGGCGCTTTCAATCGAGATGGCGCCAACGCGCCACCGGGCGCCTACCCAATTCACACAGCCGGAAATCGCCGACAGCCGCTCGCACTCGCAAGCACCTGAACTCTTTACCTATGGTATCCGCTGTCCCCTACCCCACGGCGCACCCGCTTGCTGCAGATCTGCTCTTAGTCCCGGTAAAGTCTCTGTCAGGATCTCATTAATCGCATCAGCAACGGGCGCCAGCGCATCTCGCGCATGGGCCAGACTCGCTCGATGCGAGGGTGTCGGGCCGTAACTCGAATTGGATACCCCACCATAGGCGTGCCACAGCCAGTTGGAAATGCGATGCACATCGTAATCTCCTACTTCGGCCCGAGACTTGTCACCCGTCAGCACCTGATCCAAGTCGTGCGCCTGGGTTTTTAGCGCTGCCAAACGGGAATCGTAGTCGCCCGGCGCGACAGGGCTCGCCGCAATAACGCGTTCCAGCATCTCGATGTCTTCAAAAATATCCCCTAGCGCATACTGAGCGGCGCTCACCTGCCCCGATACCTGCGCCAGTTCTTCCCAGAAAGCCGCCACGGCGTCCATGGAATCGCCTGTCAGGCTGGGTTTGCTCATCCGCTCAACGCGAATCGTGACCGGCCCCGCTAACGCACGACTTTGCCCGTCTTTCACCAACACCAGCTCAGCGTTGTAGGTGGTGTCTGGCGTCACTGGGAATCCGCTGGGTGGCAAACCCTGCCAGTTAGGGGGCGTTTCTACTGCGCCGTGATAGGGGTGCTTTAAATCCCAGGCGACGCGATGCGTGCCTTTGCCGGCCGGCGCATCGAGTCTGCGTATCACCGCGCCCTGCTCGTCCTTGATCACGATTTTCACGGCGGGCGCTTGCTCACGACGCTCGGCCTCGACCACATCCCACCCCGGAAACGCCACGGCTTTATCGGCCTCGACTGCCTCGGCCTCCCGCGCCTTGCGCGCGTCTGCCAGCGTCTCGTAACCATCCCTGAGGTGATATGTCAGCACGGCGCCGTAGGGCGGGTTGTCGGCCACATACAGCTGATCGCCTTGGGAACCCCGTCGGGTCGCACCCAGCACAGGCCGCTCAAAATACCACTGTGCTTCGCGCGGCTCGAACAAGGTTGCCTCGGCATCGGCGGCGCTATCGATACTTCTCAACGCGGAATAATCATCCAGCACAAAGAAGCCACGGCCAAAACTCGCCGCCACCAGATCATTTTCCCGCCGCTGGATCTGGATGTCCCTGATAGAAATAGTGGGCATACCGGCACCTAGCTTTTGCCAACTGCCGCCCGCATCAAAGGTCACGAACACGCCAAATTCGGTCGCCGCAAACAGTAACTCTGCACGCTCGTGATCCTGCACAAGACGCCAGACCAGGTGGCGATCGGGGATCCCCTCGGTCATCGACTTCCAGCTTTTGCCCTGATTGCGACTCACCAAAAGATAAGGACTGAAATCCCCGTATTTATGATTATCAAGCGCCACATACACGGTATCGGCATCGAACAGATCGGCGCGGATATCATTGACGAAGGCCGTCTTTGGCACGCCCGGTAAGGAGCCCGCCTCAACCTTGCGCCATGAGCCACCGCCGTTATTCGAAATTTGGATGAGCCCGTCGTCGGTTCCTGCGTACAACAACTCTTCATTCAGCGGCGACTGCGCCAGCGAGGTAATGGTGTTGTAATCCGACATGGCTTTCAGATCCCAGGGTGCGTCCCAGCTCCAGGTCTTACCCATAAAGGGGAGCAACATGCGGTCCTGATTTCTCGTCAAATCACCCGAGATCGCCCTCCAGCTATCGCCGCGATCATCTGAGCGCCAGACCCGCTGCGAGGCAAAGTAGAGCCGGGTCGGGTCATGGGGGCTCACCAGAATCGGTGAGTCCCAGTTGTAGCGCTCGGGCGGATCGCCCGGTGCGGGTTGCGGTTTGATGTACACCGATTCACTGGTCGGCAGGTCGATGCGCGTTATGTTGCCTTGCTGCCACTGGGCGTAGAGCACATCGGGATTGCCCGGTTCGGTTGCTGGCTGGTGCCCGTCACCGCCAAGCACGACCCGCCAATCGGCGGTGCGAATACCATGCACGTTATCGGTTCGCGAGGGGCCGCCCTGCGTATTGTTGTCCTGCGTACCACCATAGATATTGTAAAAGGGTTCGCTGTCATCCAGCGCCAACTTGTAATACTGGGTGACCGGCAGATTCTCCATGTAGCGCCAGGTGTCACCGAGATCAAAACTCTCATAAAGACCACCGTCAGTGCCCATCATGATGTAGTCGGGATCTGTGGGATGAAACACAATGGCATGCATGTCGCCATGCTGATTGGGGTGCGGCATGGGCGCGAAGGTTTTGCCGCCGTCCTCGGATTTCTGCACCGTGGGCCCAACAAGATACAGTCGATCAAACTGATGCGGGCTGGCGTAAATTTCCTGATAGTAATGGGGGCCCGTACCACCACCCACGGCATCCGCACCTTTCACCCAGCTGGCGCCTCGATCATCTGAACGCCACACTCCCCCCTGGGTGCGGTTCAGCTCGATCGCCGCGTAAACCACATCGGGGTTCTGCGGCGAGATGGTGAGGCCAATCTTGCCCATGTTGCCCGCGGGCAAGCCCTCGGCGAGCCGGGTCCACGTCATGCCGCCGTCGGTCGAGCGATGGACACCGCTCTGAGGCCCACCCCCCATATAGCCCGCCACCGTCCGATGATGCTGCCACGTCGCGGCATAAAGCGTGTTGGGATCACGCGGATCAATAATCACGTCAGCTACGCCGGTCCATTCGTCGTCACCCAGCGTCTTTTGCCAGGTCTCACCGCCATCAGTGGTAACGAAAAGCCCACGATCACCCCCTTTTGACCAAAGCGGTCCATGGACCGCCGCCCAGACTATGTTCGAGTTCTCCGGGTGCACCAGAATGGTGGAGATATGCTGTGATGCTTCAAGGCCTTTGTTCTGCCAGGTTTTGCCGCCATCATCCGAGCGATAAATGCCATCGCCGAAACCCACATGTCGGCCACCCACATCTTCGCCTGTCCCGACCCATACGGTTTTTGGGTTCGAAGGGTCCACCGTGACATTGCCGATGGAATAACTGGTCTGATCGTCAAAAATAGGTTGCCAGGTGACGCCCGCATTAGTTGTCTTCCAAACACCGCCGGACCCCACCGCGACGTACCAGGTACTGAGGTCTTGGGGATCCCAATCAATATCGGCAATGCGACCAGACATAAAGGCCGGTCCGATATTGCGCCAGCTAAATCCCGCAAGCGGCGCCCCCGCCTCTTCCTCCGCTGAGATCGCACTGAGCGGTGTCATCAGCGCCGTCGCGCTGAAAAGGGTGACTGCGAAACCAAGTGCTTTCATGGGTTGTCCTTTTTTAATTATTCAGATCGAACAAGCATAGCACCGGAACTCTGCCCGATCAGAGGGGCTGTTAAGAACAAAATCGTAACGAGGGGTGAGCAGTCGATTACGACCCGGGAGTCCAAGTCACACCCAGCGAGAATGCGCGCCCGGGCTGCAGGGGCGCCAAGTCATCAGCCGAGCCATAGAAATTCTTGTCGGAGCAATTCAGGCAAGCCAGACTGCACTGCCACTGGGCGCTGATATCCCAGGCAAGGCGCAGATTCGCTACGGTGGTCGCATCAAGTGGCACCTCCCCCGGACCAAAGCGGGGCCGCTCAGGCCGATGCATCACATCAACCGCGGCGGAAAAAGCCGCGTTTCGATACTTCCCTAAATAACGCCAGCCGGGTGGGTTCAAATCAGCCAACGCATCGCCAGTCACGCGCTCATCCCCAGTTTGATGCTGATAACTCAGCTGATGCTGCCACGCTCCACTGGGTTGATAATCAAGGGTGACCTCATAGCCCTCAATAGTGCCCTCTCCGAGGTTGCGGTAACTCCGCAGATCCCCGTCGACGCTATAGCGCTCGATATAGTCCTGAATTTTGGTGCGATAGGCATTCATTGAAATCGTCACCGCCCCGATGACACCCGAGACTCCCACCTCCGCGGCGCGACTGCGCTCTCTTTCGAGCGCTGGGTTTCCTTCAATCGAACCCCGCGCCGTAATCCCTCGGTAATACAGTTCGCTCAACGTTGGAAAACGAAACCCCGAGCCCGCGTTGGCGTAAACCATCCAGTTCGGCGACAACTGGCCGTCCAATCTGAGACTCGCGCTGGGCGCGGAATGGTGCCGTTTGGCACCCACGGCGGTCTGGCTGATGTGATCAAAACGAAAACCCATCCCCAGATGCCACGATCCAAGGCGCCATTCGTGATCCACAAATAAACCGGCGTTGTCTTGCTGCCCATCCACGGGGGTATTACTCACAATCACATCACCTGAGGCGTCTCTCTCCCGATAGCGGATCTCAACGCCCCTGCGACCGACCCACTCGAGGCCCATACGCCCCGTACCACCCGCAAGGTCATTGGCGAGATAGAACAGTGACCCGACGGTTTGCGCGCGGTACTGGTTCTCGGCAGCGGTACCGTCTGGCTGCATTGTGCGGGACTGCCAGTCTTGCGCATGATGGAAGCCGCGCCACAACCACTTGTGCTCTCGCGCTAACTCAAACTTGAGCACACTGTGACGCTCGTGGGGATAATCGGTGATTTGGATATCGGGAAAGGCCTTGGATGACTTGCCGATGTCTTGTCCCCAACTCCCTAATGCGCTGACGCGCGCGGTCAAACCATTCCAACGCGTGCGATGTTGCAGTTGTACTGCGGTTTGCCGGTACTGCGAGTGCAACGATTCACCGTTAGCCGCCTCAGCGTCGTTGGCACGGCGCAGTGTCCACCCAAGACTGGTATCGGCACCGAGGGGGGCACCTACCGAAAGACTCCGCGCGGCGTCATTGGTTTGCGCCGAAGCATTCATGACAGGGGCGCTAAACCATTGCGGTTTTACGGTGACCACACCGCCCATCGCCTCCGATCCATAAAGCGCCGATACCGGACCCATCACACCACTCACCGATTGGAGCAGAAACGGCGGCAAAAACCCGATGGCATTGCCCGCGGGACGGTCCGTGACAATGGGTACCCCATCGATTTCCGTGCGAATGCGCGCACGACTCAGGCCACGCAAGCTGTAACTTTGGAATAATCCGCCCTGCCCGTTCAGGCTGATCCCCGGAGCAGCGGCCAGCCAATCAGCAAGGGTACGATCGAGCGACACCTGATCGTCCCGGGTTACCAAGGGCACGTTGGTCGATCCCGATAGCGCCTGCGAGAGCTCGTTGCGGGCACCGAGAATCACCACCTCCTCGAGCTCGCTGGCACTGGGATGCGAGCACAAGGTGGTTACGAGAAAGACAATACAGAGCGCCTTTGTATTAATAGCCCATCCCAAACAGCACGGGCATGAGATCCCGCTCGTTAGGGCCCTCAAACATCGCCTCGTTGCGGCCAGGGTGGCTCCGATAACGGGGGCCCGACAGAAGTTCATTATCGTGACGCGGGCGCCCACAGCTTGCGGCGCCATGTAAACGACTCAGGAAAGCACCAACAGAGCAAACAGCAGTAGCCCGCTCCCAGACGTAATCAGTGTTGTCTTTCGCAGTCGATCAGAAGACAACCCCAGCCAAAGACCGCTGAGCATGACAAACAGCATGCCCGCCGCAAAAAACTGTTGGTAGGTCTTGTAGGCCGAGGGGCCATGCCCCATGTGCAGCTCGATCATTCGCTTTTGTAGTGACGGTGTGTTGTACCGTACAGACACCTCGTCACCGTCGACATCGAGGGTATAAAACGGCCGTGTGGTGGGCCGTGTTATCAAGCGCGAGCCGCTCTGCTTGACGTAATCAAAGTCAAAATCCAGCACCTCCAACTCTTCCAATGCGGACGTGACCGCGGCGTGGCTAGGGTCAGCCAACAAAACCTCACCCGAGTCGAGGGTGCCTATCAACGTTTGCTCCACGGTGCCCTTTATACCTATAAGATACAGGCCGCCAGACGATGCCACCAACACGATCGCCGCAGCAAAAAAAGCAGAAAAATACAAATGCAACTTAATAAGTAAGGCGCGGGCCATGGTAACTGTCCTGTCAGGCGTTAAAGTGGGGAGCAGCGGGTTCGGATCCGAGCTCGGGGTGTGAGCATTGTGCCCGAAGGCATCAGCGCACACCAACTGGCACCCTTCGCCGGCAGGACCATGGCGGGCGCTAGGGGATCCGAGTAGAGTGAGCGTCAGCGCACGCCAAGAGCCACTCTCATAAGCATCTAGGCGCCTGTGGCGCCGCCGATTATTGTAAGAGGCTATCCGTTGTCATCGCTTGAGTTCACCACGAGTCCCTTTGCCGAGGCGCTACTGTGCGGTGCAGCGAAGCACCCCGAGCGCGACTGTATTGTGGTCAGTGATCAGCGGGTAACCTATGCCGAGCAGGCAACGCGAGCGCGCGAGGTGGGCCGCTCGCTGATCGCCCTCGGTATCAAGCGCGGCGATCGCGTGGGCATCCTCATGGCCAATGGTCTCGATTACACCGACATTTTATTTGGTGCATCGCTGATTGGTGCCATTCCTGTGCTGTACAACGCCCGCTTCAAAGCCCGCGAAATTGCCCACGTCACCAACGACGCCGGCATTAAGGTGATCGTTACTAACGACGTCACCGAGCAACACACCGACTACGTAGAACTCCTGAACCGGGCAGATGTCCGCCAAGCACCATCGCTACAGACCCAAGTGTTTTTGGGCACTGAGCAGCGCGAAGACTTTATGGATCGCGAGACCTTTTACGGCCTTGCCGATACCGTAGACGCCAACGCGGTCGATCAACGACACGCAGGGACCGCGGTGACGGACCTGGCGCTCATGTTTTACACGTCAGGGACCACGGCCATGCCCAAGGGCTGCCCACTCAACCACATCGTGCTGCAATACGCAGGCGTTGTGGGGGGCACCGAGCGCCTGGGTTTGCTCGAGGGCGATGTGGTGTGGAGCCCGCTGCCCATGTTCCACAGCGCGTTCACCCAACCGCTGACCGGCACGCTGCACGTTGGCGGGACGTTTGTCTCCATGACTCACTTTAATCCGGACGAGGCGCTCGACCTGCTCGCCCGAGAGCGCGTGACAGTGGCGTTTCCCGCGTTCCCGACTATTACGCTGCAAGTCCTCAATCATCCGCGCTACACGCCAGAAACGCTTAACGGCGTGCGTGTCATGCTCAACGTGGGGCCCCCAGAGGAATTGGTCGCTATGCAGGCACTCATGCCGCATACCACCCAGATCACCTGCTTTGGGATGAGCGAATGCGGTGGTTCGGTGGCGATGTGTCATCCCGATGAATCCCTCGAGCAACGCTCGGACTGCTCGGGAAAGGCACTGCCGGGCCTTGAGATCGCCGTGCGCGACCCGGAAACGGGAGAAACGCTGGCTCCAGGAGAACGGGGAGAAATCGTGACCCACGGTATTAGCGTGTTTGACGGCTACTACAACGACTCCGAGAAAACCGCGGCGGCGTTCTGGGAGGATGGCTGGTTCCGCACGGGCGATTTGGGCGTATTGGATCAGGACGGTCGCATTACTTTCAAGGGCAGGCTCAAAGACATGCTCAAGGTGGGCGGTGAGAACGTAGCGGCGATCGAGATTGAGGGCTACCTGGCGCTCCACCCCTCGGTGAACCTGGCGCAGGTCGTGGGCTTACCGGATGAAAAGTACGGCGAGGTACCCGTAGCGTTTATCGAGCTCGTGCCCGGCAATCACGCCACGGAGGCCGACATTATCGACTTTTGTCAGGGGGAAATCGCGAGTTTCAAAATCCCGCGGCACGTCCGTTTTGTCGATGAGTGGCCGATGGGCGCCACTAAAATTCTCAAATACGTGCTACGCGAGAGAATCAGTGCCGAGATGGGCGTCGACTGAGATCACTATCACTGCCGCAACTAGGGCCGCGAGGGTATGCGGGCGCTCGCCTCTCCCTTGAGGATCACCTCACCCTTTTGGTTACGTTGCCACACCGCGCAGATGATAACGCCTCCGCTTCCCTCAATTGGCTCCAGCGCGAGCACCTCTCCGCCACAACGCAACGTGTCTTCAGGAAAGACATTCGCGGCAAAGCGCATCTTGGTTCCGACCAGATCCCAAGGGTTGTGCAGCAAAGACGTGAAGTAACGGTATAGATAGGCCTGATTCAGCGGCCCCTGCTGCACCACATCGTTTAAGCCCCGCTCCTGTGCGTAAACGCGATCCAAATGCAGGGGATTGGTGTCTCTTAAGATCAGCGCAATCGGGATGTAGTCAAATCGGTCCATGGGCCCAAAATCAATGCTGGGCAGTAGCATGTCGACCGCGTAATCCTCAAAAAACGGCTTGTCTATGCTCTCAATCATTTGAACAAAATGTAGGACTGCTGACCGGACATCAGCAGATCCTCGTCGTGCTCGCCCGCTATTTTGAAAGTCACTTCGATCACGTCGAAGCGGCTCTTCCCCTGTTTTTCGTACACATCGCTAATGGCAGCAGCAATCGACACCGACTCGCCAACAACAAGGGGCCTGTGAAACTCAATGGCCTGCTCGCCGAACATGGCCGTGCCGTTGCGGTAGTCAAACAGAAAGTCCTCTTGCCAGTCGAAGGTTTTTAACAGCCCCAATACCGCAACAAATGGCGCAAACGAAGGTGGCGCCAAACGCCCTGAATCTGCTTCACCATCATCGAGTGGCGCGAAGTCAGGTTCGGCAACCACACCGAGAAAATCGTCCACGTCGACTTGCGAGACGGTATAGGTGGCCGCACGCAATTGGCGACCGATCAGGGCGGCGCGATCCACAGTCATCCGTTAGCTCTCTTTCGCATGGCGGCCTGTCTCCAGCCGCAAGTCGCAGCATGTTAACAGCTGGGGATCGGGGGTGCGGTGGATGACCAAAAAATAGCCGCACTGGTCGTCGGCGTGCTTGACGATAAAGGGCGTCTTACTCGATAACTGAAGTCTCCGCATGGATTATCTTGCGCCGGTATAGCGCCCAACTCATGAGCCAAAAAAAACCGGGCTGAGCCCGGTTTTCATATCAAAGGTGTTTACCTTAACTAGCCGCGCGCCATCTTGATGCGGCCCTTGGCTTTGGGTTGCTGCTCAAGGAATTTGAGCGCCCATGCCTGAAATTCGGGCTGACGAGGCGGCTCAAGCCCGGTTTCTTTCTTGCAGCGCTTCTTGAGCTCGGCAATCTCACCACCGCGGTCAAACATTTTGACCTTGCCGCGTTGCTTCGCCATTTTGGCGCGCAGCGCCGCGGTCTTTTTCTCGTCCACGGTCAGGTCCGCCTTCATTACCACGCCGTAACGCTTGGCACCCTCGGAGGATACGAGACCGGCGCGCACGTCGAACTCGACCCGCTCGGTCTCGCGCTTCAAGGGGTCACCGCAGCCACCACCGCCCCAGGTGTTGAAGTACAGAATGTCACCTGCACCGACCGCGATGCGGTCGCACTTGCTCGGCAGCTTTTCTTCCGAGCCGTCAGTGCGCTTGAGGATCTTCTCCGAGCGCCGACCCGGCAAGCCACCGTTCACGCCCCAGGGATAGGTTAGCCAGCGATCATCGTGTATCGAGATCGTGCCGGGCTCCAAGAAGCAGTAACCCATGCGCAGACCGTTACCGCCGCGGTTATAGCCTGCGCCACCGCTATCAGTAATGGTCTCGTAAGTCTCGATGCGCAGCGGGAAGTAGCTCTCGAGGAACTCATTGGGCACGTTAGTGAAGCTCGGCCACAGTGAGTGCCCGTCGGGACCATCGCCCGAGGGCTTGCCAGGGATGCCACCAAAACCGATGGAGTACAGCTGGTACCACTCACCGTTCTTGTCATAGCCCGAGTACATAAAGTGCGGGCTATCTGAGAACCCGGCGCCGGCCAGGAAGTCGGGATCGCCCTGACCCAACAAGCCGCCCAGCACATCAAAAATACGCCCGAGCGCGTGGGTACGACAGGAGAGCGCTGCAGGCTCCCGCGGTTTGAGCAAAGTACCCTCGGGAATCCGCACTTCCATCAGGTCATAGAAGCCATCGTTAAACATAATCTGGGGATCAAACACCATGATCATGTAAACGCCGCAGAACATCTTGAACATTTCTTCGTTGAGGTAGAAGTTAATCGAGCTGATGGACTGCGGGTCCGTACCCTCAAAGTCAAAAATGACCTTGTCCTTCTGCCGCCACATGGCGCACTTGATGCGATACGGGCCCATACCCAGACCATCGTCACAAATGTAGTCCTCGAAGTACTGCTTCTTCTCGGGCACCGTGGTCTTGATGAGTTTGGACATAGCGCGCTTGTTGCGATCCAACAGTTCATCGAGCGCTGAATAAAACTCGTCATCACCAAAACGCTCCGCCATCTCGATCACGCGCTTCTCGGCGGTGCGAATGGCCGCAACCAGTGCGTTAAAGTCACTGCGGTTCCAATTCGGCATACGGCAGTTGTGCAAAATCAGCTCAAGCACATCTGACTGCAGCTCGTCTTTTTTGTAGATCTTCATCGGCGGGATACGAATCCCCTCTTCGAAGATCTCGCGGGCATCGGTCGGCAAACTGCCTGGCACCTTACCGCCGACGTCGGTCATGTGTCCGAACATCGCGGCATAGGCAATCAAGCGGCCGTCTTTAAAGATCGGGCGCAGTAGCAACCAATCATTAATGTGACTGATGGCGCCGTTGCACGCGTAGGGATCAGTGGTCAGGAACAAATCACCCTCTTCGATGGTGCCGTCGTAGGCTTCTTTAAAGCCATGGATAAAGCTGCCGAACTGGCCCACGACCATCTTGCCTTCGAGGTTGGCGATCATCGGGAACTCGTCGTGCTGCTCACGAATTCCGGGCGACATGGCTGTTCTGAAGAGCACGGCGTCCATCTCATAGCGGGCATTCATCATCGCGTTCTCGATGATGTCCAGCGTGATGGGATCCATGTCCTTGCGCTTAAACTTTTTGGTGTTGGTTTCAACAATAGTGGCTGGCATGACTGTCTCCCCCGCTTACGCTGACGGTGTGATGAGGATGTTGCCGAACTTGTCGACGTTACCGGTATGCCCGGAGAGGATGACCGTGGTCGAATCCATCTCCAGCACAATGGCCGGACCCTCTATTTTGTTGCCGGCTTTCAACATATCCCGGCGATACAGACTCGCCTGCATGTCTTTGCCTTCCATAAAGACCTTCGAGGTACCAATCTTGGCTGCAGCCACCGGCGTCCGGCTACCCGAACCACTCAGCTGGCGCGCCTCGATCTCAGCGCTCTTGCCCTGGGCAACGGCGCGTAAATTGACGATCTCCTTGTCGGAATCGAGCGCGAAGGTAAAGAGCTGACGGTGCATCTCGTCGAAGGGGTCACCAAT
>Ga0255771_1002823_pt1 | contig 16933 bp, 16 predicted proteins | sample 011ome_19_FD_179969 | JGI IMG/M metagenome (GOLD analysis project Ga0255771, IMG submission 179969) | Coastal salt marsh microbial communities from the Groves Creek Marsh, Skidaway Island, Georgia - 011510BT metaG (version 2) | ecosystem: Environmental > Aquatic > Marine > Intertidal zone > Salt...
CGTTGCGCTGTTCAAACTGAAGCACTCCAGACAATGGATTATCGTATTGGGCACCAAAAGCAGAAGTGTTTAAGGTCACTTGCTGAATGAATGAAACGTTGAGCATACCGACTGGACCTCCACTACTGCCTTGGGTGGAGAAGTGATTGATGTTAGGTATTTCCATGCCGTCCAGATAAAATACCGTTTCGTTGGGGGCGCCCCCGCGGATGATCAAATCGTTGCGAAAGCCGCCAGGGGATGGCGCAACTCCCGGTAAGGACTGAGCAACGCGCACTACGTCGTTATTTCCTCCTGGATAATTGGCTAGTTCAACAGCCGATAGTGTTTGGGTAGATAAGGGAGATTCCCTATTTCGGCTGCTATTCCACTGGGTTAAAGTTACTTCATCCAAGGACTGCGCAGATTCTTGAAGTGTGATTGACAAAGGCGCATTTCCCTGGGATCGAACTATCGTATTGGGCAGTACCACATCTTGGTATCCCAAAAATGAAACGACTAGGTTGTAGGAATTTGGAGAGATTTGCCTGAGGACAAATCGACCTTTTTCATCCGTAACTGTGCCGTAATCGGTGGATTCTAAATATACGGAAGCCCCTTCAATAGGGGTGTCAAAAGCATCTTTAACCACGCCAACAAGCTGGCCATAAACAGGGTTTGACGTTTGAGCAACTGCATCAAGCGGTAGGAAGAGTAAAAAAGCTAGTACTGACCAGAAACCGTAAAAAGATCGCTTCATTTTGTCTAATATTTATCATACAAAGTTAAACAAAAATGAAGCTGTATGACCCAGTGGGTTTTGAATTGGTGTTAAGCTTCCTGCTTCTTCGCGAACACCCAAGCAACAATTCCACCAGCCATACCGTAGTAAAAAACACTCCATACAGCATCCACTAACACGGCCGTCAAGTCAACCAATTGGGCAGAACCATACTGAAGGGCACCAACACCTGCTCCGATAAATAGCCCCACTAAAGCCCCCGTTTTAAATCCTTCAAAAAACTTGAAATCACGGGCTCTATGGACCATTAAAGCGACCACAATCGCTTGAATAAAACTGCCCAAAGTAATCATTCCTAAGTCCATAGTTACTCCTTGAGGCATATTTACTGTGTGGGCAACAAAAAAATCCACCGCTAGAAAATTGTAAAAACCCCAGCCCATAAAATAAAGCCAGACAAAAGCAGACAAGCTACCCAAGAGTGTTGATTTTGTATTCATCCTGTTGAATTTTAGTTGGTTGTCTTTTAAATGTATTAAATATTTGCCCAAGTAACCTAAAAAATACGTGCCTACCGAGGTGTGGGATTTAAAAAAAAGTGGTCAAACCGAGGTATTTGCCTAATTTAGTGGCTAAGCCAAAGTCAGAATTCAACATGTTGCTAAAAATCAAGCCGTTGTGTTTCCTATTTATCCTCTTTCTAGGAATTAATCTTCCCGCACTTGGACAAGAAACACCTCCATTTCGTTATTACGGAGCGCAAGAGTATCAGGCAGCAGCTCAAAATTGGAAAATAACCAACAATTCAGATGGTGAAGTGTTTTTTGCCAACAATGAGGGCGTAGTTTACTTTGACGGTGCCCATTGGCAGACCTTAAAGTCTGTCAATCAAAGTATTGTGCGTTCGGTACATTACGCAAACGACAAACTATATGTCGGTATGTACATGGAGTTTGGGTACTACCAAAAAGATGAATTTGGGTCCTGGCAATACACCTCGCTTTCTGAAAATATCAAAAGTAAACTCATTGAAGATGAGCAGTTTTGGGGTATACTTCCCTTAGGAACACAACTGGTTTTTCAATCTTTAGATCAGCTGATCGTCCATGATCCAGTAAAAAACACCTACCAAACCCTAACCCATAAAAATGGAATCACAGGAGCCTGGGCCCCTGCCAACAGTTTATACGTTCAAGACACCAACAAGGATTTATTCCTAGTTGAGGGGGGCCAATGGATCAAAATTGCCGAGGCAAGCGACCTGGGAAATGCTCTCGTAGTGGGCATGAAAAGAGAGCAAGGCATGGTAACTGTCGTGAATGAATGGGGTGAATTTAGGGCCTATAACTCTGGAAAGTGGTCAAAGTCATGGGATACTGGGCTGAGAACGGCTCATGTCTACTCTGCGGTTGTGCTTGCTGATGGAGGCTGGGCACTAGGGACTATTTCAGACGGGATCAGCGTTTGGGATGCTCAAGGGCGTAAACAATATGAGCTCGGAAGCAGCAACGGAATTAAAAACAATACGGTATTGTCCATTCATCAAGATGCGCAAGCACACATTTGGTTGGGATTGGACAATGGGATTATCTGCATCAACAACCAAGCCCCCCTGCGCAGCTATGTAGACCAACAAAGTGAATGGGGAACGATCTATGCGTCAGCTCAATGGAAAGACATCACCTATTTAGGCACGAACGTAGGGCTTTTTTATAGAGATCCTTCCATGCGTCATTTTGCCCAAGTACCCGGTTCGTCTGGTCAGGTTTGGTCGTTGTCTATCCACAAAGACGCCCTGATTATGGGACATCACCTGGGTGCATTTGCCGTAGAGGGAACGAGACTGATCCCCATCAGCGCGGGTACAGGAGCCTGGACATTTTCCCAAATTCCACAAACCAATAAACTAGTTGTCGGCACCTATAAAGGCCTTGAACTGCTGGAGTGGAAGGAAAAAAAATGGAATTGGGTGGGTAAAATAGACGGATTTAATCTATCAGCGCGCTACTTGGAAAGTATCGACCAACAAAATTTTTTGGTCAGCCATGAATACAAGGGAATCTACCGGTTGGTATTGTCTCAGGATTTTCGCAAGGTTTCTCGGGTGGAAAAATTAGATGAACCGGAAAAAGGGGCACACTCGGCTTTGGCCACATTTGACGGGGCAGTATGGTACCACGCGCCAAGCGGACTGTGGAAATACGAGGCCAACGAACAAAAATTTACCCGCCAAGATTGGGCCGATGAACTATTGGGGAATGATCCATATTACTCTGGAAAAATGAGTTCATTGGATGGTGAATCACTTTGGTTATTCAAACAAAATAAGGTGGTGCAGATCTTACCCGCGCTGACTAAAGGCACCTATCAAGTGAAAAATTTTCCGGTGTCCATGGAAACCCTAAAACCGATGAGAGGGTTTGAGAATATAGGTCAACTGAAAGGAGATCGATACCTGGTTGGGGGAGTGAATCAATACATGGTTATTAACAATCAAGCTCAGATATCCAGCTCACCCTTACCACTAATACAGCGCATAGATGGGTTAGACCAAAAAACAGCCGACGTAGTTTCCTTGCCCATAAAAGGAGGTGAGCTTCCCTACCAATACAACACGGTACAAATAACCCTTGGCGCACCTGCATTTACCGTCTACAAAAAAACACAATACCAGTATCGACTATTGGGGCACCAAGAAGATTGGACTGATTGGACTGACCTAGCCGTGGTCACTTGGGCCAGTCTTTCCCCTGGAGAATACCAGTTTGAAGTTCGTTCCGGATCATCGGCTGAACAACCTTCTGAAGTGTTAAGCTATCAATTCAAGATTGCCAAACCCTGGTATTTACATCCCTTGATGTGGTTGATTTATTTAGTAACAAGTCTTGCTGGCATTTGGATCATTCACCGCTCCTACTTGAGGTACTTCAACAGACAAAAAAACAAAATCATGGAGGAAAACGAGCGAAACAATGAGCTCGATCAACTTCAAATAAAACAACAATTTATCCAAGACAAGAATCAATTCCTAGAGGATCAGTTCAGCCAAAAGAAAAAAGAACTAGCGAACACCTTACTTCACTTGAACAAAAACGTAGAATTGCTTCTCGAGGTAAAAGAACAACTAGCGCAATCTAAAGATGGAGGAGAGAACTTTGGAGATCTAATCAAGCGTATTGATGAAAACCTGACGGATGAAGATTCGTGGCAATTACTCGAAGAAGCTTTTAACAACGTAGATCAAGAGTTTCTTTCTAAATTAAAAACTGAATTCACCGAACTGAGTCCCAGTGAACTAAAGCTATGTGTCTATCTAAGGCTTAACTTGTCCACCAAAGAAATAGCCACATTGCTGAACATCACTCCTAAGAGTGTAGAGATCAAGCGATATCGTTTGCGAAAAAAATTGAATTTAGGCGGTGAAGACCATTTACAAGACTTTATTCTGGGGTATTAACGGATAAAAGAGCGATACTCACCTCTACAAAAGCACTACAGAAGAATAATGAGGCTTAAATTAATTACATATAATTAATTGACTGTGAATTACTTATATTCATTTTATAATTGATGTGTATTTGTAGCTCCTCTACCATTGTATTATTGAATTTTGTTTAAGATTTTAGTGAAAACTTAAAACTAAATAAAAATGAAAACAACAAAATTGACATTGATGGCCCTTATGGCTTTGATGATGGGATTCACTTCATGCTCAAGTGATGACGAAACACCGGTAGTTGAAGAACCAGCACACCCCCTTGTAGGTAGTTGGAAATTAACTGCAGCTCCAGGCTCATTGGGCGTAGGTCCTGCCGCTGGAGATTACAGCTGGTGGTCAAACGATGCTCAAGTAGTTACCGACAGAGCTTGTTTGTTTGATGACCTATACGTGTTTGAAGCGGATGGAACATTTAAAAACGTACAAGGCGGAAGTACTTGGTTAGAAGGATGGCAAGGTGTAGAAGCGGACGGATGTGGAACTCCTGTAGCCCCTCACAACGGTGCAACTCCAGGAACATGGGCGGTGACCAACCAAACCTTGACTATTTCTGGCGCTGGCAGCTACATGGGATTGGCCAAAGTACACAACTCAGGTGAGAATGGTGCTCCTACCAACAACACCATCAACTACAGCATGAGCTTGACCAATAACGACACAACTCTTGAATTGACCATTTCTGGTTTCCAAGGTGGTGGAGAAACTTGGTTCTTCAGATTTACCAAGCAGTCTTAATTAATGCCTTTCCCTATGCCTAGAGCCCTATTGTCCGCCGCGTTTCTTCTCTCTATCCTGTTTATATCCTGTTCCAAAGACGGTGAAGATGTGGTTGAGGGGCCAGCAGCACCAGTAGCTGAAACACTCAGCGAAGCTGATCGCGTTGGCTTGGTGTGGTCCGATGAATTTGATTCAGGAACCGCTCCAAATGCTGCCAACTGGACTTATGAAATCGGAGATGGTAGCGCTCAAGGCATCCCGGGATGGGGTAATGGAGAACAACAATTCTATACTAACAGACCGGAAAACGTCAGTGTGGCCAATGGTTTTTTAACCATCACGGCTCGCGGAGAAAACTATTCTGGCAAAAATTATACTTCTGCCCGAATCAAAACACAAGAAAAATTCAGCTTTAAGTATGGCCGTATGGTTGTACGGGCAAAACTGCCTAGCAAATCAGGCACATGGCCTGCGGTATGGCTTTTGGGTAATTCTATAACCCAGGTAGGCTGGCCGCGTTGTGGTGAGATCGATGTGATCGAGCAACGAGGTTCAGACAAAACAAAAATTATGGGCGCTGTGCACTGGTTCGATCAAGGAACCAATGCCAATGCCAAATACGACAAAGAAGTTACTGTAGCAGGATTGACTACAGAATTTAAAAAATATACGTTTGAATGGACCCCTACTGTGGTGCGCTATTTTGTGGACAACACAAAATACTTTGAAATGACCATCAATGAAAGTATGCCCTTCAACGATCCATTCTTTATAGTGACCAATATCGCTATGGGAGGTACTTTAGGAGGACCTATTCCTGGTGGGTTTTCCACAGATAAATTGATGATCGATTATATACGCGTTTATGAAAACTAAACTAATGAGCCTTGGGGCTATCGCGTTCAGCGCCATGTTATTCACCGGATGTGTGAATCAAAACGAAAAAGAAAACACCGAAGTTCCCGAAGGGTATACCCTCTTGTGGGCTGATGAGTTTGAAGGAACTGGTCTACCGGATACCGAAAAATGGTTTTTTGAGACCGTGGCTCCGGAAAACGGAAGCTGGTATAATGGTGAGCTACAACACTACACCCAACGCACTGAAAATTCATACGTCAGTGATGGAACACTAAAAATTGTTGCCAAAAAAGAAGAATACAACTCAACAGGCACCACAAAATCTTACACCTCAGCACGCATGAACAGCAAGCTGAAATTCACCTACGGAAAAGTGGAGGTTCGCGCCAAATTACCACGTGCAGCAGGCACCTGGCCAGCAATCTGGTCTTTGGGAAGTAATTTAGAGCAGGTAGGATGGCCTGCTTGCGGAGAAATCGACATTATGGAACAGCTTTTTGAAAACCACCTGATGGTTCAAAGTGCGATTCACGTCCCTGCTCGCTATGGAGATGACCCTGCATTGAAACAGGTAAATGTCAGTGATGTGACAGAAAACTTCCACGTATATGGGATGATTTGGACTCCAGAAAAAATTGATTTCACTGTAGATGACAACGTATTTTTCACCTACAACCCTGAAGATAAAAACGAAGCCAATTGGCCGTTTAACAAGGATCAATTTCTACTGCTCAACGTAGCTATGGGTGGAAATCTTGGCGGATCTGTTGATCCCAACTTTACCCAAGACCAAATGGAAGTGGATTACGTGCGCGTATATCAACTGACCAAGTAAGCCCAGTTAATCACTTCTGAAGGCTATTCAGAAACATTAAAGTCCTTTGGAGCAACTCAGGATGAATGGGCCTCAACGGGTCTGTATATGACTTTACGTTGTCCTGAACATCGCCCTCGATCACTTGTTTCAATACATGATTCATCCCTGTGATTGATGCCAAAACAGCTAACTTGTTGGCTTGAGCAAGTATTTCAGCATCTTCCATCGTTACTTGAAGATCTTGATCGCCTTGTGCAACTAAGACTGGCACTTCCAAACGGGCTAATTCGTCTGCTGGATCAAGAGCAAACCAGGAAATCAAATACGGCTGAACTGAAGGTCGAAAAAGAGTCCATAGCCAAGGGGATACCTCAGGGACCTGCTTGCCTTGAACCAAGGAATCCAATACGGGAAATGCCCATTCTTGTACTTCCTTGGGCTGATTCATCAATTGGCTTCTGATTACCTCAGCAGCTGGTCTTCCAGCGCCCGATAAACTCAAAACTCCAATAACCCCGCTGAGTTGTTGGGCAGCAAGTGCCGCAATCAACGCGCCCTCACTGTGACCCGCCAACACCAAATTTAAATACCCATGAGCTTGCAACTCATGGCCCCAAGCTACAGCATCAGCAACAAAGTCGGTAAAACGAATATCGGCCTCTTGAACCGCCGCAGAAGCAGAAGCACCTACACCTCTTTTGTCGATTCTAAACACAGAAAATCCAGCCTCAGACCATCCCTCTGCCAAAAACCGCAAACTGTTATTTTGCATCATCGCTTGATTTCCATCTCGATCTGTAGGGCCTGAACCCGCAATGATCAACACCGCCGTATCGGTTGAAATAGGTTGGTGGGGGATGGTCAACATTCCACCTAGAGGACCCATTTGCCATTCTTTTTCGGTAAAATTTTTGGGTAAATCCTGGGCATAAACCCAGGAACTCAACAACAAAAAAACCCATAGGGAGCTCAGTATACGGTTCATCACAATTTTTTGACAAGAAAGATACGAAATAGACCCACCCAGAAGTCGATTACCCGCTTTGCCAAGCCGTAATTTGACTATTTTTGCCCTCCCAGGCCCTATAGTTCAACGGATAGAACGAGCGTTTCCTAAACGCTAAATCCAAGTTCGATTCTTGGTGGGGCCACGATGCAACCGTATTATAGCGCTGAACAATGGGCCTGTTGGCTCGATCAGCTCGCAGATGACTCTTTAGTGGTGATGGAGGATTTCCTCCCCGCCTCGATATTGACTTTGGTTGATGATTTTTTTGCCGTTCAGTTGGCAGAAGGTGCATTGGCCCCAGCCAAAATTGGAACAGCCTTTGAAGAGCAGAGACAAGCTGAAATTCGTTCGGACTTCATCTGCTGGATCGATCAAGGGCAACACCCTCAACTCAATTCATTTTTTCAATTGATCGAGGAACTAAAAGGCTGGGTCGCCCAGGAACTTTTTCTATCGCTAGAGGGGTTTGAGTTTCACCTAGCTCAATATCCTCCAGGAGGGTTTTACAAGCCCCACTTAGATCAATTTAAAGCGCGTAACAACCGCATGCTTTCCTTAGTCATTTACCTGAATCGGCATTGGATTCCAGAGCACGGCGGACAGTTGCGGATTCACGAGCCTGTAATTAAAGACATTGAACCCATTTTTAACAGAGCTGTTTTGTTTCGTTCTGACTTGGTGTTGCACGAGGTGCTTCCGGCGCATCAAACCAGAAAATCATTGACAGGATGGCTGCTAAAACGCCCCTCAGGCGTCGGGCTTTTTGGGGTCTAGTTGATTTGTTTATCTTTAGGGAAATTACCTTCCCCATGAAACATTGGATCATTTTCGCACTGGCCTTCGTCTTGGTGCAATGCGGACCCACCTACACCTACAGAGCTCATAAAAATGATTTTGCCCAAGAAGTAGAACAACTTGCTGAGCGAGACAAAACTCTTTCCCAGAAGGATTACCTATTATTTGTCGGCAGTTCCAGCATCAGACTTTGGGATGATATGGAATCGGACATGAAGCCATATAACACCGTTAAACGGGGATATGGAGGAGCGCACTTCTACGACTTAATTCACCACACCGAAACCTTAATCGCACCCCATAAAAATGCTCGGGCGATACTTTGTTTTGTGGCCAATGACATCGAACATCCATGGGGGGACCCTAAACCCAAAATGACTCCTGAAAAAGTGTTGCGTTTAGCCCAAAAATTCTCCGATCAAGTCGAAAAAATTCACCCCAACACGCCCTTGTACTTTATTGAAATCACGCCATCACCCAGCAGATGGACACTTTGGCCAGAAATAAGCCAGGCCAATGACTTGATTCAATCTTGGGCCGAGAAAACGCCCAATCGTTTCTTTATCCCCACCCGTCAGGCGGTATTAGGAGCTGATGGACTACCGCAAAATCACTTGTTTGTCGAGGATGGACTTCACTTGTCCAGGGCTGGATACCAGCTATGGGCAGAACAGATAAAAACTGGTCTAGGGCAAAGCAAAAACTAGTTTACTGACAACCTAGACAAGGCTGGGTGATTGGTAGGTACATACATACCGCGCCAAAAACTCACCCCTAAACCATCGTATTTCCAAACGACTAATCCTTGAGGATTTACCTCCCAAAATCCATAATCCCCTTCTGTAATCAGCAGGTTTCCATTGGACATGGTTTGGACTCCACCTACCCTAGGGAAAAACAGGGATGGGTCTGAAAAAGAGAACTGCACCGGAACCTGAGTGTCCACAGCCACACCTGGGCTGAAAAAAGATAAATCAAACACATAGGCCTCTGAATACCCATTGACTTCTTTGTTGTTGTGGAATAAGCTGAGCAATAACTTTCCGTCTTTTTCAAAAAAACTTGGGTGGTGATTGTAGTGAAGTTGTTGAGGCTGGCCATAGGTTCCGTAGACATTTGGATTTCCCCACCTTAAAATCAAATCACCTCCTCTGCCAAAACGACCGCCAGAACCTGTTTGAGCTTCAGCAGTGGTTGTACTGTGGTCAATTACCCAAACCTCTCCATAAAAATTAACCGACAACGCAATGATGTCTTGCTCCGGATGGTAGTCCAACCCATTGATGTGCATAATATCCCCTTGACCAACAAACTCGTGGATATCTACTCCATTCTGATAGGTAAAATTGATCTTATGACGCAACGAATTAGGATCTCCATAATTAGGTCCGTCGGGTCTTAATCCCTGAACTAAGTGATCCCTACTATCCCAAGACCAGACTATTTCGCTGGTCGTTGGGTCTATTTCGATCACTTTTTCTGGAAAAACATCGGTGTCGATTTCTAAACCCATAGACTGTGCTTCCTCTTGGGACATGCGCGACCAAACCAAGGCCAAAACATGACCATTGGGCATGATTTCAATATCGTGATGTCCGATAAAATCTGGACCCATAATGGAATAATTCCAAAGTACCGAGCCATCAAGTCCTATATGTTGAATTAATCCATTTTGGCCTCCATAGGCAACCGATGGATTGGGTGCTTTAAACGCGCCCATAATCGTACCGTCATCCATCAGTTCTATGTCCTGACCTAGAGCCTTTTCAAAAGTCCAAGTGTGTTTTTTATTTCCTTGATGATCTAATAAATAGGCGGTTTTTGCCCCATTGACAATAGCGAGCACATATCCCGGATCTACAAAATCTTGTATAATTAAGGGTACTTGGGTTCCTACGGACTGGGTATTGTATCGAAATAGAGCCTTTAAATTTAACGGTTGATCTACCTTGATCTCCAAGGAAGCAGACTGATCTCCCGACCAACCTTCCCAACGATCAAAAATATAACCGGGATCAGCTAAGGCTTGAATAATTTGAACCGTTCCTTTCTCGAATGTCCCTCCAGTTTGACTCACTTGTCCCCCTGCTCCAGCATCAACCGATACTGTGTAATATACAGCCAGTGTTGATTGCGTGTCTGGACTGCAAGAAAAAAGAAAAAAAATCAGCAAAGAGCTAACGGACAATAATTTCATAATACTATCTAAAGCCCTAAAATTAATCAATAAACTGAATTTCCACCACCTAAACTTCCATGCCCACAAAAACCTGTTTGAATTGCGGAACCTACCTCACCGGTAACTTTTGTAGTTATTGTGGTCAAAAGGATTTGCCTGCCAAAGAGACTTTTAGGTCGATATTTGGACAGTTTTTAGGAGGAATCCTCAACTACGACAGTGCTCTGGTAAAAACAATGGCTCGCTTGTTTGGAGCTCCTGGAAAACTGAGTGCCGACTACCTCAAGGGGCAAAGAGCACGGTATATTCATCCTGTGCGTCTCTATCTTTTTATTTCAGCCTTGTTTTTTCTATCGCTCAATTACGTTTTTGTGCCCCTAGAAAAATCTGTGGAGTCTTCCTCCCCATGGGACCAAAAAGAGCAAAAAAAATCAGCAAAAAAGGAGGCTCCCGTCACTATTAAATGGGGGGAAGACCAAAAAAAAGTTGATTCATATGTGGCCTTTTTAGCGCAGCAAGATAGTCTGCCAGCCGCCAAAAAAGCGAGTGCTCTAGAACATATGGTCATAAAGCAGTATTTTAAAGTTAACACCGCTTATCCCGAAGATGCTGATATAGCTGAAGTGCTTTTGAAGCAAGCCATTGAAATGATTCCTCAGTTGCTCTTTGTGCTGCTTCCCCTACTCGCACTAGTCAACCGAGTCGTGTTTTTCAGAAGAAAAAAGCAATGGTTTATGAATATTTTTTGAAAAAATGAATGCGTTGATTTGTAATGCGTTTTGTTTTTACAAAACCGAAATTAACCGATTTGACCCGATTTCAAGGGGTATTTTCCTCACGCAGAGAATTCACTTTTATAAAATTCGTTCATACGATATTATTTCTTAAATGTTTCAAAATTCTCATCTACCAATTTTCTAAGCCTAATAATTTCTTGCCTAAATCGGTTAATACTGCAGTATCATATTTAGTTTGTTCCCAATTTCTTGGATCACCAGGAAAAGCATATCCTTCTGGAGCAATTCTATGTTTCCAAGAATTGACTCTCCATTCTTTTAAAGCTTCATTATCTTCCTCTGCAGGCATCATAGAAATGTATTGAGCCATACGCACTTTATCTTCACTATTATTTGCTCTAATACCATGCGGTTCTAAGCTATTAAAGATTAACAAGTCTCCTGCTTCTAATTTTACTTTGGTTGGAGTAAAACCAGTTGTATCTGGTTGGAATCTATTTCTATCTTCTGGTTGAGTTAATTTCCAAGTATCATAGGTTCTGAATAATTCAGGAATACATTGGAATCCACCCATGTTCTCATCTGTTTGATCTGCTAAGGCTAATACACCTTGAACATTCACTGGTTTTGTTTCAGGATCGTAATCCCAGTGAATAAATGCTTTGTATTCGTGACCTGGTCTGATAGGAAAATTTAAATTCGCTCTATCAATAGTAACCCATAATTTTTCTGTTCCCCAAATATCTACAAATGCATCATATAATCTTTGCATTTGTCGGTTATTCCATAAGTGTTGATTATTATAACACTCCACCATTCCCGTACCAGCCAACTCTTTCATTTTCATTTCTGCTCTTGGTGCTGTATACCAAGTATCTTTATTATTAGGATCTTTCTCTTCAAACTCCCATAAAAATTTAGCAGTCGCTAATGCTTGTTCTCTTGGAACTGCATTCTTGATAACGATATATCCATTGTGAATCCAGAAATTCCAGTCTTCTTCACTTAATACTCTCAATGGTTTTCCATTAGAGCGATCATTTAATTTAGTCGCACTACTCTTTGGAGTAGATGGATTTCCTGGGATGTCTTTGTGAGTATTACTATTTGGTGTTGTTGCCATTGTGGGTACCATGGTTGGCACCATGCCTTGTTGCTGATTTTCCATAAAATTTATTTTGTGTGTTTTTAATGAAGGTTTTTTACAGCTGGACAGATTCTATTACATTTCAAACAATATCCAGTACTATCTAAATTTTTACAAGATAAGTACTCCTTTTTCTTAAGACTTTTTTGAGGTGTTTGACTCATTGAAACCTCAGTAACTTTTACCTTAGTTTGAATAGTTGAGTTTGATTTGTAAAGCATATCAATCGTTTTGTAAAACAAATTTCAAATAAACTAATAGAGAAATAAATAACCCAATTGACCAATATTTGCTCTAAATTGACAAAATATTTATAGAATTATGAAATTAATGTAATTATAGCACTAATGAGATTAAGTTTAGAAAATATCAAACCAGACGAGGGTAGTTCTTTTAGGATATTACTTACGCCCAAACTAAACGAGATTTTTTACTGGCATTTTCATCCTGAAATTGAGTTGGTATATGTAGAAGCTGATAAAGGGGTGAGACATATAGGGGATCATATTAGTACTTATGAAGGAAGCGATTTAGCATTGATTGGTTCTTATATACCACATTTGAATTTTGATTATGGTGTGCAGTCTGTAGTTGAAACGGTGGTGGTGCAGTTTAGACAAAATTTTTATGAGGATCCTTTTTATAGTCAACCAGAAATGAAAGGCATTTTTGAAATGTTTGAAAAAGCCAAAACCGGAATTGCTTTTTACGGGGAAACAAAAGCTGCAGCTGGAGCCATGTTGAAGAAACTAACTAAATTAAAACCCTTCGAACAATTATTACATTTAATCAAAGTATTTGATCTCTTATCTAAATCTAGTGAATACATTTTACTACATACAAGACCAATCGAAAATCATGCAGTTATAAAAGAACAAGAAAGAATGCATTTGATCTATCAATATATAGAAAATAATTTTCAACAACCCATTGTGATGGATGCTATAGCCAAGCATGTGAATTTATCGATAGCGGCTTTTTGTAGATACTTTAAAAAAAGCACTAAACTAACTTATACCGATTTTGTGAATCAATATAGAATTAACCATGCTAAGAAATTGTTAATGCAAGATGCCAATGTCACTGAAGCTTGCTATGAAGTTGGATTTGAGAGCTTATCCTATTTTAATAAAATTTTTAAAAAAATAACTGGAGAAAACCCATCTACATTTAGAAAAAGAAAAGGACTTGATTAATTAAAAATGTTAACATAAAAGATGCAACTACTTCGCTAAATCCATTAAAAGATGAAGATCTTTAAATAGACTTTTTGGGTATCTTCACAAGAAGGAATATTAGGTGTCAACTATACGTCACGCAGTAAAACCCAATGATAGCATGGGTTTCAAGTTAAAATGGAGTTATCCTCACACAAAAAAGGACCCACGATTTAACGTAAGTCCTTGATTTTCAAGTAGCGAGATCGGGATTTGAACCCGAGACCTCAGGGTTATGGACCATGCGGTCTTTGTGCTTCATCTGGCCACTAGTTTATTTATCACCCTATGGGTAATCTGGTGGGTTGACTATGGAGCACTCGTTAATGGTACGGCGTTATGGTCTTGGATTTCTAATAGCCTAACCTTATGTTGGTTGGGGTATTATTTTATTTCGTTTACCCACTTTTACGAACTTTCCTGGAAACGATCCTTGGTACTTTGGGTTTGGGTGGGGTTATGGCACAGTATTTTATTGGCACTTGGATTTGGCACTGTAGGGGTGCTTTCTTTCCTGTGGATGTAAGTGATTACAGAAAAACGGTCTGCCCGGTTTTTACCGCCTGATCACAGGCCAATGCGATTTTTAGACTATCCACTGCCTCAAGTACATGCTGAGAAAGATCCAGGTCTTGAATAATCGCCTGATAAAAATATTCTTGCTCTAGGTCACATAACCCCTGATGGTCAGGAGTTTGCTCCCAAATAGTTCGGTGATCCTGGTGTTTCCAATGCCCTTGCTCGTCTAGATCAGCATGGTGTTTCAAAAGCACATCGCTTTTGGTGTGTCCTGCTACATCATCGGACTTCTGGGTGTCTTGTACCAGAGAAACACTGCCACTAGGACCGATCACATCTTTAACAAAAAAGGCGGTTTCAGACATCATAGGTCCCCAACCTGCCTCGTACCATCCAACGGATCCGTCATCAAAACGAATCTGCAACTGTCCGTAATTGTATTGCGTCTGGTCTATCTCTGGAGTTAATCGAACGCCAATCGCAGAGACCGCTACTGGTTTGGCCTGAGTCATTTGACACATAATATCCAGATAATGTACGCCGCAATCGACAATCGGGCTCAGGGATTCCATCAGTTTCTTGTGCACTGCCCATTCGTTTCCATGGCTTTGTTGATTTAAATTCATGCGCATTACCAAAGGCTTGCCGAGGCCTTGTGCTTCCATGACAAACCGTTGCCATACGGGGTGGTGCCTCAAAATATATCCGATGACAAGTTTTTTTTGATGTTTTGCTGCGGATGATTGAATACGTTCTGCCCCTTGGGCCGTGATGGACATAGGTTTTTCGAGAAACACATGACAACCCGCCTCTATGGCGGCTAGGGCATAAGTTTCGTGGGTGTCTGGGTAGGTGCTGATACAAACAACTTGACACTGGCTTTGGGTCAATGCTTGTTGAAAATCGTTGTATAAAGGCACGGATTGGGTGAGCAGATTATTGAGTTTGTTTTTACTGCTCCCTCTGGAGACCAAACCAACTATTTGGAATCCTGGGTGTTTGTCGTATGCCAAGGCGTGTGATGCCCCCATGTGGCCGCAACCCACCACCAAAACACGAAGCTGATCACTGGTCATAAGGCGCACAATCAGCAGTTCGACGTGTATCGGTTAAATATGTGATCTGCCAGCCTTGATCAGACTTAAATAGGGCAAATGCATCTACTCCACAATGGGAAAAGGTTCCATCCAACCAAAAACTGTAGTCCACCCATGCTTGGGCCATGGCCCCATCGACCGATATCTGAAATTGATGCAGGCGTTCTTCCCAAACAGGGGTGATTGGCCGTGTGGCCACCGCGTGTAAAAAGTCAGCTGCCTCGCTGACAACCAACTTGGTTTGACCTGGTCTGGATAATACCGTTTGCAAAACTAAATCCGGATGCATCACGGATTTCATGGTTACTGAGTCACGTTGATGAAACCCTTGAAAAAAACGCTCAATAGTTTGTTTTACCTCGAGCGATGAGCCTGTAAACTCCTGTGCATAAGCCTGATGCGTCCAAAACACCAACACGATGATGACTCCGATCCAACTGTGTCTCATGAATTAAATTTTACCCAAAATACAAAATGTTTCGGCGCATTATATAAATTTATGTCTATGGCTATGAATCTATCCTACACTTCCGTTGACCAGTACATCGTCGACCAAAAAGCAGAAGTTCAAGAACGCTTGCTTTGGATCAAGTCTCTGCTGGAAAAAAACTATCCTAACGCAACAGCACATATTTTGTACGGAATGCCTGCGTATAAATTAAACAAGAAACCTCTGGTTTATTTTGCTGTTTATGAAAAGCATTTGGGCTTTTACGCAACACCAGGAACGCACGAGGTGTTTAAATCAAATCTGGTTGGCTATAAAACGGGCAAAGGGTCTGTGCAGTTTCCCCTTAAACAAAACCTGCCAGAGGAATTGATACAAGCCATGATTGCTCACCGAGCTCAATGCATTCTTCAAAACAAGTAGGGGGCTCCTTCTCGCCTAAGCCAAGCTATTTTTCGATCAATCCCCCATCGATAACCTCCCAGTGAACCATCGGACCTCAGCACTCTATGGCAAGGCACCAAAACGGCTATGGGATTTTTCCCAATAGCTGTGCCTACTGCTCGAGCAGAATCTGGGCTCCCAATAGATTGGGCAACCGTCTGGTAATCGGTTGTCTCTCCCCAATTTAATCCGACCAATGCCTGCCAAACCTTTAGCTGAAAATTTGTCCCCATCAAATGAATGGGCAGTGATGGAATTTCCGATGAAGGATCCACCAACCAGGACGCTATCGCAGTAAAATATGGCAAATCCTTTTGTTGATAGGTGTGCCCAGGAAATGCCCCCATAAATTCTTCCAACCCCTTCGATGGGACATCCACATAAGCCATCCAGCATATACCCAAGGGACTACACCCCACCAATACCTGTCCTAAACTGGAGTCCAGCCATTGATAAATCAACGGGCTATTGGCCGAAAGTGGATGAGTGATTACCTCCATGTGTGGATGTTTCATAAGTCAAACTTAGGGAAGTTATGGGAAGCGTCCTATCTTTGGTCTATGCTCGATTCTAGTTTCGAAAATTTATTGCCTTGTGATGGCGTAGTGCGGTATTTTGGGGTATTGCTTACCGAGCAGCAAGCGGATAAGTACTTTGCCCAATTGATGGAGGAGGTAGATTGGCAACACGATCAGGTACGGATGTTCGGCAAATTGATCACCACCAAAC
>Ga0255771_1002838_pt1 | contig 16864 bp, 9 predicted proteins | sample 011ome_19_FD_179969 | JGI IMG/M metagenome (GOLD analysis project Ga0255771, IMG submission 179969) | Coastal salt marsh microbial communities from the Groves Creek Marsh, Skidaway Island, Georgia - 011510BT metaG (version 2) | ecosystem: Environmental > Aquatic > Marine > Intertidal zone > Salt...
GTTGCGAGAAACGTTGGAGAGTTTTGTCGACGGTCGTATAAGTCGTTAGAAAGAGAGATAATTGTTATTATTATTATTATTATTATTATTATTATTACGAGTTATTATTATTATCATCATCATCATCATCATCAAGTTTATATCATCGTCATCATCAAAACTCCATCATCATTTTCTTTCAATTGTTTGATGAGAAACTTTTCTTCTTCATTTATTATTTATCACATAACACGCAGGCAAATTTTGTTTCCTCTCGTCTCTCTCTTCTTCCTTCCTTTTTGTTTGTCTTACGTGGTAGAAGAACTCAAAGAAGAACTCAAAGACGACGACGACGACGACAAAGAAGAAGAAGAAGAGAAGGAAGATAAACGCCTCTAAAAAAGATGAGCATCGTTGAGGAAAAAGAAAGTTCATCTCCTTTTTCTCGAAAGACGAATTCATCGATTTTCGTTTTAGTCGTCGCGATTGTCAGCGCGTCCACGGCTGGAGTGATATTCAAAATACTCGAAGGGGAACCTTTATATAATAATAATAATAAAGGAGTTTTAGAAAAAGGAGAAAAAGAAGAAAAAGTGGCGGCGTTGTTAGCTTCTTCTCGCGTAACCGCGACGGCGTTGGTGCAGTTGCCGATATTTTTGTGTTCGCTTCTCTTTCGCTCTTCTTCTTCGTCTTCTTCGTCTTCTTTGAGAGGAGAAGAGAGGAAACGAACGAGGACGACGATACGTGATGAAAACAACGAGGAAGACGCTCGATATCTCCGCGAGAACTTGCACGTGTTCGTTCTGAGCGGTTTCTTCTTGAGCTTACACTTTTACTTTTGGATGAACGGCTTGGTGAGAACGAGTTTGTCGCACTCGCTTTTATTCGTCACGAGCTCACCAATCGCGTACGTATGTTTAACGGCGATGACGTTTCGAAGCGAGAAAGTGCAAAAAGTTATCGTTTGGGTGGTCTCGAAGAAGAATAGGCAGCAACAGCAACAGAAAAAGAATACTGTTGGCGACGAAGACAATAACGAGACGCGCGAGACCGGCGCGAATGGAGGCGAGATTGAGTTGCACGAATACAACGTAGAAGAAGGTAAAAAAGAAGAAGAAGAAGAAGAGAATGAAAACGTTAACGACGACGACGACGACGACGATGAGTTTACAGAATTGTATACTGTTCCTCCTTCCTCTTCTGTTTCTTCTTCTTCGATTCTTCGATTCAAAGACGTTTCAAGTTTTGAAGTCATCGGCGCAATTATAGGTTTCGTAGGTTCGTGCATCATCGCTTTTGACGCAACAAATAAGAATGGTAGTAGTAATAGTAGTAGTAGTAGTAGTAGTAGTAGTAGTCAGCGTAACGACAGGCCTTCTTTGAAAGGAGACGTTCTCAGTCTGTTGTCTGCGATTTTGGTGTGCGGATACATCGCCATCGGGGCAAAAATAAGAGGCGATAGACCGTCGATGCCGATATTTGTGTATTCGTTTCCTATCGTCGCCTCGGCGGCGATATTTTTACAAATTGTGGTGGTTCTCACGTGCGCGTTTGATGATGACGGCGGCTTTAAGCCGACGGTCTTTTTAGAAAGTTATCGATGGATGAGATTTTGGGATCCCGCGGTTGGCCAAAAGACGTGCTTCCTCGTCTTTTTCCTGGCCGTCGTCCCTGGCACGTTAGGTCACTCGGGCTTTTTCGTCGCCATGAAGCACTTATCCTCTCTGACGGTCACATTCGCGTTATCTTTCGAACCAATCATCGGGTCTGCGATTGGATATCTGTTGTCCGTTTCTTCAATTCCTGGACCGGCCACATTTGTCGGAGGATTCGTTTTGTTAGTCGGCGTGTACTGTTGCAACTTGTAGTAGTTAATCTCTATCTAAAAGTAGTACCCTGTACGTACACGTATATACATTTCTCTACTACTCGCTACTCCGGATTCGACTCAATCCGACTTTCTTCAACGATTGGTCCGAGGAACTCATAATCATATCGAACGGGTCCACCGAATCAGCCTCGATCGCTTTCTGTCGGATTTCATTCGCGAGCGCGATCCGCACCCGTTCGTGCACTAAATCTTTATGCCTTTGACTGTTTCTTTTTAGTAGTTGTTTCGACCTAGTAGCGTTATTCGTTTTGTTATTATTATTAGTAGTAGTAGTATTGTTTAAATTATTCTCGACAGCCTCTTCCTCCTCCTCACCATCATCATCCTCGTCATCATCATCATCATCATCATCACTGCCGTAAATCAAATCCAACTCCGCGTACAATCTCAACTGCACCTCGTCCTCTTGCGCCATGCACTGTTTCGTCTTTCTCCACAACTCTTTCGCCTCTTCTTCGGTTAAATCCGAGGCTTCTTTTCGAAACTTTTCGTACGCGTTGGACCAATTCTTATTTTCTCCTCCTCCCCCTTTATTCGTATTCGTAGTATTCATGTCGTCGTTGTTGTTGTTCATTTTCCCTTCTCTGGTTGTGCTTCCGCACATGGTCGTTTTTGGCACCGCGCACAATATTCGCTTCATTTCTTTACGTTTTAGAGAAGAAGAAGTCAAGAAGAAGTCAAGAAGAAGTCACAAGAAGATGATGATTTGTGATTTTTGATGTGTTGTGTGATTGAGGTTGTGTCCTCTAGGCCCCCAAAACTCCCCCATTCATGAAAAAAAGCAAAAAAAAAAGAACCACCCAAAAAAACTTTTTTCTTCTCTTTTGTCTCTTTTGGTTTTTACGACGTAAAACACACGTCAGCCGCACGCTTTCTTCTTGACTTGTGTGGCTACAAAAACAACGCATCACCAAAAAACAACCACACAAAACACACACGCTTCACTACTACTCTATATACTAAAAATGGCTCTCACTATCATGGCATCTCTGGCTAAGGTGCGACGACTCTTTCTTCTTCTTCTTCTTCTTACTCTTCTTCTTACTCTTCTTCTTCTTTCACGTCGCGTTTTAAAGCGCACTCATCACGGAAGAAGAAGAAGAAGAAATGGAAGAAGAAAAAAGATTACTCGCGTCGTCGTCGTCTGAATCGTCGTCATCTCGTTTAATCTTTTTTCTTTTCCATCTCTTCTTCTTCTTCTTTCTTTCCAAACTTTGCGCGCGTCTTTCTCCTCTCTCTCTCTCTCTTTCGTTCTCTTTTACTCTCTTTTGTCTTCTGATGCAATCGAGAAGAAGAAGAAGACAAAGAAGAAGAAGAAGAAGAAGAAGGCTTCTCTCTCTCTCTCTCTCTTCTCTTCTTTTGAGTCCCTCGTGGTTGAAAGAATATCACACAAGAAGAAGAAGAGAGAATAAATACGTCACGTCATCAAAAAAGAGAAAAAGTACCACTTTTGACGAAAAAAGTTTTCACTCTCTGGCTGACGTGTGGCTCAAAAAAAAAGAAAAATTTTTAACTGACACCTTTGACATTTTTCTTTCTTCAAACCACCACCACCACAAACATACTAACTAATACTAATAAAACATTACAGCCGACGGTTCGCGCGTCTGGATCTGGCGTTTTCGACAAATCCAAACAATACGCGGACATCAAGGAAGCGACTGCGGCTGGCTTGGACGGCGCGTGCGCGCCGTTCCCGGAAGGCTTGGACATCCTCGGCTTCTGCAAAGGCATCAACGGCGGCGACTTGCAACGCTTCCGCGAAGCCGAGATCACGCACGGTCGCGTCTCTATGATTGCCACCGTCGGTTTCTTGGTCGGCGAACAAGTCGAAGGCTCTTCGTTCTTGTTTGACGCGCAAGTCACCGGTCCGGCCATCGACCACTTCCAACAAACCCCGGGGTTGGTTTGGGGCTTGGTTGGCGCCACCATCTTCTTGTTGGAATCCACTCGCGTCCAAAAAGGCTGGTCTGATCCGTTCACCAGCGAGTTGTTCTCCTTGAACGACGACTACGTCCCGGGCCAATGGGGCTTTGACCCGCTCGGCTTGTCCAACAACAAGACCGCTGAAGACATGGCCGAAGCGAGATTGAAGGAAATCAACAACGGCCGCTTGGCGATGATCTCCATCTCCGGCATGGTCGCCCAAGAGTTGGTTAACGGCTTGAACCTCATCCCGGCCGATGAAGTCCTCGAAGAAGGCAGAGGCGCCGCGTTGGTTCAAATGGGTAAGCAATGCGCTGGTGCCGTCGACGAAGCCGCGTGCGCCAAGGCGTTCGAAGCCGCGGAAAGAGTCGCGGTTGCCGCCGGTAAGTAAATGTTTTTGTCGTCAAAACTTTTTCTTTTCTTCGCAGAGAAGAGGGAACGAGGATGTGAACACAAAAATATTTGGTTTTAGAATTTATATAATGTATCAGAGAGAGGGAGAGAGAAGAGTAAGAGTTTAACGGAAAGAGAGAGAAAGAGGAAGAGAACGCGCGCATATACACTCGAGCAGAGAGGTTATGGTTTTATTACGACGTGAAAGAAAAGGAGTTTGATTAACACAACGCTAAGTTTTTATTATGTCGAAAACGTATTTTACTCATACGAGTATTTATTTCCTCTTCTTCACCTTCTTCACCTTGCGTAGTAATAGAACTTCTTATTCAGAAGTTAATCTTCACTTCGACGGCTGCTGCAACCAGAATACAAGGCGCTGCATACCGCTCCCCTTGTTCTTTTCCTTGGTAATTTCTCGCTCAAGCCTTTCTCGAATCTCGACTTCTTTCTTCTTCTTCAACAACGTTGCCACGCGTTGCTTACACTGTTTCACCGATCTTCCCGGGAGAACCTCGGTCGATTCAAAGACGGACCAGTCTTTCCGCCTCTCCTTCTTATCGATAAAATTCGCGTGCAAAACTAACAACATCGCGTCTTCTTTCGGAGTGAATTTTCTCTTCATCCCAGTCGCGGTTCCGAACTGTTCGTTCAAAAGAGAAGGTTGTAAAATGTTCGTCCATCGTTCTCGACATTGCTTGTCTCTTCTGTTCGTGCTCATTTTCTTCGCGACGAGAGACCACGGAATCGCATTACTCTCAGCATTATTATTGTTTTTCTCTTTCTCTCTCTCCTCCTCCTGATCCTCCTCATCTTCTTCTTCTCCGTCTTTTTGTTCCCCCAAAACAATCGCCTTCAACTCTTCGTCTTCCTCTTTCGTCCACTTACCTTTTTTGTACTCCTTCTCTGAATTGTTTTGCATCAACTTTAAAAAGCGATGCTTGCACTGCGTGGCAGTGTGACCATATTCTGGTAAGAATCTCGCGCACTCGTTCCATCTGGCTTGGCCGCACTCTTGGACAAAAGTCTGGAGAGCGCAATCGTCTTCGCTCGTCCATTTGGAGCGGGTTATATTTTTGTTCAAGATAGTCTGGTATCGATGGAGACACTGAAACGGCGATCGTAGCAACAATTCTCGCCGTAAATTCTCCTCTTTCTTCTCCTCCCCCGCGTCGTCGTCAACATCGTCGCCCTGTTTTGTTGTTCCACTCCTCGAGCGTTGTTTCATGTGCACGTTCAAATTGTTCGCTACTCGAAACCACTTGCGTTTTTCTATTAAACCACCAGTTTCTTCTTCTAATGCATCTTCCTCGACGAGAGAAGCGAGAAACGTGTCTTCCTCTTCGCTCCACAGCGCCGCGTTCGAGGAGGAAGTCGCCGTCTTTTTTTCCGAAGAAGAATCTATCGTCGATGCTATCCTCGGATCAACCGCGTGTATCCATCGTAAACGCAAATCGTCAGGCGTTCTCGACAGCGCCAGCTTATTGTGATCCACATCGTCGTCATCGTCTTCTTCTCTTTCTTTATTATTACCATCATCGGCGCCAGTTTTCTTCTTAAAAACGCACAGGTTTCGAACCGCGGACCAGTCATCGATCGATGTTGGCGTCGTTGTCGATGAAGAACGGCGAGAAGAACAGTTCTCCCAAACGCTTTGCCATCCTCTCGAAACGTCTGTTAAAATGTCTTCAACTGGGATTATTTTCTCCCCAGCCAACTCTTCCAAGTCGACTTGTTTCCTCAGACGTCTCTTCTCGAGCAGATACAAGCGAACGCCTTCTGTTAAAGCCAAATCGTCTTTCTCCGACCAAGGTTTGAAACCGTTACTAGAGGCATCGTTGAAGTGCAAGGGAATCTTACGCTCGACGTTTCTCGCGAAAGCCGAATCGTTGTTACCGTTGTTTATATCGTTTGGAAGAAGAGCTTTTGGAGATAATTTATCGTCGTCATCGTTTTCAAGCTCGCTTGCGATTCCAACCACCTGAAAATACGCCGACGCCGACGGGGACGACCAATGATTATTGATTTCGTCGTTGTCGGTGGCGCTAATGTTATCTTTATTACTCTTCTTCGACGGAGGACGGCCCATTTTTCTTCGAAGAATTTTCCCGACGTTATTCGCGATTGCTTCCAACTCTTCGTCGCAGTCGTCATTTCTCCTTCTTGGTCTTTGTCTCGAAAAAGCGTTCTTTCCATCACTATCACCACCACCTCCATCACCATCTGCGAGAGAAGAAGAGGCGTCGGCAGCGGCAAAATTATTTTTCTGCTCCTCTTTCGCTTTTTCTTCTTCTTCTTCTTCTTCTTCTTCATCTTCTGATTGCGTCTGTTGGTGTTTGCGACTTTGCCAAAGTTCCTTGATTTCTTCAATTTTCAAAGCGTCTCGTTCAATCAACGCATCTATGCTTTCCAACATTTCCTTCGCGCGCGCTTGCGTCGCTCTGTTTGCTCTCAACGCCTGTTCAAATGATGATGCTTTCGATGCTCCTCCTCCTCCTGTTGCTGCTGATGGTGGTACTGGGGACGCTTCTTCGCGTTGGTCTTTCTCGTCATCACTCGTACTAATAATAGTTTCTCTTTTAAACGCTTTGGAAACCGCGCTCTGCGCGAGCGCTGATTTTTGCGCCCAAAGCGGTACTCGCAGCAAAAACCGCTTGTTCTTGTGAGTACCGTCGTTAATAGCATTTTCACCGCCGCCACCACTTTTGTCAGTATTATCAGCAATAGCTAGCTCAGCTCTGGTGGTGTCACTTCGAGCACTAGTACCACCCAAAGCGCCGTCGTCGTCGTCGTCGTTTTTCCTTCTCCGCGTCGTCGTTTGTCTGCTGCTTCTTTTGTGCTTGGCGATTTCTTCTTTCCACGCCGTAATGTCGTACGTTTTCGTCAATACTGGTTTCTCCTCCTCATTTCCCTCCTTTTCCTTTTCCTCTTCCTCTTCTTCTTCTTCTTCTTCTTCTTCTTCTTCTTCTTCTTCTTCTAATTCTACTTCTAACGCCTCCTCAACATCAGAAACGTCAATTCTCTTCCTCTTCGCCCCGCCGACCACGACGGGCAAAGACGACCCTTTTCGGTGGCGGTGGTGGTGGTGGTGGTCGTAGCGTCTCCGTTTCTGTTGTCGGTGGTGTTTCTCTTCTTCTTCTTCTTCTTCTTCTTCTTCTTCTTCTTCTTCTTCTTCTTCTTCTTCTTCTTCTTCTTCTTCTTCTTCTTCTTCTTCTTCTTCCTCAGCGGTGGTCTTCTTCTTCTGAATCGTCGTCGTTTTCTTTTCTCTTTTCTTCATCTCTTTCTTCTTCCTCTTCTCTTCCTTCTTCATCTCTTTCTTCTTCTTCTTCTTCTTCTCTCTTCTTCTTTGTTTTCTTCTTCTTTTCTCGTCGTCGTCGTCGTCGTCGTCGTCGTCGTCGTCGTTGTCATTATTTTTCGACAGAAGAGGCTGCATTTTCGTGTGAAATGTGCGTGCGTGTGAGTGCGATCGTTCTCTCGCCTATGGCATAGCTGTCCTATGTTGTCACAAATGCTCTGCTTGTTGTGAGTTGGCGTTCTTTGAGAGGAGGATAAAATACAAAAAAAATAAAAATGGACAGGACAGACAGATGGACCCACAGTCCTTTTTTATTTTTTTCTCCGATGCAAAAGGCAGAAAGGCCGAGTAGCCCAGTCCCCTTTGCCCCTAAATGCCCCATGGTTGTGGATTTGATGGACAAGAAACTTTTTCTTCTTTTCGATTGGGCGAGCATAGTTAGAACCTTATACTAGGTTCAGGGCATTACAACTGAGGAGTTGCTCGATACACTCTTAAAAGCGCGGCTGTGTGTGAGTGCGAATGTTCCGTCAACTACACTTTGTTTGACATACTTGCAAATAGATCTGACCAAATCCCAGAGACGAAGAATTCTTAGTCTGGCGGCTTGACAGAATGGACTTTAAACACTCAACGGCAGGATATTTTTCAAAGAGGGAAGGAATCCTTTCTCCTGATGATAAGCTACTACTACTTCTATGTGATAAAGTAGTGAAAGTTTATAACAGAGAAAGTGGGAAATATATCGAGAGTATTACCGGACATACGAAAGAAATTACATCCTGTATTTTCCACCCACAAGATAGTAATTTTTTAATAACTTCTTCTCTTGACAGTAGAATTGGGTTCTGGGATTTTCAACACGGAGTCTACACATTTATTGAAGTGCCGGGCCCTATTGAGTCTATGTCTTGTCCCGAAGGCTCTACAAGAAACGATTTGATATTCTTTTCAACGCAAAAGCAAGGTGGAGGAGGCAGAGTTTGGGCACTCTCAATCACAAAGAGGAAGATAATAGAAAAGGTATTGAAGGCTGCACGAGCGCCAAAGTTAGTATGTAGCCCTAATGGTGCATTACAATGTGCATTTGAGCGTAGCTCTTTAATTCTATGGTATGTTTTTAAAGGGAAGCAAAACAGCAGAGTTTCGGATTTTATTCGTATAAGTCATTCCAAAACTGTAACCTCTGTTGCAATATGTCCAAATGAGAAAATTGTTGCAGTTGGGGATACTACAGGACGAATTACTTGCTACTATGGATTGACGATAAGAAAAGATGGGGGTTTTGTTCCCCATAAAAATTTAAGAAAAACTGGAAGTGGAGAAATTAGAGAAGACTTTCCTCACAATACACTTCACTGGCATTCTACGGCTATCGTTGCTTTAAAATTTACACTGGATGGGGTGAGCTTATTGTCATGCGCAAGTGAAGAAGTTTTTGTCGTTTGGTCCATCTCAGAAGGTCGAAAATCCTTTTTACCTCGAATAGGTACATCAATATCTACTATAATTCGTCTGAACACGGATGTATCCCAGTTTGTTCTTTGTGGTGTAGATAACTCAGCATATCTTCTGAGTTTGCCAAATTTGAGTCTAGAAGAAATACTAAGAGGTATAACAAACGATACTTATAATAGGAGCTGTCGCAGTGTTCGCTCTATAAATGCTATGTATGCTATCCCTTTTCAGCAGGAAAATTTATTGATGGTAAATACAGGCTCTGTAATTCAAGTTTTTGACTATAAAGCTGATAAGCACATAACTTGTTTAGAAATAACTGGCGAAGTATTCAAAGGTGCAGATGATAGCCCTGCAACAACTTTTAAATACAGAGTTACCATCGCGAGTTTTTCTGAAGATGGCATGATATTATTCACAGTGGATAGTAAAAACAAGATTGGTACTAGTATCAATAGCATCGAGACACTCAAAGTATGGGAGCAAATTACAATGAAAAGACATGTATGTTATCAGTTAGTTGGCTGCTGTGAATCTCCACACCAGCCTGCGATACGTACTATAGGCATTAGTAAATATCGTGGTTCCTACCGAGCATTTACTGCTGGTAAGGACAGTATCAAATTGTGGTCAAAAAAAAGTGGAACTTCCAGTTCATGGAGCTGTGAAACAACAAGTAAATATTTCAATGAGCAAGTAGTAGAAGTTGGAGCATTTAGTCAAGATAGCTCAATGCTTTTGACTTCCTCATCAAATATCTGCATATGGTGTGCCGAAAAACTTGACAAGATTACCGTATTTTCGGACTCGACTTTTTCTGGGAAGATTAATTCCCTTGCCACTGTTGGAAGCTTTTTTTTATGTGCATCACTTACTAGTATTACAGGTTGGGACATTCTAACTTTCAAACAGAGTTTTGTTTTTAGCGTCAAGTGTGAAGAGCTAAAGATTGATAGACATAGTAAACTTTTTTTAGCACAAATACATATTGAAAGTATTGAAAGAGTGCTAAATAAGGAGAAGCGAAGTGCAGGGATAGTTATGATATGTGATTACAATCGAATTTCTCCTGATCACTTAACAGTGATGGAGCCGAGTTCAGAATTAATTATGCTTCCGACGTCATCAAAAATCGACAAAAGAAATGTTCCTAACACGATAATTGCAACAGCAGACTCCAGAATTCTCGAGCGAGAGGCTCCACTAGTGCGCGTTAAAGGGATAATGAGTTCTGTTCATAATCATATGGATTCACTTCAAAATGACAAAGCTGAGATCGTTCTAAACAGTACTTTATTGATTCGTGGTTCTTCAAGTTGCTTTACGCACATAGCATCCTTTCAATTGCCACGAATATCTCTCATGTGTGGTGCTTTCATCGATGGATTGGTTAAGTCATAAAATAATAAAACTAGGCCGCCACGCGAGTACATTTTCATTCCTACTTTATGCAATACAAATACGAGTACTCACACAAGTGCATTTTGTAACCATGCAAATACCATGGGTTCATTTTTTTATTATCTGTTTCTGCAACTCTGTTGACCAAGCTTCAGCAGACACAAGAGTACGAGAAGAATAAGGAAAATCTTTTCAAAAAAATATATGTACGCGACTCGTAGTCATAAGGCACTCATTTTGGGTTCTTCAAAACTAAAATGATCGAATCTCCCCGAAGAAAGAGTTTGCTAATGAAACGATCTTTATTGCTTGGAGGCGTTTTAGATTCTTTCTGGCTATTTCGATCTGTCCAAACTTCTTTCACATTTTCGAGCAATAAGTTCAAATGGCGATCGAAAGCTTTAACTCTACCTAATAATTTTCTATTATTTCTGCAATTAATAAGGACTTGCGAATTTGTTTTTATTGCGCTAACCAAAACGGAGAGCGGACCATGCTCAGAATCCTCGGTAAAATCCTTAGGCATGCTTTAATTTACTTCTTCTATGTTAGCGCGTGGTGCGTGAATATTATTGAGGGTCGATCTGTTTTTTTTGTTTCTTACTATTTCGTATTCGTTCGTCAAGCGAATAAGGTTTTTTGGATGCATTTCAATTGGTCGTCGTCGACTCCGGGGATCACCAAATTTTTTTTGCGTTTTGGCGTATATCCAACATTTTTTTCCAGCATGTTTTCCATGATGGCTATTTCTTGCATTCTTGTTTTCACCCTTTCATGATTTTCTTTGACTTTCACGCATCTTACTTTTGATCAATTCGAACGCTCTTTCTCGCACGATTCAATAAGCACAAAAGTATTCATGTTCCGTAACCAGTATGACCAGGTAATATACATTTTTTAGCAGCTATAGGGAACATTAATCTTCGTTTTGAAGGATGTGCTGACGTGGAGTCCGCAGGGGCGTCTGCACCAGATCGAGTGTGCGTCTAAATTAAAAAGCATCCTTTTTGTTTTACTTTCTCCTTATCAGATGCTCTGGAAGCTGTGAAACAGGGCGGTGCCGTGGTTGGATGTAAGGTAAGTCAGTTAAAGGCATGTGTGAACGAAGAAATCTAATTTTCGTTGAAGAACGCGACAACCGTAGTGCTGGTGACCTTAAATCGAGAACTTCCGAACCAATCGAAACAACAGAAAAAGATATTCAAAATAGATAATAATATTGGTATTGCAGTTTCAGGGCTCGCATCCGACGCAGTTCTCTTGACTGAACAGTTACGTGCTGAATGCACAAAATCGAAGTTTATATATGGATCTTCTCCTCCACTTTCCCAGCTTGCAGATACTATTTCAAGAAAACTGCAGGTGAGAACTTATATATCATATGTATATAACAAGAAAGAACTTTACAAAATTTAATAGGGTCAAACACAAAGATCATCTCGACGACCATATGGTGTTGGTTTGATATTGGCCGGCTTAGATAATTCTGGGACATCTATATTTCACGTGTGTCCCTCTGGTAACTTGTACGAATATGATTGCTTTGCATTAGGTATAAAATAGCTACTTCGATTGAAAACTGAATTAAATCTGAGTTATTTTATGATAAGGCTCTCGCTCACAAGCCTCGAAAACTTATTTAGAAAAGTATATAGACACCTTGAAAGAATGCAGTCGTGTAGAGGTGCGAAATTTCAAGTTATTTATTACTAAATATGACATTCAGAATAGTTAATTAAGCATGCAATCAAAGCACTTGGAGAAGCACAACAAGCGAACGAAAATATATCTACCTCAAACTGTTCGATTGCAGTTGCATATGAAAATAAAGAATTTGCTGTTTTAGACGAATCGGAAGCTGATTATTACATGAATCTGCTTGACGAAACAAAGTAGTGAATTACTGAATGGAACCCTTTTACGAATATCTTACTTATATATCATCTTTGTCCGGGAGTTCCTGTGACTTCTCTTTATTTTCGTTCATATCTTTCTCTGCGTCTTCCTTTCCTTGCGGATTTGTGCCGACTGGCTCGGAGACATTCTTTGTAACACGAAAATCATCTTCATTCTTACCATAATCTAGATAGATTCCTCCTCTATCTTCCCCTTCTGACAAATCTGGCTCTATATTCATGTCTTGCGTTTGTGCACTCACCAAGTCTGGTGGAACTTGATAAAATGGTGCACCTGGTCTGGCAGGAAGTTTTGATAGATTCTCTAGAATACGATCACGTATGCCATCGATATATTCACGTGTATTCTGATTTTCCATATTGCTAGGGGTTATATGAAGTGTGTTTGTTGGTCCAAAATACTCACTATAATCATTAGCAGGCAGCACATCTTCTAGTTCACGGCCTAGTAAACAGCCAGTCTCGTACGTCCAGCAGCGTGCCACATTACGAATGGTGTATCCACCTCCACCAAGGACTAGTAGAGGTACATTGAACGTACTCATGTATTTCAAGCACTCCGCATGCCCTCGAATAGACAAGTTAAAACATCCTAGCCTGTCTCCCGATAGACTGTCAGCACCAGATTGGAATACAATAGCATCTGGAGCAAAAACTTCCATTATCTTTTCCATGATCGGTTTAAAGAGATGATCATAAGTTTCATCATCAATACCGTCTTTCAATGGTACGTTTACACTATAATATTTACCTTGATGTTGACCAACATCTTGTAAGTGACCAGTTCCAGGAAAATACTCACCGAATTTATGGAAAGATGCAGTCATTACACGGTCAGTTGTATAGAATGCTTCCTCAACACCATCACCATGATGGATATCAATATCGATGTAAAGAACTCGACTGTGAACCTTGAGTAGCTCAAGAATCGCTAACACGATGTCATTTACGTAACAAAATCCACTTGCTTCTGCCTTCTTTGCGTGATGTAAACCTCCTGCCCAGTTTATTACTGTATCTGCCAGCTTGTGATTTAACCTTACGGCACCACCGATAGAACCCCCCGTATATATCTGAGTGAAGTTGAAAAGGCCGTCAAAGACCGGGCAATCCTCAGCGACATTAAACCTTTTCAGTTGGCGCATATGTTCATGTTGGTTATCTGGTGTAATCATGCGTAAAAATTCAATATATTCATCGCTATGGAATTGTGTCATGTCTTCAGCATTAGCGAGCTCTGGTCTGAAAACCTGTGCAAAAGATGTCATATTCTGATGATTAAGGGAAAAAACAATACCTCCATTTCTTTATATAAGCCATAGTGCAATAGTAAGTTATGTGTCATGCGCATTCTGTGAGGTTTCATCGGATGTCCCTACATTTTCGAAGAAAGAAAGTAAGTTTATTGAAATATGGTACGAGTAGATACTGCTTTATGATATTAATAAAAAAACATTCCATGTAATCGTATACGATTGTGGAAGTTGTGATTCGGTTAAAATAAAATCGTGAGAAGTAAGTACCTGTCCATAGTAAAAGTTTCCGACTTCCGGATCATAGAAGTAAGAAATTTTCTTCTTTGAAGAAGCCATATTTGCTATCTGATTTCGAGATCGTCTCGTTTCAATCAATGATAAAGATGATGATATGTCTGTCTTCTAAATGTCACGAATACAGTAATAATCGTAAGAGAAGTTTGTGAATATTGGAGAGCCCAAATCGGACGAAAATTCTTTTCAAGTATCGCCCTCAATTCTTGCAAGACTGGCAGAAAGGCCGAGAGCCCGAATGGGCATGACCCCCTGCCTTCTTTTCGGCTCTCTCATTCTTGATTTTTTCATTTTTTTTTCATTTTTTTTGCGTCTGCTTTACAAAAATTCAGATTTTTCCAGGCTCCCCGTGTGCAACCTCCTACCCTCGTGTGCACGGAATTTACGTCAGAAGAAAAAGCGTTGCGAAGAGTCCGCAGGGAAAACCAAAGATTAATACGAGTAATAGCTGGCATATCATGGATTTGAGTGTACAATTGGGGAATCAATCATGTCCAAATTGGTTTACAGGCTTGAAGGGGTTACCTCAAAACTTTGACCTGATCATCGTTGGAGCAGGGATCTCTGGTTGCGTTTTTGCTGAACAAGCCTCTCGAAGATACAATCTGAAAAGTTTGATAATTGATAAACGAAAACATATCGGCGGTAACTGCTACGATTTCATCAACAGACATGGTATCAGGATTTCACAATATGGAGTGCACCTATTCCACACTAAGTTTTCTCGTGTTTGGAAATATGTAAACAACTTTAGCGACTGGACTCCATATGAACACAGAGTGAAGGGTAACATTAAAATAGGTGCTGGATATAGAATGGTTCCAATACCACCAAGTCAAGATACAATCAATGTACTATTCGGCGCTGATGTTAGCAACGAAATAGAAATGGAAGAATGGTTGAATTCGAGAAGAGTTCCGGCAGAGCAGCCTAAAAACGGCGAAGAAAGTGCTCTAGCTCGAAGTGGTGAAGAACTTTATAATGCTATCTTTAAACACTATACAAAAAAACAGTGGAATAAGTGGCCAAAAGAACTCGACGCAAGTGTGCTTGCTAGAATCCCTGTTCGTACTAATACTGATGATCGTTATTTCACAGACCCATTTCAAGCTTTACCAAAAGAAGGATACACAAAAATTTTTGAGAATATGGTTTTAGAAGATCCAAATATCACAATTCGTCTTTGTATAGACTACTTTGATGTCCGTGGTGATCTACCTGAGTCGAATCTTTTAGTTTTTACTGGTCCAATAGATTCTTATTATTCTTCTCTCGGTTTACCAAAGCTCGAATATAGGTCACTTAAATTTGAGGAAGAATATCATGAACCTGAGGACGGCTACTATCAAAATTGTTTACAGTTGAACTATCCGGGTGAAGAGGTAGATTATACTCGAGTAGTGGAATATAAGCACAAACCAAATCAACCTAAAGATGTTCACAGAAGAAAAGGTACTGTTATATTTAAGGAGTACAGCTGTGATGAAGGAGAACCATACTATCCAGTTCCCAATCCAGAAAACCGGAGTCTATACGGAAAGTATAAAGAGATGGCCGCGAGAGAAAGTAAAGTTTGCTTTGTAGGAAGATTAGCAAGCTACAAGTACTTCAATATGGATCAGGCATTTTTAAATGCACTTGAAATGTTCGACGAATATTTTAGTAGAAGTTCAAGTTTTCCGACTCATCTAGGGGAAGGAGATGGTCCAAAATAGGAAAGTTTCAACCATGTGTGATTGTTATGCATTTCTGAAAGTCTGTTAGATCCTTTTTGAGGCCAGCAGATGTTTATGTACATTAATAAACTTTACATCATACTGTATGAATGACGTTTTCCTATATTTTATCTCGAACAAACTAGCATTGTTCTCGTTCAAAACAGTAATCTTATGTCATGTGTAATAGTTGAATGCCCGCATGTATTCTGTTGCCTTGGAGGTCAGGTTGTGCCGAGATTCAGACAGAACAGATGCAGCTTTTTGAGCTTCTAACAATGTACCCTCTAAGAGTTTGGGAGTATTTTCTGTTTTCGTCTGTGCTTCGTAAAAAGATATTCTATTTTCAGGAGCCCTATACTTTTTCAGGAGTGCGATGAAAGAAAGGATATTAATGCTTTTTGCGTCCATATCATATAGAGAGTCCCATGATTTTGTTTTGCATGCACTTTTCACCTTAAGGAAGGTGTAATGTCGTTCAGAAAACATATATTTATCGCAAAATTTTGTAACTAAATTCACTCGTCCTAGCAACACAAGTAAAATAATTAACTTTCTAAGGCTCACTGTCCGGACAGAAATTATACCGTCCTCAAACAGTTCCATGTAACTCTGAAGAATACCAAAATTTTGATCCTTCAATGAGTTTAAAAATTTGTTGTCACTTCCCTTCACATTCAAAGTACTCTGGGACATATTAGCCTTGAACACTGTTCCAAAATATTCATGAAATTCAGCCTTGTTTACTTCATCTCTGAACTTCTGCTTTAATGATGGTATAAGCAAGCTTCTTACATTATATCTATAGTAGAGAATATTGAAAAAAAAATTTTGCTGCAGAAAATATTCCAGGCTAGATCCAGACTTATTCAAAAGAAACTTGAAAATAGTGAAGTATTGTGCATCAATGTCCTTGGAACAAATAGCCTTACTCATGGCTTCAATCATAAATTCATCAGAAGATAAATCTACTTGTAGATGAGCTCTGTGATCTAGTTGAACAATCTGATATTTTTGACGATTTGTAATTTTGGGACGTTCGATTAAGTCACACAATAATATATCTGGAAACTTCTTCCACAGGAGGAACAACTTTTCCGAGTGCCCTTTTCCATTTGAAGGCGAACGAATCAAATCCAACAGTATTTGGCTTCTTTTAAGGGAATCACTCTCAAACATTCTCATGGCTAGTGCATGGCTTCCAAAAATTAATAATCGCCTCAACAAAAGCTGCTTACATATCAATTTATACTGTACTGCAGTAAATGGCATACCAATAGAAGGATGTCGTAAATGGTTGAGTTTACGTAACAAGGAGCAGCATTTTACCACAGCTTTTT
>Ga0255771_1002859_pt1 | contig 16792 bp, 19 predicted proteins | sample 011ome_19_FD_179969 | JGI IMG/M metagenome (GOLD analysis project Ga0255771, IMG submission 179969) | Coastal salt marsh microbial communities from the Groves Creek Marsh, Skidaway Island, Georgia - 011510BT metaG (version 2) | ecosystem: Environmental > Aquatic > Marine > Intertidal zone > Salt...
AGATGTGCTTATCGGCATATGTTTTCAATAACGATGGTACCGCACCTACATCTAGAACTCCGAGGTATTTCATTACGGCGATGTTTTCATAATAACCATCAACTTGCCACTGCTCGCATCTTTTCAAATAACCAAGGAAGGGCCCAAATAACGATTTACCGGATGAAGAAAATCCATCTATTACTACTATTTCGTTAGCCAGACATTGGGTCCCTCTATCTAAAATCTGCATTATAATCCACTCATTGTATTAGGAAGCATTAAGCTGACTCCAGTCTAAAAAAAGAAAACCTAGGTCACTTGATACAAGATTGAAATCTGGATCGAAATAAATCCGTAACTTAAATGTATTATTATTCATATTAAAATGATTAGGAATTTTTTTATGCATAAAACATCTATGAATTTTTTCTTTTCCTTACTAAGAATTAAATGAGAATTTATCCTAAGTACGTCGAGATAGCCCTATTCGATCTCGGCAGTCTGGTTTTAATTCAAGCGGAGCTTACTACTAAGTGAACGGTACGCTACCTCTTCGGCCACAACCATCGACTTTTGGTGCTTTATGCAGTCGCATGAGTATATTGGCCGACTGAAGATTGGGGTACTCACTCAGTCCGACGAGTTTAATGTACAAGTGCAACCACACCGCATACTCATTTGATGTCCTTGCGACAGCTTCACGAATACCTCTGGCTTCCAAAAGCCGGTAAACAAAAATAACTTGCTTGAGCATACATTGTTGTTTCTTGACCCCGTATTCCTGACGAAAAGAGGCTAGGAGTCTCTACTACTCACTTCAGTTATTTGTTTTTGGAGCAACACGATCACCAGCTCCCTTTCCTAAAAGAGTTCGAAAAATGTAGTAGCAGTAATAATGGACATTGAGCCCCTGCAGCATTTCGGCATCCGTCTTCGCAAGCAATTCGGGGGTCGACATATCAATACCTAGCATCTGAGCCAGACCAGTAATCCCTGGTTTCGCGTCGAACACCCCACGTGCCTCACGCTCGGCTATGAGTTTTTCTTGGTTTACCAAACACGGACGCGGCCCTACGAGGCTCATCTCGCCAAGTAATACATTCCATAGCTGAGGTAGCTCATCTAATTTCGTCCTACGCAAAAACGATCCAAAGGTAGTTACTGCTGATGGATCGACCAAATGGGTCGCTACAGACTCGACCTCTGGACTCATGGTACGAAACTTAAACAAAATAAACGTCTTCCGATGCTGACCCACTCGCTTCTGGCCAAACAACGGCGCTCCCGTATCGAACCATCCAATGAACCATAACAGGGCTAGCAGTGGCGCACCCAATGACAAGCCCAACAGCGCTCCGACGACATCTAAGATTCGTATCATATTATCAGACCATGCTCCGCCGCCAAATAACGCCGTTGCGCTTCCCGAACCTCGTGCTCCGCTGCCATTGACGGGCTTCATTCCAATCGTACACAGGGATTACCACTATTAACTTGCAACGACCCATAAGCTTGAGGTTACTCAATTGTTATCAGTAGTAATTGCACGAACGGGAGTCTAACCTTGCCTACCAGCCGAATCAAATGAGAATTCGACGCATCTTTGTTTTAGCCTACTACCGATTCTTCTTTAAAACCTGGCTTAGGCGAACCTCGTAAAAGTCCCGCATCGCTCCGGTGACTATCGTTTCTTGGAAGTGCGTTTCCACGTACTGCCTCGCAGATTTCCCTTTTGAAGAAAGTTCAGCCGGCTGAGCTAACAACCTATTGAGCTGTTGCGCCAACTCCCGAGTATCACCCGCTGCGAACATCCATCCGGTTTGTCCCTCAACTAAAGCATCGGTAAGACCATAAATCCGTGAAGTCAGGGCTGGCACTCCACACGCCGCGGCTTCAATTACTGCAGAGCCAAAGCCCTCCCGATAACTGGGTAAACATAATAAATCAGCTGCCTGCATAAATCGCTCTGGTGAAGGCGTGAAATCCACCCGTTTTACTTGTCTCATCACTCTACTCATAAATGCGACCATTTGCGGAAAGTAATCTCCTTCATCCGGACCTACTACCCATAATTCAGCGTTCGGGTGCTGTCTAGAAATATGATTAAAAGCTTGAGCGAGATCTAGCACGCCCTTGCTTGCATTTAGTCGACCCAAGTACAAGCAGACGGTCGCATCGGCAGACGTTCCCATTTCATTCCTAACATCTTTCCGAACATTTTTATTAGGTGAAAAGCGTTGGATATCCACGCCACACATAGACCCAGCGCCTAAAACGAAAGCGCGCCGTGGATTCAAAACATTTTGCGCTATCAAGAAATCTCGCTGCGAGGGGCTATCTACCAAAACGTCAGTCGCCATTGCGGCGATGGCTCTATCAGCTGTCCTAAGTAAATGACGCATAAAACCCTCATGCGTCACCCAGACTTGACCCGTGAAGCTATGCACTCGGACTGGCACTTTAGCTAAAAAGGCGGCCAACATTCCCAACAAACCAGCCTTGGGCGTCATGGTGTGCACAGCCACTGGGCGACTAGTTTTGAATTTCCAGTAAAGCATCCATAACGCCTTAACATCTGACCAGAGCGCAATGGGACGCTCGATCGGTACGAATTCAACCGGAACATCCACACCGTATTTCTCTAGCAGAGTGCTTTCGTTTGAATTGGTAAAAACCTGCACAGATGCATGAGGCTTTAAAGTTCGAATGTGAGGCAACAGGAACGCTACAACACTCATCGGATGACTAGCTACAAAAACAATACTCCCATCCATTAACGCAAACCTTGGGCGAACTGACACATGCCCTTTTCAACCGACACGGTTGATGTCCAACCTAACTCTTGTTCGATTCTATCAGTACTGAAACGACTCCTTACGCTGAGCGCTCGCACACGACTCAACGTCAATGGAAAACGCGGCCACCATTGCATCGATATTGCGACAAAAGTAGCCACTACTAGAGGAATCCTTCTGGTAGGAATTGAGAGTCCCGCCCCTGCTGCTAGTCCACTCACCATGTCTTCCATGGTCGCCCAATTCGATACGATATAGGTTTGATTAGCTGCACTGGGGTGACTGACGCAAAGGGCAATCGCCTGCACTACATCCTCGACATGTACGTAGTTGGCTGAAGCACCCGCGGGACCGATAAATGCGAAAACCGATTGCCTGATCGCATTGAGCATCTGATGGATTGACTGATTTCGCATGCCGGGTCCATACACATTGCTAGGCCTGACAATACAAACTTCGATGCCACACTCGTGCCCGGTCTCTTTTAGTATTTCATCGAAATCAGCTTTAGATACCTCATACGGATCGGAAGGATTATCTGGCCACCTCTCGTCCACTAACCCAGTCTGAACGGGACCATAACTCCCCACGCTTGACAATTGCACCCATCGCTTCACCTCTGCTCTAACCGAAGCATTCAGTAGCCGCTCTGGACCAAGAACATTAACAGCACGCATCAATGTGGGATCTTTAACTTCAGCTGCCGCATTAACTACCACGTCCACACCTTGAACAGCCTTGTCCCAATCGGAAGTCTTGGTAAAATCGCCCTGCACTATCTCAACACCATTCTGCCTAAGCCAGCCTGCCGTATCGCGCGTAACCACACGAACACGCCAATTGTGCAAAACCGAGTATTTTAAGAAAGCGGAACCTATGAAGCCTGATGCTCCCATTAAAAGGATAATTCCGGGAGAAGTTCGCATGCAAATTAGACCCTCAAACTATATTGCCAAGAGATAAGCATTGGACTTAGTGCTGATATCAATACAATACTGTATGACACACACCTATCACATGGATTCCCGCCACACTTTTTTATAAGCGGTAATCATTTTTTTTATGTCGAACAACTGTTCAATGCGTTCTTTCGCAGAAAAACAACGTTGCCTCCACCTCGTCTGATCCGACTGCAGACGTTCCTTTAATGCTTTTTCAATGGCTGTGGCCAATGCTCCCGCATCACACGGCGGCACAACCCAACCTGTATGGCCGATAATATAGGCCGAATCCCCGACATCAGTCGCCACACACGGGGTCTCACAAGACATCGCCTCGGCGACCACATTGGGAAACGCTTCACCGTAAGCGCTCGGCAAGATATGCAAGTCCAATGCGCTCATTACGGCAGGCACATCTGTTCGACGGCCTGCTAGGATTACAAAATCTTCGAGCCCAAAACCGCGAATCTGTTCAACTAAAATCAGATTATCTTCGTCAAGATTTGTACCTACTAGAAGGCAGCGTATTCGAATTTTTTTTGCGTGCAGAATACTTAGCGCACCTAAGAGATTCGAATGATCTTTTTGCGGATCATAGCGAGCGACTGTTCCGATCAATAAAACATCAGACCTCAAGCCCAACTCGGCACGAATAGTATTACCGTCTTTTTGGTTGTAACTGAAACTCTCCAAATCAAAGCCGTTGGGAACAAATCTCATTTTCGAACGCCTAAAGCCCAATTTTTCATGCACATCTATCGCACGCTCCGAGCACACAACAATGCGAGCCGGCAACCACAACGACAATTTTGCCAAAAGTCTGCTTATCCAAATTGTGGTTATTTTAGCCTTCCCCACCTCTAGTGTAGAATGCCGAATCCCCCAGACTAACGCTTTGATTCCGGCAATGCGCGCCGCTAGGCCGCCAAATAAATCCCCATGAATCAACCAAGTTTGAACGACGTCTGGTTTGTACCGCCGAAGTAATTGGACAAGCTTAGCTAACGCTAAAGCGGAGGGAACGTTCGGACGCATCCCTAAGGTGAAGACCTCTATCCCGCTTGCCCGCAGCAAAATTCCATACTTCCCTTCACCAGAAAGAGAAATGACCACGTGCCGGAACTCCGTGTCGTGAGTACAGAGTCGAAACAGAACACCCTCGGCTCCACCATCATTCAAGCCGGTAATAATGTGTACGACACTCAATTGCCGAGATTTTTTTATCCGCATGTTGGTAGCGTACAACTGAACTTACTCATATCATCAAAATCAAAAAACTTTCGACTGCTTATTTGTCTCAAAAACCAAAATACGGTTACTATTTTAGTATCACTTACTAAGCTCAAGCATACCTCCACTAGAACCACTTAAAACCCGTTATCCCTGATTAATCTGAGATCTTAAACACCCTCAACCTTCACATAGAGTTGATATACGCCCATACGTCTCGCAAAGCTTGCCTCTGGTCTATCATCTAATTTTCTGGCTTTGGACTGGAACCAAAATCAGAAGAAACCGAGAGACCGAGGTTGCAATATCCACGCACCATTTGGCGGTATCCCAACATAATCGTCATGCAATGACTCCACACCAGGTTGAGCATCAAACATGCTAATGGAGGTATCAGAATAAGTGGTCGATCCGCGCAGCAATAACGGTAGTTAGAGAGGTTTTATATTTTCTCACAAACTTTAACTCCGATCGCCGTTCCGAGTGCCGAAAGAAACTCCGACGATGCATATTTTATGTCCTCAAATGACTTGAGAGGTAACGTAGAGCAAAGCAATACACCCATCATGATCCAAAACAATCGACCCTCGACGAATGACCCGAAGTGACCGTTAAACATCCCGTTCAACGCCGTCATCAGCAAGATCCCAATAGCACCGAGCCGGTGACTGTCGTCACCGCGCGATATCAGCATCGCGACCAAGGCCGCTAAAAATAGAGCCAAACCAACCAAGCCCTGCTCACCAGCAATCAGGAGATACTGCTGATGAGGATCATCAGTTACTATCGCTCGCCATCCCTCGTCGCTTGATACGATACGGGCATAGTCGTCAGAAAAGCCACCCGAACCAGATCCGAGAAGTGGTTTTGTGCCAATCATCCTTAGCGTGTTCTCCCAAAACACCCACCGAATACCCATCGAAGAGTAGGATTCAGCCTCGCCAGCAATGGTCGTTTCAAATTCATTGAGGCCTTGGGCGACTCGGGACTTCGCTGTGTCGGAGTTATATAGCGCCAGAGAGATCACGACCAATACAATGGCCGCCGACAACCACTTTAGGCGGGATACGACCAACCACGCACCATAGGGAGCGAGGAGCAGGAGCGCGACATAAGCGGTCCGGCCAGTTAGCACGTAAACAATGTTGGTGACCATTCCGGCGATCAGTAAACAAAAGACCAACTTCAGCCATATCGGGAACGTGTCAGCCTTCAGCATGATAAGTATCAGCAACGACGTACTCGCGAAAACAACACCCTGGGTCGCATGGTTCTCTAGTAGCTCTGATGGCGCTCTACCGAGTGACACGAACCCCAGATACCCGGCCCAGGAAAAAAACATATAGATACCCGCGGTGACAATAAGCGTAAAGACAGCAGCGCGCTTCAACCGAAGACTTTTAAACAGCACCCACGCCATAGGAAACAGTAGTAACTTTCTCCATGACCACACCTCCTCGAAGCGGAGCCCAAAGTCCGCCGGGGACCACAAGGTAGCGATAGCGATCCAACCCCAGAACGCGCACACCAGCTTGATCCTGATATCTGAGAATGACTCCAAGAACGCCGCTCTCAGCGGCGAATAAAAAAGGAAAAGACACCACAAAAGAAACTCGATCAAGGATACCAACGCGAACGCCCGGGTCATCGCCACCAAGTTCAAGAGCATCAATAATTGGGCAGCTAGTACCCATCTATCTTCTGAAAAGCTTCGTAGAATCCCCGTTTGACGCTCACCCCAGAGAGTCGGGCTTGCTTGGTGCTGCTTAATTAGGTCCACTCAATCACTCTCTTGAAATACTCAACCGTCTGGGTCAGCCCTTCTCTCAATCGGATGGATGGCTCCCAGCTGAGCGCTCTCTTAGCATATCCGATGTCCGGCTGACGCCGCCTCGGGTCATTCTGCGGCAGGTCCATGTATGTGATCTTTGATGACGATCCCGTGAGCTCAATCACCAGATTCGCCAGCTCCAGCATCGTGAACTCACCCGGGTTACCGAGGTTCACAGGGCCCGTGATCTCAGGGCCTGAGTTCATCAGACGCAAGAAGCCCTCAATGAGGTCGTCCACGTAGCAGAACGACCGGGTCTGTGATCCGTCGCCGTAGATCGTGATCGGTTCGTTCTTCAGTGCCTGGACGATGAAGTTACTCACCACCCGCCCGTCTTCTGGGTTCATCCGTGGACCATAGGTATTGAAGATCCTCGCGACCTTGATCTCGGTCCCGTGCTGGCGGTGGTAGTCGAAGAACAAGGTCTCTGCGCAGCGCTTCCCTTCGTCGTAGCACGACCGGATACCGATCGGGTTGACCCGGCCCCAGTAGCCCTCAGGTTGCGGATGCACCTCCGGGTCACCGTAGACCTCTGAGGTGGATGCCTGGAATACCCGCGCGCCGGTGCGCTTCGCTAGGCCGAGCATGTTGATCGCACCATGGACAGAGGTCTTGGTGGTTTGTACGGGGTCGTACTGGTAATGGACAGGGCTCGCGGGGCACGCGAGGTTATAGATCTGATCCACCTCGAGATACAGAGGAAACGTGACGTCGTGGCGGATGAACTCAAACCGGTCGTGATCGAGAAGGTGGCGGATGTTGTCCTTGGAGCCGGTAAATAGGTTATCGACACAAATGACCTCGTGACCCTCACCCAGCAGCCGGTCACACAGGTGGGAACCCAAAAACCCGGCACCACCCGTCACCATAATAGTGGTAGACATCAAATAACCCTCTTTACCTGAGAAACTTACCGAAGAACCTGGGGACAGCCTGCCTACGCCAACAATTCCATCGGTACTTGAGACCCAAAAACAGAGGGCCATGCTTTGCCCGTGACTGATCAAGCGCGGTACTAAATTGGCCGGTGATTGAGCCTTGCGTAGCTAGAGGAGACGACGTCCAAAAATGACGAATCCCGAGGGACTGATCAATCAGTTTTAATTGATGATCAGCCTGACGATCAATAACATGCGACGAGAACCATTCTTGCCGCTTGACGCAGCCTGCGACGTCGATCAGATACGCTTCCGCGGTTGATATCGGATTCTCAATTAGCCTTAATTCTTCCGACTCAGTGAACCGCGAGTCGATCTTATTATCTGCCCCACCGAGAAACACTAACCACCCATCTTCTTCTTGGCTCAAAAGCTCGATGGTCCGCGCGAGGTTATCCATAAACCCATCGAATAAAATAACGTCATCTTCTAAAACTAAACCCACTTTTCTTCCGGACTCAATCAGGAGCCTCTGTGCTTCAACATGCTTCAGCGTATTCGATACACTTTTTGGGTTCATGTCAGCATCGACACGCTCCCAGTCGGTTTCGGTCAACTCGTCGGCGTCATAATCGAAAATGTATGTAAATTGAAACCCAAACGCCTTAGATAGTTTTTCGATGTGCTTGTGTCGGTCAGTAAATGACCTAACCGAGATCACATAAACAGGCAGCTCAGATAACAGCACGGCTTATAACCACTCAAGCAAAAGCGCAGTATGCCAAATTTAGACACGATAAACCTCATCTAAATAGCGCTCCGCAACCTCTTTCCAGGTCTGAAACTTGAATGGCAACACATCAGTTAGACTCACCAAAGCCATCAATGCTTGCCCCCATTCCTCATCAGAACACGCCAACGGCTGCACTTTGGCACACTCATGGCTGATGCTCGCAGCACCAACGTTATCACTCATAAGGACTCTGCAACCCGACACTAGCGCCTCCGGGATCACCATACCGAAGGGCTCTTGAACAGCCGGATGAATCAAAACATCATAGCTCGCATAGGGAACACTCGCTGACCACCCTCTCAGTGATACCCAGTCAGGCAAATGAAGCCCCCCTAGTTCTTCGCTAACCGGACCGAAGACGTCCAGTGTGATCGCAACGCCACGAGATCGAAGTGCGGCCAGCACTGCTAACGCTCTCCCCAGACCTTTACGCTTCCACTCTTTACCCACAAACACAGCCCGTATTGGCTCGCCTACTTCAGAAAATGATCTACGGGATATCGAGATCAAACCCGGCTCAATCGGGTTGATCAAGTGGGCCGAACATTCTGGATAAAGCTCCGTTAGTTTCTGAAACCCAAGTTTCGACACCGGTACAACTTGCCGAACCGAGTCCCCGCGCACTTCAGAGGCCTCCCATTGATGCCACGCGCTGACTCGAGGCGAAATTTTCTGATACCACGGTGTCTCGGACCATGCCTTCATGGGCGGCCCATGAAAAGTAGTCACATGGTGGAAGCTGCATCGCTCATGAGAGTGAACCACAACTTGACCTTTGCCAGGGTAAGCTCGCCAAAACTCGTCACACTTTTGCCGAAAATCTCGCATCGCTTTCCATCGACGCTTCATCGGCGATGGTTGCAATTGATGGAGTATGATTTTGGGGTCAGCATCACCCTCAACGGACTGACACAAGACCTCTACAGATAACCCTAGGTTGGCTAACTCATGGGTGAGATGCCAAACATACGCCTCCATGCCCCCAACACAACCAAACCGTCTGACGACATGCAGGACTCGAAGCGTCACAAACTAACCCACACGCTTGTAGTGTTTCTTACTGATCTCGATCCCGAGCTTATCCTCGAGCCAAAACCGAACTCTATTTCGGTAGTCGCGCCGAGAGGGGCTGTATCCCGGTACTTGTTCGAACACATACTCAGCCTCATGAGCCAACCATTCCGCCATTACCGCCGGGTGGGTTCCCCCGAATTCCCTCAGTTCCGCAACATCAATATTGCCGTAACTCTCAAATTTCTCATGAGAACCGCCCCAATACCTTCCAACCTGAGCCAGCTTCTCGTTCATTTTTGTGACTGAGCGGCAATGACCATAATGATAAATATTCGCATTAGCCCACGCCGCTCTTGGATAACGGCCTCGTTTATTTTTATCTAAAACCACGAAAAACAGCCCGTCTGGCGCGACTGAACGGATGGTATTTCGAATTATACGAGGCGCCTTCCTATAACCCGCGATACCAACCTGCCCAGGTGTCCCATAAAAATGAAAGAAGTTGAAATACAACGCCTCGACCGCCGCGTCATTGAGGTGGTTCTTCATCGCGTCTTGAATGGCAGGCAATTCATCCTCGTGTAACACCTCATCGCCTTCGAGGTAAAATGCCCAGTCGCCAGTACAGTTATACTGAGCGATCATTTTTTGTTGACCGTAAACGAAACCCCGGTCGCGCATATTCTCGTTCCACACGGTCTCGATGACCCTAATTTTGGGATCATTGATAGCCCGGACACGAGTCAGCGTCTCATCTTGGCCTCGACCCACCGCGATCACGTATTCATCAACTATCGGCAGCAGTGAACGGATGCTTTCCTCAAAAGGGTAGCCATTGATCACCGCATTCCTGAGAAACGTGAAGCCACTAACCTTCATATCAACTCTAGACCTCCATCAATAACGCACGACCTAGGCGAAATATAGCGATGCTCATCTTTCAGCAGCTCTAGAAACATCTTATCGTTCTCAGACTTAACATTATTAGAAGGCTCGGGATGATACAAATGCAATAACGATGTTTTATACCTCGAATCCGTCAACATTAGCCCAGAGCGAATCGCACGAATCGCAAACTCACTGTCCTCAAGTCCCCAGGTTCGGTAGTTTTCATCGAAGCCACCAACGACGCACAAATCTTCCCTACGAAGCGCCATCATAAAGCCCCTAACACTCTTCCAGGATCGGCGAGGAACTCTGCGCAGAAAGCCAAGCGGAATACGCCAGAATTTTTTACCAATAAAAAAAGATTGAACTAGCCTCAGCTCAGGTGATGTGGACAAAAGCTGACGAGTTTCAACTGCTGAAAGAAGTTTTCTACTACCAAAAATTAACCGCCTTCGAGCGAATAATGTAGAGAGACGCTCCAAAAAATCTTGTGGCATTAAACAGTCGCCATCTAAGTATACGATCCAGTCACCCGAAGCTTTCAGCGCCGCGAGATTTCGCGAACGAGCCAACCTAAACCCATCATCAGGTTGAAATGAGTGCAGCATTCGACAGGGCAGAGACGCTCTCCACTTGTTTATGATCTCCTGTGTCTCCGCCGTCGAACCATCATCAGCGATGATGACTTCAAAAGGCACGTGCGTTTGCCACGACACCGAGCCCAAACACCAATCCAGAAAATGTGGCGCATTATATGTCGTGATGATTACACTAATTTTCATTAAGCTATTATAGGCAATACGTCTCTGTGCCACAGAAGTGCGTCGGAAATAATTTCATCGAGGCCAGAATGTTTTGCTTCCCAACCCAGTTCACCCAAGACTTTAAAGGCGTCGGTAATTAGTACCGGCGGATCCCCCGAGCGACGACTAGACACGTTATAAACCAACTCCTCACCACATGCCTTCTCGCAAGCTTTGATGACTTCCAGGTTTGAAAATCCCTGGCCGTACCCTAGGTTAAATATTTCGCATCCAAATCTTGCAGCGTCCAAAGCCAACAGATGCGCCAACGCAATATCCTTTACGTGCACATAATCTCGGATACAAGTACCGTCCTCTGTTCCGTAGTCATCGCCATACAAGGTGAACGAATGCTTTGCTGGATTAAGTATTGCATTCAGGACGTTAGGAATCAGGTGAGTCTCCGGCATATGACATTCGCCCAAGTTACACTGGGGCATTGCTCCGGCCGCGTTGAAATATCTAAATATAGTCGCGCTTCGTTTTGGCAAACTAGCCCACGTGTTAACACATCTCTCAGCCAACAATTTAGACTCTCCGTATGGATTAATCGGTTTAAGTTGATGGTCCTCACGAATCGGTGAATTATCGCGAGGCAGTCCATAGACCGCTGCGGTGGAAGAAAACACTAACCTATCGCATCCAGCTTCAGTCATTGCAGCTAGCACGGCCCTAGTCCCATCCACATTGTTGCTAAAATACATGTCAGGTTTCGCAACAGATTCTGAAACAACAATTTTGGCCGCAAAATGACACACCACATCGACATTGGTGAGCGACCTAACCAATAGGTCATAGTCCAATAGCGATCCACGGATTACAGGAAAGGGGGTGACCGCCCACTCATGTCCACTCGAGAAATCATCGAACACACAGACATTGTGTCCGGCCTCATGAGCGAGATACGAGAAATGAGAGCCTATGTAGCCAGCACCTCCGATTACTAAAATATTCATATCGGCCCCTCTGACTGGTAAAGCGGTGTTGGATTGACTCAGACATGCACACTAATACTCGAACAGAAATCGTACCACAGTCTTAACAGCAGTTTTCGTGAGTCGCCAGAAGCTTCGGCCAACCCGCACGTTACACATTATGCACAGGTGAAATACAAAAACTAACGGACCTTTCCGTTTGCGATGCTTGCCCCACAGATGGCTGGACTTTACCTATACTTTCCATTTTATGACCAGCCAAGTAATGACCGAGGTAGTAATCACTGTTCACTCTCACAATCCTTTTTTGATCCCCCACGTCTCAGAAGCTCTCACGGCGCCATCTAATCATCTTTAAGTATTCGGTATAACAATGTCAGATTTGGTTAGATCGTCATCTAAGTGCAGATAGCCGCCAGCCTCTGTATGCTCAGGCACTACATGATCGGAAAGTAGTTCAGGCATCAGTTGAATAGGTTCCATCTCAAACTGTTCTTATAAGATACTTCTACCTACTCGGAAGAATACTTAACCTGGACTTAAATAAAGATCCTGGTTTGCAATTAATAATGCTCCTGATGGATAGGATATTGTGCAGCGTTGTGACAGACTTTACCCATGAAGTCAGTCGAGCACATTATCGTTTGTTATGGTGATCAATTAGGTTATCACCATGGAGCTAAATACCAGATCTTGAGTGCTTACGAGCGCTGGTATAACCGCAGTAATTCTAAAATTTGTGTGGTGACAGACTCCCCGAAACTCTTCAAAGGCTATCCCTGTAGAGTACTGACGTTATCGAAAGAGAAAAAAAGCGCCTGGTCATTAAATGGGCTTCAACACTTCGGCATCAAACTTCAGGGTCTGAAATGGGCTATGGAAACTACCGATTCAGACGCGAGCCTTCTTCTGGACACCGATATGTATTGGAAAAGTGATCCAGCACCCCTAGTCGAAAAAATTAATGAGAAAACAATAATAATGTACAGGAATGAGGGAACCATAATCGGTTCTCGAAATCAGAGCCATAATCGGTTCGAGGAGGGACTCCAGGCTAAAAATTTTAGATTAGGGTCTAACCAACAATATTCGTTAGAGTCCAAATCAGAAATGTGGGCATCAAACATTCTCGGGGTACTAAGCGATCAGGTTGATCTGATAAGCGGTGCCTTCGAATTGTTTAGTTCTCTTGAACATCATGTGGCAGCACATACGGTTGAGCAGTTCTCCGTTTCAGAAATCTCGCGGATTAGCGGTATACAAAAACTTGAAGGGAAAAACTACCTGAGCGACTGGTCAAGTACTGGGAGAAAGAACTACGTGACGCCGATACTTAGAGAATTCTTTGCTAGATATGGAGAGACTGATTTCGATACGCACCTTGCTAACTGGAATCATATTAAAATCAGACGGCCATTTGTCACCCTCTTAAAACAGAAAATTAGAAAGAAACTCTCGTGAAGTTGGGGAACTCCTGATTAATTGTTCGAAGTAGATGACTCCAGCAAATGGCACAATGGATGGTCTTTACAGTCTACGCCGAGCACAGCGCTATCCAAAGGCCTTGACTTAGCGTTTAGACTTTAGATGCTACTTAAATCCATGTCTTCCAAATACAAAGGTGAATAATTTTCTGTAAAAACGGAGCAATTCAGCTTCATCAGTGTTGGCGTCGCGAGAAAATACTTGAGTGACTGGTCTACAACCGGAAAAACGGTGTTTAGACAGGAAATTGAACCATTGGTGCTAGAATAATCAGGGTGGCTTTTTTTCAAAGCAGATGAGGATAGCTGAGTGACTGAGGTTTTAAGGAGCATCAAGGCGATCGTCCGACGACAAATCGAAAAAATCGTCGTAAGACCGTAGTACCGAAAAAATCAATACTTTGTTAAAGCGTCAAATCTAAAGGGTGGGTATCATGAAGGTTGTTCTTAATCAAAATAAAAAGCTAACCAATTTTCGGTTCATTACCTTATTAGTGATTGGTTCAATCGTCGATTCGAGAGATGCCAGAGGATTTGATGCACCCGGCATACAAGAGTGCTTAGATAAACAAAGACAAACTATATTTTCCCAAATAAGCGAGCATATTTTCGACAGTTCAAATCAATCCGAATCAACTAATTGTCTCGAGATCGAGCTTAGAGCTAGGGCCGATACACTTGACAAGAGTCATCTGAACAAGGAGTTGAGCGATGCGGAATATCGTAGCCAGCTGGCCGTTGCCGAGAAAGAGAATGTAAAAAAAATCATACAATCGGGTAAAACGATTAAATACAACCAAACTGATGGAGGGCCGCGATCATTAACGTTCGCGACTCCAGACAATGATAATAAAGAAGAGAAACCCCTGATTAAGACTCTGGAATCCTTCACAACTATTCAATCGAGCCGCTAGAAACCTGAAATACCACTGATTATTTGCGTTTATAGTCATAGCCGTAAACAAAAAAGCCCAACTGATGAAATCAGTTGGGCTTCGCAGTTCTAAATTAGCCTAAGCTATTAGAACGAGTATGACGCACCGAAGTACGTTGTTTCTGCAGTCGAGTCTTTAGAGTCGTCTGACTGCTCAGCGAAGAATGTTACGTCGCCGATCGCGTGATGAATACCAATGACCGAACGGTCAGCGGCTGTAGTGCCTGCCGATTCTGCTTTCTCGCTTACTACGAACACTGAAGTGTCGCCCATAGAATAATGCGCACCGAGGTTAGTGTAGTCAGTATCTACAGACGCAGCGCTCTTGTCCGTGAATGTTTCGGCAGCAACTGTCAAGCCGTTCATTGTGACAGACAGGCTTACGTCAGTGTGCTTGGTGCCATCGTCGTTATCGTCAGCGCCGTAACCAATTGTGACCATTCCAGTTGTGTACTTGACTGCATAACCGGTAGCTTCAGCTTCACCACCTGTAGATGCGCCGTTCTGAGTCTGGGCAGACGCCGTCAGGTTGACAGAAAGACCTTCGACAAATGTAGGCAAGCTCCAGTTCACGTTAGCGTCCATAGCGCCTGTGCCTGTGCCATCAGTTGTTCCTGTAGTACCAGCAAAGCCCCAGTCAGCAACATCGTCGACCGAGTCGGCACCGCCGCTCACGTCACCCATGGCAATACTGCCGAACTCGCCTGACAGAGTGAGGTTTGCACCGCCATCGGCGCCGCCTTCGTCACTCAGTGGGAGAGACATTGACACTGACATTCCGTTTGGAAGTTCAGATGACGCGCCAACCTTAATTGTACCGTCGATTTCAGAAGTAGACGTACCGTTCGCGTCTGCCCATGAAAATTCTTGTGAACCAGAAACAGTTACGTCGGCAGCGAAAGCTGGTGCGACGAACGCAGAAGCTACTGCAGCAGCGATAATTTTTTTCATTTGAGATTCCCTCGTTAAAAATTTTTTAAAGGTTACTTAAGTATCCTCTTTTGTCTGGGTTTCCCCAGAGGTAGGTAAGCTAGCCCTACCGAGGCGTGTCATTCATACGGAATTCCACCGTGCATACATTAACCAAACCGCCACGACTGAACAACCAAAGCAACTGCGACTCTGAACATGAAACAAGGCTCCTTGTGTCACGTGAAAATAAATTTTTTTCGAAATTGACGGAACTTTTTGAGCGAAATTTCGTCGTGTGTTTTTCGGCTGTTTTGCGAGGAGATTTTCTCACCTGGAAATTTGGATAAATAAACCATTATAAATCAATAGTTTATAGGGTTCATTTTGCGGGCCGATTTTGACTTTCTCGTCAAAGTGGTTGAGCAAAGTTTGAACGATGATTGTCGCCCCCCGATTCGCCGTCTCATTTTTTGCCTGAATTTTGTCCAAATTTTCTTACCCAGTATTAGACTAATGTCTAATAAAAAAGATAGGAACTTTTACGAAAACGGCCAATTTTTGCCACCCTGAATTCGGTCGCCCAGACGGCTTCTGAACCTTAATTCCCTAAAATTCAGGGAAGGACGGTACATCATCAGTCAATTGAAGCCTCTCAGTGGCCATGTCATAAGTAGGCGATCCTGACTCAATGACGATGTTCAAGACCCCGATCACTTACCTGAATGACGCGCCAGTAAATAATAGAGATCGGGACTCTCATGCATTGCACTTACCACCCCGGCAGCCAATCCCGAGGGATGTCGACGGCCAATCTCCCAGCTTTTGACACTCTCGAGACTTACACCGAACATTTTAGCGAATTCCGCCTGGGTCACTCCGAGTTGCTGCCGGAGCTCAGACACTACTGTCGGTGAATATGTGGTCACCCGTCCCGGCTCCCGTTGACCGTTTTTAATTTCAATCGCCTCTCGGAGAGACTCGGAGAGTTCAGTGAATACGTCCATTTCTATTCTCCTTTCAATTGCACCGCTAGTTTTGAGAGCACCTCTAATTCGTCAGCGGTCAAGTCTGTCTTCAATGCTTTCGAATAAGCCAACAATAGATACGACGTATACCGCTCGTCAGTCCAATCAGTCACGGTGATCTCTGCGATTCGTCCACTGATGATCCAAATATGACGAGATCTTGAGTTGGTTACTAAACGGGAGCTTGATTGAATTAGCGGAAGAACAATGAGATCACCGTCGATCTTTCGACTCTGCGAGCACTTCCTCTATTGATGTCGGCATGGAGTCGATCTCGCATAGCGCTTTTAAACGCCCCAGATCATCCAAGGTCTCCCACAACAAACAAAACTGACGAAGCGAGATTT
>Ga0255771_1002867_pt1 | contig 16768 bp, 10 predicted proteins | sample 011ome_19_FD_179969 | JGI IMG/M metagenome (GOLD analysis project Ga0255771, IMG submission 179969) | Coastal salt marsh microbial communities from the Groves Creek Marsh, Skidaway Island, Georgia - 011510BT metaG (version 2) | ecosystem: Environmental > Aquatic > Marine > Intertidal zone > Salt...
TACATTGAACTGAGGCTCTGCTTCAACTTCACCTTCCTCACCGTCCTTGCGCTTGTTTCGAATCATACTTACAGAAGCCGCTAGCATCACCAAGGCAAAAAAGATCATAATGGCGATATCCTTAGTAAGGACAAAGTCACCCATGGTTAAAATCTCAGTAGGGATAGCTGGAACCAAATAGGCGCGCGTAGCATAAACCGCGATGAAAGCAGGAATGGTAAAGACTACTGCTGTCTTGTAATTCACATTGCCTAGTGTCGCATTTCGAACCCCACCAACTAACGCTGTAGTACCCACAATAAATAATGAGTAAGCAGTACTTAATTCAGCAGAAATCCCAAACAAGTACACCAATACTGGTACTGTTAAAATAGAACCTCCACCGCCAATAAGGCCTAGTGAAATTCCAATGAAAATTGATGCTACATATCCGATAATGTCCATACTGGCCGATTTAGTACTCCAAATTTCAAGAATCTAAAACGAATGAGGTGTGACTCAGCGCACACTAGAACAATATAGCAGACATTTCTTCCTGAAGATCCCTTGCAGCATGGCCTGCCGCCGTTGCAAAATCCTCTCCATTACTCTGATAAATGATGCCTCGGGTACTATTTACAAGCACACCATAGTCCTTATTCGTCGCTTTTTCCAGTACATCCTTCAATGAACCGCCTTGAGCGCCCACTCCGGGTACAAGAAAAAATGATTCCGGTGCCGCAGCACGAACTTGTTCCAAATATTCAGTTTTGGTGGCGCCGAGCACAAACATCAATTGGTCCGGTGTCGCCCATTCCTGCGCCTTGCGCACCACATTCTCAAACAAGGTCACCCTATTTTCATCCTTGATGAACTGGAAATCAAAGGCACCTTGATTAGAAGTCAATGCCAGTAGAATGACCCATTTACCATCGTAGGCAAGAAATGGGCTTACACTATCCACCCCCATATAAGGAGCCACAGTAACGCTATCAAATTCAAAGGCATTGAAAAATGCATCGGCATACATCTTGGATGTATTACCAATATCACCGCGTTTCGCATCAGCGATAGTAAAGACCTCAGGATACGATTCATTCAAATAGTTAATGGTCTTCTCTAAGCTTTGCCAGCCTTTCACGCCATAGCTTTCGTAAAACGCGATATTAGGTTTGTACGCCACAGCATAATCTACCGTAGCATCGATGATGGCTTTATTAAAGGCAAAAATGGGGTCCGATTCCTTCAACAAGTGCGGCGGGATCTTATTCAAGTCCGTATCCAGACCTACACAAAGTACGCTGCGCTTCTTCTCAATCTGTGCTACTAATGCTGCCTTGTCCATATTAATAGGTACTCCCCTCTTTTAACTTCTCGGCGTTTTCCGCCATATGAAGTTCGTCAATAAATTTCTGAATATCTCCATTCATCACATCCCCAAGGTTATAGGTTGTAAGCCCAATTCTATGATCAGTTACCCTCCCTTGTGGATAGTTATAGGTACGAATCTTGGCCGAACGGTCTCCCGTACTGACCATCGTTTTACGCTGTGCCGCCTGCTCTTCTTGCTTCTTCTTGAATTCAAGATCATACAATCTAGAGCGCAACACCTTCAACGCTTGTTCGTAGTTCTTATGTTGTGAACGCCCGTCCTGACACTCCACCACCAAGCCCGATGGCAAGTGCGTCAATCGAACGGCACTTTCTGTTTTATTCACGTGCTGTCCACCCGCCCCTTGCGAACGATAGGTGTCTTTCTTCACATCTTTCATATCAAGATCCACATCCACATCTTCCGCCTCAGGCAAGACCACTACAGATGCCGCTGATGTATGCACACGACCCTGGCTTTCCGTCGCAGGAACGCGCTGCACGCGATGTACACCACTCTCGTATTTTAAAATGCCGTACACTCCTTCACCGCCCACTTCGAAAGCGACTTCCTTGAAGCCTCCGGCAGTCCCTTCGTTCACGGTAATGACCTCCATGGACCAGCCACGCTGTTCCACATAACGTTGATACATACGGAACAAATCGCCTGCAAAAATGGCACCTTCATCACCACCGGCACCTTGACGAATCTCAACCAAAGCGTTTTTGTCGTCCTCAGGATCCTTGGGAATAAGCAGGAGTTTGATGTCCTCCAACAAGGCTTCAAAAGCAGGCTCCAGCTCTTCGAGTTCCATCTTTGCCATTTCTTTGAAATCTGGGTCCGATTCTTCCCTCAGCACCGCCTTCGCCTCTGCAATTCGGCTCTCCATCTCTATGAACTGCTCGCGTGCCTCGACAATAGGCTTGAGGTTTTTGTATTCTCTGTTCAGCAACACATAGCGCTTGCCGTCCGAAATGATATCGGGCTGAATGATCAAGTCATTGACCTCGTTGAAGCGCTGAAAGACGACGTTGAGTTTATCGAGCATTACTTGCTGTATTCAAAGGTTCCGAATTCACTACTGATGGTCAATTCCTTGCCCGCCCCAGCTTCCACTCGGCCCACGACCTGCGCTGGAACGCCGAATGATTCAGAGATGGCTATGATCTCATCCACCAATTCCGGCGCTACGTACAACTCCATGCGATGGCCCATATTAAAGACCTCATACATTTCTTTCCATGCCGTGCCGCTTTCCTCCTGAATCATCTTGAATAGCGGTGGCACCGGGAACAAGTTATCTTTAATGACATGTCCTTCTTTGAGGAAATGCAAAATTTTCGTCTGTGCACCACCGGAACAGTGTACCATACCATCAATCTGGTGACGATACTTATCTAAAATTGCTTTAATAATTGGCGCATAAGTGCGGGTAGGACTGAGTACCAACTTACCAGCATCCAACGGCGTATCAGTGGCTTCGGTCAATTTCTTAGAACCGGCATACACCAATTCCTGTGGCACAGCAGGGTCAAAACTTTCTGGATACATGGCCGCCAAACTCTTGTCGAAAACATCATGACGGGCACTGGTCAATCCGTTCGAGCCCATCCCGCCATTGTACTCACTTTCATAATTCGCCTGACCGAAGCTGGCCAAACCAACAATAACGTTTCCGGGTTTGATATTGGCATTATCTACAACATCGCTGCGCTTCATACGCGCTACCACGGTAGAATCCACAATGATGGTACGCACTAAATCACCCACATCCGCCGTTTCACCACCGGTACTCAAAATATGTACACCAAACTTTTTGTACTCCTCAATAAGCTCTTCCGTACCTCCAATGATGGCCGCCAAGACTTCGCCGGTAATCAAACCTTTATTACGACCAATAGTTGAGCTGAGCATAATATTCTCGGTCGCACCGACACATAAAAGATCATCAATATTCATGATGAGTGCATCTTGGGCGATTCCCTTCCAAACGCCCAAATCGCCGGTTTCTTTCCAATACATGTAGGCAAGGGAACTCTTCGTTCCAGCGCCATCTGCATGCATGACCAAGCAATAATTTTCGTCTCCGGTCAAATAGTCAGGCACGATTTTACAAAAGGCTTTGGGGAACAAACCTTTATCAATGTTTTTAATGGCGTTGTGAACGTCTTCTTTCTGTGCGCTTACGCCTCTACCAGCGTAACGGTCTGATGATGGTATACTCATGCTGCAAAAATAAAGAGAAAGCGCGCACGGGAGACCCGTGCGCGCTTTCATTTATTCCAGTGGCAACTACTTGATTTGAATCCAGGATCCTACAATCAGGTCGTTATCGTTTCTAAAGTCATTCAATTGCTTGATATCCTTCGCACTCACGCCTTTCTTTTTAGCAATGGTGCTGATCTTATCACCGCGTTGTACTTGGTAATGAGAAGCATCGAAGTCAGTGTAATCTCCGTTCTTGGTGATCTTGATGACCATTCCTGGAAGAGGACGAGCCCCTCTCAAACCACCGTTGAGTTTTTTCAACTCAACGACATTCATGCCGTTGTCCATGGCGACTTTACCCAACGAACGGTCTTTTGGACCAAGGGTGAGGGTTTGACCGATAGGATTCTCATCCTTTTTCGGCTTGGTAGTGCCACCAGCTTCTCCGCCTTCTTCTGAGGCTACTGAGACACTCGGCACATAATTATCACTCAATACCTTGAAGTCAGTACGACGATTCACCTGGTTGGCCACCTCTTGAGCATCAGCCCCTTGGCGACGAATGAATGATTCCGTCAACACGCTTCCGGCATCAAATAGATCTGCCCCTAGTCCTGCATAGTTTTGAGGAATTTCAAACGGTTCACTCTCTCCCATTCCCACCGCAGTCAAACGATCTGCAGGGATACCTTTTTCAATGAGGTAATCCACACAGCTCTGGGCACGTTTCTGAGAAAGCACTTGGTTCTTTTCGTCAGTATCACGGTAATCCGTGTGCGAGCGTAGTCCAATGGTAATAGTAGGGTTCCGTTGCAAAATGTTGTACACAGTATCCAAGGCAACCTTACTTTCCTCACGCAAGTCCCATTTCGCCAAATCGAAGAATACGTTTGGAAGTACGATAGGCACCTCGATTGGATCCATTACAAGTTTCAAACTGTACGACTTCACATAAGTACGCTCCTCTTTAATGGGTGAATAATCACTCAACATGAGGTCTTTCGTACTCACATCTCCCACGGCCGTTAAGAAACGCTTGCGGCTAAGGTTGAGTTTGTAACTCTTATCTTCTCCGAGGGTTCCTCTTTCTATTTTGAATCGACCGTTCCCATCAGTGGTAATGCTGAAGCTATTGCCTTCCTTGTCGCTCACCTCAATGGTCACATCCTTCAATGCCTTACCATTTTTTGAGCTCACTACTGTTCCGCTTACTTCAAACTCCTTAGACCACTCAGTAACGTGCCAAATGTCGTGCTCGCCACGGGTCCCCTTGCGGTTTGATATCACAAAACCTTTTTCAGTATTATCTCCTGGCACCCAACGCAAAGCGATATCATCTGCCTCTGAATTCACCGGACTAAGCATGTTCTCCACATCACCGACAGGCATTCCGTTTTCGTCGAGTTTCACTCGGAAACAGTCGAAACCGCCCATTCCTACGTGTCCGTTCGAAGAGAAGTACAAGTAACCATCGCCGTGTGCATATGGGTACAATTCGTCACCACGAGTATTGATGTTCAAGTTCGTAGGCGCATTCCACTGACGTGCACGACGGTCGTAGGTAGTCATGTAGATATCCTTACCGCCTTTACCTCCATTGATTTCACCGGCGAAATACAATGTTTTATTATCAGGACTCAACGCTGGATGACCAACAGAGGCACCGCTATCCAAAGCGATAACAACAGGTTCTGGATTTGCCCAATCCCGGCCAATAAGTTTAGTCGAGTAAATCGCACATCCCATCTTCATGTTTTTCACCTTCATACATTTGGTGAAATACATGGTCTTACCTCTTGAGTCAAAAGAGACAACGCCTTCGTGGTCTTTAGTGTTAATTATTTCACTCAAAGGCTCTATATCGCCCCATTTAATGTCGTCATTTGCATTGGCCTCTTGTCCACGCTTTTTTCTCTTTTTGGCTCGCGCGCCCTCGATCACATAGATGTCAGAAAATCTTTGCCCCGTCCAACCGTCTGCTTTGCGACCAGTGGCATCATCTCGCATTGACGAAATCATTAATATTAGATCTTCCTTGCCACGTTTTCCCGCATAGGAAATGGCATAATCTGATTTCTTCGAGTTCAAATCCTTGGCATTATCCAAGGCAAATAACGAGCCTTGAACTTTCCAGTTTGCTGCTTTTTGGCAAGATTCGATACCTTTATCTGCACGTGGATCGCCCGGTATAGATTTTTTATATTCTTCGTATGCTACAATAGCGTCTTCATATTCTCCTTGACACTGAAGCATTTCTGCATATCCCAACATTGCGGTAGGACCGAATCCCATCTTAACGGCACGTTGGTAGTAACTCGCAGCGCGTTTACATTCGCCGGTATAGCGGTAACATTCCGCCATATTAAATGCAATGCGTTGCTTCTGATCGCGTGATTTTTCTTTTGAAAGCGCCTTCGCATATACCTCCAATGCGGTAGTATATTCTTTGGCGTCAAAATATTCGTCTGCCTTTACTGTTGTCTTATGCGGTTCAATTTCAACCTCTTCGATAGCAGCATCTTGTGCGATTACTGTCATAGGAAGACAAGCGAGTACAAAGGTCCAGGTTCGTAGGATGCGTTTTTGCATTTGAAACGATTCTCTAGTGTTTAAGCGTCCCCCAATATAGTTAAAAACAAAAAGAAACCCCGCGCCGGCGGGGTTTCTATTTGAATGAATCAAAAAAAGTTCGAATTATCTCGTGAACAACATTTCACGGAATTTCGGTAATGGCCATTGTTCGTCGTCAATCATCAACTCTAGCTTGTCGCTTTCGTAACGGATTACTTCGAAGAACGGCTTCACGTTATCGTAGTAAGCAATGGCTTTCTCACGAACATCTTCCATGGCGTTTGCAGCCTTGCGCGCCTCAATCATCGCATCCTTAGAAGAAAGGATTTTCGAGATACGAGCACTGATTTCTTTGATCATTTCCAATTGCTCTTTCGCCACGCTATTGAAGGTTTCTGCATCCATGATTTCCTTCAAACGCTGTACGTTATCAATCAAAGTATTTTGGTACTTGATGGCTGTAGGAACGATGTGGTTACCTGCGAGATCACCTAGCACACGAGATTCGATTTGAATCTTCATGAAGTAAGACTCCAACAAGATTTCGTGACGAGCTTCCGCTTCGCGGTGGCTCATAACACCCATAGCTTGGAACATTTTCAAGCTCTGCTCGCTTACGTACGCATCAAGTGCACGTGGCGTTGAAGGCTCGTTGTTCAAACCGCGCTTGGCAGCTTCTTCCTTCCATGCATCGCCGTATCCATCGCCTTCAAAGCGAATGGCTTTGCTTTCTTTAATGTAGCGCTTCAATACACTGAAGATGGCTTCGTCTTTCTTTAAGCTATCCTTCTCGATCAACGCATCCACATCTGCCTTGAATTCGATCAACTGCTCTGCCATTGCCGTATTCAATACGGTCATCGGCTGTGCACAATTCGAAGCAGAACCCGCGGCACGCAACTCGAACTTGTTCCCTGTGAAGGCGAACGGTGAGGTACGGTTACGGTCGGTGTTATCTAGCAATACATCTGGAATCTTACCTACTACGTTCAACTTGAGGTCGGTCTTTTCTTCCGGAGTCATTTTACCGCCTTCGATATTTTCTAATTGGTCCAATACTGCACTCAACTGCTGACCAATGAAGACAGAAATAATCGCTGGAGGCGCCTCGTTCGCACCCAAACGGTGCTCATTACCTGCTGAACCGATAGACGCACGAATCAAATCTGCGTGACGGTAAACCGCTTTAATGGTATTGATAAAGAAGGTCAAGAACATCAAGTTGCTCATTGGCGTAGAGCCCGGGGCCAAAAGGTTTACACCTGTATCTGTTGCCAACGACCAGTTATTGTGCTTACCTGAACCGTTGATGTTCGCGAATGGCTTCTCGTGCACCAATACACGGAAGTTGTGGCGACGTGCCACTTTCTCCATCAAGTCCATGAACAAAGAGTTGTGGTCTACCGCTACGTTTGCTTCTTCAAATACAGGAGCAAATTCGTATTGTGCAGGTGCCACCTCGTTGTGACGTGTTTTTACAGGAATACCCAAGATGCGGCTTTCGTATTCCAATTCTTTCATGAATTCAATCGCACGCTCTGGAATAGATCCAAAGTAATGATCGTCCAATTGCTGTCCTTTCGCTGGCGCGTGTCCTACAAGAGCACGACCTGCCAACTGCAAATCTGGACGTGCAGCAAAGTAGGCTTCATCAACCAAGAAGTACTCCTGCTCCCATCCTAGTGTTGCATTTACTTTAGTGACGCTTTTATCGAAGTATTTACATACTGCTGTTGCAGCAGCATCTACAGATTGTAATGCACGAAGTAGTGGTGCTTTGTAATCCAATGCTTCACCAGTGTATGAAACGAATACGGTTGGAATACAAAGTGTCGTACCAAAGATGAATGCTGGTGATGTTGGATCCCAAGCTGTATAACCACGAGCTTCGAAAGTATTGCGAATACCACCGTTCGGGAAAGAAGACGCATCCGGTTCTTGCTGAACCAACATACCTCCTGAGAACTTCTCAATGGCCTCTCCATTACCCGTAGGCTCAAAGAATGAATCGTGCTTTTCTGCAGTAGTGCCAGTCAATGGCTGGAACCAGTGCGTGTAGTGTGTAGCACCCAAATTCAATGCCCAAGCCTTCATTCCTGAAGCAACCTGATCTGCGATAGAACGATTGATTTTCGTGCCGTTGTCCATTGCGTCGATTACTGCCTTGTAGGCTTCAGAGGTCATGTATTCACGCATCGCTTTTCTATTGAAAACGCGTGAGCCGAAGTATTCTGAAACGCGAGTTCCAGGTGCTTCGAAGTTCTTAGGCTTACGCCCCATTGTTTCTTCTAATGCTAGAAATCTTACCGTTGGCATGTGGCTAATGTTTTAATTGAGACAAAGATACCCCCTAAAAAGGAGGGGTGCAACCAAAAATTATCAACTATTTACAAAAGGAACCCCCTAAAGCAATAGGCTGGCAACGAAAAATAAGTAGATCCCCAGCAACAATGCCCCTTCGAGGCGGTCTAACCTGTCCTTGGTGAACCAGCCCATCAGTGGAATTATTAACAATGAGAGGCCCACACTCACCCAAAAGTCGGAGGTAAAGAGCGCCGGGTCGTAGGTTGTGATGGGCTGTATGAGCGCAGTGAAACCCAAGACACTCAGGATATTAAAGATATTTGAGCCGATGATATTCCCAATGGCTATATCTGATTCTCCTTTTCGTGCCGCCATCATGCTGGCGGCTAATTCTGGTACGCTCGTGCCAAAAGCTACAAGCGTGACGGAGATGAACCGCTCGCTCATCCCAAGGACCGCTGCGGCACTAGCGATGCCCTCGACGAAGTAGAGCGCACCGAAGCGAAGGGCTGCGGCACCTCCCAATAAAAAAAGAAGGCCTTTCACAACGGGCATGGCCTCGACTTCGAGATCATCCCCAATGTGGAGCTCGCGATTTTTGCGCGCGCTTCGGATTTTTACCACATTATATCCGACCAAAAGCAGCACAAAAATGAGGCCCTGCCAAAATTCGAGTCCGCCTAACCAAAGGAAAAGCCCAAGGAGCAGGTTGGCTAAAAGGAGAAATATCCAATCCTTTCTATAGGTGAGCTGCACGGCTTGCATTTTAAAGACGACGGCAGTGAGTCCGAGAATCAGACCAATATTGGCGATGTTAGACCCGATGACATTGCCTAGGGCAATATCACTACGCCCGTCCTTGGCCGCCACGACGCTTACAAGAAGTTCAGGGGCACTGGTCGCAAAAGCAACGAGTGTGAGACCGATGACTACTCGGGATACCTGGAGCTTTAGGGCGAGACCAACGCTACCACGTACCAAGAGCTCGCCGCCGGCGAGTAGCAGTCCGAAACCCAAAATCAACTGGACAATAATCAAAGCTTGGTTCCTCTTTTAATGGTATCGGTAACCTCCTTAAAGGCGTCCCTTCCCTCCTGCACTGTTTTCTTGACTTCGGTGAGACCATTGTCCTCCGAGCTGTCCAAAATCTCACGCTTGATATCATTAGTGGCATTGCGCACTTGCTTGATGATCTTCGCGGCAGAGCGTGCCATGGTCGGAATCTGGTTCGGACCGAAGAGCAACAAGAAGATCAAGGCGATAATGATGAATTCGCCGCCACTGATATTGAACAACAGGAAAGAATGAATCATAGCACGAAAATACATCAAAAAAAGCCCCGCTACTCACGTGGCGGGGCTTTGGTCTTTCAAAATAATTCTGGCTTACTCCTTGTCTTTCTTTGTCGCGTCGAACATCACAGGTGTAGCGATGAAGAGCGAGCTGTAGGTACCCACAAGTACACCCAACAATAGTGCGAACATAAATCCGCGGATGACCTCACCACCGAAGAGGAAGATCACAAGAAGAACGAAGAAGGTCGTCAACGAGGTGTTGAACGTACGGCTCAACGTCTGGTTGAGAGATTTATTTACTCCATCAAGGAAGTTGGCCTTGCGGGATCCTATGTTTTCTCGAATACGGTCAAATACAACCACTGTATCGTTCAACGAGTACCCAATTACGGTCAATATCGCTGCGATGAAGGCTTGATCTACTTCTAGTTGGAAAGGCAATGCACCGTCCAACAAAGAGAAGATACCCATCACGAACAATACATCGTGTACCAAGGCAACCACAGCACCCAAAGAGAACTGCCATTTGCGGAAACGGCCCAAGATGTAAAGGAATACTACGATCAATGAGAAGATGATGCTATATACCGCACCGGTCTTAATATCATCTGCAATGGTAGGTCCTACCACACGAGATCCTACCAAACCGATCGCCTCTTCTGTATCGTCAGTGAAAAAATCTTCAAGAGCAATGCCCTCTACGAAGTAACCCTTCACACCAGCGTACAATTTGCTTTCGATATCCTCATCCACTGCTGTCCCGGTTTCGTCGATACGGTAGTTGGTCGTAATAATTACTTGGTTTGCATCACCTAGAGTTTTTACTACAGGTGTAAAACTATTGCCATCAGCATCTACGAATTGCTCGCTCAAAGAAGCAGCAACATAACTAACCTCTACGGGTTGGTCGAAACGCACCTGGAAAGAACGCCCACCTTCGAAATCAACACCAAGGTTCAAACCTTTGGTAAAGAGTGAGAACAATCCAATAGCGATTACAACGGCACTCACACCATAGGCGACTTTGCGCTTGCGCAAGAAGTCAAAGTTGATGTTGGTGTACCAATTCGCTGTAGTCTTCGTAGAGAAGGCAAACTCTTTCTTTTTGTCTAAACGGCGCTCGAATACCAAACGTGAGATGAACAAGGCAGAGAACAATGAAGTCAAAATGCCAATGATCAAGGTAGTAGCGAATCCACGAATTGGACCCGTACCAAAAGCAAATAGGATAATACCTACGATCAAGGTAGTCACGTTAGCATCAATTATGGCGCTGTTTGAGTTTTTATATCCATCTACGATGGCAGCACGCAACCCTTTACCCAAGCGCAATTCCTCACGAATACGCTCGAAGATGATCACGTTCGCATCTACCGCCATACCGATGGTCAATACGATACCGGCCATACCAGGAAGGGTCAATACTGCACGGAAGCTTGCCAACAATCCGAAGATGAAGAACATGTTCACGAACAAGGCCAAGTTAGCCACCAAACCTGCACCGCTGTAGTAGAAGTACATGTAAACCAACACCAACAATAGGGCGATGGCAAATGAGTTGATCGAATCTGAAATAGCTTCCTTACCCAAAGAAGGACCTACTACATCCGCCTGAATAATACGAGCTGGAGCATCTAGCTTACCAGCACGTAGAATGTTTGCTAAATCCGAAGCTTCTTCTTGAGAGAAGTTACCCGTGATCTGCGTACGACCACCTGCGATTTCATTTTGAACCTGCGGGTAAGAGTATACGTAGTTGTCCAACACTACCGCTACAGAACGCTTAGGCGTTTGAGCCGCTGCTTCTGCAGTAAGACGTTGCCACTTCTGTGCACCTGAGCCGTTCATGGCCATGGTCACAATGTTGCGGTTGTATTCGTCCAAATCTGGGCGGGCGTCTACAATGACACCACCGTCCAATTCTGGCGCATTATCACGGTTGCCTTTGATGGCCAATAACATGATAATATCTGATTCTGGCTCTGGCTTATTGTTCCACAAGAATTTCGCACCGCGCAACTCTGTGTTCATCAACTGAGCAATCTCTGGACGAGCTAATAAAGCGTTTACTTTCGCTGTATCGCGGATCAACGCGTACCCTACACGTGGACCTTCAAGTGCCATACCATTCTCACTAACCCAAGGACGGAACACTTCGAACAGTGGGTTGTTGGTGTTCATCACATCTGTCGAATCCGCTACCTCTTCATCAGCTACCGTGCTATCGGCGTCACTTTCGATGTTCAAATCATTTAAATCGAGTGCAGGTGCATCTTCAGTAGCTGGCTTTTCTGCCTCTACGATGTCACGCAGCTTATCGTTCGCAGCCACTAAGAAAGGCAATACCTCGCTACCCTCGTACATGTTCCAGAACTGCAACTCTGCAGTGCTCTGCAATAGTTTCTTTACACGAGCAGGATCCTTAACCCCTGGCAATTCTACCAAGATGCGGCCCGTTCCTTCCAAACGCTGAATGTTTGGCTGAGTCGTTCCGAACTGGTCGATACGTGCACGAAGTACCGTAAATACGTTGGCAATGGCAGCTTCAACATCACGACGAATCTCAGCTTGGATGGCTTCGTTTGAGGCGTTGAATCCAACTTTCTCGGTCATTTCTGGGGTACCGAACAAGCTCGCGTCGCTCAACATGCGACCACCACCTGTTTCTGCCACCAATGCATCAAATTCTGCAAAGAATGTGTTCAAATAGTTGTTCTGTCCTGCACTCTGCGCGGCGTCAGTATTGGCAAGTGTTTGTTGGAATAGCGGGTCTTGAGCATTTGCCACTTGACCTTTAAGCACGTCTTTTACGCTTACTTCCAAGATCACGTTCATACCACCTTTAAGGTCGAGACCTAGGTTCATTTCATTCTTCTTGACTTCAGCGTATGTGTATCCCAATAGTGGGTATACCTCTTGCGACATCATGCTATCTAAATAGGCTGATTTAACCTTAGCATCCCCAGCGGAAAAAGCCTCCGCATCACTTTCCACGCCATTCGCAACCCATGAAAAAGAAAGCTGGTAGAGTGAAGCCAGCCCTAGAGCGATCGCGAAAGCGGTAATTAATCCTTTGTTCTGCATCCTTCGTTGGATTATTTCTATTTTTCAATAACGCGCAAATATAGGCAAGTCACCGTGCCTAACCTAACAGTTTTTCTCAGAAGACCTTACTATCTTAGCCATATGTACAACCTCTTGACCAAATTTACCCTTGTAGGCGCTCTACTCCTCGTCGGAACAGGTACCTCCGCCCAGTCCTACACTAATCGTTTGAGCTTTGATTGGACCGTGGGCCCAACGGTGATGAGCGGCAGTGATACCGTGGATTACGCTTTTATGGGCGGGGCCGATTTGCCCCAATGGTCGCGCATCGACCTCAACCTAGACGGCACCGAAGATCTGGCCATTTTCGACCGCCAAGGCAATCGATGGATTACCTTCTTGGCAGAAAACAATGAATGGATTCCTGCACCACAATACGCAGAAGAACTCCCTGCCGTGGAATATTGGGGATTGTTTAGAGATTACAATTGCGACGGAAAGAAGGACCTGTTCGCTTTCGTTCTAGGGGGTATGGGCGTTTGGAAAAATACCAGTACGACGGATTCCTTGAGCTTCACTTGGGCCCTTAGCGGCAACTACCTCACCACTAATACAGGTGGTACCACGACCAACCTCTACAATTTCAGTAGCGACATTCCAGCCATTGTAGATATTGACGACGATGGAGATTTGGACGTACTCACCTTTGGACAGCGCTCCACCATTGAATGGCACGAAGGCCAAACATCTTGTGGATTAGATTTCTCTATGAATACCACCTGCTGGGGCCGATTCGAAGAAAACCTAGCCACCAACAACCTAACCTTGAACGGCTGTGCAGGCGTACAGAAAATGGAAATCGTTGGCAAAACCTCCACAGGCATGCACGCAGGTTCCACACTACTCGTACTCAACCTCGACGGAGACACCTTGAAAGACGTACTTATCGGCGATGTAAGCTTTACCAACCTAGTCGCGGCCCACAACGGAGGACACATGGACAGTGCCTTTATGGTCAGCAAGGACACCCTATACCCCACCGCCAATCCTACCAATATTCAATACTTCCCCGCACCGTTTTATGAAGACCTGAACTTTGACGGCACGCCGGACCTGATGGTCAGCCCAAATCTGAACGGCTCCATCAACACGCGTAACGCCTGGCTGTACGTCAATACAGGCGCTGCAAACAACCCGAGCTGGAGCGCGCCAGATTCCTCTTTTTTGGTACGTGACATGATTGACCTCGGTTCAGCAACGAAGCCTACCTTAGTGGATTTAGACTTTGACGGAGACTTCGATTTAGTAGTTGGCTCTATGGGCAAATACCAAGGTCCAAGTACGTACAAAAGTAAATTGGTATACTACAAGAACACCGGCACCAACACGAACCCAGCCTTCACACTCGCGGATTCGGATTTTGCCAATGCAGGATATAACAACCTGGGCGAAGAACTCTGTCCCACCTTCGCCGACCTCGACGCTGACCTGGATCCAGATATGATCGTAGGAGCGAAAAACGGCTTGATCTACTATTACGAGAATACCGGAAGCTTTTTGAGCCACAGCTTTACCTACCGCGGCGCCATTCAAAGCATTGATGTGGGCAATCATGCTACGCCGTATTTGGGAGATGTGAATGGTGATGGCGTGGCCGATTTGCTTATCGGCAACGAAGCCGGTACCGTAGCCTATTATGAAAAAACTGGCTCTTGGCCCAGCCTCTTCACGCTCAACGCCAGCCATTGGGCCGGAATTGACATGAGCTCTTACGCCACTCCAAATGGACACAGCGTTCCAACGTTAATTTATGGAGTTGACACCACATTACTTGTGGGAAGTGAAGCGATAGGAGTTATTCAACTTGATTCTCTTGAAATGGTGATGAATGCTTCATCTAATTCCATAGATATTGTACTTGGCGGCGGCACACAAACCTCAGGCAGCCGCATCGAAACCCCCTTTGGAGGATCCAAGCGCAATGGACGCACACAAATCATTTTCACTAAGGACGAGCTCATCAATGCGGGCGGACGCTTCGGGCAAATCGAAACCATAGGATTTGAGGTGGGTACCAACAACAGCCTCTACCTCACGCAAGGATTCAACATCAGGTTCAAACACATTTCAGATACCGCCCAGACCAATTTCCATAGCCAAGACCTCACCGAAGTCTACAGCGGCATTCGCGTCATGACCACCGGGTGGAACGACATCCCACTCGACGTACCCTTTACTTGGAACGGCGTTGACCACCTCCTGGTTGAGATTTGCTTTTCCAAACACGCACAGACCGGTGATATTCCCGTCATTCTACAAAGCACCCCATTCCACGCCACCCTATATGGCGATGTGAGCAGCTGGAATGGCATAACGAACAATGGATGTGGCATGCCTTACGGCGGCAAACTCAAGTTGCGCCCGAACATGAGGTTCAACTTGGTCCCTACCTTGAGAGATATGGATGCTCATTTCACGGCTGCCGGCAAGCGGCTGCACCCTGCTGTGGCCGACCTTAACGCAGACGGCTACCCGGATGTGATCTTGGGCAACATGAGCGGTGGCCTGCATTATTTCGAAGGTAAAGCCTTTAACAACATTAACGTGGAAGAAACTCCGGCCCAAGCGCCAAGCTGTATCATTTTTCCAAACCCCACTTCGAACAGGATTTTGTTCCAATGTGCCGCCTCCTATCTCGAGCAAGCTCACTTACTCAACTTACAGGGCGAACACATCGGCACCTTGAGCACAACCGAAGAAAACATGCTGGATCTACCCGCAGGCATCTACATCGTAGTTCTGTACCGAGAGGACGGACTAAGAGAAACCCATCGATTGATTGTTCAATGACGCCTGGTACACCCATCCTAGTATACGACGGTCCCTGCACCTTGTGTAACCGAATCGTGCAATGGGTATTTGAAAAGGACATCAGCGAACTAATTTTGTTTACCTCCCTACAAAGTAATTGGGCACAAGCAAACGTCCCTACTTCTTTGTCAATCATAGATTCTGTGCTTTTTTTCGACGGAGTGGATTGGCATGTGAAGAGCGATGCCGTGCTCTATCTTCTGCATGAACTCCCCAGACCCTGGTACTCACTCTTCGAATTAAAAATCATCCCACGTGCACTGCGCGATGTTGCCTATAATTTGATCGCCAAATTCCGATACCGCCTTTTTGGCAAAGGCCATTGCGCACTCCTTCCGCCGAATCGAGTTTTAGACTGACTTCGACTCACGTTACACTACTTTACCACTAAAGAGGACAGACGCAGGCCGCAGCCATAGGGATAAAAAAATACGAGCCGTCCTGGGGACGGCTCGTAGCAAATCACGAAATTTTTTCGCGCTTATAGGTTTGCATCTAATGCGCTGTTCATTTTGCGAACAGCCTCAGCAGAAGCCTCAAATTTTGCCTTTTCTTCGTCGCTCAAGTTAAACTCAACAACGCGCTCCCAACCGTTCTCACCAATGATTACAGGCACACCGATACAGATATCGTCTTGACCATACTCACCGCTGAGCAATACTGAACATGGGAACATTTTCTTTTGATTGCGTACGATAGACTCCACCAACTCCGCTCCCGCTGCACCCGGTGCATACCAAGCTGAAGTACCGATCAAACCAGTCAATGTAGCGCCACCAACCATCGTTTCTTTAACTACATATTCTTGCTGCTCTTCGCTCAAGAACTGAGTCACAGGCATGCTGTTGTAGGTAGCGTGGTTGATCAAGGGAATCATGGTAGTGTCACCGTGACCACCGATCACTTGACCTTGAAGGTCATTTGGCGAACAACCTAGTTGCTCCGCAAGACGGTACTTGAAACGCGCTGAATCAAGAATACCTCCCATACCGATGATACGGTTCTTAGGTAGACCTGAAGTCTTAGACGTCAAATACGTCATGGTATCCATTGGGTTAGAAATCACAACGATGATGATATCAGGGCTGTGCTTGATCAAGTTTTCCGTTACCGTTTGAACGAT
>Ga0255771_1002872_pt1 | contig 16763 bp, 25 predicted proteins | sample 011ome_19_FD_179969 | JGI IMG/M metagenome (GOLD analysis project Ga0255771, IMG submission 179969) | Coastal salt marsh microbial communities from the Groves Creek Marsh, Skidaway Island, Georgia - 011510BT metaG (version 2) | ecosystem: Environmental > Aquatic > Marine > Intertidal zone > Salt...
TCTCCCGCACCGCTTCCCTCAGCAAGATCCGCAAGGTATCCTGGTCCACGGGGCACCTCCTCGTGCTAAGGTGTGCCCCCCTATTAAACACGGATCCTTACACATAAATCCTTACACGACCGGAGTATCCGGCTACGGATGAGGTTGTGGACCAGTGTCAGCGGAGCTACCTTGCGGATGAGGTTGACCCGGGCGAGCAAGCCCAAGTAGGACCGGGCTGCAAGGTGTTTCCCCGACGGGAAAGCAGCTATCCGATGAAGCCCCAAAGATCGCACCATCACGCTAAACCGCGTCTCAATCCAGTTCCGTACCCTTCCCACCCACATTCCGCACCCCCTTCACTCCAGCAGGTAATATCGCCCGGCCCCCAGGAGGCGCACCGCGGTCTCATGATGTGGAGCTGGGTCGAAGACCAGCAACTTGCCCCCCCAGCTCTACCAAGCGAACCCACATGGACAGTTGAAGCACCCACACGGTCCACGGTGCTGGCCACCAGGCCCAGGTGGCCGAGGTCGTACACCTGCGGGTCGGGTGTAGCTACCATCCCACAAGTCCTAACGCGGGGGGGAGGAGGGGTGCGGAATGTGGGTTGAAGGCCGTCACCGGAAGCCACGCGGCCCTAGCCAACCGCTCACCAGCAAGGGTAGCATGGCCGGATAGACCCGGGTCGCGAAACCCGAGGGCGGGCGCTTACCCCCTCCAGAGCCGCTCCATCACCGCCCCGAGGGGAGCGGCGAAGACTCCCTCCCCCACGGGGAAGGTCTCCCCTCCCGGGTAAATCACGAAGGCCTCCTGGGGCTTGAGGTCCTTCAACGCCCAAGATCCGGCCCACGCCGACCCCCCGGCGCAAGAGGATGAGCCCAGACATGGGCCTGCCCTCCTCTATGCGCCGCGCGGCCTCGGCGCTCAGGGTGGCGTGGTCCCTAGACACCAGTACCCGTCCTTCCCGGGCGGCCCACTCCAGGACCTCAGCGTCTGATCTCCCCCCAAGGCCCACGTCTACTACCCGCACCACGTCTAGCCCGGGATGGCGCCGCTTCAGGCCCAGGAAGAGGGCCTTTTCCACGTTCTCGTCCAAAAGGAGCCTCACGCCCTACCCAGCCGGGCGAGAAGGGCCTTGGGGAAGTGGACTCGGGCCCGCTCCTCCGCCTCCTGAGCCGCCCTCTTCGCCCTCTCCCGGTAGGCGGCCACCTCCTCCGGGTGGCGCAGAGCCCAGGCGAGGACGGCGTACACGTCCGCAAGGCTTAGGCTGGGGTAGGCCAGGACCATCTCCTCGGGGGAGAGCCCCCCCTCGTAGGCGTCCAGGAGGTCTTCCAGGTAGACCCGGGTGCCTTCTACCCGGAGGCCTCCGGCCTCGTCCGCCACCAGGGGGATCCGCTCGGTCAGGACCATGCGCCCCTCAGTATACTCAGGAGCCGCCCCGCGCGCCTAGATTTTGTAGTCGGTCAGCACATGCCTTCGTACGCTCCTCCTCGCGGAGATTGGAGTGCCCTACGCCGTTTTGCCCGCTGACCGAAGAACCTTGGGTGGAGGGCTTGCATCCCTCGGGGTACTGTTATAAAACAGGTAGAGGAGGACCTATGGCACCCCCTTTGCCGGCTGGGCAAAAGCGGGTCTTTTTAGAAGTGGCGCGGCTCCTGCGCCAGGGCCTTTCCCCCACGGCCCACGACCTAACCCGGGCCTTGGGCTTGCGGCCGCAGACCGTGCGCCAGCACCTGGAGGCCCTGGCCCGGAAGGGCCTGGTGGTCCTCTATCCCCAAGGGCACGGCCGCCCCACCCACGTGGAGCTTACGCCGGAGGGGAGGCTGCTTGCGGGCCTCGCCATTCCGGTGGTGGGAAGGGTTCCTGCGGGGCCCCTGGAGGAGGCTCTGGAGGAGGTGGAGGGCCTCATCCCCCTGCCCGCACGCCCTAACCTTTTCGCCCTCGTGGTGGAAGGGGACAGTATGGCGGAGTACCTCCTGGATGGGGACGTGGTGGTGGTGGAGCGGGGAGTAAGGCCGAGGCGAGGGGAGATTGCCGCCGTGCTTCACGAGGGGAAGACCACGCTCAAGTACATCTACCCCGAAGGGGACATGGTGGTCCTCAAACCCCACAACCCCGCCTATCCCACCCTGCGCTTGCCCGCCTCGGAGGTGGAGGTCCAGGGAGTGTTTCGCTTCCTTCTCCGGGGGCGGGAGGCCCTCGAGGCGATGCGGCTTCTTTTGAGGTGGAGCTATGAGCACTGAAGCCCTTTTCCGCGTTCGGGTTGAAGAGGAAGGGAGGTCAGGGTTCCGGCTGTTGCGGTTGCTCCCCTCCCGGGAGCGGTTGGTGGTGGTTCTACGTGAAAGCGCCCTCGAGGGGCTTTTGCGCCTTCCCGAGGGTTCCTTCCGCAGGCTGGCTCACGGCGAGGCCAGCGTGGTGTCCATGGCCAGCCTGCTCCCCGAGGAGCGGCTACAGCTGGAGACTCTGGGCTACGCTCGGACCTTCAGGCGGCCAAAGGGGGAGGTGGCGGCGGAGGTCTTCTTCCTCCAGGAGGAGATCCCCCTGGTTTGGGCGAGGCTGGACCTGGACGGGGCGGGGGTGGTGCTGGAGGCCTTCCTGGAACCTGAGGAGGTGGTTTAAGGGCCCGGGGGCCTAGCGGCCCCACGGGAAGGGGCGTGGACCCGCTCACCCAGGCGATCGACACGGTGGACCTGCCGGAGCTCGTGGCCCGGCTCTTCCCGGAGTCCGGGGCCAGGCCCGGCAGGCCCGGGCTTTACCGGGCGGTCTGGCGGGGGGACAAGAAGCCCTCCCTCTCCCTCTTCAAGGCCGGGGGAGTGTGGTTCTTCCGGGACCACGCCACCGGGGAGAGCGGCAACGCCTACCACCTGCTCCTCGCCGCGGGCTTCTCCAAGGCGGAGGCGGTGGAGATCCTCCTCGGGGAGAGGCCCCTCCCCGGGCTCCCAAAGCGGCTCCGGCGCGGGAAGGAGAAGCCCAAGCCCCCGGTGGACCTGGGGGCCGCCCTCTCCGAGGCCCAGGCCCGCCTCAGGGAGGCGAAGGAGCTCCCGGAGGTCCTGAAGGGGCGGGGGCTCACCTTGAGGGAGGCGGTCCTCCTCGGGATGGGGCTTTCCCCCGAGGGGGACCTTTACCTCCCCATCCACGACCCCGAGGGAAGGCTGGTGGCGGTGAAGGTGCGCCACCTGAGGCCCAGGGACGGCCAGCGCTACCGCTACCTCACCCGGGGGTGCGGCACGCCGCCCTGGTACGGCCCGGGCTACGGGAAGCGGGCGGGGGTCCTGGTGGTGGAGGGGGAGCTCAACGCCGTGGCCCTCTACCTCGCCGTGGGGGACCTCCTGGACGTGGTGGGGGTGGCCGGGGTGAACGGCACCCTCCCCGGGCCGGACGGCAGGCCCACCTTCCTCCTCCTGGACGGGGACGAGGCCGGGAGGAAGGCGGCGGAGAGGTGGCAGGCGGAGCTTGGGGGCTACCTGCTCGCCCCCCTCGAGGACGGCGACGCGTGCGAGGTGGCCGAGGCCCTGGGCGCTCTCCCTGGTAGGCCTATGAACGAGGTCCTGTGTAGCGTGAGCCGGCTGGTGTGCGCCCTCATCCCCCCTGTGGTCCTGGTGGGGGCGCTGGTCCTTTTGGCCGTGGTCCTCCTGGGCTACCGGGTGGTCATGGGGGACCTCCGGCGGGCCAAGTGGAGCCTGGTGGCCCTCCTCCTCCTCGCGGGGCTCCTCGCCCCGGTGCCGAACGGGCAGGGCGGGAAGACGGCGGCCTTCTACCCCTTGATCCGCATGCTCACCGGGGGGTACGGGGCCTGCACCTTCATCGGGCCGCCTCCCCGGTACACCCCTTCCCCGGACGAAAGGCCCGTGAAGGGCCTCTCGTGTAGGGGGTCATGAGGGCTTTGGTGTAAAATGACCTATATGGTGAAAAAGGCGGACTTCACCACCCTCACCCTGGACGCCCAGGGCCGGGTGCTCCTTCCCCGTCCCCTCCGCCAGGCCCTGGGCCTGGGGCCGGGGGCTAGGCTCGTGGCCCTGGTGGAGGACGGGCGCCTGGTCCTCACCCCCTGGGAGCGGCTGGAGGAGGAGCTTTGGGCGGAGCTCGCCGACGTCCAGGAGAGCCTCGCCGAGGAGCTTCTGAGGGAGCGCCGCCTGGAGGCCGAGCGGGATGCCTGAGGGGCCGCGAAAGCTCCTGGACGCCTCGGCCCTCCTCGCCTACCTGCAGAGGGAGCCGGGCTTTGAGGCGGTGCGGGAGGCCCTCCGGGAGGGGGCGGCCATCAGCGCGGTGAACCTCGCCGAGGTGGCGGGCAAGCTCAAGGCCAGGGGGAAGGACCCGGAGCGCATCGTGCGGCGGCTTTTGGCCATGGGCCTCGAGGTCCTGCCCTTCACCCTGGAGGAGGCCCTGGAGGCGGGGGCCCTTGACCCCCTGACCCGGCCCCTGGGCCTTTCCCTGGGGGACCGGGCCTGTTTGGCCGCCGGGAAGGTGCGCGGCCTAGCCGTCCTCACCGCGGACCGAACCTGGGCCGGGGTGGTACCGGGCGTGGACGTGGTGGTGGTGCGCTAGGCCCAAGAGGCCAGGAGGACCCTCGCCCTGGGGAGGAGGGTCTTCAGGTAGGCCACCCGCTCCGGGACCGGAGCCCCCCAGACCTGGCCCACGAACCTCCGGGCGAAGGCTTCTCCTTTGGCCTTTACCCGGGCCCGGGCGTAGGCCCCGGCGTCGTACTCCAGGGCCACGGGGCCTTCGGGGGTGAGCCAGACCCCATCGGGCTCCTCCACGGGGTGGCGGGGCTTGGGGCTCACCCGCCACACCCTGGGGTCAGGGGGCACCCCGAGGAGGAGGCGCATCTCCGCCAGGCCCGCCAGGTGGCGGAGGGCGGTGAGGGGGTAGCGGGCCACGCTCGGGTGGGCCCAGAAGGCCACGGGCTCCTCCTTCCGGTAGTAGGTGAGGCCCAGGTAGCCCTCCACCCGCACCGCCTCCTCGGGGGGGACGAGGCCCCAGCGCCGGGCCTGCTCCTCGGACCAGGCGAGGTCCACGCCGAGAGCCGTCATTGCCCACTACCCCCCAGCACCAGGACCGTGAGGGGCGTCCCCTGGGCCACCTCCGCCACCCGGACCACGGCCCTCGTGCCCTCCGGGACGGAGAAGAGGTCCGCCGCCGCCGCGCCCAGGAAGAGCTCCAGGGGCGGGGCCTGCCCCTGCTGGATCACCGTGCCCGAGGGCGTGGTGGTGACGGTGGTCTGTTGCGACCGGGCCCGCACGTAGTCGGAGAGGCCCCGAAGGGAGCCCCGCACCAGGTCGGCCACCAGGGAGGGGGCCTCCTCCCGGACCTGGGCGGGGAGGCCCTGGGCGAGGTCAGCCCCCAGGACCACGGCCCGCACGGGGAAGACCTTCCCCGCCAGGACCGCTTGGTCCAGGTTCACCTCCACCCGGCGGGTGGGGGAGAGCTTGGCCTTGCCCAGGAAGGTGGCCCCGTCCTCCGTCTCCAGGGCCACGGGGACCTCCTGCCCCTCAGGCACCACGAGCTTCACCGCGAGCCTCCCGGAAAGCCGGGTGCCGGGGAGATAGGGGGAGGAAGCCGTGGGGGAAGGCGGGGAAGGGGCTGTGGAAGGAGGCGTGGGAGAGGCCTGCCCCCGCCCGAAGACCTCGGGCAGGTTGGCCTCGAAGAGGCCGGGCCCCTGGGCCTGGGGCGAGGCGGTTGAAGCGGAGGTCGCCGCCTGGGGGGCCTCGGCCTTCCTGTAGGCCACGAAGGAGGAGACGGGGGCCACCTGGCCGGAGGGGCTACCCGCCTGGCCTTGGTAGACGGTGAGGCCAGGCCCGGTGGAAGCTTCCTGGGCCTGGGCCCTGAGGGGCACGGAAAGGGAGGCCTGGGCCGGGGCCTCGGCCTCGCCCTGGCGGAGGTAGACCGTCATGGGCGGGGCCGGGGCCGCTTCGGCGGCGGGCGCTTGGCGGACGTAGGCCGCCATGGAAGGCGTGAGGTAGGTTCCGGTGCCCCCAACCGAGGCGGGGCTCGCCGGGTACGCGCCCACGGTCTGGGGCGGGGGGGGAACCTGGTCAAGTAGAGCGCACATTAGCGCACTCCGGCCCCCCACCAGGATGAGGACCTAAGCCTCCCCTCCACCCCTCCCACGATCCCCCGAAGAGGATGGGCTTGAGGGGAGAGAGGTCCCTCGGCACCTCGCGCCCGAGGAGGGGAAGGAAGGTGCCTGCCCTCAGGACCTGCCAGGGATGGGCGCCAAGGAAGTTCCTTCCCTCGGTTGACCCCTCTTGGCTCCCCGGCGAGCCCTGAAGGCTTGAAAGCAAGGAGAGGTGGCGCTTCGCCCTCTCAAGCTCTTGAGAAAGCCTGCGCCTGAGGTAGCGGTTGGACTCCGCGCTTCTCTTCGCACGGAGTTCCTGCACCCTGGAGGCGTAGAAGCCCTGGGCGTGGTCCCTGAAGCTTTGGTCCCGGAGAAGCCTCTCGTACCCCCTGGGAAACCTCTCCGCAAACCCCAAGGCCCTTCTCCCGATGACGTACGCGGCGGCCACGTCCTTGGACAGGGAAAGCTGCGGGGCGTACTTGAGCATCCCGATGGTGGAGGTGTCCTGGGGGTTCACCTCCACCACCTGGACGCCCCTCTTCCTGGCCAAGGAGTGGACCTTCCGGAGGAGGGAGGCGTAGGCGAAGCGGTGGGCCTTCCTCCTGAAGGCCCTCCCCGAGCCGTCCCCTCTCCTCCCCTTGGGGAGGCGCTTCAGGCGCTCCGTGGCGACAGCTACCCCGTGTTCCAGGGCCAGGGAGACCACCTCGTGGGCCACCTTCCAAAGGACGAGCTCCTTGGCTCCTTTGTTCGGAACGCGGTCCACGGGCTCCAGGGAGAGGGTGAGGTGGCGCTTCAGGTTTCCATCCGGCCCCACCACCGCCAAGGCCAGGTGGTAGGGGTCCGAGTTGACGTCTATGCCCAGGACTCCGTTCTCCTTCGTAGCTACGAGAGGAGCGGGTTCTTCTTCCCAGGTGAAGGTGGCGTGGACCTTTCCTTCCCGCAAGGTGAGCTCCACGTTGTAGGGAAGGAAGGCGTGGATACGCTCCACCAAGGCGTTCAGGTTCGGGTGGGAGGTCTTCACCAGGGCGTGGGCGTAGCCTCCGTCTCCGAGGTTGATCCGGAGCCACAGGGCTCCTTCCTTGACGAGGAGCCTCAGGTTGAGGTTGCCCCCCTTGGTCTTGTCCCCACGGGAGTAGAGGAGGCCCTGGCGCTTCTCCTTCCACTCCCGCTTGAGTTCCTTCAGGGGCTTACCCGAGAGGTGCCTGCGCCTCAGGGTCTCAAAGAGCCTCCTTCCCCCGAAGACGACCTTCCGGGGGTCTTCTCCTCTCTCCCGGGCGGAGTCCAGGAGGGCCTGGGCCTTCATCACCGCGTCGTCGGCGTAGCGGGTGTTCAGACCGAAGAAAGGGCAGAGGGGTCCATTTTCCCGTTTGAGGGCTTCCCGGCTCCATCCCTCAAGCAAGCGGTTGTAGGCGTAGCGCGCGGCCGCCGAGAAGCGGCGCATGAGGTCCAGGGTGGCCTTGTGGTCTTCTCCGGAAGGGAAGAGGAGGAGGGCGTGGACTCCGGTGAAGGCTTTCGCCCTCTTCTGCGAGGTACGCTTGCGCGTGGCCTTAGGCTTGGCCTTCACCTGGGGCCTCCTGTGGGGGAGTATAGCGCTTCGGGGCTTTTCGTATGTCGCGGGGGCTCGCTGGGGTGAGGTGGCGGGAAGCGGGGGCGTACGAGCGTTGGGGTGAAGTAATGTGCGCTATTTCCCAACTGTTTGCACCTCCCACCCCAGGACCTCCAGGTAGAGGCCCTGCCGCTTCGCTTCGAGGTAGGCCCCCGAGCGGTAGACCCTCGCCCACCGCCCCCGGGACAGGGCCGCGAGGAAGGCCTCGTAGGCCTTCCAGTCGGGGAAGCGCCGCTCACGCCGCACGAGCTTGCCGTTTTTGAGGAGAACGAGCACCGCTTTCATGGCTTCCTTACCTCCCACCCCCTCCCGTGGGGCCGCCAGGCCCCCGGGCCCTGAGAGGGCTAGGGGAGGGCGCTTTTGGGGCCTGCTCTTCCCCTATCTGCGCGAAAGTTTTCTTTCGCGCACGCCCTCCACCCCTCCCCTAGCCCGCCTTCCGCCTCCGGTCCGGCCCCCGCACCTCCACGCTCCGGTTCACCCGGGAGAGGAGGGCTTCGGCGTTCTCCCCAAGCCGCCTCGCCGCCTCCTCCAGGGCCGAGGCGGTTTGTGGGACGAGGCCGAGGAAGCCACTGGCGTCTGCTAGGGGCCTTTCCTGAGGCCGCATCTTCTGATAATGTGGTCACGTGGAGAAGAGAGCCAAGAGCGTGGGTGTAAGAGAGTTAAAAGCCCACCTAAGCCGTTACCTTCGCTTGGTCAGGGCAGGGAGCGTTCTGGTGGTTACCGAAAGGGGTAAGCCCCTGGGCCGACTGGTACCTCTATCCCCGGACCCTCTGGAGGCCCTGAGGGTTCTGGCCCAGGTGGGTGTGGTCCGCTGGTCGGGCCAAAAACCCCGCCCCCGCAAACCGGTAGCTAAGGCCAAGAGGCGCCCGGTGGCTGACCTTCTCCTGGAAGAGCGAGGATGATCCTCTACCTGGACTCCAGCGCTCTGGTAAAGCGGTATGTAGCGGAGGAGGGTTCGGAGGAGGTGGCGGCCTGGTCCGCCGAGGCGGAGGCCCTGGCCACGGCCCTCGTCGCTCGGGTGGAGGTACCGGCAGCCCTGGCCAAGGCTCAAAGGATGGGTGTTTTGACAGCGGGTGGGTTTCGGCGTGCGATCCAAGCCTTTGCCGAGGACTGGCCGGACCTGGTCCACCTCCCCTTCACCGAGGCCCTGGCGAGCCGGGCCGCGGACCTGGCGGTGGCCCACGGGCTCAGGGGGTACGATGCGGTGCACCTCGCCTCTGCCTTGCTTTTGGCCGAGCTGGTGGATGCGCCAGTGGCCTTCGCCGTCTTTGACCGTACCCTGGGGAAGGCCGCCCAAGCCGAAGGGCTTGGGGTTTTGCCCGAGGCCCGGTAAAGGCCGGGCTCCCACGGGAAGACCTCCCTTGGGGCCATCCATTTCCTCCACCAGCCCCTTGGTCAGCGAAGCTATCTTGAGGACCAGGGTGTCCTTGAGCTCCGGGAGGGAGATGTGGGCGGCCACCAGGAAGGCCTCCGCCGACTTCTCATCCTCCTGGTCAACCAAAGTGCACATTAGCGCACCCCGGCCCTCCAAAGGACAAAGCCTCGCCAGGTACAGCCCCGTGGCCGACGAGCGCCTCGCCTACTGGAAGACCGTTCCGTGACCCATAGTCGTCCATTTCACTCCCCGAGGGAGTGAAGACCACGGGCCACTTCCTGCTTCCACGACCCGTAGCTCGTAGACCGACCCCCGTAGGGAGCCGTTCCGCCGCCAGAGGGATCTCCACAGGCGTCACTTCCCGGGGAACTCCCGGTAGGGCCCGTGAGGTGGGCCAGACCATAAGCCCTCAGGTTCAGGGCCGCGTTCAGGTCCCGGTCCAGCTCCAGACCGCAGGCCTCGCAGCGGAAGACCCGCTGGGAGAGGGGCATTTTCCCCTGGAGGTGCCCGCACCGGGAGCAGAGGCGGGTGGAAGGGAAGCTCTTCGGGGCCACGATGAGGGTGGCCCCGTACCACTCCGCCTTGTAGGTGAGCATCCTCCGAAAAGCCCCCCACCCCACGTCCGCCACGGACCGGGAGAGCCGCCCCCGGGCGAGGCCCTTGACGTTCAAGTCCTCCACCACGATGACCGGCTTGGTCTTCGCCAGCTCCGTGGTGAGCTTGTGCAGGAAGTCCTGGCGCAGGTTCTTGACCTTCCGGTGGAGCCTCGCCAGCCTGAGGGCGGCCTTCTTCCCGTTGTTTGAACCCTTCTCCTTGCGGGAGAGCTGCTTAGACCTTCGCTTCAGGAGCCTGAGCTTCTTCGCCAGAGGCTTGGGGGCCTCTATCCGGGTGCCGTCGGAGAGGACGGCAAAGGAGGAGAGGCCGAGGTCTATGCCCACGACATCGCCTTCGCTTCTCACCCCCCTGGGCTTGGGCTCTGGCCGCTCCACCTCACAACTGAGGCTGACGTACCAGCGGTCCGCCTCCCGGGACACCGTGGCGGAGAGAACCCTGGCCTTCCCCTCTTCCAGAAGGCGGAGTAACTTCTCCGTGGGCTCCTTGCTCCTCACCTTCCCGATGCGGGGGAGCTGGACGTGCCGGGGGAAGACCCGGACGCTCCCGGTGAGGCGGGCCTTGTTGTCGAGAGTGAGCTTCTTCCGCTTGAAGCGGGGGAGCCTGGCCTTCCCTTTTCTCCAGGCCTTGAAGGCCCTCTCCAGGTCTCTTATGGCCTCCTGGGGGGCGCACTTGGACACCTCGGTCCACCAGGGGGCGTTCTCCCTCTTCCAGAGGTTCCAGGCCTTGTGGAGCTCGGCGGCGGTGGGGAGCTTTTTCCCCTCCTCCAGGGCCTTCAGACAGAGGACGAGGGCCCAGTTCCAGGCGAAGCGGGCGGCCCCTACGTGCTGGGCCAGAGCCCTGCGCTGGAGGGCGTTGGGGTCCAGCTCAAAGCGGAAGGCCTGGTTTACCCGCATCCCATGACCTCCAGGGCCCTCCTGGCCCGGTTTCTCGCCGAGCGCCGCCCGTAAAGCCGCCCACAGGCGGAGGTGAGGATCTCCAGAAGGTCCCTCACCAGGTCGTCCGTCACCTCCCCCTCCTCCACCACCACCAACCGCTTGCCGGAAGCGTAAAGAGCGGCCTCCAGCATCTCAAAGCCGAAGCGGCTCAGGCGGTCCCGGTGCTCCACCACGATGCGGCCCACCAGGGGGTCCTTGAGAACCCGCAGGAGCTTCCGGCGCCTGCCGTTGAGCCCGGATCCCACCTCGGCCACCACCTCGTACTCCGTCCATCCCTGGGCTTGGGCGAAGGCCTTCAGGCGCTCCACCTGGCGCTCCAGATCCTCCCTCTGGTCGGCGGACGAGACTCGGGCGTAAAGTACAGTGCGTCCCTCGGGGAGAGGTTCTTCCACCAGGATGGTGCCCGAGGGGAGCTGGCGGGCGGGTACGGGGAGCTTCCCCGACTTGAACCACCGCCAGGCGGTGAGGTAGCTCACTCCCTGCTTGCGGGCCCAGTCGGAGAGCTTCATGGCTGATATGGATGATAAGAAAAACTTGGGCAGTTGTCAACCCCGCAAGCGAGGGGGTGCTACGAGCCCATCGTGGTGGCGCAAAAGCCCCCCGAGGGGTCCCTCGTCAAGAACTTCCTCGCCTGGGGCGTGGGACTCTTCGACTTCTCCCAGCGCCTCGAGGGGGGAAGGGCCCCGGCCAACGTCCTCGCCCCGCCGGAGGCCTCCTTCCTCCCCCCCATCTTCTTCGTGCCCAAGCCGGGCAAGGCCGAGAAGGGCCCCGGGAACGACCACCCCACGGTCAAGCCCTTCGCCCTCCTCAGGTACCTCATCAGGCTCACCACGGAGAAGGGAGCGGTGGTGCTCGATCCCTTCGCGGGAAGCGGGAGCACCCTCGTGGCCGCTCACCTCGAGGGACGCAGGTTCCTTGGCATCGAGATCCACGAACACTACCTTCGCATCGCCAAGAGGCGCCTGGAGGCCCTCTCCTCTTCCTGAAGAACCTCTCCTTCTCCCACCCTCGCTAGATAGCTAAGTGCCAACCCCTTATCATCTCAACATGGCGGCCCCACTTCGGATCCAGCTGACCCCTGAGGAGGACCGGCTCCTCCTGGAGCTCTCCCTGGACCCAAGGACCCACAAGAAGACCCGCCTGTGGGCCATGATGGTCCGCCTGGCGGCCGAGGGCTGGACCGCCCCAAAGATCGCCCAGCACTTCCACAAGGACCGCACCACGGTCTACCTTGTCCTCCGGCGCTTCGTGAGGGAGGGTCTCCAGGGCCTCGCCTACCGCAAACCCCCGGGAGCTCCCAGGAAGTTCACCCCCGAGATGGCCGCCTTCGTGGAGGAAAGGCTGGCCGAGGATAGGGTCTGGACCGCCCCGCAGCTTGCGGCAGCCCTAGCCGAGCGCTTCGGGGTCCGCCTGGCCCCCAAGGTGGTGGCCCGGCACCTGAGGGCCATGGGGTACGTGTGGCGACGGACGCGGTACGTGCCTCTGGGAAAGCCCACGGAGGAAGAGGTGAAGGCTTTCGCGGAGGAGGAAGAGGAAGCAAAAAGGGGGCGGAGGAGGGGGTGATGGAGGTGGGGTACCTGGATGAGAGCGGGTTTTCCCTGACCCTTCCCCCTACCTACGCCTGGGGTCGGAGGGGGGAGGCCAAGGGGGTGCCCCGGGCCTGGGGTTCCCGGGGGCGGGTGAACGTGGTGGGGCACTTGGTGCGGGGACGGGAGGGGGAGCGGCTTTTCTTTGCCCTTTTGGAGGGGCCGGTGCGGTGGGAGGTGGTGCGGGGGTATCTGGACCGGGTGGCCGAAGGTTTGGCCAAGCCCCTGAAGGTGTTCATGGACAACGCGCCCTTCCACCGGTCCCGGGAGGTGGAGGGGAGGAAGGAGGCGTGGCGGGAACGGGGGCTTATGGTGGCCTACCTGCCGCGGTACAGCCCGCATCTGAACCCCATGGAGAGCGTCTGGCGGCGGGTGAAGGGGTTTTTGATGCCGAGGCGGCACTACGGGAGCGTGGAGGAGCTTAAGGAGGCGGTGGCGCAGGCCCTGAAAGCCCTGGGGGGTGTGGAGTTGAAAATCTTGGGGGAGGGGACTTAGATATATAGCTTTTGCAAGCCCCTACCCTTCCGCCAACCCCCCTTCGCCCGTTTCCTCATCTTACCTCTCATATTCTAACTCAATCTCTCATCTTCTCATCTTCCATGGCTTTCCCCTCGTAATACCTCCACAAAACACTACCCTCGCTTAACGCCCTCCCAAACGGATAAAACTTCCCCCAACCCTCGCCGCACCTCCGTTCGCTCCCAAAACGAGAGAAACTCCCTAGCCCACCTTAGCCCCGTCCTGGACGGCGAAAACTCCCTCTCATCGTCCAAAATTTCCCCCGCGCGATTCCTTTTTTGGCAAACCACCCCCGATCAGCGCCTTCCTAGACGAAGAAAACCCCCAGGGGGGAGTCTCTCTCACTTTTCCTCTAACGCCCTCCCAAACGGATAAAACTTCCCCCAACCCTCGCCGCACCTCCGTTCGCTCCCAAAACGAGAGAAACCCCCTAGCCCACCTTAGCCCCGTCCTGGACGGCGAAAACTCCCTCTCATCGTCCAAAATTTCCCCCGCGCGATTCCTTCTTGGCAAACCACCCCCGATCAGCGCCCTCCCAGACGAAGAAAACCCCCAGGGGGGAGTTTCTCTCATTTTTCCTCCGCCCCTCTCTCGCACCAAGCCAAAACCCGCTCAACGCCGTCCTGGAGGGAGGAAGCTCCTCACCAGGCATTCGCCAAACTCTCCCCTCGGACCACCTCGTAGCTCTTCACCTCGTCTATGGGAACCCTCGCATCTCCTGGGCTTGCCGCTTGTGCTGGGACGAGGGGGGAAAACCTCTTTCTTCTTCTGGCCCTAAGCCTCCTAGCCTTCCTCCCCCCGCTTCTTTTGAGTCGTGAAGGGCGGGTTCTCCCTGGAGCGGTTCGGGTTCTCCCACCTGGGTTCGCGGCGCGGGTCGCCCTGTGGGAGTTCCACGCCTTTGGTCTGTGGCCGCCCAGGGGAGGGGGTGAAGGTTTGGGCTTTCCTGGGGCTTTGACCTCGAGCGGGGATGACCTCGAACCTCCGGCTCCTCTAGTTTCGGCCCTCCGAAGCCCGCCTTCTCGCCTGGGTAGGGGCTCCCCCCTCGAGCCCCCTCCCCCTTTCACCCTCCTCCTCGGGCTCTCTGCCCCCCCGTTCTCACCCTCCCCGTCCTCCTCGAGGGGGAGGGTCTTCTCCCCCCCTCCCTTCTCCTCGAGGCCCGCTTTGGCCGACCGCCCACCCCCTCTCTCACCCCCTCTCCCTCTCCCTCTCCCGGAAAGAGGGGGGCTATCCCACCCCCCTCGTGGACCTCGAGGAGAGCCCGCGGGGGGCCTCCCTACCCCCCTCCTCGAGGGGGCGAGAGGGGGGAAAGAGGGCCTGGGCTCGAGGGGGGTGGACTATCCCCCGAGGAGGGGGACGAGGGAAGAGGCGGCGGGCAAGAAGGAAGATAGATTGTTTCCAGAAAATATGGCCAACAAGAGGCATCCCTTCCCAAGAAAACGCAAGAGAAGGCGGACTTAGCCGAGGCGGTTTCAAGCGAACCCCTCGCCAGCGAGGTGGGCGTGGAGGCCCCTGGCGATCGCCCAGGCCAGCACGGGGGGCACGGCGTTGCCCACGAGCTTGCACTTTCCCTGGACGGCCCTCGCTACGGAGACGAGGTTGTCCGGGAGGGACTGGAGCCCCCTCAGGAGGCCTTCAGGGCCGTGGAGAGGCTCTTATCGTGCGCAACCTCACCGCCCTGCAGGACCGCCCCGTGGAGGTGCGGGGGAAGGCCCCCTGGGCCACCCGGGTGGACGCCGCCCTGCCTCGGCCCCCCTTCACCGTCCTCTGCCGGACCAACGCCGGGGTGGTGGGGGCGGTGGTGGCCACCCACGAGGTGCACCGGGGCCGGGTCCACGTGGTGGGGGGCGTGGAAGAGCTCGTCCACCTCCTGCGGGACGCGGCCCTCCTCAAGAAGGGGGAAAGGCGGACGGACCCCCACCCTGACCTGACCATGGTGGAGACCTGGGAGGAGCTGGAGGCCCTGGCGGAGGCGGGCTACGCCCCCGCCTACGGGGTGCTGCGGAAACTCGAGGGCCTCCAGCTCTCGCCGGACCTGCTACGCCCCCGCCTACGGGGTGCTGCGCCTGGCCCAGGAGCACCCCGACCTGGAGGCCCTGGCGGCCTACCTGGAGAGGGCGTGGACCCCGGTGGAGGTGGCCGCGGGGGTGGTGGTCTCCACCGCCCACAAGGCCAAGGGAAGGGAGTGGGACCGGGTGGTCCTCTGGGACGACTTCTACCCCTGGTGGGAGGAGGAGGCGGCGGCGAGGGCCAACTGGGGCCCGGGCCCGGCCCCTTCCCTCCCGTGTTATGCTCTTCTTGTATGCGCCTAACCGTCCACATCCCCGAGGACCTGGCCCGCCTCCTCCGGCAGGCGGCGGAGAACGAGGGCAAGTCCATGAGCGCCCTCACCGCCGAGGCCCTGGAGGCCTACCTTAAGGAGCGCCGGCGCAGGGCCCTGGGCCTGAAGGTCCTGGAGCGGGCGGGGAGGAGCCGGGTGGCCGAGGAGGCCCACCGCCTCCTGGAGGAGGGGCGGCGTGACCGCCCTTGACACCGGCTTTTTCCTCCGCCTTCTGGAGGGGCACGAGGAGGCCGGGGCCCTGTGGCGGGCCCTGGCGGAAGGGGAGGGGGAGGGGGTGGTGTCGGGCCTCTCCCTGGTGGAGCTCCTGCGCCTGGGCTTAAAGGGCGCCCTGGCCAAGGAGGACGCGGAGCTCCTCCTTCAGGCCATCCCCGCCGTCTGCCGGGTGGTCTGGCCGGACTGGACCATCGGGAGGCGGGCGGCCCGGCTCTCCCACGGCCTCCACCTGCCTCTGGTGGACGCCCTGGTGCTGGCCACGGCCTTGGAGGCGGGGGCGAGGGAGCTTTGGACCACGGACGCCGACCTCGCCCGGTACGAGGGGAGGCTCCGGGTGGTCCTGCTCAGGTAGGGGCTTCACTGGGACACCACCCGGCCCGAAGCAGGGGAGCGGACGGGTTGGAGCCCAGTGGCGCCCTCCTTGCGCCGGAGGCGGGCTTCCCGGAGGCCAAGGCCCTTGCCCACGGTCTCCCGGGTACGGAGCGCTATACCTCAAAGCAACCCCCCCTCGCCATCCCCGCCCGGGAGGCCGGGACCTGGGAGGCCCGGGTGGTGGCGGAGGGGGGAGGGGCACGGCGGGAGGCTCCCTTCCGCCTGGTGGTGGAGAGCGCTTCCTCCCAGGACCTCTACCTCGAGGGCGCGGTCTATGTGGGGGAGGCGGCTTCCGCCTCCCAGGCCACGGGCGCCCTCCGCTACTGCCCCACGGGGTGCTCCGGGAGGCCCCTGGGCGGGGGCTGGTACCGCGCTCAGGTGATCCTCTTGCGGGCCCGGAGCGAGCCCACGGGGGTGCCGGTTGGAGGAAGACCGCCGGCACTGTGCCCATAGGAAGCCGGCGGCTTTAGCCGTCAATAGCTCACCACGGGGTCCAGAAGCGGAGGGCGGGAAAGGCCCCCAGGTCCCGGTAGTTCAGCGTCCAAACGGGCGCCCCAAGCCGCAGGGCGAGGAGGGCCACGCCCGTGTCCTCCAGGGTGCCCCCCCATCCGGGCAGCCGGGCGAGGAGAAGGCGCACTTCCTCCAGGTCTTCCAGGGTGAAGGGCACCACCACCGCCCCCTCCTCTACCTTGGCCAGGCCCTCCCGCGCCGCCTTCGGTCCCGCCTGGAAGAGGAGCCACTTGAACACCTCAAAGAGGACGGGCATGGGCAGGAAGAGCCGGGCGCCGCCCTCGGCGAGGCGGCGGAAGCCCCTCACCGCCTCCTCGTGGTCCGGGTCGGAGCGGTGGAGGAGGGCGATGAGGGGCCCCGCGTCCAAGACCAGCCGCTCTGGGATCACCGCTCCTCGCGGATGAGGGCGTCGTGCTCCCGGGCGGAAAGCTCGGCCCTCTCCACCAGCCCCGCAACCTCCAGGAGGGCCTCCGGGCGCTTGACGAGCTCCCGCTCCAGGAGCTCCCGCACCAGGGCGGAGAGGCTGAGGCCGGGGCGGGCCTTGCGGTAGGCCTCCACCTCCTGGGCCAGGTGGTCGGGAAGGTAGATGGTCACCCGCATATCACACATCATCATACCAGGCCGCCCCCCAGGGCGCGGCCTACCTCCAGGTGCGGG